>Ga0302220_10001698_pt1 | contig 16940 bp, 13 predicted proteins | sample II_Palsa_E1_3_FD_194572 | JGI IMG/M metagenome (GOLD analysis project Ga0302220, IMG submission 194572) | Peat permafrost microbial communities from Stordalen Mire near Abisko, Sweden - II_Palsa_E1_3 | ecosystem: Environmental > Terrestrial > Soil > Palsa > Peat permafrost | place: Sweden...
CACACATTTGCCAACTGCATGGGCGCAATTGCCCACTTTGCTCAGTGGTTACACGGTCGCCGTCTGCGCGTTGCACGCATCAATGAGGCAGTAGTTGTCGAATTTCTTGACGATCATCTTCCTCGATGCCACTGCACTGGCCCGGTTCAGCGAGATCGACGCGGTCTGAGCGCTGCCTTGGGCCATTTACTTGTTGTGTTACGCGCTCAAGGTGTTGTGGCCCCACCCAGGTTACACAGAACCCCGGTAGACGAGGAGTTGCTCTGTTACGACGAGTACATGGATCATGTGCGTGGCTTGGCACCCAAGACCCGGGAGATGGCCCTACGCATCGTGGGGCGACTGCTGGCATCGCGCTTCGCCGACGGCGTGATCGACCTCACGGCCGTCAGGCCAGACCATGTCCGGCGCTTCTTCGCGCAACAGGCAAAGCTCTACAGCAAGCCGGTAAACTCCGGTGCGGTGGTCGCAGCACTGCGCGGGTACTTTCGTTATCGCGCTTCGCTTGGTGACGCTGTGCACGGGTTGATTGGCGCGGTTTCCTATCCCGCCAACTGGCAGTTAGCATCACTTCCCAAGACCTTGAGCGCCGAGGAAGTCGAGCAACTGATCGGTTCACTCGGTAAACCAGGACGCTCTCTGCGCCGCGCCGACGCTATCGTACGCTGCGCGCTCGATCTCGGTCTTCGCAGCGGTGAGGTCGCCCGGCTTAGCCTCGACGACATCGACTGGCGCGCTGGCACGATCGTGCTGCGTCATACAAAGGGTCGCCGCGCCGACGTATTGCCATTACCGGCGGCCACTGCAAAGGCGATCGCAGCTTACCTGAAGTACGAACGCCCCAAGACGCGCAACCGTGCAGTCTTCGTGCGCCAAGTCGCACCACGCGATCAGCCAGTCGGTCCGGACTGCATACGCAAGACCATTCGTCAGGCCTTCAAGAGGGCTGGGTTGCCCTACACGCGCTCGCACCTGCTTCGGCACACGATGGCCAATCGGCTACTGGCAGGCGGATCTTCCCTCAAGGAGGTCGCCGACGTCCTGCGTCACCGCTCGCTGAACACCACGCTGATCTACGCGAAGCTCGACAGCCGGAAGCTGGTCGAGGTCGCCTTGCCGTGGCCAGGGAGCCCAACATGAGCACCGCCGCCTCCCTACAACGGCTCGTTGAGCGCTACCTGAACGAGCGTCGCCAACTGGGCTTTGCCATGAACACTTCGGTCTACGCTCTACGCAGCTTCGCGCATTATATTCAGGCCGTTGGTTATCGAGGACCATTGACCGTGGAAGTCATGGCCGAATGGGCCCGATGCGACAGCCACGCCAGTACAGACCCATGCACCTGGGCTCGCAGGCTGAAGCAGTTGCGTTCCTTCATGCGTTGGTTGCAGCAATTCGAGCCGCGTACCGAAGTCCCCGACGATGCGATCTTCGGTCGGCTACCGGAGCGGCAGGCTCCGCACATCTACAGTGAACGTGAGATTGTCGATCTGCTGGCCGCGGCGCGGCGGTTGGGTCCGGCCCCTGGCTTGCGGGGTGCCGTCTATGAAACGCTGTTCGGTCTGCTTGCGAGTACTGGCCTGCGCATCTCGGAAGCGCTGGCACTGCACAACTCCGACGTTGACCTGAAACGCGGCGTGCTCACCATTGAACGGACCAAGTTCGCCAAGTCGCGTCAGGTACCGATGCACCCGAGCACGGTTGAAGCACTACGTCGCTATCGCTGGGTGCGTGACGTTGCCGGCGTGTCTGCGCAAACCGATGCCCCGTTCTTCGTCGCCACGCGTGGGCGACGAAGGGGTTTGCCTCTGGACAGACGCCACGTGGAACGTGTCTTCGTCGGCCTGCGCAAGCAACTGAACTGGCGTAACCGTGGCACTCACCATGCCCCGCGAATCCACGATCTGAGGCATACCTTTATAGTGCGCCGCGTCGTCCTGTGGCAAGCGCAGGGTATCGACATCGACCAGTCCATGCTGTCACTATCGACCTACGTTGGGCACGCGATGGTCACCAACACCTACTGGTACCTCTCGGCGGTGCCGCAGTTGATGTCGTTGGCCGCAAGGCGCTTCGAGTCATTCGCGTCGCAGGCGGAGGCTTCCGATGCGTAATGCCACCATACCGAAACCGCCATCGTTCGCCGCGCTGGTCCAGCAGTTCTTCACCGAGTATCTCGTCGCGCAGCGTGCGCTCAGTCCGCGCACAGTGGCCTGCTACCGCGATGCACTGACGCTGTTCCTGGACTTCGCCAGCCATAAGCTGGGCAAGGCGCCGACCGCCTTACGGCTGACCGACATCCAGCCCGAGATGATTCTGGCGTTCCTGGACCATCTGGAGCACGATCGACACAACGCGATTCGTAGCCGCAACCTGAGGCTGACTGCTTTGCGCGCATTCCTGAAGTTCGCCGGCCGGCGTGACGTGACCTCGCTTCACGTCGTCGAACGAGCATTGGCAGTCCCTATGAAGCGCTTTGAGCGTCCAATGCTGGAGTTCCTCACACGCGACGAGATGGTTGCGCTGCTGGGACAGCCGGGCAACACGTGGTCCTCGCAGCGTGACCACTTGCTGTTGGCGTTGCTCTACAACACCGGTGCACGGGTCTCGGAGATCATCGGCGTGCGTGTGATGGATATCGTGCTCGACGGTGCCCCCTGCGTCCACCTTCGCGGCAAGGGTCGAAAGCAGCGGTCAGTACCTTTGTGGAAGACTACTGCGCAAGAAATCCGCGCCTGGCTACGCCTGAATCCGACACTCCATGACGAGGCGGCATTGCTGCCCAATCGCGATGGGCAGGCGATGTCCAGGTCAAACGTCGCACAGCGTCTGACACTCGCTGTTAACCGGGCATCCGCCCAAGAGCCCAGCCTGTTGAAGAAACACGTTTCGCCTCACACCGTGCGCCACACCGTGGCAATGCATCTGCTGCAGTCCGGCGTGTCCTTCAACGTCATCGCGCTTTGGCTTGGCCACGAGAGCACCAACACCACTCACCGCTACGTCGAAGCTGACCTCGCAATGAAAGAGAAGGCGCTTGCACGACTTGAACCGCCCGCTACCACCATGCGCCGGTTCAAGGCGCCAGACTCACTCATGCAGTTCCTGCGGACGCTATAACTATGCGCAGATGGTATCGGTCCGAATCCTCACCGGATCTGGGCCGGTACCGTGGATCTCGTGGCATGTGTGCATAGTTGCGACCTGCGCATAGGGGTCGTTATGCAGAGATTTGCATAGCGACCCATCGCGGCCTGTCAGATACTTACTTGGAGTGTCAAAGCCTCGGCCAATTGAGGACGCTCATAGTCGCGTGTCCGCAGTATTTGTGCAGACTGATTTGCCGCATCCGGTTTTCCGCGTGCGTCGCGCACTCGTTCAATTTCCACGAAATCGGCTGCGGGCGAGCCAGCGTTTACCTATTGCTATAGCGCGCGCGATTTCCCTGGCATCGCGCCAAATAACCGGATCAAGGCTTCATAGTCGACCGGCTTGGTCAGATGATGGTCGAACCCGGCCTCAGCCGATCTGAGGTGATCCGACGGCAGTCCATATCCGGTGACCGCCACCAGGATCACGTTCCGGTTGGACCCGGATTCGCGTAACCTTCTCGATACCTCGTAACCATCCATGTCCGGGAGGCCGATATCGAGAAGTACGACGTCGGGGCTGAAAGTTGCCGCCGCACTGATTCCCGAAACACCATCCAGGCAGGTCTCGACCTCGTGGCCTTCATTCGCCAGAAGCATTGCGAGGGCCTCACTCGCGTCGGCGTTGTCGTCAATGATAAGAATCCGCTTCGGTCGCACGGCAACCGGTTCTGGCTGCGAATTGACCTGCTCCCCGAAGACGGCTCCCGGAACGAGCGGCAGATTGACGACGAACTCACTGCCGGTCCTGCCATCGCTAATGGCCCGGACCGAGCCGCCGTGTAACTCAACGAGCCTGCGCACCACGGACAGGCCGACACCCAGGCCACTCTGGCGCTGGCTATCGGATACGGGGCCCTGGACAAACATCTCGAAAAGACTCCCGAGCATCGTGGACGGAATGCCTCTCCCGTTGTCCTTGATGCTGAGCGAAATCCGATTGGCCGTTCTTGTCGCCCGCAATTGTACGGCCCCGCCAGGCGCGGTGTATTTCGCCGCATTGATCAAGATATTCTCGATGACCTGCGACAGGCGCGTCGGGTCCGCGTTTAGCCAAATGGATTCTTCCGGCAGCGAGACGGACAGCGTATGACGGCGCTCGTCGAAGATTGGCTGGCAAACTTCAATGGCGCTCTGGACAATTGTTTTCAGCAAAACCGTCTGTCGATTCAACTCGATATTGCCACTCGTTATCCGGCTGATATCGAGCATGTCGTTCACGAGGTGCATCATTGCGCGACCTTGCCGCTGGATGACACCGGCAGCCCAGTCCTTCTGTGTGACTGCGACCGTTTCCGACGCGAGCAGATTTCCGGCTGAGACCAGCGCAGCAAGCGGATTGCGCAGTTCATGGCCGAGCGTCGCCAGAAATTCGTTTTTCCGTCGGTCGGCGACCGCCAGCTGTTCGGCACGCTCGCGAAGGTGAGCATTGCTCACGCTGCGGTTGACGAGATCGCGCTCGGTCGATGCCACGGCAATCGCATTGCCCCCGCTGTCCGACAGAATCGACAGCGTAAGCCATATGTCGACCACGCGGCCGCCCTTCGTTACTCGCTGTGTCTCGTAGGAGTGCAGTGCCTCGTTATGCTCAGCATGGTGGACGAAGTCGAGGTGATCTTGCCTGGCACCCCGTGGCACCAGATCGGAAACAGTCATGCGCAGCGCTTCGGTCTCGCTGAAGCCGTACATCGCGCTCGCAGCCTTGTTCCAGGCGAGAAAGCGGCCTTTGAGGTCGAATACCGTCACCGCGTCGTTTGAATCCTGAACCACTGCGGCAAGGCGTCGGGCGCGTTCGTCGGACAGCTTGACGTGCGTAATGTCGGTCCACGTCACCACGACGCCTGCAGGTGGTGCTTCGCGAATCGCGATATACGGCGTGATGCGGCGAACATACCATTCTGCAGTCGCGGTTTCTATCTCCTTCTCGACCTGCAGGTCCCCGCCCGTGAGTATCCGATCGACCTCTGCCGGCAACGCGTCGCCGAGCGGGTTGCCGAGGACCTCTACGATCTTGCGTCCGATGTCAGGCGGCGCCAGTCCTAAGATCCTCGCCGCGCTCGGGGTAAACCGTTTAATCAGCCCCTGCCTGTCGAGAAGCAGTGTCGCGATTTCCGTGCTGGCAAGCAGATTTGTGACGTCCTCATTGAGGACCTCCATTTGATGAACCTTCTGCTCAAGTTGAGAATTGACGACATTCAACTGCTCATTGAGCGCCTGCAGTTCCTCTTTGGACGTTTCGAGCTCTTCGTTTGCAGAGCGCAGCTCCTCATTCATCGAAAGGATTTCTTCGTTCGATACCCTCAGTTCGCTATTGCTCTCTTCCAGTTCCTCGATCGTGCTGCCGAGCTCCACCTGCGTGGTGCGAAGCTCGCTCTCGAGGTGCCACAGATCGGAATCCGCGCCGGAGGGCACCGTCGACGTAGGCCGGTCGGCCGTCGGCAACCTGGCAAAGATGACAAGCAATGCCCTGCCGGCATGCGTCGTGTCGAACGGTCGCGTCACCGTGATTTTTACCGCAGGTGCACCACCGTCAGCGACGATTTCGCTGACCGGCGAGTCAGCATGATCCTGGATTGCCCGGCGCAATACGATCCGCAGTTTGAGGCGCAGTCCATCGCGCGCCATGTCGAGAATGTTGCCCGTCGGCTCACCTGCCGGCTGCGTCAGGTATTCGTCAGTCGAGCCGCTCACGTAGAGCACCTGGTGAGCAGAATTGATCAGCACCGAGGCAGCATGGTGCTCTTCCAGCAGCGTGGCGTTGACCAGTTCCGCGTAACCCTTGCTGCGGACACCGACACGGCTCGCCGGCGGGAATTCTTCATGGCGCGCTGTTCTTGCGGAAAACCGATAGGCAGTGGGTGCCGCCGCCAGGATCGGACTGCGCTGGTAGATACGCCAGGCTCTCGAGACTTCCTGAAACTGGGTGGAATCGGGATCGGTACTTTCCGAGCGCCCCAGAAACAGATAGCGCTTCGGATTGAGTGCGAAGTGGAACAACTCGAACACCCGCTGCTGTGCTTCCGGTTCGAGGTAGATCAGCAGGTTCCGGCAACTGATCAGATCGACCCGCGAAAACGGCGGGTCAGCAATCAGGTTCTGCGGAGTAAATAGAACCGTTTCGCGAAGTTCCTGCCGGATCTGGAATCCGTCGTTGTGAGGTTGAAAGAACCGATCGAGCCGCGCCTCACCCACTGGTGACGCGACGCTGGCTGAATAGATGCCCTGACGTGCGCGTCCCAGCGCAACGCGGTTCACGTCAGAGGCAAGGATCATGAACGGTCGCGTCGCCCGGCGCTTCTCGATCTCCTCGGTCAGCAGCATGGCCATCGAATAGGCTTCTTCGCCTGTTGCGCATCCCGGCACCCATACACGAATCGGCTGCTCGCTCTGCGGCTCCTCCAGCAGTACGCTCAGCACGCGTTCGGACAGCGCGGTCCATGCATCGGGGTCGCGGAAGAACTCCGTCACACCAATCATCATGTCCAGGCTAAGCGCCTGAGCCTCCTCGACTGAGGCTTTCAGGACGTCGCAATACGCGCGCAGGCTGTCGACCCGGTTGACCGCCATGCGACGGGCAATGCGACGTTGAAGCGTCCCCCGTTTGTAGCCCCTGAAATCTGATCCGGCAGCCGCAAGCGCCCTGAGCACCGGTTCAAGATCAACCGGCTGCGGTGGATCAATGGCTGCTTGAGGCATCCCGCCCGTGGAACGTCTGATGTATTCAAACAGCGCAGCCGGCATGTCTTCGACCGGGAGTACATAGTCCACCAGACCCGTTGAAATTGCGTGGCTGGGCATTGTGCTGTGTTCGGCCGTTTCCGGCATTTGCGCCATCACCATACCGCCTTCGGCCTTGATCGCTCTAAGACCTGCTGAGCCGTCCGCGTTCGCGCCGGTAAGCACAATCCCGATGGCGCGGTCGTGCTGGTCGGCGGCCAGCGATGTAAATAATGCGTCAATCGGCATGGGGATTGCTGGGCGATCGACGGCGGCCCGCAACCGGAACGTGCCTTGCTCGATGACAACGGACACTTTCGGCGGGATGACATAGACGTGCCCCGCGCGCAGCATTGCGCCATCCTCGATGGCTGACACAGGCAAATGCGTGTCCTTGGCCAGCAACCCCGGGAGGTGACTCTCGGAACCCGGAGCCAGGTGCACCACGATCACGAAGGCAACGTCGTCCGGAATTTCGGACGCCGCCCTGAAAAACAGGCTTAACGCATGGAGGCCGCCGGCCGACGCGCCGATCGCGACTATTCGGGGAGCGACGACCAGCCTTGGCGCTGTAGAGGTCTTATTGGAATCATTCATGGCACACCGCTCAAGACTGCTGGAGCGCCAGTGTAGCGCCTATTACATCGCCACTGATCGAACTCCCGGTGCGGAGGCGTTTCACGCCCGGTGGCGGACGTTGGATACGGAGCACGCGAAAACGTGTTGGCATGAAAGGAGACTTACGACGATATGCTTGACGTACCATGCAGCACGGCTGCAGATATCCGTATCGATGTGTCACGCACTGCACTGGAACAGGTTGGTGAAGGCATACGGTTTCCCGACCGTCCGCGAGGGATGTGGTAAATGTTGAAGGAAGATCATCGAAACGGTAATTATCTGCTCGCGGTGCTGGACGAGGCGGAGTGGGCTCGTGTCGCGCCGCATCTGGTGCCAGTGGACCTGTCATTGGGACACGTCATCTACGAGGCTGGCGACCGTCTCGATCATGTCTATTTCCCATCGACATCCATCGTGTCGCTGCTCTACGTGTTAGAGAGCGGCGCATCCGCTGAAATTGCCATCGTGGGAAACGAAGGGATTATCGGTATCGCGCTCTTCATGGGCGGTGAAACCATGCCGAACCGGGCGGTTGTCCAAAGCGCCGGACGCGCGTATCGACTGGATGCCGGCGTCCTGAAAGAGGAATTCCGTCGTGCGGGTGCGGTGCAACGCCTGTTGCTGCGCTATACCCAGGCATTGATCACGCAGATGGCGCAGACCGCCGTGTGCAACCGGCACCACTCGATCGACCAGCAACTCTGTCGGTGGCTGCTGTTGAAGATCGCTAATTCTGCTAGCGGTGCCCATAAGGGCGCTAATGGCGTCCGTTAACTCTGCTAGCGTGGCTTTTCCATCGGAACATGAACGCACTGCCCGGAACGACTAACTAGGCGCAGCACGACACTTCGGTTGTCGACGTTCAGTCACACACTTGATAAAGACTCCGACATAAAGCACAAGTCCCGACCTGTATGGCGTTTTCGTTCACCTCAAAGGTTGGCACCGCCCGAATATCGAAATAAATGACCTTCGTCAATATTGCTTGCCGCCGCCTGTGGCTCGCGGACCTGTCGCGCCGATCGGCAGCCACATTAGCCGAATTAGAGAACACGCCGAACGCGCTAGCAGAATTAACGAACATCCTCCTGCTCGCCCGTTGCCGGAACGCAACGGATGACACAACTGGCAATCTTGCCTCGTCGCCATGCCTGGCGGGCCCTGCGGCTCATCTCCCATTAGCAAATGCGGTGGACATCGCTAGCAGAATTAACGGACACCAACAATTGTCTCGCCTTGAGCGCGAGCTTCGTCAGGGGCTGGATGCGTGATGGCGTCGTCACAGCGTGGCTACAGTCATGCACTCCCGGCGCCGCCGCGACACTTGGTCGCCTTGTATCAGTTTCGGAGACGGCGACCGCACCGAAGCGGAGGATGAAGTTGCCGTATGCACCAGCCACTCAGGCAGCGTATCGCAAGCGGCGCTGAACGGAATTCGACATCCAGGCTTTGGACAAATTGTTCGCTGCGGTGTGAACTACTCGACAGAGGTCCTTGCAAAGTGGGGGGCTTCACATATCTGAAGGCGGTTCGTTTCCACTTCAGATGAAAGGGGCAGCTCAAGTTAATCGGGCGAAGATTTTCGAACCACCGCAGTCGGCCACGAAGAGACGCCCGCCTAAAGACATCGAACGACCGAAACGCATTCGGCAAACAGCCGTTCCAAAAATCCGCTGATAAGGTGGTTTTGCCGCGCAGCTGGCCCGACGCCGGGCTTTCATGATATTTCGACAAGCTTTCGATCGCACGTCTAGCCGCCGAGTTTTCAAGTCGCCCTTCGTGAAATTTGTATTGAATCGTGTATAAATATGGTGACCGCAATGCGACATAACAACCATTTCATTTGCGCGCACGACGATGGGCAAACAGAAAGACGATATCCCTCTCGCAGAACGTAGGGCTCTTGCCGCCAAGCTGCTGTTAAATGGTGAGGGTATTAGCGAAGTGTCCAGGAAGGCTCGACTGAGTCTTCGGACCGTGAGCAAGTACAAGGACCTGGTTGAAAGGAGCGGAGCTGATGCTGTTGCGCGCCTTCGTATCCACGGAGGGCCCTCGCGACTGGATGATGCGTCGCAAAGCTGGCTCGTTAGCGCAATCAAGCACTCGCCGGGGCTTCACGGCTATCCAGGGCCGACCTGGACCATAAGCCAACTGCGCGAACTGATCTTTCGGCGTTTCGGCGTCCAGTTTTCACCTTCGCATGTTGGCTACCTCGTTCGGGGTTACGGCCTCGCCTATCGACTCACCTATTCGACTTCAGAAAAGGCGTCGTCTGCTACCGCTCATAAACCACAGAGCGACGTCTATGCCGCGCGCCGGAAGATTGCTGCGAAAATGCTGCTGGATGGGGACAGCGTCGAGCACGTCTCGAAAGCGCTCAACATCAGCGTGCGCACCATTGCAAAATACAGATCAATGGTAGTTGCTAATGGCGTTGAGGCTGTTGAGCATCTCAAGGCATCCGGGCGCAGTGCCACACTTGGCCCCGAGGCCCTTAAGTGGTTACGGGCGACATTGGAGGGCAGCCCCATGGCCCACGGCTATGAAACCGAACTCTGGAGAAACGGCGATGTTCAAAAGCTGATCAAGGAGCAATTCGGGATCTACCACTCTGCCGGGCATGTCAGGACCCTCGTCGGGAAGCTAGGCTTGGACCACAGGATGCGACCGCCGAAGCTGCGCACGGAGAAGAAGCGCCTGACGATCAATGATGAAACGCTGGCGTGGGTTGCCGCAACGGTCAAGGAGTCGCCGAGAATACACGGCATAGACGCTGATCACTGGACGAACGGCCGATTGCGCACCGTACTTCATCGGCGGGTGGGTGTCGATTATTCTCGAGGATATATCTGGGAAATTGCCACGCGTGCCGGCGTGGCGGACCTGCTTACAAAACTCCGTAGCTGATCAATTCATTCTGGCCCTGGCCGCCTCGTCATGTGTGGCCGTAGCGACAGCGTGGCGGCGCTCCCAACGGAGTGTCTCTGATTCGTGATGTTCTCAAGGTAATGCCCCTTGTGCCGCCGCACTCGTCAGATAACGTCTTTCCAGGCTTCACCTTTTTTGATTGCATAGATGGTCACGACATGCACTCCGAATGCATGCGCCAGCGAAGCAACTGATTCTCCGGCCGCCAATCGCTGGCGTATCGATAACACCTTGGTTTCGTTCAGTTTGGCTGTGCCGTTGCGAAAACGAACGGGCAGATCGGGATTGGTAAGTCTTTTTTCTTCGTATCTGCGGCGGGTGCGCTCCCTTTTTGCCGCATTGAATTTCTCCTTGTTCTCCCTGGCGTAGCGCCGTTTCGCATCCGGGTTTTTCTCATAACTACGCCGCGCGGTCATATTGGTCCGCTCGCGGTTCCCGGCTCGCCATTCAGCCTGGCATAAAGTTACACAGGGCCGGCAATAAGATGCGTAGCCAAGCCCCTTCCGATGGAAATCCAGTTCCGCGATTTTCGTCTGGCCGCATCTGGGACAGCGACGTGGGGTTTGAATTGCGATCATGACTTGCCCCCTTTCTCAACAGTTCTGACTTCCTCTCCCGTGCAGTCGACGGAAAATATCGGACTTGGATGTTGAACAAGCGAATGGCAGAACTGCAAGTCTTCGTGCGAAAACATTTTTCAAAAGTGTCAGGATGGAGGATGTTGACGCAATCAGTTTCGCATGCCCGCCAAAAAGGCGAACGGGAGGGCTGGTGGATGCTCTTGCGTCGCGTCCAGGCAGTGCGCCTGATTGTGATAGGCGTGCAGCCGGACTGGCACCTGAGATGCATCAACGCTGCAAATGGCACGAGTTGCTGGAAGGTGGATGGCCGTTTGCTGGACGAAATCGGACGGACATCTTACGTACTTGAGCGGCTGTTGAGGGTCGACAAGAGGCGGTCGTGCCTGCCTGACAGCGGCCGTTCACGAACCCGGCGATGAGGTCATGGGAGCCGAGATCGTGGTTACAAGTGCGCATGCTGACCGCGCCGTTACGCGCCCAATCCGCTAGAAATCCACATAAAAATTTCATCGCGACGGCGAGCCGACCTGCCGCCTTCTGGAGCAGGCGGTTACGCGTTTTTTTTGACCTTTGCCAGAAGCGCTCACGAAAACAGTGGCAAAGATTCGACGGCGGTTTGGTGCCGACGTCGCGGGGACTGGGATCGACCGGGCCGTGCAACAGTCTTCCCGCTAGCCGAACCTAGCCGCCGGTTCAGATCCGACAGCGCCCGACAGACGGTCGTGCGCGCGGGCGTCCCCGCCAATGCCAGTTCAAGCTGGTCCAGCAGTTCCGGAAGACTCACTCCCCCTGTTCTCTTTCGCGCGAACTTCCGCTTCTGCATAAGGCCCCCCTCATCGCTGTCGACATGCGCGCTGGCACCGACGTCACCACCAATCGTCAAGCTCCAGCGACATCTGTTTCCTCGTGCTTGCGCCAGGCGCACCGTCGGACACATTTCCCTTTGGCATCGGTGGCTTCAGCACATCGGGATGGAAAACCACATCCATGCCGAGCCGGACAAATCCATCATTCTCCCGCTTCGAGCCCTCGGCGCTTTTCGGGATCGTGATGCTGCCAACGGGCTCTCCCGCACCGCTGTTCACGCCACGTCAGCCAGCATCGAGTGACGACAGTCCGCCGTGGCGCACCGGCATGCGTACTGCGCCCGAACCTCTTCATCCAGCGAATCGTCGGCGGCCAGCAGATACTCAATAAACAGTTCTTCACCGGCCCCGATCGGCCGGAGCGTGTGGATGAAGATGCGCCCGGCGTCCTCGATGGTCTCGCAGTTGGGCGCGCACGCGTGATTGAGCCAGCGCGCACTATTGCCACCGCGGCTCCCGTCGATCACCCGCCCATCCGACAGTCCGAACAGAAACGTATGTCCTTCGACGCCTTCACGCCGGTGACGGCGCACCGCACTTCGCCACGAGGTGATTTCACCTTTGTACTCAAGCACGCGCTCGCCCGCCGCGAGCGCATGCATGGCGAACACGCCTTTGCCGTGAACTGAAGACCGCCGAACAATCACGCGCCGCATACTCTTTCCTTCCCGATGTCAGCGCCAGTATAAGAGCAGCAAATTTCCGCATCCAGTGGGATGAGCACGATGGGGCACGTCGAAGCTGGAGAGTCGAGGTATTTGATCCGCAGGCATCCCGGAATGACCGACCAACCACCCACGAAGAGAGCCAGCTTCAGAAAAGCTGATTGCCCAGCTCGCACAGGCTGACCCACTTCACCGTGCTCACGAAGGTCCTGCCTGCGGTGTCGAGCGATTCGATCATCGCGCGCTGCCCACGCGCTTCCGCGACAACGCGCACGATGCGCGTCCGATAGCGCAACAGCGCACCGATGGGTGGACACAAGGCTTCCCGCCTCATCCGCGATCGTTTCTTTTCCATACGGCTATCTATCTAGACATGCAGCGAATCGCAGGGGCCGCAGTACGTCGCGGCATCTCGCCCTGATGCTACCAGGCCGACTGGCCGAGGTCCAGGCCTCGCCCGATCACGCCGTGCCGCTGCTGCCGCCGGCACCTGTAGCGACTACCCTGCCGGCCGCCGCGCCGTCGGCAGAAATCCGGCCGACGGCTTGCGTCCGGTCTCAGGCGCCGTTCACGGCGTCCTTGAACGCCTTGCCCGCCGTGAACTTCACCGTCTTCGCAGCCGGGATCTGGATCTCGGCGCCGGTTGCCGGATTGCGACCGACCCGCGCGGCGCGCGCGCCCGTCGAAAACGACCCGAACCCGACCAGTTGCACCGTGCCGCCCTTCGTCACTTCGCCGGTGATCGCCGCGATCACAGTGTCGAGTGCCTCGCCGGTTGCCGCCTTGCTGTCGCCCGTCTTCGCGGCGACCGCGTCCACCAGTTCCTGCTTGTTCATCGCTATTTCCTCTCCGTGGTTGTGAATGTCGCCACCCTACCCGATCCCCGCATCTTTGCGCAATTGGCCGGCGGCCGGACTGATCGGCGATTACAGGCACTGAACGCAGGTCACAGGCGTGAGCGGTGCATGACGCCGCCGTTAAACCGGGCATGCACACCGGGTCGCATCCTAGTGCTGTCGATCGTCCGGGTCAGCGGCATGGGCTTGATGAAGAGGTAGGCGCAGCCCACTCCGGCGACGCATCGGCGGGGAAATGTGGTCGCCCCCGGCGCGCCCGCGCGCACCGTCGGGTACGTCTCATGAACCGCCCGCTGCTGGTCCGCGCCTTCTGCGTGTGCGCCCTGCATGCTGTCCGGCGTCCAGGTCGCGCATCGCATTGATCCGGTTGCGCGCACGCCGGCTACCCGTCGGGGCACAGCGTCATCACACCAGGGGCCATCCGGCGACGTCGTCCAGCCGATACAAGGGCCAGTGTCCGCAAATGAAGGGGGAGATAGCTCTGACTTTCATACCCTCCCCCATTGACCGGAACTGCCATTCGAGTGGTTTGAGCACGGTGCCGCTTTGCGAAGGGCGTCCATCCAGGATACGGGTCAGGTCCCATGCCTCGATGATCGGCGCGCTTTCGCGCAAACATGGATTGGGCGCCGCGAGCCCGCAGGCTCGCTCAAAGCGAAGCAAAGCAAACAGGTCGCATCGTTTTCAATGCTGATAAGTCGTAGTATCAGCATTGCGTTTAATGCTGTATCTGAGCGGCGATAACCCGCGTTATCATCGCGATCCGGCAGCTTCTAGAGGTCGCTGGTGTCGCATGTCGAGCTGTTTTCTGCCCTTTGACGAAGCCCCCCGAAATGCGGAAGCGGGGGGACCGTCGGAGACGCGGAATTGGCAGGAAGACCCGAGCGCACCCAAATGCCCGCGCCCCTTAATGAGCATATCGGGTGTCATCAGGGCCACCGGTACCTGCGGGCCATCACATAAACTCCGACAACCGTCGAGGCACCGTAGGTGGATCGTGCCGAACGCATCACTGATGGCCGGTACCGGATACCCAGCACCTCATCACCTGTAGCTGTGAGTGCGCATCGGATCCTCAAAACCTGCACAGATATGCGAACAATCTGTAAGCACGTCGCCGCAAGAAGTAGACGTGCCGAAAAGAAGCGGGGCGTGAAAGCCCCGCGCAATCAATCGTTCTCCTTTCTTCTGCTACCCTCGACCAACACCCGCCAGGGTGTAGGCCGCGTAGGACCGGTCTCGACCCGAACGACATAATCGGCTTCCTCCTCAATTACCGGCGTCGTCCCGGACAGGTTCGCTACAACCGCACCTTCGCACGTCGTCACGGTCCATACCGACACAAACTTTTGAGGACGGTCAATCAGCACGATTTTCGGGAATACCCGGGAAAGAACGGCTCTCACCTGTTCAACTGCCGCATCTGGTCCAAACAGTGCCGGAATGATGTCGAGCGGCTCGACGGCCAACTGGCGCTCCAGATTCCCGACATCGAGCGAAGCAGCATAGGTCTGAAGCCTTGCGAGTTCCTCAGCCAACCGCTTCTTCTCATCCCGCTGTTCGCGATACGCCTGCTCAAGGAAATCATCCCCATCCGCCTCCAGCCTGCGCATGCGCTGTGCCAGACTTTCAAGTTGCCGGTCTGCGCGTGCCACCTCAAGTTTCAGCTCAGTAATGCGAGCCTCCTGCCCCCCGTCGAGTCGCGCCTTCAGACGGTCGCGGAATTCCCTGATCCGCTTATCGTCAAACATGCATCGCAGAAGGTGTGTCAGCGCATGTTCGAGTGCCCTCACCGAAACATAGTCCACCCGCTCCGGAGCATTTTCAACGGCAACTCGACGTCTCTGCGCACACGCCGCGCAGTAAAGTTGAGGCGCAGAACCTCCCCCAGCGATACTCATCCTCCCCAGACAGGCGCCGCAGGTCACGAGCCCGGCGAATGGCCGCCGCCCGCCTCCCCGGAATGGCTGAGACGATGAACTGTCATTACAGGCGTACCAGACATGGTCGTCCACGAGCCGCAACTCCGGACGGGCATACTCAATCTCAGTAACGTCCTGCTTCTCCTTTTTTGCCTTTGCCTTCGTAAAGCTACTGCCTCCATATACGAAAACGCCGCGATAAATGGTGTTGGCAAGAATCTGCTTTACCGTCGCCGGCCGCCAGTACCCCGCGCCGCCATCTTTCGACGGACGGGGGCAGGCAACGCTTTCACGGTTCAGGTGTTCTGCGATGGCATTAAGCGAGCTACCCTTGTACCGCATGGCGAACATCTGCCTCACCCGGTCTGCCGCCGGCTCGTCAATTTCCCAGACTGTTCCTCCTTCGTTTTCGCGCTCACCCTGCCTGACTGCCCGATATCCGTACGCCGCTTTCGCAATCATGAATCCGCGTATCAGTTGCCCCTGCATGCCCCGCTTGACCCGGTGGCTGGTCTCGCGCACAAAATGGGCCGCGATCAGCCCCGAGATGCCAAACTGCAACTGCCACCCAGGTATCGAGCTGTCGGTGCCGTCGCAACTGACGACACGCACCCGAGTCCGTTCGATACGCTGCTCGAGATGAGCAAACTCGAGCGTCGAGCGTGCGAGCCGTGATATCTCATCGACCACGATGGCCTCGAACTCCCCGGCCTCCCACGCACTGATAAATCGCGCGTAAGCAACGCGCTTCGCCAAGCCCTTCTGTTGTCCGGTCACCGCCGCATCGACAAAAACGTGCTCGTCGCTGACGGTAAATCCTAACTGCGCCGCTGTTTGCCGCGCCCTTCTAACCTGGTCGTCGATTGACGTCGACCGGCTTTCATCGTCCGAATATCTTGCATAGATTCCTGCTGGCCGCATACGTCTCCCTTTTGCTGGTAGGTTGCTGCGGCGAGCTCGACCAACAGGTCGAGTAGTTCTGAAACTGGTCCTGGTATTGCCATAAGAGTGTCCTCGCTATGCCTCAGCAAAACGTATAGCGAACGCGTGAGCGGGACTGATCCGGACGGTTGCTATACGTATTGAGCGACCCGCTCACGGCCGGATCCGGCCGAAACGTTCGAGGACAACAACAATGGAAATGACACACGAAGAAGTGCGTACCGGGCGCAGTGCACGCCGGCAAAAACTCACGCTCGACACCGAGCAGTTGCAAAGGCCTGGTTCAAGACTGCTTGCGGCGTTGTTCCAGCAAGCGAACTATCGGGACCATTCACTGGCTGCACTGGCAAATGAGCTTGGATGTACACCGGGCTATCTCTCGCAGTTGAGAAACGACACACGATGCGCGAGCAACGTATCGCAGAAGTTTGTCGATGCCGCTGCCCGGTACCTCGGGGTCCTGCCCGTCATCGTCAAAATCCTGGCAGAGCAGGTCCGGGCGGAGGATTTCGTCATGCCGTCCAGTTCTCTCGAGAGCCGGCTTGACCAGGTGATGCAGTTCATCCGGGATGATGGGGCTTTCGGTGCCTCGGTGCCGGGCGATATCCTCTCGGCCAGTCGTGAGATGAAAATCTTCGTTATCGAGTGCTATCGCGAGGCAACAGGTCTTGACCTGACACCAGGCATTTCGC
>Ga0302220_10001703_pt1 | contig 16913 bp, 15 predicted proteins | sample II_Palsa_E1_3_FD_194572 | JGI IMG/M metagenome (GOLD analysis project Ga0302220, IMG submission 194572) | Peat permafrost microbial communities from Stordalen Mire near Abisko, Sweden - II_Palsa_E1_3 | ecosystem: Environmental > Terrestrial > Soil > Palsa > Peat permafrost | place: Sweden...
GCCGCTGCCCACCCGAAAGCTGCTCGACCGGCAGATCGACCGACGGCACGTGCACGCCAATCTCTTCCAGGCACTCTTCCGCGCGCTTACGCATGGCACTGTTATTCAATAGACGAAACGGGCCGCGCCGGACGATCTCCCGGTTCAGGAACATGTTGTGATAAATGCTCAGCGAGTTCGCCAGCGCCAGGTCTTGATAGACGCATTCAATGCCAAGCGACCGCGCGTGATCGACGGAGCGAAGCAGCGTTTCTTCGCCACCTATAAATAGCTTGCCGCTGGTTTGCTGATGAAACCCGGTAAGGATCTTGATTAGCGTCGACTTGCCCGCGCCGTTGTCGCCGAGCACTCCAAGAATTTCTCCTTGCCGGAGTGTCAACGACACGCCGTCAAGTGCGGTCACCGCGCCAAAACGTTTGACGATATCCTCGCCCCGTAACGCGGCTGTACCCATGGTTCCTGCCGGCGCAGTCACCGATACGTCGGCCATTAAAGGTCTCCCTTGCGAGCGAGACGGACGACGTGGATGTTGAAGATCATGGCCGCGAGGATCGCTGCGCCCAGAATCATGTTGAAGGTGAACGCGTTAATGCCGATGAGCGTGAACCCGTCGTTAAGTATCCCAAGCACCGCAGCGCCAATCAGCCCGCCGATGATCGTGCCCGAGCCGCCGGCGAGCGGCGTGCCGCCGATAACGGCAGCGGCGACCGCGAGGAACATGATCTGGTTGCCGCCTGCCTGAGGATCGATGGACGTTATCCGGAAGCCCTCCAGGATGCCGGTGAAGCCGGCAAGCAGCGCAGCAATCACAAAGTTGCCGAGTTTCAGGCGCTTCACCTGAATGCCAGCCTCGCTCGCACCTAGCTGATTTGCGCCCGCCGCGATGGTATGCAAGCCCCATCGAGTGTGGCGAAGCAAGACATGCATAACCGCGGCGATCGCGATCGTCCAGATGATTTCGCTGTAGCCCCACGCGCCCATGAACGCTGAAAAATTCTCGCCCTCCGGGGGCGAAACCGGCGTGCCTCGCGAGAGGGTCAGTGTTAAGCCATTCACGAAGAACAGCGTGCCGAGCGTGGTGACGAAGGAAGGGATGCGCAGGTACACCGTCACCGCGCCGTTGATCAGGCCGACCACGCCTGCCGCGAGCACACCGGCCAGCAAGGCGACCAATACGGGCGCGCCTGCCTCGCTGGCGAAGTGCATGACGAAAGGCGCGAACGCGAAGACCATGCCGGCGGAAAGATCGATCTCTCCGCCGATCATCAGCATGATTTCGCCGCAGGCAATGATCGCGACCGGGGCGATGAACTGCGAGAGGTTCTCCAGACTCGCGCTAGTCAGCAGGAAGTCGTGATTGGCCGTCTCGAAGTAGGCGCTGAGGATCAGCGCGACCGCAAGGATGCGGATCTCGCTGGATCGTTTCAGCGCGCCCGGCCATAACCTTGGGCGCCGGCTCGGCCGGCTGGCATCCGTCACGGGAGTGGTCACCCCTTGATCGCACCCGTGCGCGGCACGATCTGTGGTTTCGTACTCTTGCCTTCATACCGCGTCTCGGTAGTCAGGTACGGGTCGACCGTGCCTTTGGTGACAAACTTCAGGCCGGTGTTGATATTGGCCGGTCCGACGAGTCCGCCCGAGGAAAGGAAAACGAACGCCTCAAGCACGGTATAAAAACCTTGCACGTAAGGTTGCTGATCGATCGTGAAGTCGAGGAACCCGTCGTGAATCAGCTCCACCGTACGCGGCAACAAGTCGAAGCCGCCACCGTGCACGCCCTTGGACGGCAGGTTGGAGTCCTTCATGACCTGGGCGACGCCTTGGGTGCTGCCTGCATCGACGGCGAACATGCCTTTCAAATCCTGGTGCCCCAGGAAGAACGATTTGATCTTCGACAGTTCTTCGTTGACGGTCGCGCCGGTCGCGATGGTTTGCGCGTCGATTTTCTTGCCTGATTTCTTGATCGCATCAAGCGCACCGTCAAGGCGCGGCTGGATGTTGAGCTGGCCCGGTGTCGCGATAAACAGGGCGACGAGGCCGCTATCCACCAGGCTGACGATACGCTCGCCCATCTGGTAGCCCGACAGATACAGGTCCTGGCCGATATACGCGAGGCGTGGGTTACCGCTGCCGCTGGGTGCATCGGCGTTGTATGCGAATACCGGGATGCCCGCGTCGAGCGCTTTCTGGATCGGTGTGTTGAACGCCTTGGGGTCGACGATAGGCACGGCAATGGCGTCGGCCTTAGCGGCAATGGCCGCGTTCATTGCGTTGACCATTTCGCCCACGTCGGCGTTGGCCGAGCCGGTCCATTGGTAATCGAAACCTAGCAAGGCGGACGCATCCTGGATGCCGTATTGCGTGGGAACGAAGAAAGGGTTTGTCGTGACGTGATTAACGAACACGATCTTCCAGCGCTTGTGCGCCGGAAACGGGCCGGCTTCCGCGGCTTGCGCCGGTGTGATCACGCCGCCTAGCAGCGCTAACGCCGCAGTCAGGCCAGCACCTTGCAGCAAACCGCGTCGCACGCCTTGTACTTCACCCAGGTCTTCCCGATCGTGTGCCATGTCCATTCTCCCGTGTCGTAGTTTTTGAACAACTCATTTCACCTGACGGCGCGGGCCGGGAAAGCGCCGGTGCCGGGCGTCGCTACGCTCCGTGAAACTCGCATGCTCAAGCGCACGCACGGTCGAATGACGACGTATCGACATGCTAGAACAGGCACTTGGCCAATTAATCAATGTATACCCTTAACTAGTCCGGCTATTTTGATGGGCGGACTAAAGGGCAGAGGGCGATCTGCGGCGACTGAAGGCTGCTCAAGAAACGAGAGTTGTGTTGGAAGTCCAGTATTTGGGAGCGTCGCGATTCGTGCGCAGGTTGTCTTTAGTTATGCACTTTACGACGGTGCTTTCGGAATGCCTGCATATTCCAGGCGAGGTTGCGTCATTCAAGGTGCTTGCTCGCCTGATTCCAACTATACGTAGTACTCCGCATAGTGTTAGCGGCCCGTAGGGAACATCAATGCAGGATTTTTGCGAGAAAATCCTTCGCGCGATCGGACTTCGGGTTCGCGAAAAAATCTTCCTTCTTGTCGTCCTCGACGATGAGGCCCTTGTCCATAAAGATGACGCGATGCGCAACCTTTCGTGCAAAGCCCATTTCGTGAGTGACGCACATCATCGTCATGCCTTCCTGCGCGAGTTCGACCATCACGTCGAGCACTTCGTTGATCATCTCTGGGTCGAGCGCCGACGTCGGTTCGTCGAACAGCATCGCGATCGGGTCCATCGACAGCGCCCGCGCAATCGCAACGCGCTGCTGCTGACCGCCTGACAGTTGACCTGGAAATTTGTTTGCATGTGCGCTCAGCCCGACGCGATCCAGCAGCTTGAGTGCCTTCGCCGCAGCTTCGTCCTTCGAACGGCCGAGCACCTTGATCTGCGCCAACGTCAGGTTTTCAGTGATCGACAGGTGCGGGAACAGTTCGAAGTGCTGGAACACCATGCCCACTTTCGACCGCAGCTTCGAGAGATTCGTCTTTCGGTCACCGACCGACTGGCCGTCGATCGTGATTGCGCCTTCCTGGAACGGCTCAAGGCCGTTGACCGCTTTGATCAAGGTCGATTTGCCCGAACCCGACGGTCCGCATACCACGACCACTTCGCCCTTTTTGACTTCGGTCGTGCAGCCGGTCAGGACCTGGAAAGGGCCGTACCATTTCGAAACGTTGTTGATTGAGATCATCGTGAAATCCATTCCTGATTAGGCTTCGGGGAACAAGTCCGTGTAGTGATGAAGCAGGTCACCGGTGCGCCTGCGCGTGTTGCGACTGCTGCAGCCGCCGCGCATACAGCGTCAGCGGGAAGCACATGGCGAAGTACAGCAGGGCGACCATTCCATAGATTGGAAACGGGCGGAACGCGGTATTGGTAATCATCGAACCCGTCTTCGTCAGTTCGATGAATCCAATGATCGACGTCAATGCGGTGCTCTTGACGACCTGCACCAGAAAACCGACGGTCGGCGCGACTGCGATCTTCCTTGCCTGCGGCCACACGATGTAGCGCAACTGCTGGCCAAACGTCATGCCGAGACTCGCGCCTGCTGCCCATTGGCCGCGCGGTACGGCTTCAACGCAGCCGCGCCAGATATCGGCGAGATAGGCGCTGGTATAGAGCGTCAGCGTGACGGTGGCGGCCACCCACGGCGACACGTCCACGCCCAGCAACGGCAGGCCGAAGAAGGCAAGGAACAACTGCATCACGAGTGGCGTGCCCTGGAATAGCTCGACATAAAGCGAGACCATACGGCGCAGCCATGGCAGCGGCGACACGCGCATCGCGAGCAGCACGAGCCCGACTGCACCGCCGCAGACGAAAGCGATCAACGACAGCAGTACGGTCCAGCGCGCGGCGAGCAGCAGATTGCGCGCGATATCCCACAGAGTGAATTCGGTCATTGCGAGCGCTCCGTTGCCAGCGTTTGCGGGCGACGCAAGCCGAATCGGGTCCACCGGTTAGGCCAGCTGGTCCGCGCGGCCGGCGTGCGTGCGGAGCGTCCCGCAAAGAGGCCGCGGCCCAGCCGGTTCAGCAGTTGGCGCAAGACGATCGACAGGAACAGATAGGTCACGGTCACGATCAGGTAGCTCTCGAACGAGCGGAAGTTACGCGACTGTATGAAGTCAGCCGCAGACGTCAGGTCGGGCACGGAGATTTGCGAGACCACAGCGGAACCGAGCATCACGATCAGCACCTGGCTCAGGAGCGCCGGAAACACATTGGCCAGCGCTTGCGGCAGCACCACATGGCGGAACACCTGGCGTCCCTGCAAGCCTAGCGCCTGTGCCGCCTGCACCTGGCCACGCGGAATCGAGTCGATACCGGCGCGGACGATTTCGGTCGCATAGGCCCCAAGATTGACCGTCATCGCGAGGACTGCAGCCTGCATTTCGTTGATATGGATGCCGAGACCCGGCAGCCCGAAGAACACAAAGAACAGCTGCACGAGGAACGGCGTATTGCGTATCAGCTCGACGTAGGTTGCGATCAGCGTCCGGGCCCAACGGGGGCCGGCGACACTGATGCTTGCGCCTGCGACACCGACGATGCCGCCGAGTACCGTCGAGACAGCAGTAAGCCAAAGAGTAACGGCGACGCCTCGCGCGAGCATGCCCGCGTAGATGCCGAAGCCGCTGAAATCGAACACGTAGGTCATGGCGGGTTGCTCATGGTCAGGTGAGGGCGGTTAAGTTGAAGGCTCAATGAAGCGGCCTCAATGAAGCGGCTTCGCCGCGATCAGCTTGCAGGCGTGCGCGGGCAATTCAGCCAGTACGGGCATGCCGAGCGTGAGACCGGGCGTTTCGCGCTGCGTGGTGGCGGCGGTCAGCGTGAAGCCGGCGCAGTCGATCGTCGCTTCCAGCGTGGCGCCGACGTCGCGAATAAACGTGACCGTCCCGGCGAGATAGTTAGGACCGCTGGTGGTCGAGACATGCTTCACGCAGACGTCTTCGGGACGGATCAGCAGGCGAATGTCCGCCGTGGATTCCGGCACCCACGCGCCATCAGCCACGACGATCTGCTGTCCGCCCGGCAGCTTCACACCGCCGCGTCCGTCTTGCGTGACCGGAAGGATGTTGCCGAGCCCGATGAAGTCGGCGACGAACTCGCTGACCGGGTTCCGGTAGATATCCAGTGGTTTGCCGACCTGCGCAATGCGGCCTTTTTCCATCACCACGATCTCGTCGGCCATCGTCATTGCTTCGCGCTGGTCGTGCGTAACCATGATTGTCGTGATGCCGAGGCGTTTCTGCAGCAGGCGGATTTCGACCTGCATCGATTCGCGCAGCTTGGCGTCGAGCGCGGAGAGCGGCTCGTCGAGCAGCAGCAGTTTCGGCGACGACGCTATCGCCCGAGCGATTGCAACGCGTTGGCGTTGTCCCCCGGACAGTTGCGTCACCGGCCGGTTCGCCATGTGCGGCAGCTGGATCAGTTCGAGCAGTTCGGCCACGCGGTGCCCTTGTGCCGCCTTGGCCATTTTGCGCAGCCGCAGCGGGTACGCGATATTTTCTGCGACGCTCATGTGCGGAAACAGCGCCAGCGACTGAAACACCATGCCGAAGTCGCGCTGGTTAGCCGGCAAGTGGGTGATGTCGCGGCCTGCAAAAGTCACGCTGCCGGAGCTCGGTGTCTCAAGCCCTGCGATCATGCGCAGCAAGGTCGTCTTGCCGCAGCCGGACGGGCCGAGAAAGCAGACCAGCTTGCCGTCCGGGACGCTCAGGTCGACGTGGTCGACGGCGTATGCGGCGTTGAAGCGCTTGGTCACGGCCTGGAGTGTCAGATGAGTCATGAGGATTCCTTATATGCTTGCGTGACTAGAGCGCGACACCTTCGTCGCCAATCAGCTTTTCAAGGAGCCATATCAGCGCAAAGTCGATAGCAACAATAAAAACCGCAAACGAAAACACAGTCGGGTCGAGCGATGACACCGTGCGGCTGTAGAGCCACACCGGCAGCGTCATCGTGTTGATGCCGTACAGGAAGAACGTCACCGTGAACTCGTTGAACGAGATGATGAACGCGAACAGCATGCCGGCCAGGATGCCTGGGCGCATCAGCGGCAACACCACATCGAACATGGCGCGGCGCGGACTCGCACCCATCACGCAGGCGGCTTCCTCGAACTCCGGGCCAATCGATGCCGCCGACGCCGCGCAGTTTTTCACCGTGAATGGCAACGCAAGAATCACGTGCGCAATGATGAGCCGGAACACGCCGAGTTCCACGGGCAGCACGTTGAAGACCAACAGCAGCGACAGCCCGAGCATCACCAGCGGATAGACGAGCGGCAGCGCAACGAGCTGCTCGACGGCCGACTTGCCTCGAAAGCGGTAGCGGCTCAACGCGTACGCGGCAGGTACCGAGACCAGCGTCGCGATGATCATCGTCGACACCGCGACAATCAGGCTTGTTGTCAACGCGGTACCCATCGAAAGCACGTCGCTTGCGTCGGGCGCGACGAAGCTGTGCCATGCCGCGCGGTACCACTGCAGGCTGTAGCCGGGTGGCGGAAATTCCAGCGTGTCCGAAGCACTGAACGACATCAGGATCATCGTCAGGATCGGCAGGGCGGCAAGGAACAGCACAATTGCCGCGAGCAGCGCCGCGGGCCTGCCGAGCCGGCCCGGCATGGTCGCGGGAAGAAGACGCGCGCGCGATTGGAATCGGTTGATTGGAGTGCTCATGCGGACGGCTCCTTGAGACGCTGGGTTCGCCGCACGAGGCTCTGCGAGATCGCCATGACGGCGAGCGTGGCGACCATCAGCACCACGCCGGAGGCGGAGGCCGCCGGCCAGTTCAACAGCGGCGAGACCTCGTCATGCACCAGCACGGCAAGCATTGGCACGCGCCGGCCGCCGAGCAGCAGCGGCACCGCGAACGCGCTTGCGTTGTAAGCGAACACGAGCAGTGCACCTGAAACAAGCCCGGGCATCGCGAGCGGCAACATGATGTGACGCAGCGTCTGCCAGCGGGTTGCGCCGAGCGTGGCAGCAGCTTCCTCGTACGAGAGCGACACGGCTCGCATGGCGCTCGACAATGGCAGCACGGCGAGCGGAAACGCGGTCTGGATCAGGCCAAGCAGCACGCCATGCTCACGATAAAGCCATTGCATCGGACGCTGGATCACGCCGCTTGCGAGCAATGCGTGATTGAGCAAGCCTGCCGGGCCGAGGATCACGAGCCAGCCATAGCCTTGCAGCAACAGATTGACGAGCAGCGGCAACAGCACGCCCGCCAGGAGCAAGCGCCTCGCCAGCCGCGACTCGGTGCGCGCCATCGCAAGCGCGACCGGAATCGCCAGCAGCACCGCGCACACCATGCTCTGGAACGCGAGCCGCAGCGTGAGCCACAGTGCCTTCAGGAAATACGAATCGGCCAGGTTCGCGTAGTTTTGCAGCGTGAACCCGTGCCACTCGTCGCCCTGCGCGCCGAAGCTCATGCGCAGGACCACGAGGGCTGCCGCGGCGAGCACCGCGAGAAACGCGAGGATGGGGGCAAGCAGCAGCCACGGCCGCGCCCGAGCGAGCGCGGCTCCGGACCCGGGGGCAACCGGCTGGTCCGGCGCCCCCGGTCCGGCGCGCTGCGAAGAGAGTTCGGCCATCGTGGTCATGCCGAGAAAATCTCGGTGTAGCGCTTGATCCACGTAGCCTGTACTACGGCAAGCGACTTGTCGTCGTGCAGGACGGACTTCTCCGCAATTTGCTGCGGGCTTGGCACGAACCGGAGGCTCTCGGCAGGAATGATGGCCTTCGAATTCACCGGGCCGTTCAGCACGTCAGCGGCCATGCGGCCTTGCACGCCGGCATCGAGTGAATGGTTGATGAACGCGTGAATCAGGTCGAGGTCGCCAGGGTGCGATTTCGGAATCACCGTGAACATCAACTGCGTGGCGAAGCCTTCCTTCATGCCGTACGTCACACCCATTTTGTACTCGGGTTTCCTGATCTGGTCGGGAAAAAACGCGGGCGAATAGATGCCGCCGATATCAAGCGAGCCCGTGCGAAACAGATCGGCGACCTGATTCGGATTCTCGCCGAGCGTCATCACGCGGTCCTTCAGTTCCGCGAGCTTTTTGAAGCCCGGATCGATGTTCTGCTGCGAACCGCCCGACATTTTTGCAGCGATGATCGCCAGGTCGACCGCCTCGGCAAACTCGGGCGGAGGCAAGAACAGGCGCCCGGCGTACTTGGGGTCCCACAGCGCTTCATACGATCCAGGCGGCGTCTTGATGGTCGACGTGTTGTAGATCAGGCCGTCGGACCACAGCAGGTAGCCGACACCAAAACCATCTGCACCCGTTCGATACCGCGCCGCCACGTCCTTGAGATTCGGCAGTTTGTCGAGGTCAGGCTTGATGAGCAGGCCCGCATCGCCGAGACCAGACGCACCCACGCCCGCGAGCGTGATCACGTCGTAGGTGGGACGGTCGCCCGCGGCCTTCACCTTGGCGACCATACCGGAGGTGCCGTCCGCGCGGTCTGCGATCACCTTCGCGCCGGTTTTCGCCATGAACGTAGCCGCTATATTGTGCAACGCAGCTGTTCCCGTATCGTCTGACCAGGTCAGCAGACGTAGCGTCTTGCCCGAGAAATTGTGTTCCTGTGCCCTGAGATTGAGGAACGGCGCCGGCAGCGCGGACGCTGCGAGCGCTGCGCCGATCGTCTTGAAGGCTTGCCGCCGTCCTGTGCTGAATTTTTTCATCGCCGACTCCGTGGATGGTTAAGTGAGATGTCCGACCTAGGTGCCGGGCGAACGGTCGTATCCGTTCGCAGGTGTCGGTACATGAAAATGTTAGGATCGCAAAATAGCCATCACAATCGATATATCGTCATGTCTGCCATGATCAAAGCACATGGCTCCGTTGCTTTTTCTCTGGTTTTTGCGGGTGTTGGCATGCCGGACGTGCATGGCAAGTCGTGGGCCAATGATCAAACGAAACTGCCTACGCCCGGTACTTCACCTTCGGCAGCACGCACAACATTTCATAGAGCAGGTTTGCGCCGACCAGCGCGGTATTGCCGGACGGGTCGTACGGCGGTGAAACCTCCACCAGATCGCATCCCACGATATCCAGCCCACGGCAGCCGCGGATGATTTCAAGCGCTTGCCAGATCGTCAGTCCGCCAATTTCCGGCGTGCCGGTGCCGGGCGCGAAACTCGGGTCCAGACCGTCGATATCGAAACTCAGGTACACCGGGCCCGCACCCAGTTTCGCGCGCACCTCGGCCATGATCGGCGCGACCGATTTGTACCAGCACTCCTCGGCCTGCACGACCCGTATGCCGTGTGACCTCGACCAGTCGAAATCCTCTGCTGTATAGCCGGTACCGCGCAGGCCGATCTGCGCGACGCGGTTGCCGTCGATCAGACCTTCTTCTATGGCCCGCCGAAACGGCGTGCCATGAGCGATCTTCTCGCCGAACATGGCGTCGTTCACGTCCGCATGTGCGTCGACATGAACCACGCCGACCGCGCCGTATTTCTTCTTCATCGCGCGCAGGATGGGCAGCACGATCGTATGGTCGCCGCCCATCGTGAGGGGCACGCAGCCATGCTCCAGGATTTCGTCATACGCTTCAGTGACGATGTCCATGCTCTTCTGCAGATTGAACGTGTTGATCGCGACGTCGCCGATGTCGGCCACCTGGATGCTGTCGTACGGCGCCGCGCGAGTCGCCATGTTGTACGGGCGTAGCAGGCACGATTCGGCCCGGATCGCGCGCGGGCCGAAGCGCGCGCCCGCCCGATTCGATGTGCCAATGTCGAGCGGCACGCCGACGAAACAGGCATCGAGGCCTTGGGCCGATGTCGCGCTCGGCAGGCGCATCATCGTCGCCGGCCCCGCGAAGCGCGGCATCTGGTTACCGCCGAGCGGCTGGTTGAAAGCATTGTCGGACTGGTTATCGTGCTTCATCGCGAATCCTTTAAGTAGGAGGTAGGAGACGGTAGTAGGCGGGCTAATTGGCCTGACGACGCGTCAGCACCTGCTTGATTTCCTGGAACGCGGCAAGCCCGAACGGACCTAATTCCCGCCCGATACTGCTGCGCTTGTAGCCGCCCCACGACGTCTGCGGATAGATCAGTTGCGGCGTGTTGACCCACACCACGCCGGCCTCAAGCGCGCGCGCGACCCGTTCGCCGCGAGCCTCATCGGCGGTGACAACTGTCGCCACCAGCCCGTATTCGCTGTCATTGGCCATGTCGACGGCTTGTTCTTCAGTGTCGAACACGCGCACGCACAGGACCGGGCCGAAGATCTCGTCACGCCATAAAGCGCTCGTTGGCGGCACGTCGGTGAAGATCGTCGGCGCGATGAAAAATCCCTGCTCCGATGCACCGGATGGCCGGCCGCCACCCGTGACGAGCCGCGCACCGTCCGCAACACCTTGTTCAATATGGCCGCGCACCCGGTCGAATTGGGCACGGCTCACGAGCGGCCCCATCTGCACGTCAGGTGCGAACGGGTCACCGACGACGATCTGCTCCGCGCGCTCGACAAGCCTCGCCAGCAAGGTGGGCGCGAGTTCGCGCGCCACCAACACGCGGCTGGTCGCCGAGCACATCTGGCCGCTGTTAAAGAAGCCGCCCGCTTCGACGAGGTCGACCGCGAGGTCGAGGTCCGCATCGTCGAACACGATGATCGACGACTTGCCCCCGAGTTCGAGACTCACGCCTTTCAGCGTGTCGGTGGCCGTCTTCATCACGGTCTGACCGATACTCGTGCTACCGGTAAACGATACTTTCGCGACCCCGGGATGGGCGACAAGCGGCGCGCCGACGTCCGCACCGGTGCCCGTCACCGCGTTGAAAACACCCGCCGGCAAGTCCACTGATGCGATCACCGAGGCCAGTTCGAGTTCAGGCAGCGGCGTGATTTCGGAGGGTTTGAGCACGACCGTGCAGCCGGCCGCGAGCGCCGGGGCGAGTTTCCACGCCGTGGTCACCATCGGGAAATTCCACGGCACGATGAGCGCGGCCACGCCGGAGGGTTCGCGGAGAATCCGCGCACGGTGCCCGATGCCGGGGATGCTGACTTCTGCACCGCTTGCGTCATCCAGTTGCTCTGCTAGTTGAGCGTAATAGCTGAATGTCGCGATCACATCGTCGACGTCCATGTGCGCTTCTGCTTGCGGCTTGCCATTGTTAAGCGATTGCAGCATCACGAGACGTTCGCGCCGCACTTCCACTTCCGCCGCGATTGCACGCAGGTAGCCTGCACGCTCGGCGCCGGTCGTATGCCGCCACGTACGAAACGCGCGAGCCGCGCACGCTACTGCCCGTTCCACGTCGGCTAGGGTGCCTGCTGCTACGTCGGCCAAGTGGGTTCCCGTTGAAGGGTTAACCACGGCAATCGTGCGGCCCAGTGCGCCGTCGACCCAGCAGCCATCTATGTAGAGCTGCGTGAGGAATTGACTGTCGTCAGGCGCGTTCATGCCGGGTCTCCCGGGACGTGGTCGAACCACTTCTGTTCGTCGATTTCGATCAACGTGGGCACGCGCCGCGCCGCGGCCTGCTTCAGTTCGTTCGCAAGCGCGGCAGGCGTATGGGCAGATGCGGCGCAACAGCCGAAACCGCGTGCCAGCGCAAGAAAGTCCGGCGTGTAGATATCGACCCCGATCGGCTCGATATCGCGCTCAACCATGTATTTCTTGATTTCGGCATAACCCCGGTTGTTCCACAGCAGCACGATTACCGGTACAGCCGCTTCAACAGCGCTCGCCAGTTCCGGCAGCGTGAACTGCAGGCCGCCATCGCCGATCAGGCAGATCACGGGTCGATCGCCTGATGCAAGCCGCGCGCCGATCGCAGCCGGCAAGCCGTAGCCCAGCGTGCCGTAGCCCGTCGAGGAGTTGAACCACGATCTGGGCGATGACGCTTCGAAGACGAAATTACCCGCGTAGACGGGGCGCGTTGAATCACCCACGACGATTGCGTTGGGCAGGGCGCTCAATACGGTATCGAAGAGCACCGCCTGCGAGCGGATCGGTGCGTCGTAACCGGCATGGACCGCGGCACGTGCAATGCATACGCGCGGCGCGCCCCAATCGGCATCGCGCGGCGGCAATGGGCGCGTGGCGAGTCTTTGGTCCAGCGCGGCGAGCACGAGCTTTGCGTCGGCTGCAATCGCTACATCAGGCCGAAAATTACGCATGACCTGCTGAGCGTCAATGTCGATCCTGATCAGCTTGCCGTCGATCGCAAAGCCGTTGTCGAACACCACGTCGTAGTCCGTCTCGCCCAACTCGGTGCCGACCGCAAGCACTACGTCGGCCTCACGCACCAGAGCGCGCGTCGCGGCGAGCGACTGGGTCGAGCCGATCGACAGCGCATGGCCGCGCGGTAACAGGCCCTTTGCGTTGATCGTCAGCGTCACCGGTGCCTGCAGGCGTTCGGCCAAAGCCCGCAATTCGGGTGCGGCCTCGGCAGCACCGCCGCCGGCCAGGATCAGCGGGCGACGCGCGGTGGCGAGCAGGGCGGCAGCCTCGTCGAGGGCAGCCGGCGCGCCGGCGGGTTTCGCGGGCAGCACTACTGCGCGGGATGTCGTGTTGCGGGCAGGCGCGACGATCACGTCGAGCGGAATCTCGATGTGAACCGGGCGCGGCCGCGCAGTGGCGAAGACCGCGAACGCGCGGGCCAGGACTTGGGGCAATTCGTCCGCGTCGAGCAACGTATGCGAGAACGCGGTGAGCCCGGCGAACACGTCGCGCTGCGACGGCAACTCGTGCAGGCGTCCGGTTCCTCCGCCCAACTGGCGCGTGTTATTGACGCTTGAGATGACGAGCATGGGGATCGAATCGGCGTAAGCCTGCGCCATCGCAGTCGCGATATTCGTCATCCCCGGTCCGGTGATGATGAAGCACACACCGGGTTTTCCCGTAACCCGCGCATAGCCGTCCGCCATGAAGCCCGCGCCTTGCTCGTGGCGAGGGGTGACATGGCGCAGCGTCGACATTTCCAGCCCACGATACAGCTCGACGGTATGGACGCCGGGAATGCCGAACACCCGTTCAACGCCGTAGCGTTCGAGTAGCTTCACGAGCACTTCGCCACAGGTCTGTGTGTCGACTGGCCGGGGCGGGCAGTGTCCGCTCGCGTGACCGAAGAGCGAGATATTTTCAGGCGAATTCATGAGGCTCCTGCGGATTGATCCGTTTGATCCGTTTGCCGGTACATGCCTTTCTCCGGAGGGTGCGTGTTGATGCATTCTTGGTGCATGCCACGTGAACGGCAATCGATGAATTTGCATGCGCGCCATGTTCCTGGCTCATGGGCTTAGTCATACGTTCACTCATAGGCTTACTCATGGGTTTATCCAGAGGAGCAGTGCTTACAGGAGACGCGGGGCGCTGAATTCGGTGTATATATGCAGCGTTGGACCCGTGTGTATATGAAACCCTCTGGCCGGAAAGCACAGCCGGCAGCCATGATTTTTTCGAATGCAGGAAGGGAACGAAAATGCGCCGCCTGCCGCCGCTGAATGCGCTGCAAATCTTCGAAACGGTCGCGCGCCACCGGAGTTTCACGCGTGCCGCCGATCACCTTTGCCTGACGCAAGGTGCCGTGAGCCGCCAGATCCTGACGCTGGAGGAGTACTACGGTTTTCCGCTGTTCACGCGGCACTCGAAGGGGCTCGCGCTGACGAACGAAGGCGAGCAGCTATTGCCGACCGTGAAAGAGAGCTTCTCGCGGATCGAGGAGATTTCGCTGCGGCTGACCCGGCAGCGTACCGACCTTGCACTGAAGGTACCCACCTGCCTGATGCGCTGGATTCTGCCGAAGATCATGCGCTTCCAGGCTGAGTATCCTGAGATCCAGTTGCAGCTCACGACCACTTGGCAACACGACGTCGATTTCCAGGTCGAGCCGTTCGACGCGGCGATCATTTATGGCTCATCCCCGGGCGTGGACGTTCATTCGATTGCGCTTTTCGATGAGCAACTGACGCCTGTGTGCGCGCCTTCGTTGCTGGAGGAAAAGGCGCTCGATAAGGTGGCCGATCTTGCCCGGCATACGCTGCTGCATCCAACGCGCGACCATCGCGATTGGAAAATGTGGCTCGCTCATGCTAATGCGTCTGAGATAGATGCGGATCTTGGGCAGAGTTTCGAAACGCTCGATTTGGCTACAAACGCGGCGGCGCAAGGTTTCGGCGTCGCGATCAGCGACTGCTCGCTCGTGAGCGAAGACGTTGCGTCAAAGCGCCTTACGAGGCCGTTCGATATCGTGCTCACGACGGGTGCCCGCTACTACTTCGTCTACCCGAATTGCCTCGCGCACCAGCCCAAGGTGAACCTGTTTCGCGAGTGGCTCGGGGCGAATGGATAGGGCTGAAAAACGCGAGGTCTTAGTTATTGGACCCCGCAGGTCCAGTCAATCCGGACGCTCGCCGACCCCGCGTAGAATATGACCAGGATGCCGCAAGGAAACCTGCCGTTCACGTCTGCTTCAAGGCGCGGAAATAGACTTTCCGAGTGGTCATCGATATATTTAACCGAATATAACGAAGCCGGAGAAATTGGGTGAGCACTGACACGCAACAAGCGGTGGGCGAGAAATTCGTTCTCGAATCGATGCATTACGCGCGCGACAAAACGTGGGAAGTCGTCGAGCAGGTGGCGGCCCGGATTCAGCCCGGGATGCTCGAGTCGGAAGCGGTGAGCGAGTGCAAGCGGGTTTTGCAGGAGCTCGAGATGGAGCGGATCTGGCATCCCATCCTGATCCGGTTTGGAGAAAACACCTTGCGGACGTTCAAGCAACGTTCCGAGGAAGATCCGCGGCTGAAAGAGAACGACATTTTCTTCGTCGATCTCGGCGTGGTCTGGAAAGGACATGAAGGCGATGCCGGCGCGACCTTCGTGGTCGGTGCAGACGCGGAGATGAAAGCGTGCGCGGACGCGGCAAAGACCGTCTTCGACGAGGTCGAGCATCATTGGCGAACGACGGGATCGGGCGGCAAGGCGTTGTATGACTACGCGGCGGAGCGTGCGTCGGCGCTTGGGTGGAAACTGAACCTCGACATCAAGGGGCATCGCGTGAGCGATTTCCCGCACGCGATCTTCAAGGCCGGCAATCTCGGGAATTTCGATCCGCATCCGGAGGCCGGACTTTGGATCCTGGAGATTCAGCTCGCCCATCCTACAAGGCCGTTCGGCTCGTTCTATGAGGACCTGCTTGCCTGAGTCGTGTCGGTGAAGAAAAGCTAACAAAGGACGCAATGTTCATTCGGCAACTCGAGTATCTCGTCACGTTGGCGCGTGAAAAACATTTCGCGCGCGCAGCAGAAGCCTGTCATGTCTCTCAACCCGCGCTGTCGTCGGCCATCCGCACACTGGAGGCCGAACTAGGGCTGGTCATTGTCGAGCGGACGCGGCGCTTCGTAGGCTTTACGGAGGACGGTGAGCGTGTGCTTGGCTGGGCGAGGCAAACGCTCGCGTCGCTGCAGAACATGCGGCAGGATGCGTCTGCTGCTCAGGTCAATCTGATCGGGACGCTTCGTATAGGCGCGATTCCGACCGTCATGCCGGTGACCACCCGGATGCTCGCACCGTGCATGCGCGAGCATCCGCATATGCACTACGAGGTCCGCTCGCTCAGCTCCGACGCGATCCTGCGTCAACTGGACGAGCATGAGCTCGATGTCGGCCTGACGTATCTCGACGAGAAGGTGCAGGCGGGGTTCAGCGTGTTGCCTCTCTATTTCGAACGCTACCTGCTCTTGTCGCCCTCCGGTTCCGGCGATGGGTTTGACGCGGGCACGGTGCAATGGAGCGGTGTGGGTGGATTGCCCCTTGGTCTGTTGACCGCCACCATGCAGAACCGGCAAGTGATCAATGCGGCGTTTCGACGCGAGAACGTGCATCCTACCGTGGTTCTAGAAACCGACTCCCTTCTTTCGCTCTACGCGCATGTTCAACATGCCGGCTTGTTCAGCGTGTTTCCGCATAGCCTTCTAAGCGTCCTGCCCGCGGGCAGCGGTGTGCGGGCGTCGCTTTTATTGCCGGAGTTGACGCGCGGCATTGGTCTTATCGCGCGCAATCGCAATCCGCTGCCGCCTCTTGTTGCCGCCATATGGAAAGCGGCCGAGCAGCTTGATTTGCAACGGGAGTTCGACGCATTGCTGCCCGAGGCTGCCCGCATTTCGCAGGGCGCTGCGACCGTCTAAGGTGCCACGCCCGCAGCCTTCTGCGAGCGGCTGGCCGTCGTGATAAGAAGCGCTTATCACCTGATCCATCCAAACGATTGGACCCTCTGCACGCACTTGGAGACACTGTCCTGCGTCGACGTGCCAGCCCCACGTTTCGACCAAGGCGGCGCCGGGACGTCGGCGCCAGTGTTATTCAAATCAGAGTGGAG
>Ga0302220_10001706_pt1 | contig 16887 bp, 14 predicted proteins | sample II_Palsa_E1_3_FD_194572 | JGI IMG/M metagenome (GOLD analysis project Ga0302220, IMG submission 194572) | Peat permafrost microbial communities from Stordalen Mire near Abisko, Sweden - II_Palsa_E1_3 | ecosystem: Environmental > Terrestrial > Soil > Palsa > Peat permafrost | place: Sweden...
TACCCGGGCAAGGCATCCAGGGGCGATTGGCCGCCGAGGTCTGCGCATTGTTGCCGAAGTCGCGCCATACCTCGGGCTGATGTGCCGGGTTCAGGTTGGCATAACAGAGATCGCCGTTGAGCAAGTGAAAGAGCGGCTGGAACCGCTCCACCGCCTGCACGGCGAATCGGCTCTGCAGCGACGAGAGCACCCAGCCGGTATTCGGCGTGGCGAGGTCGCCATAGCTGGTCCAGCGAAACGGGGCTCGGCCGTGCGGGGCAGTCTGGAAACTCGCCGTGAAGGGATGGGCCGCATTGCTGTCGTTGTCGGCGGTGACTTCGTACTCGTAGTTGACCGCGGGTCGCAGTCCATGAAGCCGCGCGTGATACGTGCAGACAATCTCGCCGTTGAGTCCATCGGTATAAGTGCGCTGAACGCCGTGAACGGTCGTCTTCGTCTCGCCGGCACGGCCGAAGCGCACCCGCGGATTGAGCGCCGGGCTAAGCGAGGCCCACGAGATCACCACCTCGGCCCACGGCTCCTTGCCCCAGGTCAGGTGGATCTGCTCAGGCGTGCCGTCCGGGCCCGCCGCAGCGGCCCGGCTAGCTGAAGCCAGACCGCCTGCAGCCGTTGCCAGGCCGGAAGCACCGGCAAGCTTGAGAAAACCACGCCGCGAAACGGAAGCACCCTGCTCGACCGGCGCAAGATCGCCAATGTTCTTGTTCGACATATCTGGTGTTCCAGTCCTTGAAGGGATAAGCCAGCACAAGACGCCCACTGCAGCGCAGAGAGCAGACCAGCTCGAGCACTCCATTATTGCCAGACGTGTTTACCGGACCATGACAGAGACAGAGTCGCGGTAATTCGTTTTCGGCGTGAAATCTGTATTATCCCGCCAGTGATTGGCGCGGCATTTCCGCCGGGTGCGCACCACCGAACGTGGTGCCAGGACATCCCGCTCATACTAATCATTCGGTCGAACCGCGCTTTTTGCGCATTAAATAACAGGGATAAAAATGCCCGAGCATACTGCTGTCGACCAGCTTGGCTTTCGCCGCATAATTCGTCGCAACATCGCCTTGCCGATCGGTGCAGGCTTGGCCACCGCCGCGGTATTCGTGGCTCTTCTGTTCTATCTGCTGCAGGCCATGGACTGGCTCGACCATTCCGGGCGCGTGGTCGCAGACGGCAGCGACCTGATCAAGCTCGCGGTCGATCGCGAGTCCGGCATGCGGGGCTTCCTGATCACCGGCGACGACGCCTATCTCGCGCCGTATGAGCTCGGTCGAGCCAGTTTCACCGCGAAGCTGTCCACGCTGACCGAACTTGTCAGCGACAACCCGCCGCAAGTCGAACGCCTGAAGCGTATTGGCGCACTGGAGGCGCAGTGGGACGCAATTGCCGGACAGCTCATTACCCTGCGTCGCGCGAATCAGGATTACCAGGGCGTCATGCGCACCAGCAAGGGGAAGCTCGAGTTTGATGAAATGCGCCGAGAGTTCGACGCCTTCATGGATGTCGAGTTGAACCTGCGCTGGGAACGGACGGCAACGGTCAGGCGCGTCACCATTACCGCAGTGGCGCTCTTCCTCGGCATCAGCCTTTCGCTCAGCTTGCTGCTCGCCGTGCTGGGCCGGCGCGAGTTGACGAATCTGTCGACCACCTACGATCGCGCATTGCGGGCGCAGACCGAACACACTGAAACCCTGCAACAACAAGCATGGCTGCGTACCGGGCAGAGCCAGCTGGCGGAAAGCGCTGCGGGACAACAAGCGCTGCCGCAGCTCAGCCGTGCAATGCTCGAATTTCTCGCCCAGTACCTCGGCGTGGTCGTAGCCGCGCTTTATGTCCGCGATGCAACCGGCACGCTACGCCGCGAAGCGGCCTACGGTTTCAGCCGTGAAAACGAAGCGCGCTCACAATCCTTCGCAGGAACAGAGACGCTGGTCGGCCAGGCTGCCACGGATGGCCGGTTGATCGAAGTCGACAACATCCCTGACGACTATCTCAAGGTCACATCGGGACTGGGAACCAGCGCACCGAAGAGCGTAGTCATGGCACCGATCGAGAACGGCGGTACCGTCAATGGCGTCGTGGAACTCGGGTTCATGAAGCCGGTATCTGCGCGGGACATCGAGTTCCTGAAGCTGATAGCAGGAAACATGGGGGCGTCGGTTGAGGCGGCGCTGTATCGCGAACGGCTGCAGGACACGCTCGAGCAAACGCAGCGCCTCAACGAGGAAATGCAGCTTCAGCAAGAAGAACTGCGCACCGCGAACGAGGAACTGGAAGAGCAAACCGCCGCGCTCGAAGAGTCGCAAGCGGATCTGGGCAATCAGAAAACAGAACTTGAATCGATCAACGAACAGCTCACTTTCCAGGCCCTCGCGCTCGATCAAAAGAACGAGGAACTCGGCCATGCTCAAGCAGAACTGGAACAGCGCGCCGACGACCTCCAGCGTGCCAGCCAGTACAAGTCAGAATTCCTGGCGAACATGTCGCATGAGTTGCGCACGCCGCTCAACAGTTCGCTGATCCTCGCCAAACTGCTGTCGGAAAACCAGGGCGGGAATTTAAGCGCCGAGCAGGTCAAGTTCGCCAATACGATCTATTCAGCCGGCAACGATCTGCTCAACCTGATCAACGACATCCTCGACATCTCCAAGGTCGAGGCAGGCAAGCTCGAACTCGCGCCGGAAGATGTATCGATGCGCCGCCTGATTGAGTCGTTGAAGCGCACCTTCGAGCCGCTTGCCGACCAAAAGCAATTGAAATTCGTCGTCGATGTAACGGCGGATATGCCGCCATCGATATTCACCGACTCGCGGCGGCTGGAACAGATTCTCAAGAACCTGCTGTCGAATGCAGTGAAGTTCACCGACGCGGGGACCATCTCGCTCGCCTTGGGTCTGGACACCGGCAATCGGGTGCGCTTCGCCGTAACAGACTCGGGTATCGGCATTGCGCCGGAACACCACCAAACGATTTTCGAAGCGTTCCGTCAAGCCGATGGAACCACCAGCCGGCGCTATGGGGGCACCGGCCTGGGTCTGTCGATCTCGCGCGATCTGGCAACGCTGCTCGGCGGCGCGATCCGCGTGAACAGCACGCTCGGCGCAGGAAGCACGTTCGAGCTGACGCTGCCCACGCACTGGACGGGCGCCAGCGAGCCGACGGAAATCGTCCGCGCACTGCCCACACCGTTGCGCGCACCATTGCCAACTCCGGCTGTCGCCGCCCCGACTCAGCCGCCGGCCACCTGGGCGCAAGACGTACCGGCGTATAACGACGATCGCGCGAACTGGACGCCTGGCCGCCGGTCAGTGCTGGTGATTGAAGACGACCTGTCATTTGCAGGCATTCTGTTCGAGCTTGCCCATGAGATGCAGTACGGCTGCCTGGTCGCGCAGACTGCCGTCGAAGCGCTGCAACTCGCCGCGCAGTACTTGCCCGATGCCATTCTTCTCGACATCGGCTTGCCTGACCGGTCGGGTCTCGCGCTGCTGCAGCAGTTGAAAGACGGTCCGCTCACGCGTCACATTCCTGTGCATGTAGTGTCGGCTGCTGATAGCAGCGGGGCTGCGCTGCATCTTGGCGCCATCGGCTACGCCATCAAGCCGACCACGCGCGAGCAACTGAAGGACATCTTCCACAAGCTGGAGGAAAAATTCACGCAGAAGGTCAAGCGCGTGCTGCTGGTGGAAGACGACGCACGCCAGCGCGAAAGCATCGTGCAACTCATCGCGGACGGCGATATCGACATCACCGCTGTCGAGCTTGGCGAACAGGCGCTGGCGCTGCTGCGAACAACTATCTTCGACTGCATGATCATCGACCTGAAGCTGCCCGACATGCAGGGTGGCGAGTTGCTGCGGAAGATGTCGAGCGAAAGCGTGTGCTCTTTCCCGCCGGTGATCGTCTATACCGGACGCAACCTGACGCATGCGGAGGAAGCCGAGCTGCTGAAATATTCACGCTCGATCATCATCAAGGGCGCGCGCTCGCCAGAACGGTTGCTGGATGAAGTCACCCTGTTCCTGCACAAGGTCGAGGCGGACCTGTCGTATGAACGACAAACCATGCTGAAGGCAGTGCGTAGCCGGGATCGCGCCTTCGAGGGGAGGCGCATCCTGCTGGTCGACGACGATATCCGCAACATCTTCTCGTTGAGCAGTGCGCTCGAACATAAGGGCATGACCGTGGAGATCGCACGCAACGGGTTCGAAGCGATCACCCAGTTGAACAAAACACCGGACATCGACCTTGTGCTGATGGACGTGATGATGCCCGGCATGGACGGACTCGAGGCCACGCGCCGGATTCGTACCGACCCTCGCTTCGCCAGCCTGCCGATCATCGCGATCACAGCAAAAGCGATGAGGGACGATCAGGAACAGACTCGTGTAGCAGGGATGACGGACTATCTCGCCAAGCCGATCGATCTGGACCGGCTCTATTCGCTGCTGCGCGTGTGGCTGCCGAGCCTCGAACGGATGCGTGGCTGAGGTGCGCCTGTAAGGGTCCGTCCTGCGGGTTGGACCCTCCGTTGCATCCACGGCCGCGAGCGCGACGTATATCGCTTCATGCCAGCGCAATCTAGCGCGGCTCAATGAGGAGATAGTCATGAACAAGGCAATACTGAGCGTTCTTATCGCAGGGCTGTCTGTCGCTGCATCCAACGCTTTTGCCGATGCCGACACGGTGATGGTCGGCGGCCAGGCAATGTATCCGAGCAAGGATATTGTCGATAACGCGGTCAACTCCGCAGACCACACCACGCTCGTCGCAGCGGTGAAGGCGGCAGGCCTGGTCGACACGCTGAAGAGCAAGGGCCCGTTCACGGTTTTCGCTCCGACGAACGAGGCGTTTGCAGCCCTTCCGGCCGGCACGGTCGACAACCTGGTCAAGCCTGAAAACAAGGCGACCCTGACAAGCATATTGACGTACCACGTCATTCCCGGACGTTACGACTTCAGGAAGCTCGATGCTGCCATCAAGCAAGGCGACGGCAAGGCCGACATCAAGACCGTGAATGGCGAGACGCTGTCGTTCTCTGAGAACGGTCCGCATAACATTGTTGTCGCCGATGAATCGGGCAACACCGCCGCTATCTCGACCTACGATGTGTACCAGAGCAACGGCGTGATCATGGTGGTGGATAAGGTCCTGCTGCCGAAGTAAGCGATGCGCTTGTTTCTGCCGCGGGGCCCGTACACGGACCGCGCAGAAACACCATAGGGCGGCACTGCGACTTGCCATGCGGGTCCTTGTCTTCACCATCACTATCCGGCGTGGCGCGCTCTGTTCAAGCGTCACAGGAACATCTGCATCACTTCTCAAGCCAGCGTCGAACCTGGCTAGCACCGCTTCATGATCCAAATTTATCGTCGACTAATACTAGCGTTGCTTACCATCCTGCTTTCGTCACAGACGATCGCCGAGCCGATCCGACTTCAGGATTACCTTGCCATTGCAGGTCCCCCTCCTGACTCGCGTATTGCATATGGCCCGGCACAATCGCAATTTGTCGAGTTGTTCCGGCCGACCGGCGCGGGACCCTACCCTGTGGTCGTATTACTTCACGGCGGATGCTGGGCGCACAAATATGGTGGTCTGACCCAGGTCGCCGCAATGGGACGCACGTTGGCGAATGAAGGGATCGCAGTGTGGAGCATCGAATACAGAGGCGTGGATGAGGACGGCGGTGGTTTTCCCGGTACCTATGAGGACATCGCGTCCGCGTTGGACACGCTAAGGGATCAGTCGTCCGCGCTTGATATCGACTTGACTCGCCTTGTGGCTGTCGGTCATTCGGCAGGCGCACAACTCGCGCAATGGGCGGCGGCACGGGAGCGTATCAGTCCGGCGAGCCCTCTTTACGCAGCAACACCCTTGCCCATTCCGGCCGTCATAGGCCTGGGCACGCTACCCGATTTGCACGATGCCTGGTCTATCGAACGCGCTTGCAGGCTCGACCCCCTTACGCTAACCGGTACGCCGCAACCCGGCAGGCAAGACGTGCTGGCCGACACTTCCCCCACCGCGATGCTGCCATCTGGTGCACACACCGTGTTGATCAACGGTGAACTGGACACGGTCGCGCCGCCTGATCTCGCGGCGCGCTACGCGCTCGTGGCACGTCGCGCGGGCAACGACGTGAAGACAATCGTTGTTCCCGATGCTAGCCATTACGACGAAGTGTTGACGAGCTCGCCGGTGTGGCCCGTGCTGCAGGCGCAAATACGCGAGGCACTTGACATCAGATAGCTGTCAACCGATGCCCGCGGAAACAGCTCCATGCTTCATTGCGCAAAAAGCGGGCTGTCACGCTTTTGCGTGCGCGGAGAAAGCGCTTCGCGCCCTCGCCAGCAATCGTTCTCGACCAAGATCCGAAGCCTGGATCCGGGAAAATACTTGTTCCGCATATCCGAGCTCACGAAGGCGCTTTAAAAGGGCCGGAGGCACCGCAGCATCACCGTTTATTGCCAGTTCAAGAAGCCAGTCAAGCTCGAACTCAGTAAGGTCGTTGCGCATCGCTTACTCCCTAGCCAGGCAAAACTTGGCGAAGCACGGCCCATCCGCATTCGCGAGCGGATCTATCGAGAAGTCAGTGTTTAATTCAAACGCCTCGAACGCCAGATCACGTTAGACGAGATACGTAAGACGGAAACGTTCGGATGCAGTGCGGTTGCTTATTTATTGGTGCCGCACGCCCTTTTGCTTAACCGCCTCGGCATGCGCATGCTCGTACGGTTCAGCCGGGATAAACGCGCGTTCCAGGTCACCGTCGCTTAGCCAAGCACGCGTTTTCCCAGCTGCACGCTCAATCAGTCGATCGCACTGAATGTAGCCGTAAGGCGATACATCGAGTGGACACAAGGGCGGTACGACAAAGATCTCTGCACGCGACGAATAAAACGCCAGATCGCGCACGAGTTGCCGCGCGCTGATCAGCGTCATTGCGTGAATAGCCTGCGCGATCGCGTTGGCCGGCGGTTTGTGCAGCGCACAGGCGAAACCGGCCGGCAGCACGATGATGCGTTTCGCGCCGAGCCCGACGGCTACCGAGATCGGCGTATTGTTGGCCACACCGATCTCGACCAGATCGATACCGTCAATGGGCACCGGCGGAAACACCCCGGGAATCGCGGCGCTTGCAACGACGGCATCCACCACAGGGCGCGACCGGATACGATGTTCATGAATCGCCGACGTGCAACCCGGCCAGTCCGCACCGCCCCGGCGTTGGGGTTACCGAAATCGCCTCGTGCCGGAACACCAGCGTTGTGCCCGAAACAGCCTCGGTAAATCATCGCCGGACAGGGCTAGTGGCCCTTGAACAACTCCAGTAACTGGTTCTGCATCTGCATCATTTCGTGCTCGTGCTTCATCTCCATTTGAGCCATGGCTTCCTTGTGGTCCATCTCCATCTGCATCATCTTTTGCTGAATGGTGATGGCCTGGGTCCGTTGTTCAGGCGTCAGCTTGTCCATCATCATTTGATAGTCCTGCGGCATCAGATACATGCCGGCATGTCCAATTCCCTGAGCATGCGCGAGACCGGTTGCGAGCGACAGCGGAAGCATTGCGCACAGGATGATTTTTCGAATTGATTTCATCAGATCTCCGGTTTCATGTTTAGCGTAAAAATATAAGGATGACTACGCAATCAGCTTGTATTCATCCAGTTGAAAACAGTGTCATTCATGCCGCCAGCCCAGTCCTCTGATCTCCCGCCAGTCTTGCCGTGGCCGACTTGTTGAACCCGGACGCCCGGTGCCTGTTGCCGCTCCCTTCCCGTTGTTTAATGCCGGGCGAAATTCGGCGTACCGCCTGGTCCATACGGATCGGGGTTACCGAAACGTGAGATGGTGCCGTCCATGCGAGCGTGAGCCAATTCGGCACGCACTTGCTCGCGTGTTTTCGGGCCTTGGTTCGACGCTACCGCCATCGCGTTCCCGTCCACAGGCTGCACGGATTGCGCGTTCGCCAGTGTCGACACACCAAGGGCCGCCACGGTCATGATCATCATTAACTTGTTCAGTTTCATCACTACTCTCCAAAAAGGTCACTATCGACCGTTGACCTGCCGACGCGCCTGGCGGTCCAAGGGACGCTTGAGTACAGGCGCTTCATAGGGTATTTCGCCTGATTGCGGGCAACGGTTACAGGGAGCCCAAAAGATGTGTGGACGGTGATGGCAGGCAACTGAAAGCTGCCCGCGAGGTGATCCGGACGGTTGCAGCGTGCGTTGTAACTGAACTGAAGAATGACCGCGAAGACCCATGACAAGAATTCACAGTGTCGCGGTTCGTGTGGTGATATTGTCACTGACGATGGCGGTTGGACGCCCGTCATCAGCGTAAGCCATGCCCCTCGTTGTCGTGCACTCCAAATGGGCGTATTCGTCGACGAGGCTGAGAGTGGAAGAAGTGTCGCCGGTGGAAGATGCCGCTGAAGATTCCAACCGCGACGTCCTTTGAAATGCGTGAACGTGAAACAGTGCGCGTTCACGTTCAAACTATACGGTGATTAATATGGGCTTTCTGGATGAGGTAGGAAAGGTCGCGGGTGCAATCGCGGCAGTGGAAGCGACGGACAAGGTCGATCCGGACGCTTCAATTCTGACGAAAGGGATTGCGGCCGTCGCCGGCTTTAAAGGCGCAGGCGCTCTGGAGTCGCTGGTAGAAAAGAAAGAGGACGATGCCAGTCCGGACGACGCGGACAGTGCCGGAACACAGGCCTGATTTGCGGTCGCGCCAGGCCAGCCGCTGTCCAAGGGGCTGGCCTGGCGCATAGGGTTCGCTCGTCGCGCTACGTCACGCGGCGCTCACCGTCTGCCAGCATATTCTCCGTCCACACTGACCGCTTCCTGCTGAAATAGTCCTGTCACATTCAGCCGCAATCCAGGCACACCACGCACACCCCTTAAAGCCGAAACACCTCGACGGCCTCGCTTAACGTTCTCGCCTGACTCTGCAGGGACTGTGCCGCGGCGGCGGCTTCCTCGACGAGCGCCGCGTTTTGCTGCGTGCTCTGGTCCATAGTTGCAACCGCCAGATTGACCTGCTCGATTCCCTTGCTTTGTTCGCCCGCCGCAGCGGATATCTCCGTCACGATCTGACAGACACGTTCGACCGCGCTCACCACGCTGCCAATGGTCGTCCCCGCGCTTTCCACCAGCGTCGACCCGGCGTCGATATGCGCGCTCGAATCCTGAATGAGCATCTTGATCTCCTGAGCCGCCGACGCGCTGCGCTGTGCGAGACTGCGCACTTCACCGGCCACGACCGCAAAACCTCGACCCTGTTCGCCGGCACGTGCCGCTTCGACTGCCGCGTTGAGCGCCAGGATGTTCGTCTGGAAAGCGATGCCGTCAATCACACTCGTGATCTCCGAAATTTTCTTCGAATGAGCGGCGATGCCCTGCATCGTGGTGACTACATTGCTGACGACTACGCCTCCCTTCACCGCCATTTCCGATGCTGTTGTCGCCATCTCTCTCGCTTGCCGGGCGCTCTCGAAACTCGCTTTCGCCGTCGCCGTTATCTGCTCCATGCTGCTTGCCGTGGTTTCCAGCGACGCCGCCTGTTGCTCCGTTCGAATGGAAAGGTCGTTGTTGCCGCTAGCGATTTCCGTCGCGCCAACGTTGATCGATTCGGTGCTGGCGCGCACGGTCGTCACCGTCTCAACCAGCGATTGCTGCATCTGCTCGAGCGCACGCAATAGCGCGCCCATCTCGTTGTCGCGGCCGGTATCGACGGGATTGGTCAGGTCGCCCGCAGCAATGCGCTGAAACTGGCGAATCGCTTGCCCGACCGGTTTGACGATTGCGTTAAGCAATGCCTGACGCGCGAATGTACCAACGACCACCGACGCTGACGCCGCTGCAGCCAGGAGCCAGAGCATCATGTGGAAGCGCTCTTGTGCGCTCGTATAGCGTGCTTTCTGGCGCTCGGTTAGAACACCTTCCAGCGCAGCCACTTGCGCGCCGAAGTTGTTGGCCAGCGCTTCCGTTTCAGCGCCTTGCAGGGATTTGTAGGCCGAGAAATCGCTTTTACCCAGCGCTTCGAACGACGCTTCCAGACCGTCGTGCAAGTACTTCTGACGCGCAGCGACAAAGCGCGTGCGCAGCGCCGTTTCGGTATCGTCCGCCGATGCAGTCGCGAGGTACGCCCGCACTTCCTCGTCGGATTGACGCAGATCGCCATGTGCGCCCTCGAGCAACGCCGGCTGAACATCGCCTAGTCCATAAAGCGCCGCAAAGCTGCCCAGCGCAAGACGTGCATGCATCACGTGTTCATAGCTGCTTTTGATTTGAAGAAGTGAGCGCGTGTCTTCCGTGTACATCTTTTCAATCGCGGCGTTACTGGTTTGAAGCGCGACGCCGGCCAATGCGCTAACCGCAATCAACAGCGCGGCAAAAACCGTCAACACGAGCGTAATGCTGGTACGTAAGCTGATGTGACTAAATAGACTTGTATATCCCGAAAAATGGGATACAGGAGGCGCTTTTGATATGTTCATCCGATTGTCTCCGACTCGTCGTGTACGTTGTATCGAAGGTATATCGGCGGCCCGGAGACAGGACTGGAGGGTCTTTGATGAATAAAGCAAAGCAGCCCAATTAGCGGGATTTAAGTTGGTTATAAGCGGTTAAACGAGGTTATTCTTCGATACACCCCCTGCCCCGGAGCGTCCCATGCAGACAGTTCGCCGTTTCGCATTCCTCGCGTTGACATGCAGTGTCATTGGTTTGTCGCCTTCGTCGAACGCATCGGCCGACTCCGCCGATGCGCAACGGAGCATCAAGCAGGTCGTCTCGTTCGGGGACAGTCTTTCTGACGTTGGCACCTATGCGTATGCCCGGAAATTCGGCGGCGGCACCTACACCACCAATCCGGGCGCGATCTCCGTAGAGGTTATCGCGGAACATTATGGGTCGGGCCTCACACCAGCGTTGACGGGCGGCTTCGGGCAACCCAGCGTCGTTCATCCCGAAGGATTTGGCTACGCCCAAGGCGGCGCCCGAGTCGCGGGGCCACCGAACCCCGGCGATGCAACAGGCGACACCGGCGAGTTACAGACTCCACTGACCTCACAGGTGGCGGCCTATCTTCAGTTGCATACACGCTTCACCGCACAGCAACTCGTACTGATGCAAGGCGGAGCCAACGACGTTCAGGATGCCTATGGCGCATGGGCGGGAATGGTTGCCAACGGCGGCGACCCGGCCGCGTCCTTGCAGGCGGTGCTGCCGCCGCTGCGACAGGCAGCGCAACAATTTGCGGGGCTGGTGCACAACGTGCAACAACACGGCGCCACTCATATCGTTGTACAAAACGTACCGGACATCAGCAAGGCGCCGATCGCAAACCTTGTTGAGCAGCAACTGCCTGGCTCCGCGAAAGTGCTTCGGCGGCTGTCGCAAGTGTTCAACACCGCGCTGGATGAAGCGCTCCCTTCATCGCCGGCCGTGTTGCGGATCGATGCATTCACGTTCATCGATGAAGCGTCAGAGAACTATCGCCAACTTGGCTTTCGCTTCGACGGCAGCGTCGGCACCCACGTAGCATGCGCCCCGGCAAACTTGCCACCGGCGTTTCAAGCCGATGACACCAGCGCGCTCTTCTGCTCACGCGCGACATACGTCTCCCCTCATGCTGACGCCATTTATATGTTCGCTGACGCATATCATCCGACGACTCATCTGCAACAACTCATAGCGGACTACGTCGTGATCCTGATCGACAACTGGCTTCACGAATAGGCCATTGCCCTAGCCCTTCGTTGCCCCGAACGTCAGTCCGGCAACGAAGTGCCGCTGCATCGCGAAGAACATCATGACCGACGGCAACGCAGCCAGTATCGATCCCGCAGAGACAAGGTTCCACGACGTCACCCACTGACCCTTGAGCGCGGCCACACCCACGGTAATGGGCGCCGCCTCGTCTCCCGTGGTGAGGCACAGTGCCCAGAAGTAGTCGTTCCACACGAACGTGAAGACCAGGATTGCCAGCGCGGCGAGCGCCGGGCGAATCAACGGCAACACGATGCGAAAGAACACCGTCCACTCATTCGCGCCTTCAATGCGCGCGGCTTCGACCAACTCGAACGGCAACTGCTTGATGAAATTGCGCAGGAACAGCGCGCAAAACCCGGTCTGAAACGCGATGTGAAACAGGATCAGCGCGCCGACAGTATTGAAGATACCCATCTGCAAGGACAGGTCCCGCACCGGGATCATCAGGATCTGGATAGGTACGAAGTTCCCCGCGACAAACGTTGCAAATAACGTGGTGTTGCCCCGAAACGAATAGATCGCCAACGCAAAACCGGCCATGGAAGCCAGCACGATCGAGCCGACGACTGCCGGCACCGTTATGAGCACGCTGTTCCACATATAGTGGAGCATCGGGGACGTCGTCAGCGCATCGCTGTAGTTGGCAATCAGTGAGAAGTGCCGTGGCCAGCCCCAGTAATTGCCTTCGACCAGTTCATCGGAGGAGCGAATGGACGTCACCATCACCGCTATCAACGGCAGTAACCAGATCACCAGCGCGACCGGTAACGACAACTTGTAAAGCGCCCGATTCACGGGCTTCCACTTGGCGACGGGCATTGGAAACATGGCGCGCTCCTGGCTTATTGCTCGGTGCGCAACATTCTGCGCAAGTGATAAACGATGTACACCATCATGATCGCGAACAGCACCACGGCGATCGCGGCGGAATAGCCGATACGGTAGTACTTGATCGCCTGGTCGTACATGTAATAGGCCAGCACGGTGGAGCTTTCGAACGGACCACCGCCGCTCATGACGGAAATCAGGTCGAAGCTGCGCAACGCCCCGATGATGGTCACCACGATCGCCATGAAGGTCGTTGGACGCAGCTGCGGCAAGATGACGTGCCACAGCATGGTCCAGCCCTTCGCGCCTTCCATGCGGGCGGCTTCTATCTGCTCGGAATTGAGCGATGTCAGTCCAGTCAGGTACAAGATCATGCAATAGGCGGTCTGCGGCCAAAGCGCGGCAAAGATGATCCCGAAGGTCACGTAACGCGGATCGCCGAGCACCGGCACGCCATGTCCGAGGATCAGCTTCAGCAAGCCGAAAGTCGGGTCGTAGAACCAGCTGAACATCAAGCCGACCACCACGCCTGACAACACGAACGGTGCGAAGAACAGCGACTTCACCATGCGAATGCCTCTGACCGCCTGATTCAGGTACAACGCGACGGCGAGACCCATCGGTGGCGCCAGCAGGAACAGGATCAGCCACAAGACGTTGTTCTTCAGCGCGGTATAGAACGTGGGCGCGTGGAACAGTTCGACATAGTTATCGAAGCCGACAAAGGTCTTCTCCGTCATCCCGTCCCAATTGTAAAAGCTGAGCCTGAGGCTGGAGAAGATCGGCCAGATCACGTAGATCGCGACCATGATGCAGGCCGGCGCGAGGAACAGGAACGCGGCCAACCGCTGCTGTCGCGCAGTCGCCGACATCCTTTTGCGGCGCTTTGACTTGATCGCCGGAACGCTGAGGGTTTCGGACATGTGGTGCTCTCCTGATCCTGATGCTGATCGCCAGGGCGGCTCGCGTTAGTGGCGAGCCGCCGTCTTACGCTACTTCTTGTAGATACGCTTGCGAGTGGCTTCGAGCTGCGCCAGGATCGCGTCAAGTTGCGTCGGGTCAGACACGAACTGCTGCATGCCCTTCATGCCTTCGTCGGCCATCTCTTTGGTCATGTCGCGGTCGTAGAACTGAGCAATGCCACCCTTCGTCTGCGAGAGGATCTGGAAGCCGATCTTCGAGATGGGATCGTCCGGTTCCGGCGCCTTGCTATTGGCCGGCAACGATCCCAACCCCTTCGCCAGTTGTGCGCTGATGTCCGGCGTTTCCGCGAATGCCAGGAACGTGTGTGCGTCCGCCTTGTTCTTCGCCTTCGACGGAATATGCAGCGACTCCACGGGACCATCTTCAGCAGTCGGCACGTTGCTGTCGATGATCGGGAACTGGAAGAAGCCCATCTGCGGCTTGATGTTCTCCGGGAAGCCACCTGTAATGAACGTACCCATCAGCATCATGGCCGCCTTGCCCTGGAACAGGAACGGCTGCACCGCATCGAGGTCGTAGGACAGCGAGTTGTCGATGAACACCTTGTTATCAATCAAGTCCTTCCACGCCGTATAGACCTTCTTCACGCGCGGGTCCGTGTAGGCGATGTCGCCTGCCATCAGCTTCTGATGAAACGCGTTGCCGTTGATGCGCAGGTCAAGGTAATCGAACCAGCCGGCGAGTGTCCATGCGTCTCGCCCAGCCACCGCGACCGGTGCAATGCCCGCCGCTTTCAGCTTCTTGCAGTCGTCGAGGAATTCCTGCCACGTCTTCGGCTCCGCGGTAATGCCCACCTTCTGGAACAGGTCTTTGCGGTAGAACATGCCCCAGGCGTAGTACACGGTCGGCGCCGAATATTGCTTGCCGTTGTACGTGGACGATTCCTTGGTCGACGCGTACATTGCGTTCCAGCCGTTCTTGTTCCAGTCCGGCGTCAGGTCTTCGAACAAGCCGCGCTTCGCGTAATACGCCATGCGTTCGCCGTTGTGCCAGTTGACAATATCGGGCGAAACGGTTGTGAGCCAGCCGGGCAATTGCACCTTGTAGGCTTCTTCATCGACGAAGGTCACCTTCACGTCAATATCCGGATGCGCTTTCTTGAAGGCATCGAAGGTCTGTTGCCAGACCGCGCGCTGGCTAGCCCCTTTGAACGCGATGTTCGCGGTCAAGGTCCCCGCCTGAGCAATGCTGGTTGTGGCTATGGCTATGGATACGGCCAGCGCCGCGCCGGTCAGTCCGTGGCGAATCAAGGTTTTCATGCGTGTCTCCTCATCGATGAGTGTTGTGTGCCTGGCTATGCTCTGTAAATCGCGACGCCCTGCGGTTCTACTTCGTCCTGCCCCACTATGAAGCTCACGGCGGCCGGAATCCTGTACGGCGTCGCGTTGTAGTTAAAGACATAGGTCAAGCCACCACGCCGGCTGATCCGGATGCCTTCGGGCAACGGTGCGGCATTTAGGCCGGCTGCTTTCGCCACGTTCAGAAAGATCTCCTGCGTGAGGGTTTCATCGAAGAGACTGGCGAGGTAGCGCACGGAACCGCTACGTACGATGGCGGGATGCCCGTCCGCGAACGATGCCTCAACCTGCACGCCATTGCTTGCTTCGATGAAGTCGCGCCAGTGACGCGCCTCACCGCGTTGGTCCACCTTTTCGGTTACGTTCGGGCGCATCGATTCAACGCGCCACACGCGGATGGGAATAAGCTTCGCGATGCCCTCGCCCGGCGGCAGCGCAGCGGGAATCGTCAGATCGACCGTCTTGGATCCCGTGCGCGGCCCGAGCACCACCTGTGCGCCGCTTGCCGCGAGCCTGCCGGCAAAATCAGCGGGCACCACCGGCAGCGGCGGCACGACGATCATCTTGTAGCCATCCAGCGGGGCATCGACCGGAATCACATCGACATCGAGCCCCAGGCTGCGCAATGCGCTGTAGTACTCGAATGCAAAACGCGGATAGTGGAAGTCAGCACCTTGGGGATGAATTTCGAATAGCCACTTTGCTTCGTAATCCCAAACAAGTGCAACTTTGGTGGATACTGTCGATTCACCGTCTGCTTCCAGCACCTGCTCGATTTCCTTCGCCACCACCGACGCTTCCACGCCGCCCATATCGAGCCGGTTATCGGGTGTGTTCAACCCCGCGTGCATCTGCTCTTGCGCGAACGGCGCTTGCCGCCAGCGGAAATACGATACGCACCCGGCGCCATGCGCGAACGCTTCCCAACTCCAGAGACGCACCATGCCCGGCAGCGGCGCGGGATTCCAATGCGCCCAGTTCACCGGCCCCGGTTGCTGCTCCATCACCCAGAACGGCAACTTCGACATGCCGCGATACACATCGTGATTAAACGATGCGAAGTCGGGATGGCCCGTGCGCAGCCACTTCGACTTGATCGACGGATCGAACCACTGCTCCTCGAGCGCGCCGAGCGGATAGCTGTCCCATGTCGCAATATCCAGGTCCGCCGCCACCTTGTAGTGATCGAACTCGGTGAAGAGTTGCATGAAGTTGTGGGCGACCGGCCGCTGCGGCGAATGCGCGCGAATGATGTCGACCTGCATGCGGTTGTAACGTACGACTTCGTCCGAGGCGAAACGCCGGTAATCGAGCCGATGCGTCGGATGCGCTTCCGTCACGGTGCCAACCGGCAGATCGATTTCGTCGAAGCTGCGGAACTCCATGCTCCAGAAGACCGTGCCCCATGCGGTGTTGAGCGCGTCGATGGTGCCATAGCGATGCTTCAGCCATTCTCTAAAACGCTGCAACGCGGCCGGTGAATAGCTGACTACGGTGTTGTGGCAGCCGAACTCATTGTCTGTTTGCCAGAACGCCACCGCGGGATGCTTGCCGTAACGCTCTGCCACGGCCGTACAAATTTTCTGCGAGGCCTCGAAGTACGAAGGCGACGAGAAATCGTAATGCCGGCGCGAACCGAACGCACGCGGACGGCCATCGGCGCCAATGGGCAAGATATCCGGATGACGATCGATCAGCCACTTCGGCGGCGTGGCGGTCGGCGTGCACATGACGACCTTCAGGCCCGCGTTGGCGAGCACGTCGATTGCGCGGTCCAGCCAAGCCCAGTTGTATTCACCTGGTGAAGGTTCGATCCGGCTCCACGCAAACTCCGCAATCCGGACGCGGTCGATACCCAGCGCTTTCATGCGCGCCGCGTCGTCTTTCCACATCGATTCGGGCCAGTGTTCCGGGTAATAGCAGACTCCAAGACGCATATGGTGCGCTCCTACGCAAATTGTTTAATGGCATCCGATGTGACGGCAAAGCCGTCCT
>Ga0302220_10001709_pt1 | contig 16855 bp, 16 predicted proteins | sample II_Palsa_E1_3_FD_194572 | JGI IMG/M metagenome (GOLD analysis project Ga0302220, IMG submission 194572) | Peat permafrost microbial communities from Stordalen Mire near Abisko, Sweden - II_Palsa_E1_3 | ecosystem: Environmental > Terrestrial > Soil > Palsa > Peat permafrost | place: Sweden...
ACTGCGTATGGATGGCCACGTGCGCGGTAATGTCAGCGGCAAGGCGGACACGCAGACGTTACTCGTTCTGAGCGATCGTGGCTCGATCGAGGGCAACGTGCATGGTTACGACGTGGTGGTGAACGGTAAGATTGTCGGTGACGTGATCGCCGATCATTTTGTCGAGTTGCAACCCAACGCGCACGTCACGGGCAATATTCATTACCAGCAATTGCGCATGGATTGCGGCGCTTCCGTGGACGGCAAGCTGACGCGGCGCGACCCGGCGCTGGCGCCTACGACGCTTGGCCGCGAGACGAGCGAATCGGAGCCTCATCTGATTTGATCCGCGGGACACCGTGCATAGGCCCGCGTGAAATCAGGTCAGGCATGAAGGCTTGAGGCAAGGGTGACGCCTAATCCCGAAGCACGGCCGACTCGGAAAAAGCCGGTCCCCCGGGCCGCAGCGCCGGATTGAGCAGGGCGGGACGTTGCGCTGCACCCTTGTCGAGATTGGCGAGCATGCGCTGTTCGGCCAGCAGATGTTGCAAGGCCAGCATGATCAAGCCGATGACCAGAAGCAGGTCGCCGGCAAACACGATGGCATACACAGCCGACGTGGATTGCGGGTTGCCCAGTATCAGCGACGCATTGGCCCGGTTTAGCAGTACCAGCGTAAGCGGCACCGCTGCGTTGAGGCACGCAATCACGCTTGCGATCGCCACCATCATGCGCGCCGGCCCGAGATCCGGACGGCGTCTGCGGCAGACCTCATAGAGTGTCAGCGCGCGGCACGGCAAGAAGAACAACGTCAGGAGCGCGGCACGAACGACAATCGGCGCGTGCAACAGGTGGGCGAGAGAAAACAGCAGGCAGAATACCGCCGTCACCGCTAAAGCCGCACGCAGCGACGCGGGAGCGCCGAACAGGGCGCGCGTGCCCATCCATACGAGGATCCGTGACTGCAGGCTAAAGGTGGCCGTTGCGACCAGCAGCGCACTGGTGTTCCAGACCAGATGCAGTCCGAAACATGCCGCCGCCGCACTCATCAGCAGAAACGCGGCCGACCAGAAGCGGAACGCCTCAACACGCTCGAAGATCCGCGAGAGCGCGATTGAAACGATGCCGCTACATAAGAACGTCATCAGGCAAATCGAATTAAACGTTGCTACGTCGAATCTCATGAAAGCTCCGCCATCCGCTCCTTGAGCAGGTCGCCGAAGGCGTCCGCGGCCAGCGGCCTGCCGAGCAGAAAGCCCTGCATCTCGTCACACATCATGGCTTTGAGCTTGCCGAGTTGCGTCGACGTTTCGACGCCTTCGGCCACCACATCCATGTCGAGGGAGTGTGCGAGCGCGATGATGGCGGAGACGATCGCCGCACCTTCCGGACCTTGATCGTCGAGACCGTTGGTGAAGAAACGGTCTATCTTCAGTTGCTTGACGCGAAAGCGCTGCAGGTAGGCGAGGCTCGAGTAGCCGGTGCCGAAATCGTCGATGGCGATTTCGAAGCCGAATTCCTGAAACTCGCGGATCATCTCGATCGTTTTGGGGGCGTCCTGCATGGCCACGGTTTCGGTAATCTCGAACATGATCTGGTCGCAGGCCACCCGCTCGCTCTTGACGATATCGAGTACGGTGCTGACCAGGTTCGGTTGCGAGAGCTGACGCGGCGACAGGTTGATCGCCACCTTCATTGACGGCAGGCCTTCGTCGATCCAACTGCGGATTTGCCGGCAGGTTTCGCGCACTACCCAGTAGCCGATCTGCACGATCTGGCCGGAGCGTTCGGCAATCGGAATGAATTCCAGCGGCGGCAGCGTGCCAAGCACCGGATGGTTGAGGCGGATCAGCGCCTCGGCGCCTGCCAGCTCATTGCTGTCGCCACGGAATTTAGGCTGGAAATTCAGTGTGAAAAGGCCCGAGCCAAGTGCCTCGTGCAATGCGTTCTGGATTTGTAGCGTGCGCGTCGCCGCTTCGTTCATGCTGGCCTCGAAGAAGCGCCAGGTGCTGCGGCCAGCGCGCTTGGCCTCGTACATGGCTGCGTCCGCGTGCTTGAGCAGGGTCTCGACGGTGTCGCCGTCCTGCGGGAACAGCGCGATGCCGATACTCGGCATGACCTGCAACGGCTCGTTGTCGTTCCACACACCTTCGCGCATGCGCTCGAGGACGCTCTCTGCGATCAGGCGTGCGTCCTGACTCGCCACCAGATTTTCCGCGAGCACCACGAATTCGTCCCCGCCCAACCGTGCCACGGTGTCGGTGACGCGCACGCAGGCTTGCAGGCGCTGCCCAAAGGCGGCGAGCACCTGGTCGCCAACGGAATGGCCGAGCGAGTCGTTGATGGTCTTGAAGCCGTCCAGATCCATGAACAGGACTGCGAACACGTTGTTGCGGCGGCGTGCCAGCTGGATGGCCGATTCGATCCGTTCGGTGAGGGTGGTGCGGTTCGGCAATCCGGTCAGGGTGTCGAGCGTAGCGAGGCGCACGATCTGTCCGTTCAGGTTGGTCACGGCGCTCGCGAGGAAGGTGGTGCGCGCGTCGAAGCGGGACAGCATCAGCGTAACGATCAGGATTGCGAAGGTGAACAGGATCACGGCCGTCGCCAGCCATTCGGTGTTCACACCCTTGGCCGCACCGCAGATGGCGCCTACCGGAAAGCTTGCCGCCGCCATACCGGAATAGTGCATGCCGCTGATGGCCACGGCCATCACCAGCGCCGCGCCAACACGCCACCGCGTGACGTTGCGCTCGTCGTCGTTGCGCAGCCGGCGCGCGATTAGCAGCGCGGCCATCGAGGCGCCAATCCCGATCGCAATCGATGCGGCGACCCAGCCTGGCTGGTAGTCGATGCCAGGTTGCATGCGCATTGCCGCCATGCCGGTGTAGTGCATGCCCGCAATGCCGAGTCCCAGCAGCACACTACCGGTCGCGAGATGCGCGAGGGTCAGCCGCGCGCGCGTCGTGGCAAGCAGCGCCAGATACGACACGCCCACGGCGATGGCGAGCGAGAGGCCGGTCAGCGGGAAGTCGTAGCCGAGCGGAATGGGTAGCGACAGCGCCAGCATGGCGATGAAGTGCATCGACCAGATGCCGACGCCCATTGCACCCGCACCGCCGGCGAGCCATGCGTGCCGCAGGCGTGACGAGGCGAGCAGAGAAATGCGGCCGGTGAGGTCCAGGGCGGTATAGGACGCGAGGGTCGCTACGGCGAACGAGGCGCCTACCAGCCAGAAATTGTATGTGCCAGGCATATTTAGTCCAGCCAAATAGGGAGGGACAGCTCAACTGGTTATCGACCGCTGGCAGGATTTGTTTAATTAATTGTGAGGATTTTTTCAATAGATTTAAGGATTTGGGAGATTTTTGCGGCTATTTTGCCTGAGGATTGCCTGACATCGGCTCGAATCCTTCGTTGAGCGAATCAGGCACGCCGGCGGGTAGAAGTACCGGATGCGGATTTACGAGCGGCCGGTGCGGCTGCCGATAATGATTCGAGGCAGAAGCTAATGAACGCCTCGACTTTTGCAGCCCGATGGCGTCGCGACGGAAAGAGCGCATATAACGGAAATCTTTCGTCCGACCACTCCGGGAAGATGTCCACGAGCAAGCCGTCGCGCATCATCTGCCCGACGCCAATCTCCATTACCTGCGCGATTCCAGCGCCAGCGATACACGCGCCGAGCATGGTTTCCACATCCGACACGAGGAGGCGCCCCTCCGCGGGTATCTCCATGATCTTCTTACCCCGATGGAACTCCCACTCGAAGGGTTTGGCCGTCACCGGGTTGTAAAACATGATTCGCTGGTGTTTCTTCACCTCATCAGGCGCTGCCGGCCTACCGTGCTCAGCCACATACCGTGGAGATGCGACTGTAATGATGCGCGTCTCAAGCAGCTTGCGCGCAATCAGTGATCCTGTTGGCGGGGGGCCGAAGCGCACCGCGAGGTCAAATCCATCTGCCACGAGATCGCCAACGTCATCGCGCATGATCAGCTCAAGCGAAAGGTCAGGATGATGCGCCAAAAAATCTGGCAATCTCGACGCCAGTACCGTCCTTGAAAAGAACGGGTCGACGTTAACACGAAGCTTTCCCTGCACGACGTTCGCTGAGCCCGAGGCCGCTGAAGCCGCTTCTTCGATGCCGGTCAGATGCGGGCCGACCGCGTCATATAGGCGCCTGCCTTCGTCGGTCAGCGTCTGCGAGCGCGTCGTACGGTCAAGCAGCCGCACGCCCACCCGCTTCTCGAGGCGCGAGACAGCGCGGCTAACACCGGATGGCGACAATCCGAGAGCGTCCGCCGCGCGCACGAAACTACCGCTTTCCGCGACCGCGGCGAGTACGGTGATGCCAGAAAACAGCCGGCCGTCAAACGTCATACGCTCTCCACGATTAATTTCATTCAGATAGTTTAATCACGAGTGATTTGAGCGGCACGTACTTTATTCAATAATAAAAAGATGAGAAATTGTTAGCTGAGCGCTGCGGCGGCTTGCGCTGCGGACCAGAACCAGCTTGGGAGAGCATCAATGGAAGCTTTGAAGACACACGGAATTGAACTGCCGCGCCTCGGATTTGGCACATTCCGCATGCCGGGTGGAGATTGCCAGCCGGTAGTCGAGAGTGCCCTCGAACTCGGTTATCGGCACATCGACACCGCCGAGATGTATCAGAACGAGGAAGCGGTAGGCGCCGCCATCGCGGCCTCGGGTCTCGCGCGCGAGCAACTGCACGTGACGACCAAGGTGTGGCACGAGAACCTCAAGCCGGAGTCCATCCGACGGGCTCTGGACACGAGCCTCGGAAAGCTCGGCGTCGACTATGTCGATCTGTATATGGTGCATTGGCCATCGCGTGACATGGACCTCGGCGCAATCATGGAGACGATGCAAGGCTTTCTGGAGAAAGGCACGGTTCGGGCAATCGGCGTATGCAATTTCAACCTGACGATGCTGCGAACAGCGGTCGAGGAAATCGGCGCACCCATCGCTTGCCACCAGATCGAATACCACGCGTTTCTCGCGCAGTCGAAAATGCTGAACTACCTGCGGGAGAAAGGCATTCCGCTCGTTGCTTATGCTCCGCTTGCGCAGGGGAGGGCGGCGAGCGACCCCGTGCTGCAGGGAATCGGCGCCAGACATGGCGTGAGCGCCGCCCAGATTGCACTTGCCTGGCTCCTGGGGCAGGATGGGGTTGCCGTCATTCCTAAGGCACAACGGCGCGAAAGTCAGAAAGCCAATCTCGATGCTCTGGCGGTGAAACTCGACGACGACGACCGGCGCGCTATTGCCGTGTTGCCGAAGGATCACCGTTTCGTGACGCCGCCGTTCGCACCGGAGTGGGACGCGTAACTGGGCTCACGCTGATAGCCCCCGGTCGCGGTCAGCAGGCTGCGGGTGTACTCATGCTCGACCCGTTGCGCACGAATCGACGCGATATCGCACTGTTCGACGATTTCACCATTGCGCATCACGGCGACACGCTGGCAGAAAAAGCCGACTACGGCGAGATTGTGACTGACCAGCACCATGGTCAGCCGACGCTCGCGATGGAGCCGTCGCAGCAGGTTGAGAATCTCGGCCTGCACGGACACATCCAGCGCGGACGTCGGCTCATCGAGCAGCAATACTCGCGGTTCGACAATCAGCGCCCGCGCTATTGCAACGCGTTGCCGCTGACCTCCCGACAACTGATGCGGATAGCGAAAGCGATACGCGGGACCTAACCCGACTTCGCCCAGCGCATCGACGATGCGTTCGTCCTGCCGGTCGATGCCGTTGATGGTGAGTGGCTCACGCAAGGTCTGATCGACGGTGAAGCGCGGATGCAACGAGCCGTACGGATCCTGAAAAACCATTTGCACGTCGCGTCGAAACGCGCGAGGGACCTTTTCCCCGAGGACATGGGAGCCGATCTTCATATGGCCGCTGGCGATGGGCGCGAGGCCGCTCAGCGCGCGCAGTATCGTCGACTTGCCGGATCCAGATTCGCCGACCAGCCCGAAGACTTCTCCTTCGTCAACATGAAAGCTCGCCTCGCGCACTGCGTCGACGTGACCGGTCTTCGTCCTGAAGCGGACCGTAAGGGCGCTGACGTCGATCATGCCGACTCTCCGGTCGATTCCGCGAGCCACGCTGCGTCCCGCTTTAGTACAGGCAGTTCGTCGGGTGGATCGATGAGCGGGGGATTCGCCGCGAGCAGGCCGCGCGTGTAGGGATGCTGGGCATGGACAAGATCGCGAGCGGCGCAGGTTTCCACCACGCGCCCCGCGTACATGACGACGACGCGGTCGCAGAACGACATCACGAGCGGCAGGTCGTGGCTGATGAAAATGAGGCCCGTGTCGTGCTTTTCGATCATCTCGTCGAGAATCCGGAGCACCTGCATCGAGACGAGCACGTCGAGCGCGCTGGTCGGCTCATCGGCGACGAGAAGTCGCGGGCCGGATGACACCATCATGGCGATCATCACGCGTTGTCCCATGCCGCCTGACAACTCGTGCGGGTAGGCATCGGCGACACGCTCGGGATCGCGGACGTGCACCGCGGCCAGCGCCGCGATGATTTTGTCGCGCATCTCGCGGCGGCCGAGTTTCGGGCTGTGCAGATGGAACGCCTCGCGCATCTGCTGCGCGACGGTCATCACCGGGTTCAGCGAGTATTTCGGATCCTGCAGGATCATGCTCATCTGCCGGCCGCACAGTTGCCGGCGCTTGCGTGCCGACATCGCCAACAGGTCCTGGCCATCGAACTTCATCGTCTTTGCCTGGCATAGCGCGTCAGGCGGCAGCAAGCCGAGCAGCGCACGCCCAGTCAGCGTCTTGCCCGAGCCGGATTCGCCGACGATGCCAAGCCGCTCGCCGCGATGCAGCGTTAGCGACAGGCCGCGCACGGCGTCCGTCAATTCACCGTCGTGACCGCGAAAGCCGATCCGCAACTCGTCGATTTCACACAGGGGTTGGGTCATATCCGTTGGCATGTCAGCCTCCATGGCGCGGATCGAAGACGTCGCGCAGACCGTCGCCGAGCAGGTTGAAGGCGAGACTTACCAGCAGAATGGCAAAACCCGGAATAGTGGCGACCCACCACGAGTCGAGCAGGACGTTGCGGCCCGACGCGACCATGAAACCCCACTCGGGGCTCGGCGGCTGCGCGCCGAGACCGAGAAACCCGAGACCCGCGACGGTGAGAATGATGCCGGCCATATCGAGCGTCGCACGCACGATCACCGATGACGTGCACAGCGGCACGATATAACGCAACAGGATGCGCATTTGCGATGCGCCCTGCAGCCGCGCGACGTGAATGAAATCGGCCTGCACGAGCCTCAGGGTCTCCGCGCGCGCGAGGCGCGCGTACGCCGGCCACGCTGTAATCGAAATCGCGATCACTGCGTTGATGACACCGGGTCCCAGCGCGGCCGCGAACGCGAGCGCAAGCACAATCTTCGGAAACGCGAGGGCCACGTCGGTGATGCGCATCAGCACATTGTCGACCCAGCCGCCAAAGAAGCCGGCTGTGGTGCCGATCAGAAGGCCGATGGGCACCACGATCACCACGACGAGAATCGCAATTGAAAGCGTGAGCCGCGAGCCGTAGATCAGCCGCGAGAGGATGTCGCGGCCAAGCTGGTCGGTGCCGAACCAGTGCGACGGCGAACCCGGAGGCAGAAGGCGGTCTGAGAGGACTTGTTGCAGCGGGTCGTGCGGCGCGATCAGCGGCCCGCTTGCCGCGACGATGATCAGCAACGCTAGAATCACAAAGCCGAACACAGACAGCGGATTGCCCGCAAAGCGTCGCCAGCGCCGATAAGCGAGACCGAGCGCGGCCTGTCGACGTGACGCGGGCGTGTCGCTCAGCAGCCAGTCTTTCCACCGCCGGGGACCGGTGTTCATCGGCGAGTCCTGCGTTTGCGTCGATTGATCGGATGAGGGAAGCGCCAAATGGATCTCCGGAACATCAGCGGGCGCGCGGATCGAACACGCGATAGAGCGCGTCGGTCAGCAGGTTGAGCGCGATGAACGTGACACCGATCACGAGCGTGCTGCCAAGCACGGCGTTCATGTCGGCGTTCAGCAGTGCACCCGTCAGATACGAGCCGATACCGGGCCAGGCGAACACGATTTCGGTCAGCACCGAGCCTTCGAGCAGATAGCTGTATGTGAGCGCGATGACGGTAAGAAGCGGCACGGCGATATTGCCGAAGGCGTGACGCCAGATTACGCGGTGCTCGGGCAAGCCTTTTGCGCGTGCCGTGGTGATGTACTCCTGGCTCAACTGATCAAGCATGAACGAACGCGTCATCCGGCTCAGATAGGCGACCGAGTAGTAGCCGAGGATGGCCGCCGGCAACGCGATATGCGAGAACGCGTTGAAGAACACGTCCCATTCGCCCGCGATCAGGGAGTCGACCAGCAAGCTGCCCGTATGCGTATCGACCATGCCGTCAAATACCGGATCGATGCGTCCTGGGCCGGCCACCCAGTGCAGCTTCGCGTAGAACAGCAGCAGTCCCATCAGCCCAAGCCAGAACACCGGCACCGAACTGCCGACAAGACCGATAAAGCGTGCGACGTGATCGATCCAGCGATTGTGGCGTACGGCTGCGATTACGCCCAGAGGCACGCCGATCAGCACGCCGATCATGGTCGACAGGGTGGCGAGTTCGATCGTTGCCGGGAACACGCGCTGAATATCCTCGATCACAGGATGCGCCGTCAGCAGGGACATGCCGAAGTCGCCATGCAGCACATCGCGCACGTAGATCAGGAACTGCACGGTGAGCGGCCTGTCGAGCCCGAGCTGCAGGCGAGCCGCCGCATACGCCGTCGCCGAGGCACGGTCGCCGAGAATCGCCAGAACCGGGTCGATCGGTATTTTGCGGCCGATCACGAACGTGACCGCCAGCAGGCCGGCGAAGGTGATCACGAGCGTGACGACCCAGCGCGCAAGACGCAAGGTCCAGCGAACACTGGCGCTATTAGCTGAAAGCTTGCGCATGCGCTACTGCTTCTTCAGATCGCGATACGACACGAGGTCGTTGATCGGACCCACGTCCAGACCTGTCACCCCCGGCCGCGCGGCCACCTGTGAGACCTGCTGGAACATGATCACGAAGGGTGAGTTCATGAGCATCTGCTTCTGCATCGTCTGGTACAGCTCGGCGCGCTTGACGGTCGACGACTCGGCGAGCGCCGCAGTGGTTTCCTTCGTCAGATCAGGAATACTCCATGAATTACGCCACGCAAGCATCTTGTAGGCCGACTGGTCGGAGTTGTCCGGATTCCAGGCGAAGCCTTGCGCATTGCTGTGTGGGTCGATGTAGTCTGCCGACCATTCGCCGATATAGATGTCATGCATGCGTGAGCGGTACTTCGCAAGCGTCTGCTTGTTGTCGCCCGGGATGAGCTGAACCTTGATCCCGGCCTGGGCGAGATTGGCCTGAACGGCCTCGGCTATTTCGCCGTACGGGTAGCCGTTACGCACGTCCATTGTTACGGAGAAGCCGTTCGGAAAGCCCGCTTTGGCCAGTAGCGCCTTGGCCTTCGCGACGTTCTGCTGGTAAGGATTGGTGTTCAGCGCGCCGAGAAATCCTTCCGGGAGGAACGTTTCGTGCACCTTGTAGGTGGTCTTCGCGACGTTGCTCTGGATACCGTTATAGTCGATCAGCCACTTCATCGCTTCCTGGACTTCCGGTTTTGCGAGCGCAGGATTCCTGACGTTGAGGCCGAGGTACAAAAGCGTGGCCTGCGGCACGGCGCTCACCTGCGCCTTGCCGGACTTCGTCAGTGCGGCGAGATCGTCCGGGCTCAGATTGCGCGCTACATCGACGTCGCCGTTCTCGAGCAGCAGGCGCTGGCTCGATGCCTCCGGCACGTGACGTAGCACAATGCGCTTCATCGCGAGCGGAAAGCGATAGCCGTCGAAGCGCTGCAGCACGATGCTGTCGTTGGCCGTCCACTTGACGAGTTTGTAGGCGCCGGAGCCCGCCTCGTTCGTGCGCAGCCAGTCGTTGCCGAAGTCATTGCCTTTCTGGTGCGACAGCAGCAACTGCTTGTCCACCACCGATGCAGGCCACGCGCCGAGCACGTTCAGGACGAACGTCGGCGCGTATTTCTGGTCCGTCGTCACACTGACGGTTGTGTCGTCAACCTTCCTTACATTGCCAAGCACGTTGTCCTTGGTGAGGCCAATGCCTTGCAGCACGGCGGCAGCACCTTTGTCGAGCAGGACCGTGCGCTGGATCGACCAGGCGACGTCGTCGGCGGTCAACGGATTGCCCGAGTGGAACTTGAGACCTGGGCGGATCTTGAACGTGAAGGTCAGTCCGTCCGGGCTGACTGCCCATGATTGCGCGACGTCGCCGTTGAACTTCGACGGGTCTTTCAGATCGACCCTCACCAGCCGGTCATAGGTATTCGCCACGTATTCCTCCGGCACCAGTTCGTAGACCTCGCCTGGATCGAGCGTGGTGAATTCGTCGAGGAAAGTCGCCATGACGAACATGTCTTTCGGTGTGGCCGCCATTGCGGGGCCGGCCGCTGTGAACGACAGGATCAAGGTGGAGGCGATCGCTGCCGCCGCCAGTGCATTGCGCAATACCAGTTTCATGGCCGCTCCATAAGGAATTGGATAGAGCGTATCAGGGAATAAAGGTTAGAGAAATCGAATTCCTGGAAGGGCAGGACCTGCATGGAGCGACGCTTGATGTCGGTCCGGTTCGCGAGCGACAAGGTGCCGACATGGGATTAATAGCCAAAAGCTTTGGACAGCCAGGTACCTGCCATGAAAACTATGACAGGTCGTGCTTTGCTCAACTTCAACATTGCCACCGACGTGACGGCGTGACGGCGGTGCAACGAGAAACGAATTGTTCAGGGGCGACCCGATAACATGGCTGCACGATATGGCGCGATGTTACCGGTATATGGCCTTTGCGCCACTGGCCACCGAGGCATGAGACCCGGAAAATCCATTGCAACAATACATGCATAGGAGATTTATATGTCCCCAGTCTCAGCCGTTCCGGCCGCCGATAGTGCTGTAGCGCTCGCTCACTTCGGTACTTCGTTGTCGTTCGAAACCGATTGCGCTGATGTCCATGCGGCGCTTGAGAGCGACGACCCGCTTGCCGTCGACTTCGTTCTGCTCGACGTCCGTAGCCCTGCGCATTTCATGCGTGGCCACGTGCCAGGCGCGTTGAACCTTCTGCATGGCAAGATAGTGGCGTCGAAGCTCGCCCAGTATCCGCTTGAGACGCTTTTCGTCACATACTGCGCGGGCCCTCATTGCAACGGCGCAACGCGTGCTGCAATGAAACTTGCGCAACTCGGCCGCCCGGTCAAGGTGATGATCGGCGGCATTACCGGTTGGGTCGATGAGGGCTTCCAGCTCACTATCGGCAAAGAAGAATGACCGATGCCGAGCGACCGGCTGGCGCGATGCTCTGAAAAAAGGATTGACGGAATAATAGATGACCGGTTATCTTGCTACGCGATAACCCTATGTAGAGTGCGAGCCATGCCAAGACCTCCAAACCCCGACGTCCGCTCGCGACTTCTATCGATCGGTCGTGACGTCGTTCTGGAAAGGGGCTTCAATGGCAGCGGGGTCGCGGACATCACAACCGCGGCCAAGGTTCCGAAGGGTTCGTTCTACAACTACTTCGAGAGCAAGGAGCAATTTGCTGCCGAAATCCTGGAGGAGTATTGGCGGTCCATCGAGGAACGGCACGCTCCCATTCTTTACGACGCTCGCATCAAGCCGCTTGCGCGCATTGCCAGATTCTTTCGTGCCATAACGGAGGATCACGCGCAGGGGGACTTTGCGCTCGGGTGCCTGATTGGCAATCTGTCGCTGGAACTGTCGAATTGCAGTGAGGACACGCGGCAGAGGCTTTCTCGCCTGATGGGCTACTGGGAGGCGTCACTGGCAACGTGTTTGCGTGAGGCTCAGTTGCGCGGCGAACTGCGGAAAGACAAGCAGGTGGCCGAGGTGGCTGCTATCCTGGTCGAAGCCTATGAAGGGGCCGTGATGCGTGGAAAAGTCGAGCAGAACGGGAAGGCGTTCCAGCGTTTTGAAAAAGTTGTGTTGCCTCTATTGCTTGGGTAATTTTTTTGTTGTTATTATAAAGCGACTGGTCGTCTATTAATGAATCGTCCCGTGCGGTAGGCAGACCTGTGTATGTAACTTAACTTCAGGAGATGCACTATGAGCAGCGAAAGCACAATCCAGCAGGCAGCCCGTGGCCCGTATGCTGACCCAACGGATCCCGCGCTCCCGTCGTCTAGCATGAAGCTCGACAGGTCGAAGTCTGCACTTGTGGTCATAGACCCGCAAAATGACTTCTTGAGCCCTGGCGGCGTAAGCTGGCCTTTCTTTGGAGAGAGCATTGTCGAAAACGACACGGTCGAGCACATCCGAAAACTGTTCGAGACCGCGAAAGAACTGGACCTTGTCGTGGCGGTATCTCCGCACTACTACTATCCAGTTGACCACCATTGGCACTTTGGTGGCCCACTTGAGAAGGTGATGCATAGCATCAACATGTTCGGCCGGAAGGGACCGACTACGCTGGAAGAGTTTGAAGGTTCAGGCGCCGATTTCCTCGATCAATACAAGCCCTACATTCTCGATGGAAAGACCATCATCGCGTCGCCTCATAAAGTTTACGGTCCCGAGACGAACGATCTGGTGTTGCAACTGCGTAAGCAGGGGGTCTCTCAGGTCATTCTCGCCGGGATGGCGGCGAATCTGTGTGTCGAGTCGCATCTGCGCGAGCTGATCGAACAAGGCTTCGAGGTTCTTGTGGTGCGCGATGCCACGGCTGGTCCACGCGTGCCAGAAGGTGACGGGTATCTGGCCGCAATGATCAATTATCGTTTCCTCGCTCACGCACTATGGACAACGGAGGAGACCATCAGGCATCTAAAGGGCTAATCTCCGCGCCTGATATCAATATCGCTCGAGTGTCCGGCCGCCGGACGGATCTCGCTTTAAGGTCGTCAATTCATGTCAAGGGAGCAGTTATGCAAGCTCAAGTCACTCAGGATGCACGTGCCACGCTGACCGCGCATATCCTGGCCGCCAAGGCCAGCAAGGGGCTAAGTTTTAGCGATCTGGCGAAGGACACGGGACTTGGTGTAGCGTACGTAACAGCCGCCCTGCTGGGACAGCATCCGTTGCCCGAGGGTGCAGCGCAAAAAATTACCAAAGAACTTGCGCTCGATGCCGACGTTGCAGCATTGCTGCAGACGATTCCGGTACGTGGAAGCATTCCAGGAAACGTACCCACTGATCCGACCATATACCGATTTTACGAAATGGTCCAAGTGTATGGAACGACCTTGAAGGCGCTTGTTCACGAGCAATTTGGTGACGGCATAGTCAGTGCGATCAATTTCCGCATTGATGTCAAGAGGGTTGACGATCCAGAGGGTGGTTCCCGTGCCATCATCACGCTGGACGGTAAGTTTCTTCCCTATAAGCCTTTTTGATGTTCTGAGGGGGATGCTGGCGGCATGGAAAACATGGACTGCATCCCCGGCGATCATTCCAGCGGGGAACAACAATGAATCGGCTGTCGGCTATGGAAGCCTTCGTAATTGTGTGCGATTCCGGATCTTTCTCGGGCGCAGCGCGCCAGCTACGAATCGGCCAACCCGCCGTCTCGAAGGCAATAGCGCAACTCGAGGAGTATCTAGGTGTTCGCTTGCTATTGCGTTCAACGCATGGGCTCACGCCGACCGAATCGGGTCAGAGATTTTACGAGCACGCGAAACATGCGATCGATTCTGCTGAAGAGGCGGTACTGGCGGCGAGGGGCGCAGGGGCAGCACTTTCGGGACGTTTGCGTGTGAGCGCTGCGGTTACGTTCGCCCGCCTTCATGTAATGCCACACCTTCCGGCTTTTCTTGACGCGCATCCCTTCCTCGACGTGGACCTCTTTTTAGACGACCGCAATGTTGATCTCATCGAGACGGGTATCGACGTTGCGTTGCGAATGGGCACGCTGGTGGACTCATCTTTGACGGCAAGGCGCATCGGCCAGGGGCGACGCCTTGTTTTAGGGACTCCTGCCTATTTCAACAGGGCTGGCGTACCCACTTCGCCGATGGATCTGGTCAGACATCAGGCCGTCATCTACGATCAGCGAGGCGGCGGGGACACGTGGACCTTCCGGCAAGGCTCTGTTGAGACTTCAATTACGATACGTGGTCGAGTCAGAGCTACCGCGGCTGAAGGAATTCGGGAAGCAGTTCTATCCGATCTCGGTCTCGTCATCTCAACTGAATGGATGTTTGCACGCGAGCTTGAATCTGGTGCGGTCTCGGAGGTGCTTGAAGACTGGTCGTTGCCTTCAATTGACCTTTGGGCGGTATTCCCTACGGGGAGACAGGCGAGCGCGAAGGCCAGGGCCTTCGTTTCTTTTATGGAGTCGCGCATGTTCGGAGGAGATGAGGTTGATTGCGCGGCTCTCGCAGATACGTGAATCTGGCTGATCTTCGGCGGCTGCCTTTTTCAAGGTATCTGGAAGCGCTCGGGGCGCGCGACCGAGTGGCGGCGCGGTAGATATCAGGGGATGTTCTTTTGCGTTGTTCCCGCTTCTGTCTAGTTCTGCCTGGCGCACCTTCTTCTGCGCTCGACACGCGCCCTCACGCTGACCGATGCGGGCTCGCTTCGGAATGGATGTTTTCTCCTGAGCTTGCCGACGGCACAGTTAGGGTGTACTTACCGACTGGGAATTGCCGTCGATAGATCTGTGGGCCGTGTTTCCGGCCGGCTGCCTCGTGAGTGCAAAGGCACGCGCCTTTGTCGCCTTCGTTGAGGAGATTCCGTGCGTCACTGCTGCCAGCAACGCCCACACACCGTCAGAAGCCGAGCTTGCCGATTGACGAGCCGCCGTCGACGTAAAGCGTCTGGCCGGTCATGAACGCGGCGTCCTCGGAGAGCAGGAACGCAATCGTCGCGGCAATCTCATCCGGCTTGCCAAAGCGGCCCATCGGCACGGCGGATAGATACCGCTGCTCACCTTCGCTTCCCACCGGATTGTTCGCGCGGAACAGAGCCGTTTCCGTCGGTCCCGGCGCTACGGCATTGACCGTGATACCCGTGCCTGCCAGTTCCAGCGCCCATGAACGTGCAAAGCTCACCAGTGCGGCTTTCGCTGCTGCATATGCGGTACGCTGCGTCATGCCAAGAATCGTGAGGCTCGATATGTTCACGATCCGTCCCCACCCACTTGCCCGCATCCCGGGGAGCAACGCCTGGACGGTCTGCACGGCGGGATGAAGATTCAACGCCAGGACGGCGTCGAGGTCGTCGAGTTCAATCTCTCCAAGCTGTTGCGGCCTGACCAGTGCAACGTTGTTGACGACGCCATCAAATGCATATCGTCTCGTCAGCTCCTGGAGCACCGTGCCGGTTGCGATGCGATCCGCCAGGTCAACACAGACCAGCTCGCCTGGAAACGCGGTTGCTTCGCGCGCGAGGCCAACCACATGGTGGCCGTCGCGCACTAGCCGTTCGGTCAGTGCGAGGCCAATCCCTTTGGTCGCGCCAGTAACAAGGAAAATACGCCGTGTCATAAAAAATTCCTCTCATGAATCGTTAGGTCGCGCCGAATGGTCCGGCGCGGCACGCGGTAAGGTTCAGACCCGGGCGGTTGCCTTCTCTAGCACCGGGAACAAATCGGACGGGTCGGGCCGGCGAGTGTAGTCCGGGTTGACTTCGGAATACAGCACGACGCCGTCCTGACCGACGACATAACGCGCCGGCATAGGCAAGGTCCAACTGGGGTCGTTGTTGATGGCTGGCAGATCGTTTTTCAGGTTCTTGTACAGATCGACCAGATAATCGGGCAACGCGAAGCGCAAACCGAAATCCGCGCCGGTTTGACCCTTGACGTCGCTCAGCACGGGGAAGCCCAGATCGTTGCTCCGCACCGATTTGCGATTATTGGCCTGGGTTTGCGGCGAGATGGCGACAACGGTTGCTCCGGACGCCTGAAGTTTTTGCAATACCTCGTTGATCGACCGCAATTCAATATTGCAATACGGGCACCACACCCCGCGATAGAAAGTGATCACTAGCGGCCCCTTCGCCAGCAGCGCCGTGGAAGACACATCGTTTCCATCTTCATCTTTCAGGTTGAACATCGGCGCATGCTCGCCGGCCTTTATGGCGCGGCTGGCCTGTCCACTCGCGATAAGTTCGGTGGTGGCGCGCTCCATGACAGAGTGGATCTCTGGAGGTGGTTTAAACGGCAACTTGCCGGCCTTGAAGTCGGCCTGGAAGGTGTCGAGTTTGTCTTGCAGTGACATGGGTACTCTCCGTTGGGAAGAAGGTAGCTAAACATTAATTGCCCACGTCAGCGTCAAGAACGAAGCAGCACTCACACAACGACCGTTGTGAAGCGACACAGGGCTTCGAGTTTCGCATCGGGTAAGGTCGGCGACGAGTGAATGATGAAGCCAAAGACCGCGGCGAAGAAGGTGGCCGCCGTCGATAACACACATTCCTGGCAGGCATAAAGCGACGAACATACCGATAAAGGCGATCGACTGAAGGCACGATCATCGGTTTTGCTTCGGCGAACTCAACCGGTCGATGCGAAAGGTTGCTGGACTCGCTCGACAGGCGTTTCGTGGTTCAGCGTCTTTCGCGGACGCACATTTAATTGTCTTGCCACGACGAGCGTCTTCAGCTCGAGCTGAGCCGTCGTCCAGCCTGATGTCAGCTCCGCCTGAGCAGACGAGGGCGCGTTGGCGCTGCGCGGAGTAAAGTTGATCATCCCGGCCCGTGGTCGTCCGCCCTCGTTCAGGTCATGGTCCAGAGCCTCGCCCAACCTGTTGCCACAAACGTCTTCGAGACGTTC
>Ga0302220_10001714_pt1 | contig 16824 bp, 14 predicted proteins | sample II_Palsa_E1_3_FD_194572 | JGI IMG/M metagenome (GOLD analysis project Ga0302220, IMG submission 194572) | Peat permafrost microbial communities from Stordalen Mire near Abisko, Sweden - II_Palsa_E1_3 | ecosystem: Environmental > Terrestrial > Soil > Palsa > Peat permafrost | place: Sweden...
TCGGCTACCTCGAGCGCGCGATGCACCACGAAGGCGACCTATTCGCGATTCAAACCCTCAAGAGGGCTGATCACCTCACGCAGAATATCGGTGGCGACCTGGGCATAAAGCGCTGTGGTCTCGAGCCTATTGACTGCAGTCAATAGGCTTGACTATGTCCTGCTCAGAACTATGTCCCGTGGCGCACGAGGCTGCCAGCACGACATCAGCCGATAGCGCGCGACGCGGGACATAGTCGTAGCCTACAGGCCCTTTAAGAATGCCAACAATCGGTCATCTGGTCGATACCGTCCCGGCATGCCTTGAGGGGGCGTTGTCCTGTCCAGAACTGCCTGCTTCAAGGTGAGGTTGGCGTCGAGGTAGACCTGCGTGGTTTCAATCGATTCATGACCGAGCCAAAGGGCGATTACTGAGAGGTCTACACCTTGTTGCAACAAATCCATCGCTGTCGTATGTCGCAACACATGTGGACTCACGCGCTTGTTCTTTAGCGAAGAGCATTCGTTCGTGGCCGCTAGGACATACTTGTGAAGCAGGTAATGGACGCCGTGTGCGCTCAACCGGCCGCCGCGCGCATTGGGGAATAGTGGCTGATCCTCGGCCCGCGGAGGCTCTCGAACCCACGCGACCAATACGGCGCGGGTACTCTTGCTCAATGGGGTGCAACGCTCCTTGCGCCCCTTGCCAAACACGCGTACGTGCGCGCCGGCGCCAATGTGCAGGTCCTCGTGCCGAAGGCCGGTCAGCTCAGACAGGCGTAACCCCGTCTGCACCGCCAACAACATCAACGCATGATCACGGCGTCCTGACCAAGTCTGTTGGTCCGGCGCGGCCAGCAACGCATCGACCTCCTGTCGGCTCAGGAATGGGACCAATGCGCGGCTAAAGCGCTTGGCCGGGATGGCCAGCACGCGCTGGATGTGAGCTGAGTGTGACGGCATCTCGAAGGCCGCATACCGGAAGAACGAGTGCACTGCCGTCAAGCGCAGGTTACGCGTGCGAGCTGTGACGCCACGAACCTGCTCTTGTTCATCGAGGAAGTCCGCGACCAGCGGCGCATCGATGTCTTCCAGTGCCAGAGTGGATGGCGCTTTATGCAGGCGTCGCTGTACAAATTCCAGCAGTAACGGAATGTGTCGCGGTACGACGCGATCGTGTGCACACTGACCTGACGCTGGTGCATCAAGCGCTGAATGAAGAACCTCTCCAGCAAGGTGGCGAAGCTAGGCTCTCTAGTCATGATGATTCTCCCCAACGGCGTTCCAAGCGGTCCATCGCTTCTCCCATCAACTCGGGCGAACCGCTCAAATACCAGTAGGTGCCGGCCACATAGATGTGCCCAAGATAGGTCGACAGCACCGGCAACAAGCGCCAGGCGTCCTCTCCAGACTGATACCAACGTATCAGTACTTCAACAGCGAAGCGATGCCGGAAGTCATGTAACCGTGGCCCCTTGCTTGCGCCTTCAGCCCGCAGTCCTGTTTGCCGTGACAGCGCGTAGAAAGTCCGATGAACACGACCCATGTCGAGCCGGGTGCCGCGACTCGTGACGAACACATAGGTTGAGATCCGGCGACCGAGAAACTGTTTGCGACGGCTAAGGTAGTCAGCGAGGACAGTGCAGGTGGTCGGATGAATTGGGACTAAGCGCGATCGGCCGAGCTTGGCACCGCGAATCGTCAGGACGGCGTTCTCGAGGTCCACGTCGCCAAGCTTGAGGTTCAGCGCCTCGCTGATACGCAGCCCGGTCACGCTGAGCAAGCCGATGAGGCAATGGAATACCCAGGGCCGCAGCGGCGTCGACGGCCACGCCACTGGCAGTTCCAATGCCGCATCGAGCAAGCGCCGTACTTCCGCTTCCGTGTATAGATGAGGTCTGGCTCGCGTAGACCGATGAGGTAACATGCCGATCGGTGGAATTTCCGTACGGATGTCGGTGGCACTGCGATGGCGAGCAAAGCCGCGCACGAAGCAAAGGCGCCTCGCCCATTCTGCGGGTTGAACCGAGGCATCCTGTGCCCACTCCAGGGCCAGGCCAATACTAATATGCTCAGCATGCCGCGTCTCCATGAATCTGACGAATCGGGGCAACAGCAAGCCGGCATCGTGCATCTTGAAGCCCAGGCTGCGTCGCAGGTCGAGATATTCTTGGAGCGCCTCTCGAATCGAGTTCATCGTGCACCTCCTGGCCAGGCCATAGCCAACTTCCGGAGCGCGCTGACATCCACCTTCGCATAAACGCTCGTGGACTGCGGGCTACGATGACGAAGCACTTGGCCAATCTCGGGGAACGACGCACCGAGCTGCAACATGCGTACAGCCAGGGCATGCCGAAACTGATGCGAACCGCGGTGTGGTGCGTCAGCATTGGCTCGATGGAGCGCGTGGCGCACAATCGTACCGATACCGTCTGACCCCTCCATCAGCCCGCGTATCGGTGCCAGGGATCGAAGGAATAGATGTCGATCTGGACTGGCAGGCCGTCCGTGCTGGAGATAGGCGGCAATCGCCTCGCCCACGTCGACGGGCAATGGCAGTAGGCTCTGCCGGCCGCCCTTGCCCCGCACACGCAATTGAGCGCAGTCCCAGTCGACGTCGTCCAGCGTCAGCCTGACTATCTCGCAGGCTCGAAGTCCCAATCGTGCTAGAAGCAGTAGCACGGCACGATCGCGTCGACCCACCGCGCTACGGCGGTCGCAACTATCGACTGCTCGCTGCGCGTGCTCGGCCGAGATTGCTCTGGGGACAGGGGGCGTGCACGCCCAACCGGCTACGGAGGGCACGCTTGCAGCGAGTCCCGCACTAACCTCGCCGCGAACCTGGGCGTAACGAAGGAAGGACCTCAATGCGTTGACAACGTTCTTCAGGGCGGCCGGTGCTATGCGCTTTGCCTCGCTTTTAACGAAAGCGCCTGCGTCGGTTACGCGAACGTCCCGCAAGCAAACTGCGCCTTGACCAAACCGCCACACCAGAAATTTGCGTGTCCACCTTGCATAGGACTCGACGGTCACAACGGCCAAACCCTGATCGCGTTTTAAGGATTGCGCAAACCCCTCGGCAACTTCGTCAGCGGCAATAGCATGCGTTTGAGCGACATGACACACACCGCGATCGCGCAAGAAGCGCATCAACAGTTCCAATGCGTGCAGTTCCCGGCGTCGCGTCTCGAAGCATCGCGATCGACGCCGCGAACGAAGGCGCTGATACCGCACGATATCTTCGTCCTTCAAGTCATGAAACGAAATGCGGTTGCCCTCGCACCAGTGCCCAAACGCAAGCGCGTGTTGTGCCAACAGGCATACATAGCTGACCGAATATTGTTGCGTGGCAAGCGAACTAACGAACGATAGAAGGTGCTCCGCAGTTGCGCCTCCGATAGCACGGACCAAAGCGGCAGCGCTCTCGTAAGAATGTTCCATGGTCTTCTCCTGTCAGGCAACTGTGCCTGCAAAGAGAGAATGCCAATGTCTAGCGACCAGGTGAAAACGCCACGCCAGACGAGCATCCTCGGCGTACACGGGACATAGTTCTGAGCAGGACATAGTCGAGCCTATTGACTGCAGTCAATAGGCTTGAAAGTACGGTCCGGTATCTCGGCATCGAGGTTGACGACGCGCTCGAGATGGTCGAGCAGACCGGAGTCTGAGTGGTCTTTTACCCGGACAGCAATCGGACGCTGTCCGGCCATGAAGAGACATTCGCCCGATCAGCTACCGAGACACTCCTATGGCGCCCTCGCTTTCGACACCGGTCATTTCGGCTGGGCAAAAACTGCAGTCTTCCCGCGCCGATTATCGAATCGCATCTTTAATGCGCGTCGATGAAGGCGGTGACGTCGGCCAGAACCGGTGAGACCGTATTCGGTACCGCCGAAAACGACTTGACGATCGTATCGTGGCCATAGCCCGGATATTTTTTCAGTTCGACGGCGCCGCGATGCGCGCGCAGAGCGTCTGCGAAACGATCACTGTTATGTGGATCGACATCGGTATCCGCCGTGCCGGCGGCGAGCAACATCGGTGGCTCGTTTCCCGTGATGAATGGGATGGGGAGCGCCCGCTGGCGCAGTGCCGCCGGAAAGATCTCGTCCATGTGAGGGTCGCTCGTCGGGATTGCAGCGTACGGACCCGCGAGTCCGATCATCCCGGAGAGCGACGTATTAGACATGCCCTGCGCGGCCAGATAGCGCGGATCGGTCGCGAGCATCGCCGCCATATGCGCGCCGGAGGAATGTCCCATCACGAAAATGCGACCGGGGTCGCCGCCGAATTCGCGCACATGATCGCGGGTCCAGCGCACGGCGGCGGCAGGGTCGTCGAGAAAGCCAGGGAAGACGGTCTCCGGATAAACGCGGTAATCCGGCACGACCGTTACGATGCCTCGCGCGGCGAGCGCTTGGGCGACTCCGCGCGAGTTCGAGCGATAACCACTTTGCCAGCCTCCGCCGTAGAAATACACGACGACGGGGTGGTTCGTGCGAGTGCGGGACTCGGGCGCATATACGTCGAGCCGCTGGCGCGGCGCCTTGCCATAGGCGATGCCGCCCGGTGCGTCGTGCTCGCGCGCCCGAGCCGCGATCATGCCGGCGGCGCATGCAGCCAGTGACAGTGAAATGAACCTTCGTCTCGCCATTACACGCATTTACTATTGATCCGTGATGAGTGTTATCGAAAAAGACGGCTGTCGCACGCTTGAGCCACGCTAGTCCGAAAAAACGAACGTGCCCTCGTTCATTGATATCGCGTCAGGCACGCAAGGCACTTGGGTCGACACGCAATAGCAAGCCGTCGGCCGACTCGATCAGGACGCGGTCGGCCTGTTTCTTCGTTATTAAAGGGCGCCAGAAAATGGCTGTCCGTGCGGAAGACATCGTTCGGAACAGTGAAGTCAGCGCCCCGCGTGAGGGCTGGACCGCCCGCCATGCTTGGGGTAACAGGTGGTTAGGTGATGGGCGAACCCGATCCGACGGTTGACGTGGCGGAGGGACCCGCCATTGAATGATCCGCGTCGGGCAGAAATCGGCCAAAGCAGTCGTTCGAATTATCCGAGCGAATGTTTCTTGTTACCCGCAAAGCGGCCCTGTCCGCAATCGATAAGGCCGCTGGGCTGAATTTTTCATGGCCTCGTGCGGGCGGCCATCGGTCGTTGCGCTACCCGAAATCACACGGTCGACGCTGCTACATGATTCTTTCTGGCACGTTGGTTCTTCGTCGATAGCGACGAAGAACCGGTTCACTTCATGGCGGGTGGTTGTGTGCTGCCCAACGCCACGGCATCAATTCGTCTGTCAAGCGATGTGGCAATCGCCTCCGAAATAGATCCGTTCGGACTCCGCACAGTCTCCACCGAATCATACCCGGCGACCGTCCTTGACCAGAGCTAAAGAAGCCGTCATGCCCGTTAGAAAACGCTGGGAACTAAGTTCTCACCACCGGATACCTCGATGACAGTGCCGGTTACATAAGGATTGGTCATCAGGAACAGCGCGGCGTGTCCAATATCATCTGCTGTGCCCGCGTGTTGCGCCGGAAAGGACTCACGTACTTTTGCTCTCAAGGCCTCGCGCTCGTTATCGGACATAACGCGCCATAAGTCTGTGTCGATATAGCCGGGACGTATCGTGTTAACGCGGACAGGAGCCAGTTCGAGTGCGAGTGAGCCCGACAAGGCTTCCACTGCCACAAACGCAGAAGTGACAGCGCTGAAGCCGCTTTTTGGTCGCGCGGCCAAGCCACCGGTAAGGAAGATAATCGAGCCGCCGCCTCTCAGATGAGGCGCTGCATAACGCGCACAAGCCCAGCTGCCCAGGAACTTATTTTCGATATAGCTTCGAACGCCGCGCATATCGTCGTCCATGAAAGTCCCCCAGGCCCCCAAGTCGGGCCCTGCCGTGATGGCGAGATGATCGAATGCTCCTATGTTGTCAAAGGCCTCTCTCACTGCCGCCTCATCGCAAATATCCAAGGTCACTTGTTCGAAATTAGCCAAATCTGGACGTTCCTCCACTGAGGTGATACGCCGACTAGCGACCGTCACGGACGCACCCGCTACATACGCCGCGCGCGCGATTCCAAGACCAATTCCCGTTTTCCCACCGACCACCACCACTTTTTTTCCTGAAAGGCTCAGTAAGGGCGGTGACGGTTGTTCTTGATCATTCATTGCTGTGCTCATGCCTCTAGTCCTATTTGATTGGTACGTTCGTTGTTGACCCCAAAATCGTCGCTTCATAGCAGCCAAAACTCCACAGCGGCGTTCCTTCCAACAAGGTTTCAAGTTGCGCGATAGCTTGGGGCCGCTGTGACACTCCTGTTTTGTTCGACACGTGTTGCGACGTTCGCTATTACTACCGTCCTACCGGTCGATCGGGAACGAACCGATATTAATTTGATTCGCTACGATTGATAATGGGCCGTTATTCCATAAGTCCCATTCTTGAAAAGAATAGGCCGATATGGCCCTTGCAGAGTGGTAGAGCTGATTTGTGACTGGGTTCATGCGAGCCGCACCGAGCTCGCCAAGGAAACGCGATGGATCGATTTCATAAGTTGACCGCTTTTATAACGGTCATAGAACCGGGCGGTTTTTCCGCTGGCGCGCGCCGGCTTCACGATTCGCAATCTGGAATGAGAAAATCCATCTATGCATGGAGAAGCGGCTCGGTGTGCCGCTATTCAATAGGAGCACGCGCAACGTAACGCCAGGCTCCCGCATTCGCACCACCCCGACTGGTCGTTAAACAACCCTAAAGCAGACATATAACTCTCGAGTGTGAGCGACCGCTTCGGTCGTCAACTCTCATCCGGTGCGATCAACGAACGGCTGTCCGTACGCCGAAAACGGGCGTCGAGATGCTCTCGACTCGAACGGCGGTTCAGGCTCGACTTCTGCCCGATGCGGGTCAATCAACGGCAGCCTATTCCGCCAGTTCAATGTCGAACCGGGTTCGGCCATGTAGGGACATTCGCCTTCATCCTCGCGGTGTCGTCTCGCCGAGTCATTTCACTGAATCTGCGACGCATACCACTGCCGGTGGAACACTAAAAAGTTCGTCGGCGTCTACCGGCCGTCGGTAGAGGTAGCCCTGACCGTAGGGAATCCCCAGCCTCCGCAGCGCGTCGTGCTGCGCTTCAGTTTCGACCCCTTCGGCAATCACCTGCATGCCATAGTGTCCTGCCACGGCGGCGATCCCTTCAATAAGGCTCGCACCGCCCTTGTCAACTTGCTCGATGAACTGCCTGTCGATCTTTACGAAATCGAACGGGAACCTCCCGAGCAGGTCGAGGTTGCTGTGCTCCGTACCGAAGTCGTCTAGCGCGAAGCGCACGCCATGTTCTCGCAGGGTCTCGAAGATCTTCCGAACTCGGGGATGCCGGGCCAGCAGGAAACGCTCGGTGACTTCGAGCACGAGAACGGTCGATTCGGGCAGTCGTTCAGCGAGCGCCAGCACCTCCGGCACGAAGCCTTTGCGTTCAAGGTCCATCGGCGCTACGTTGACAGCGATCCGGAACGGCGCGCTGCCGGTCGGCCTCCGGATATCGGCCGTGGCCCGTTGCAGCACAAACCGGGTGACGTCGGCGAGAAGGCTGCTCGATTCAACCTCCGCCATGAAGACAGCGGGGCTGATTGGCCCCCAGCGAGGGTGACTCCAGCGGAGCAAGGCTTCAGCGCCTACGATGCGGCGGGTCGCGATATCAACGACCGGTTGATAGACCACGTAGAGCTGACCGGTCCTGAGCCCTTGCCGGACGGCGGACAGCAACAATCGCCGCGGCGCGAAGGCAAGCAGGTAGGCGGCGGCAATTAGAAGACTCAGCAACGCCCCGGTCCCGCAACAGATCGCGCCGTACTTCCAGCGCATCTGCGACGCAAAAGCGGGCGATGCCGTCACCGTCACGGAGAAGGGGAAACCAGTCGATGCCACCTGCGTGCCGGAGCGCGACGTCTCGGCGACGCCGGCGGCGGAAAATACATCATGTTCGTCGATCGCACCGGATCCGGTGACAGACAGCGTCACCTTGCTTGCGCCGTAGCGCAGGCCGTGCGCCAGAATATCTGCGACGTACGGGGCTTCGATGACGTACAGCAGGCCAGTGCCGTGCCCAGTGGAGCGAAATACTGGCAGTACCGGGATAGCAGGCTGGTAAGGGGTACCACGGATCAGACTGATACCGAGATCGCGTTGCGTGGTGGAGATGTAGGCCGACAACGGTACGTCCATCAGCCCCAACGCAGAGGAGCAATAGAGGCGTCCATTCTCAACGAGGTTGACGCCGCGCACGTAGCGGACGTATGTCTTCAATTCGGCGAGCTGCTTGGCCACGGTCTCACAAGGCTGGCCCGGCAGCCGCTCGAGCGGCTCGCGCTGACTCAATATCACATGATGCAGGACGCGCTCGACCGATTCGACCATGTCGTTGGCGACGAGTTGTTCGCGGGAGCGGATCGCACCGTCCGCGTAGTGCTCGCCGAGCGCCACTGCGGAAAGCATCACGCAAACGCCGCCGATAAGCGCACTCGCTCCCGCAAGATTGCGCGCGACGCCGCGTCCCCAGACCGGGCTACGATCTGGAAAGAAAGACAGGAATTGCCGAGCGGGTTTGAGCTTAAACACTTCGAAAATATCGTGCGGGACATAGGACGAGGCGCGAACGTTGCCCATTCATCATACTTGTTCTTCGCCGGCAAGTTAAGCGACCTATGCTTTGGTGGCCTGGGATGATTTGCGGCGTCCGATTGCCCGATCAAAGGCTAGGAGAGAAAGTCCTGACGTGATTGAGCAGGGTCGTCTTGCCGGCGTCGAGAGATCCCGAAAGGACAGTGAAGGAAAGTTTGTTGGTTGACCTGCATTACGGCCGTTGCTCATTTTCGTTGCTGTACCTGCGGTGACGCCGACCGAAAGGACGACCTTTTGGGACGTGATACCGACCATTGAAACTACGCAGCGTCGAAGGACCGGCGCGGGTCGACTTTTGATGCGGACCGATCAACGGCTGCCTACTCCGCCAGTTCAACGTCGGACCGGGTTCGGCCACATGCAGCCACACCTGCCCAATACACGGGTCCGTCGGTGTGGAGATCTGAAGCAATGCTCGTTATCGATTTAAAAAGCAAGGAACGGAGCGTCTCAAATTAACGATCACGATACTGTCCCAGCATGCGCTCTGGCCGTTCCGATGGATATGCTCCGAAATGGCTTCAAATGACTCTACGAAAGGGATTCACCATGTCAGTACCGGGAGGATATAAGCCTTTCTTCGAACGCTGGTCGAAAGCCTTCAGGTGCAAAGCCCGGAATGCGTGTAACGCACTCTCCCAGAATGCTGGTCCGTCGTTTCCGCTCCCGCGACCCAACCTTGAGACGGCAAAGGCTGCCGCGATAAGAAGTGTGTTTGGCCTCCCGGAGCCACGCCGTGTGGAAAGCTTCAGTGATGGGGCTTTCGCCATCATCATTACGCTACTTGTCCTGGAAATCCATCGCCCGAATGCTGCGCCGGGTAGATTGGGCGAAGAGCTTCTGGCGGAATGGTCTTCCTACTTGGCCTACGTGATTGCGTTCATCTACGTTGGAATCATCTGGCTCAACCATCACTACATGTTCGAGCGTCTCTGTAAGGTGGATGTGACGCTCAACTGCTTCAATCTCGGCATTGTTGGCACCGCAGCCTTGATCCCGTTTCCGACCGGCGTGCTGGCGGGTGCATTCCGCGACGGCAACCTGATGGATCAGAAGGCAGCCGTGGTGCTTTATGCCTTAATAGCCGGACTGATGTCGGCGTCGTGGCTCCCTGCTTTTCGGCATTTGCATCGCCATCCTGAACTCTTGAAGCCGGACCTGCCAGCGACTGCTTTTGCGTCGCAGGTGCTTCGACCGGCGCTTGGCATCCTGCTTTACTTCGTTGCGGCTGTGCTTGGTTGGTTTGTTCACCCGCTTCTCGCGGTTGGGATCTTCATCTTGGTTGTGGGCTACTACGCCTTGACGAGCCAGGGCATCTATTCGAACTGGTGAATGCTGGGCGAGGTGATCGGCATGCCCTGCGTTGTCCGGTCGGTCGACTCTCGACCCGCACAGGGATGATTAGACAAGTCCGAACGCCACATCATCAGGATGAACTGCCGCTCGGGCGGTCCGACATTAATCGGCGGCTGGATCGTCCGGGATGAGTCCGGCTCTCTCGCCCTTCTGGATTGACGTGGGTTGCTGGCTGACATCCGTGGGAGGCATCTGAGGTTGGGAATCACGTTGAAGCAGGGCGAGCAGCTCCGGGCGTAATCCGTCCCCTCGATGCGCAACCAACGCATGAAAAGAAAGCAATGGCAACATGATGGAACTCCTGTTGATGATATCTACCTTCGTTGACTTTGCCGGTAGCGACTCGCTTGTCGCTTGACGGGAAGCGTCCTCTGCAGAGACATCAACCTATCGCTGTGCGCACCTAAAAAAACTCCGTTTCTTGCGGTTCAATCTCGTCGTGCTTCGGGCCGCTCCACAAACGAACGAAGCGCCCCTTTCAAACGCGACGGCATTCGTACTGACAGCGGCCCCCTGTGGGAGGAATTCCTTTTACCGGCAGCGACAGTGCGTTACCGACGCGCAGCGGACCTCGGCTTTCCACCGCGAGCGTATTCAATGAGGGGCGCACAGCGCCGGCCGCCTTCCCAGGACGACCACCCTATGGCCACCGCTTCTGCTGACCGTTGCTGCCGATTCCGGGTAGTCCAAGCAATTCCGTGCTTTCGAGTCTAACTAACCGCACGTTGCTCCAACTAATTCCGCTTACCGACAGCATGTCGGGCACCGGTCGAGGTGCGCCTGTTTCTTTGACGGAGTGCTCAACGCAAGCAACTTAGCGGCGGTGGCAACACCGCCGGCGATGCCGGCCTGACGGCGACGGGATGAATGTCTGTTGGACCCCAGAAGCGGCCGTTACGGGAGCGCCGGTCTGAACGGCAGAAGTGGGTCGACTTCTGCCCGACGCGGACCGAACAATGGCGGTCCACTCCACCTGTTCAACGTTGGACCGGGTGCGGCCAGGAAGGGCCGTTCACTTGATGGCGTGGTTGGACATTCGAGCGTCGGTAGCACACCGAAAGCGGTCACTAAAACTGCCAAAATCCGAAAGCAATGGGACCGTGCGGGCTATCCGAGTGGCCGTGAGCCAATTACTGTTGCTATCTAGCCTGCAACTTCGCTCTCATTTCGCAACGGGCTTTCTGGCGCTCTCCGAGCTTTGTTCAACGGTTCAACGGCACCCGGACTTCGCAAGAAGACTGGCCGTTTTGCTTGTCGCCGTAGCGCGCCAGACGCCACGACGAGGAGCCGGATGGCCGCAGCTATGTGAGTGAATGCCGCAAAGGACCAAGCTGCGAGATCAATCTCAATCCCGACGGAGCGGCTAAAACGTCAGGGATGCGGTTCACCATGCATGCGGCCGAGGTGTGCACTCCGTCCGCGCGGTCGACCCGGATTTTTGATGGCGGTCTTCCGTCAACCATCCACATCATGTGTTCGGCTTCGCCCTCTGCCAGGATGCGCAATTCGATATGCGCGCTTGCCGTTGGCCCTTCGGCGGTTTCGACCGACGCGACGATCCTTAGGCCAAGCGAGGTGCCGGGGTCTAGCGACCTATGCAGGATGCGGCACCACACAGGTTGCTCGGAGAGCACGGGCTCGCGCCGTTCAGTCACGTTCGTGATGGTGAAGCCAAGCGCGTGCATCACGTGGTGCGGAATGCCCTTGTACAACTCACCTAGTTGGCCAGGCACCTTGGTCACCTTTTGCGCGAACTCGGCTTGCGTCATGTCTACGCCATAGGCTCGCATCATGCGTTCATTCGCTAGCTCTGCGTTTGTGAGGCTGTGATGACTGAGCGAGCGAAGTTCACTGCAAGGCCCTGCTATTAGGATGCCCGGCCAGATACGCGAGAAGTCCCAGATGCCGGTGCCCGTGAACGTGACGCCGCCCTGCTTCGCCATGGCGTCGATCTTCTCGGCCAACTCCGGATCAGCGCCTTGTGGGAAGTAGGACTCGGAACCGTGGCAGATAACATTGATGCCAGCCCCTAAAAGACGTTGGTAGGCCATCCAGTTCAGACTCAGCCTTTCAGTCTGAACAACGAGCGCAATGTCTGCCCCAAAGGCAGCATAGTCGGCAGTTTCGCAATCCTGGACAATGACCCCTAGGTCTTCGTTCAGACCAGCGAGGCGTCCTAGATCCTGGCCAATCTTGGGACCCGCTCGGTTCACGGCCGCGACGATCGGCCAGCCTTTTTTAGCCAGGATGCGCACTGCCTCCATGCCATAGAAGCCGACGCCATAGATCATGACCTGGGGCTTGCGTCGAGCTTGGTCTTGAGTGTCGCTGTTCCCACGTTCGGTCAGGTTCATAAAGGGCGCCTTCGACGGGTGAAATGGCTTGGCCCATGCGCATGGGACAGATCGCGGGCCAAATCGGGGTGAGCCGCGAGGCGCCGCTTCTGCGCTTCGTGACGCTCTACCACCTTTGCGCCCCTTGGCTTCGGCCTCGCGGCGTAGTTGTCTGCGCATCCCGCGACGAGAATGCTTCAGGCCTGCGAGTGGAAAGCATACTTGAAGTTCCAAGCCGGTAGCGAAGGTCCCCTTGGCCGCATGCAGGCCCGCGCGACCGGAATGTCGCCGGCGCGGAAAGCCGCACAGCTTAGATCGGCCACAAGCGGTCATTCGAAATCAGCACACGAATGACCGCTCACGAAAGGCCACCTGTCGTTCGTTGAATGGCACTTTTTGCAGCTATCTAGTCATTGCCGGACAGAATTTCGCAGGAGTTTTCTGACAGCCGGGTGACAAATTTCCGACTGCTTCCCATCTGCCGAAAAGCGCTCGCTTTCTCGGTACGCCATTGATATTCTTGTTTGAAGCAACTGTTCATTTCCTGCTACCGCATGGAGTGTTCTCATGAGCGCGGCAAACGGTGCCTTGGAATATTCGGTGTTCGTCACCAAGCGTGCGGGTGTCAACCGGGAGTTGCCACCAGGCTTCGAGTCCCTGGCCTGGGTCCCCAATTCTTCGACACTCATCTACGGTGAGCGGGATGCCGTACTGGTCGATACTTTCCTCACAGTCGAAGCCTCGCAGGCCTTGGCGGATTGGGTCGCGGCCAGCGGCAAAAACCTGACTACGATATACGTGACACATGGTCATGCCGATCATTTCTTCGGTATCGGGCTCCTTCAGCAATGCTTCCCCCAGGCCCGGGCGGTGGCAAGGCCGGATATCATAGAACAAATGCGCCGTGAGCTCGATCCGGCCCACTTTAAGAGCTACTGGGCTCCCCGCTTTCCCGGCCAGCTTCCTCAACAAATCTCGCTGCCTGAATCTCTTGAAGGGAACTCCTTTGACCTGGAGGGGCACGAACTGGTCCAGGTCGACACCGGCTACACTGATACGGCCCTGTCCACCGCTCTGCACGTGCCATCAATCAACCTGGTTGTGGCCGGGGACGTTGCCTATAACGGTGTCCACCCTTTCATGGCGGAGGGCAATCCGCAGAGCTGGCTCCAATGGATCGCGGCTCTCGACAAGCTCGAAACTCTCAAACCTCGCGCCGTGGTAGCCGGCCACAAGCGCCCGGAACTCGACGACCATCCACGGATCATCGACGAAACGCGCAACTATTTTCATGACTTCATGCGCCTCAACCAGGAGACGACGACCGCGCGCGAACTTTTCGATCGGATGATGGCGCTGCACGGGCACCGTGCCAATCCGGGCTCGCTATGGGGCGGAGCCGCGGCCGCCAAGGTAGCCCCATGATCGGTCGGTCGTCTTCGGCAATCGATGAGATCGCCTCGCACTAGCAATCACTCGCTTGTAATTGCAAGCTATCCAAGGAGATTTGCCATGTCAGATTCGCCGAACGTTTCGCTGGTTCGTCGCTTATATGAAGCCCAGGGCAACCCTGCGGTTATACAGGAGGTGATGTCCAAGGATATTCACTACGATATCTCAGTCGGATTTCCTCACGGAGGAAAGTATGACGGCTTGGATAGCGTCTTAACGGACTTCTTCGGCCCGCTGTTTCAGCATTTCGAAAACTTCGGAGTAGACCCGAGCAGCGTCGAATACATTGAGATAGGCGACCGCGTCATCGCCTTGGGGAATTACGCAGGTCGGACCAAAGACGGTAGACAAGTGATCGCACGTATGACGCACGTATGGACCATCAAGGATGGGAAGTTGGCCTCCTTCTGGCAAGTTGGCGACACCGCCCAGTTTGTCAAAGCGATCGGTTGGGTCGAATAAGATGACAATAAAGCGCGCGACTCTCGATGGGGCCGAGATCGAATATGAAGTCCAGGGGAATGGCGAACCGGTATTACTGATTCACGGCAGCCTGCTCGCGGATAGCTGCCGACCACTATTGACCGAGCCAGACCTCACCCGCCAATTTCAGATCATCCATTACCATCGGCGCGGCTATGCTGGGAGCAGCCGAGTCCAAGCCGCGCGGACGATGAACGATTGGGCCCGCGATGCCGATATCTTGCTTCAGCATCTCAAGATTGCCGATGCCCATGTGGTTGGCCAATCCTATGGCGGAGCAATTGCGCTGCAATTGACGCTCGATAGGCCCGAAAGAGTGCGGAGCCTCGCTCTGCTTGAACCGCCACTGCAAAGCTGGGTTCCATCCGGCCCAGGATTCTGGACATGGCTGGATTCCGCGGTGCAGGTCTATACGAGCGGCGACAAGACAGGTGTGACGCAGACCATGCTGGAAGGGTTGATGGGTCCGAACTATCAGGACATCATCAGCCGGGTTTTACCGCCAGGTGCATTCGAGCAAGCCATTGTTGATTGCGACACCTTTTTCCAGTTTGAGGCACAGACTCTGCGCCAATGGCAACTCTCGCCACAGGAAGTCGGTGGCATTCGAGTTCCGGTACTCTCGATGCTCGGCACCGACACTATGCCCGTATTCCGCGAAGTGAATCAGTTGATCAAACAATGGCACCCTGCCGCCGCGGAGGCGACCGTTCCCCGCGGAACACACATGCTCCCCATCTCCAATCCCACCAGCGTCGCGGCGAATCTAGCCGCGTTCTTTTCGGGCCTCGGACGCTAACGCATCTGCGGCACAACTGGCGGGGATGTTACAAGAGCTCTGGTATTCCCTGGCCCAATCCTCCCGCCCGTCCACGAGCGCCCGCTTTGTGGTTGCTCAGCGGACATTTCGCTTGCGAGCGCGGCAGGCGGCTTAGGGTCGACTTCTGCCCGACACCCAGGCCGATGAACGGCGGCCGACTCCGCTCAATCAGCGGCAGACCGGGTTCGGCCAGCAGCCGTCACCCACCGTCTGTTCTGACCCCGCAGCCGGAACGCCCGGTGCGCCAGTACCCGCCTCGCTTTGCCGCCGGTGGGCGCCGCAAAACGCAGGCGGCTCTTCACTCGTTCGGCCAGAAAAGAGACAGCCCTGCACGTCCGGTCGGCTATCATGCCTATCCTCTTCGAAGTAGCTCCTTATGATTTCCGTCCGTAATGTCACCCTGCGCCGCGGCATCAATGTCGTACTCGACAGCGCGTCCGTCACCTTTACCCCCGGCGAAAAGATTGGTCTTGTCGGCCGCAATGGCGCCGGCAAGTCGTCCTTCTTCGGCCTTCTCAACGGCACACTGCACGAAGACAGCGGCGAGTTCTCCATTCCCGCTGCATGGAAGATGGGCCAGGTCGCGCAGGACATGCCGGAGACCGAGCAGAGCGCGACCGACTTCGTAGTCGACGGTGACACTGTGCTGCTGGCCGCGCAGGCCGAAGTAGCCGCAGCTGAAGTCAGCGACGATGGCATGCGCATGGCGCACGCCTACATGGAGCTGCACGACGCTGGTGCACACGACGCCCCCGCACGCGCCGAAGCGCTGATCCAGGGCCTTGGCTTCAGTGCTGAGCAGCTTAGCCAACCGGTCAACAGTTTCTCCGGCGGCTGGCGCATGCGGCTGCAACTGGCGCGCGCGCTCATGTGCCCGTCCGACTTGCTGCTGCTCGACGAACCGACCAATCACCTTGACCTCGACGCGCTGGTCTGGCTGGAAGCCTGGCTCAAGCGCTATCAGGGAACCATGGTCGTGATCAGCCACGATCGCGAATTCCTCGACGCGGTGACGCAGGTGACGGTGCACGTCGACAACGCCAAGCTCGTGCGTTATGGCGGCAACTACAGCAAGTTCGAGGACATGCGCGCCGAGCAGATGCTGTTGCAGCAGGCATCGATGGCCAAGCAGGCGGACAAGATCGCCCACCTGCAGAAATTCATCGACCGATTCAAGGCCACGGCCTCGAAGGCGAAGCAGGCGCAGAGCCGGGTCAAGGCACTCGAGCGCATGGAGAGAATCGCACCGGTGCTTGCCGACGCAGACTTCACCTTCGAGTTCAAGGAGCCGCTCAACGTCCCGAACCCGCTGTTGTCGATGCTGGACGCGAGCTTCGGCTACCCGGCGCCGGACGACGCACCAACAGGCACGCCGCCCACGGTCATCGTGCGGGGCATCAACCGATCCGTGCTGGCCGGGCAGCGCATCGGCATTCTCGGTGCCAACGGCCAAGGCAAGTCCACGCTGGTGAAGACGATCGCGCACGAGCTGGTGCCGATTGCCGGCGAAATCAGCGAAGGCAAAGGCCTGAACATTGGCTACTTCGCACAGCAGGAACTCGACGTGCTACGTCCTCTCGACACGCCGTTGGAACACATGATCCGCCTTGCCAAGAACACGCCGGCGAACATGCGCGCCCCTGGCCAGAGTGGCACCGAACAATCGCTTCGTACCTTCCTCGGCACCTTCAACTTCAGTGGTG
>Ga0302220_10001723_pt1 | contig 16762 bp, 14 predicted proteins | sample II_Palsa_E1_3_FD_194572 | JGI IMG/M metagenome (GOLD analysis project Ga0302220, IMG submission 194572) | Peat permafrost microbial communities from Stordalen Mire near Abisko, Sweden - II_Palsa_E1_3 | ecosystem: Environmental > Terrestrial > Soil > Palsa > Peat permafrost | place: Sweden...
AGGGGGCGATACGCACCTGGGTGGAGACGATATCGACAACCTGATGATTGCGATTGCGTTGGATGATATTGCCGGAGATCTGGGCGAGGATGTTCGCGGAAATGGCGAGGCAGTGCAGGCGGTTCGCAAGGCGGTGATTGATGCGAAGATTTCACTGTCGACTGCCGACTCGACGAAGCTGGATGTTTTGCTTCCGAGCGGGAAGAGATATCTGCGAGAGATTACGCGGGAGCAGTTTGAGGGGTTGATCGCTGGAGTGATTGCGCGGACGGCTGGGCCTTGCAAGCAGGCGCTGAAGGATGCAGGTTTGTCTGCGGCGCAAATTGATGAGGTTGTACTGGTGGGTGGATCCACGCGGATTCCCGCAGTGCGCGCGCTGGTGGACGATTTGTTTGAGATGAAGGCTCGCGGGAAGAAGCCGCATACGGAGCTGAATCCGGATGAGGTGGTGGCGCTTGGTGCCGCGGTGCAGGCACAGATTCTGGCGGGAGGGTCGGCTGCGACGGAGGATTTGCTGTTGCTGGATGTGACTCCGCTTTCGCTGGGGATTGAGGCGCTGGGTGGCGTGGTGGCGAAGATTATTCAGCGGAATTCGACGATTCCGGCAAGTGCGACGGAGCACTTTACGACGGGCGTGGATGGGCAGACGAATGTTGCGATCCACGTGGTGCAGGGTGAGCGGGAGCTGGCGAAGGATTGCCGTTCGCTGGCTCGGTTTGATCTGAAGGGGATTCCGCCGATGGTGGCGGGGTTGCCGCGTATCGAGGTGAAGTTTCTGATCGATGCGAACGGGATTCTGCATGTGAGTGCGCGAGAGCAGAGGAGCGGCAAGGAGGCTGAGGTTGAGGTGAAGCCTACTTACGGGCTCACGGACGAGCAGGTGGAGACGATGATTCTGGACTCGTTTGACAACGCGGAGACCGATATTCAGGAGCGGCAGACGATCGAGGCAAAGAATGAGGCCGAGACGATTCTGACTGCGGTGAAGAAGGGTAAGGGCCATGCTGCGTGGCAGATGTTGACGAGTGTTGAGATTGAAAAGATTGCGACGGAGGTTTCGTTTTTAGAGGCTGCGGTGCCGGGTGGCGAGTACAAGGTGATTCGCTCTGGTATCGAGCGGCTGGATAAGGCGACGCGGCGGTTTGCGGAGTTGATGATGGATAACGCGGTCTCCGGCGCGATGCAGGGCAAGACGATGGAAGCCGCAGGTGAGAGCATAGGAGTAGGACCTACGGCGCCGCATCCGTTTGCGAAGGCGCAGGTGACCAGCTCGCATACTGATGCGGATGCTGAGACGAGGATTGAAGAATCCACTAACGAAGAGGCTACGGCCGGAGAGTCAACGGAAGACTGAACAATGAATGAGACCAAGAAGGTTGCTGAAGCTGTAGATCTGTCGAAGCCTGCGGGCGAGGGAATGGTTCGCGTGACGTTTTTGCCTGAGGGCAGGACGGTGGAGTTCCCGTTCGACACGCTGCCGTATGAGGGACATGGATTGCCGATGTCGTTTCTGGATGTGGCGGAGAACTACAATATTTTTCTCGATCATGCGTGTGGTGGGGTTTGCGCTTGCACGACGTGCCATATCCACGTGAAGGAAGGTGCGACCGGAATTAGCGAGGCTGAGGATCTGGAACTGGATAGGATGGAGACGGCTGCGGATATTCAGCTGAACTCGCGGCTTGGATGTCAGGCGGTGATTGAGAAGCCGGGAACGTATGTGGTGGAGATTCCGAAGTGGAATCGGAACTATGTGCAGGAAGGCAAGCCTTCGCATGGGCCTGGGGCTTAGCGGGTTTCTCTGTCAGCCTTCAGGCTGGGATGATTCCGTACTTTGTTTCGAGAAAGCTTTGCAGGTCTTCGGGGAGAACTGCGGCTAGTTCCTGCCAGGTGAGGAGCTTGAGACGCCAGGCGAAGCTATGGTAATGGACAGCGGAGAGGATTGCGTACCAGGTTTCGATGAGGTCGTGACGGCGGGCATCGCAGAGGACACAGAAGGATGCGTCGGAGGCGAAGGCGGCGAGGACGTTGCGGATGAGCTGGTAGCCTTGGATGATTGTTCGTGAACTCTTAGCTATTGGGGATGGCGCTGTGGGGTTGCTCGGGGGTTCTTCGAGGTCGGAGAAGTCTTCTGTGGCGGGGTGGGTTGCTGCGGGTGTGATGATTTTGCTGGGGAGTCGCTCGACATCGAAGATGGTTTCGAGATCGCGGTAGCGCTCGATGAGGCGAGGGCCTGCAGCCTGGAAGTTGGATTCGGTTAGCTTGGCTTCGACGAAGAGTGAGTCTAGTTGGAGATCGATCTCGGTGCGGTCTTTGAGGTTTGATTCGTCCGGCTGTGGTGTCTCCGGGATGACGGCTTCGTTGAAGAGCGATGCGGTATCTGGTTGCGCGATGGAGCGCGTTGTTTTCTTTCGGTTTCTGGAGCGCGGTTTTTTCAGCGGCACGCCAGGATGAATGCCGAAGTTGGGTAGGGCGTTTGAAGGGACGCCGAGCAGATTGGCTACGGCAGTATTGATGTGTCCGTCGGAGAAGACCAAGGGGTGGCAGAAGAGGTTCATCAGGAGTGCGTCGGAGCTGTTGGCGCAGTCTAGCTCCATCCATTGCCAGTCGGCTCTTGCGCGAACGCGACGGTGGGCGGTGTGGACTTTGGTGAGGCGGTGGGACCAGGCAGGATTCGCGCAGATGGCAGCGTAACTGGCAGGATGGAAGTTGCCGTGGCGGTCTTGTTCGGCTAGCTTTTCATGGCCGAAGATAATGCTAGGTTCGGAGCCGGTGGTTTGCTCGTGGAGGAGATTGCCAGCGATGGCGAGGTACTGGGCGCGGGCGTTCAGGTCTCGACGGAGGAGGGATGCGGACCAAGGTGTCTCGGTTTGGTGGTTGTGCGCCATAAAACTGTTGCGGATTTCTTGTAGTCTTTTACGTGGGCGGCTCTTCGCTGTCCTGAGATTAGTTTATCGGGGGACGTTATGGCGTTTGAGTTCGATTGGACGAATGCGGAAGAGATTGGGATTCAGTTGCAGGAGAAGTATCCGGAGATCGAGCCATACTCTGTGCGGTTTACGGACCTGCACAAGTATGTGACGGGGCTGAATGGGTTTGTTGGCGATCCTGCAAAGTCGAGTGAGGGAATTTTAGAGGCGATTCAGGCGGCTTGGAATGAAGAGTATGAGGATGCGAAGTAGGGTTACCTTGTCTTGCCGGACGGTCCACTGCGTGTGGAGCGTCCACTCCGTGGTTCGTATACCTTGTTTGGGGGAATGATCTTTTTTGGCCCGACCAGTGGTCGGATTTTACTTTTTCTGCTTGCGGCGGAGAACTTGGTTGGGGAGGGTTGAGCCGGTTGCCGTCAGCGTGAGGTATGCAGCGATAGCCCAGGCGATAGTGGCGGCTGCGATGGTGAGGGCGTCCTTTGGATGGGTTGAAACGGGTGGCAGGAAGTGTGCCGCCGTGGCGGTGGCGGCATAGGCCAATAGGGCGGCCAGGAGGGCTCGGCCTAGCTCGGCGAACTCGAGGTGGTGAAGGTCTACTAGTCTTTTGCGGTGGAGCAGGTACGCGAGCGATGCTGTCTGAGCGAGGATACCTACGTCGGAAGCGATTGCCAGGCCTTCGAGGTTGAAGGTATGGAAAAGAGTGGCGTAGATGGGGATCGAGAGCAAGGTGATGAGGGTGCCAGTGATCGCTGGGGTGCGGGTGTTGCTGGCGGCATAGAAGGCGCGTGCGTATATTCCCTGCACGGCCCAGATGGCGAGTGTGATAGCGAGGACGCTGAAGAGGTGTGTGGTGGCCGCGGCGTCGGCACGGTTGAACTTGCCGCCGCGGAAGAGATCCATCAACCAAGGGGCGAGGGCGATCATCCAGGAGGAGACGATCATGCCGACGGAGAAGAGGCGCGAGACGGAGCGCGAGACGGAGTGGGAGAAGTCGGCGAGGCGCTTTTGCTGGAAGAGCGAGGCAAAGAAGGGGAGCGAGGCGGCTCCTGCGGCGGGGCCGATGACGTTGAAGGGGGCGTTGAAGAGGTCTTTGGCGTTGCCGATGAGGGTGATGCCGCCGTCGCGGAGTGAGGCGTAGTAGTTGAGGAAGATGCCGTCGAACATGACCAGGGAGACGCCGATCATGAGCGGGAGTGAGAGCTTGAGCCACTCGAGGAATGCGGGATCGCGGAAGCCGATGATGGGGCGATAGCGGAGACCGGTGCGAAGGGCCCCGAGGGAATTGAGGACAGCGGAGCCGACGAAGGTGCCGGCAAAGACGCCGACCGCGAGCGAGGCGACGCCGAGTTGCCGGTGGAGGAAGACGGCGCCAAGGATGATTCCGGCGTTGTAAATGATCGGGGTAAAGGCTTGATAAAGAAAAATTTTGCGGACTTGCAGACGCGAACTCATGACGCTGCCAATGAAGAAGAACAACTGCGCGGGAATGATGATGCGCGTCATGGTGGTGCAGAGAGCGATTTTGGCCGGGTCGTTGCGAAAGCCTTTGTTGGCGAGCAGGACGTATTGCGGAGCAAAGATTTCGGCCAGCAGGACGCCGAGACCGAGGACAATGAGCATGGTGGTGAGAATGACGGAGAGGGCGCGGTCGCCTCCTTCTTCGTCGCCGGATTCGCGATAGCGGTTGAGGACGGTGATGAGGGATATGGAGGCTGCGCCGCCGATGAGGAAGTAGGCTAGCAAGTCGGGAAGCTTGAAGGCTGCGCGGTAGGCGTCCTGCGCGACGCCGGCGCCGAAGAGGGAGTTGATGTATTTGATGCGGACGAGGGCGAGAACACCGGAGAGCACCGTCGAAAGCATGAGCAAGAGGGTGGCGGAGAAGGCGCTGTGGGTTGCGGAGGGGCGAAGGAAGGCGAGTGGGTTGCTGCGCGGCGTTGTGTCGGACGGGATGGGATCTTCGTTGATGGGCACGGGGTGAATTGATTTTATCGGTTGGGCTTATGCTGATGGGTGGCGGGTTAGGTTCGGCGAGGAGATGGCTTGGAGAATTTTCGGCTGAGGGTGTTTCGGGCGGTGGCGGAGGAGTTGAGCTTTCGCAAGGCAGCGGAGGCGCTGCATCTAAGCCAGCCGGCGGTGAGTCAGCATGTGCGGGCTCTCGAGGAAGAGTCTGGGGTGCAATTATTTGACCGGGCACGAGGTGCGGGGCATGGGAGTCAGATCTCGCTGACCGAGGCAGGACGGGTATTGCTGAAGTATGCGAGTGCTGCGGCTGAGACGATGGTGGAGGCGCGGCGGGCGCTTTCGGCTCTGAACGACGAGACCGTGGGGGAGTTGCGGCTGGGTGCTTCGACGACGGTGGCACAGTATTTATTGCCACGGATTCTTGGTGCGTTTTTGAAACAGTATCCGCAGGTGAAGCTTTCGCTAGTGAGTGGGAATACGGAAAAGATTGTGGAAGCTGTGGCGGAGAAAAAAATCTCGCTGGGGATCATCGAGGGTCCGGCGATGCGCCGGGAGGTGAAGACCGAGCGGATGGCGCAGGATGAGATGGTGCTGATTGTAAGTCCGGACCATGCGTGGGTTACGCGGAAGGGCGCGGCGATTGAACGGAAGGAACTGGCGAAGGTGCCGTTGCTGCTGAGGGAGCGGGGTTCGGGTTCGCGGCGGGTGGTGGAGCGGGCCTTGAAGAAGCTGGGGTTGCCGCTGCGGTCGTTGCAGGTGGCGATGGAGCTGGATTCGACAGAGGCGATTATCTCTGGCGTGGAGGCGGAGCTGGGAGTGGGGTTTGTTTCGCTATGGGCGTTAGGAAAGGCTCTGCGGCTTGGTACCGTGAAGGTGGTTGCGGTGAAAGGGCTGGAGATACGGCGGGATTTCAGCTTTGCGTGGCTGGCGGGCGCTGAGATGACAGGTGCGGCGGCCGCGTTTCGGCGGTTTGCGGCGGGAACGTCTGGTTCAAATTAGATGATGAGGGCGATAAGTAATACTTATCGGAGATTGGAAACTGTGTCTCGACTGACTCTATAGAAAAGGGCATGCTCTAAGCATGTGGAAGAAGAATCTCTTTTATATAGGAATTATCGTTTCGGCTAGCGGGTTGATTGGGCCTCCGCTCGCACTGGCAGCGGGGCTCTCGTTTGGCCTGAGTATGGTGCATACCATTCATGGAGAGGGGCGAAACCTGTCGAAATTTCTGCTGCAGGCGGCAGTAGTTTGTTTAGGTTTTGGGATGAATTTGAAGGAAGTGGTGCACGCCGGTGCGTCGGGTTTTATGTATACGGCGATCAGCATTACGTTTGCTCTGGCGTTGGGTGTGGCGCTGGGCAAGCTGCTGCAGGTAGGAAAGACGCAGTCGCTGCTGATCAGCTTTGGAACTGCGATCTGCGGAGGGAGTGCGATTGCGGCGATGGGGCCGGTGCTGAATGCGAATGAAGAGGAGATGGCGGTTTCGCTGGGGACGGTGTTCGTGTTGAACTCAGTGGCGCTCCTGCTGTTTCCGTTGATCGGACACCTGATGAACTTTTCGCAGACGCAGTTTGGTTTGTGGGCGGCGCTGGCAATTCATGATACGAGTTCGGTGGTGGGCGCGGGCGCGAAGTATGGGCCAACGGCACTGGCGGTAGGAACGACGGTGAAGCTGGCGCGGGCCTTGTGGATTGTGCCGCTGGCGATTGCTACGGCGATGTTGAAGAAGAGTAAGGCGAAGGTGGCGTGGCCTTGGTTCATTCTTTACTTCTGTTTTGCGGCAATGGCGGCGAGTTATCTGCCTCGTTATATACCCCAGACGGTGCCACTGTTTTCAGCTCTTAACCGGTTAGGGCGTGCAGCCTTGACCGTGGTGTTGTTCCTGATTGGCACCGGCATTACAAGAGAGACGCTGAAAGAAGTAGGCGTGAGGCCGATGGTACAGGGAATTACGCTTTGGATTGTGGTGGCGAGTCTATCGCTATGGGCGATCCATGTGGGATGGATCTCGTTGTAAGGAGCTGCGGTCACGAGCCGACGAGGGTGCGACCTGGGATTGGTTGCTTCCTCTTTCTTTGAAGGGATCTTTCCAGTGAGCAGGCAGGCTGCTTTGGCTGCTGCTTCTCTTTTTTATCTTGATGCTTGAGGAGATGGAGAGGCCGGCGACCGTGAAGCTTACCAGTTGCCTTTGGCTGCAACGGAGACAGCGGACCGGGTACCGCATGAGGATTATTTCGGTGAGATCCTGCGAGCGCAGGCTGGAGCGACGGAAGCTTTGGCAGGGGCAAAATTGGCAGCGGATGGGAGCACCGTTGCGAGACTCGATTCCCAAGTACGGCTCGCGTCTGTGAGAGGAGTGTTTGCGGCGGGATCTTTCTTTGAAATCGTCCTTGGATTCCATCTTCAGTTCTTATCTTCGTCGGGAAGGAGCGGGAGGTTGAAGAGTTTCTCTGGTGTTCGGCGAGGGGCGCTGGATGTACGCGGAGCGCGGATAGGATGCACGGAGGGGCGTGTGGGTGCTTTGGAGAGCAGGGAGTGGAGATCGCGAAGATCTTTTTGCAGTTTGCGAAGTTGCCGAGAATCCACGCCAGTGGGGGTGCCTTCGATGGTGAGAGCCAGCTGCGGCTCGTGATGCCGGAGTTCGCTTTTGAAGACCTGACGGGCACCGGGGATAGTGTAGCCCTCGTTGTAGAGGAGGCTCTTGATACGAAGGGCCATTTCGACGTCGCGGCGGCGATAGAGACGCTGGCCAGTGCCACCTTTGTGTGGCTTAAGCTGGGGAAATTCGCTCTCCCAGAAGCGGAGGACATAGGCGGGAACGTCGCAGAGTTTAGCGACCTCGCCGATGCGGAAGTAGAGTTTGTCCGGGATATCTGACCCGGAGGGTGGGGTGGTTTTGCGGATTGGCTGGTGCTGCGCCATGCCAGAAGCTCCGGAACCGCCTTCCCGGCGGGAGTGGCCTATCATTCGGCTGCTGCCAGTATAGGCCACTCGCTTGGCAGAGGCTGTAATTTTCCATGGTCTGGCTTGTTGAATTATCAGGCACCCGGGGTGCTGACGGGCTGGCGTGGTTCAGTTTTTCCACGGGCGCTGCGGACGTATTGGACGGGCCAGGTGGTGAACTGGTGAAGGACCGCTGCGGCGTGAAGTGGCCAGTATGGGTTGCGGAGCAGCTCTCGGGCAAGGAGGATGAGATCGGCCTGGCCAGTGCGGATGATCTGGTCGGCCTGGGCCGGTTCGGTGATCATTCCGACAGCGGCGGTGGGAATTTCGTTCTCGCGGCGAATAGTGTCGGAGTGATGCACCTGGTAGCCGGAGCCTACCGGGATTTGTTGAGCAGGATGGTTGCCGCCGGTGGAGACGTCTACGAGATCGATATCTGCCTGCTTGAGCAGTTTGGAGAAGGCGACGGATTGGGGGAGATCCCAGCTTGCGCCGAGAGACTCAGGAGCCCAGTCGGTGGCGGATATGCGGATGAAGACGGGCAGGTGTTGGGGCCACGCGGCGCGGACAGCTTTTACTACCTCGAGGGGAAAACGGGCGCGATTTTCGAAGCTTCCGCCGTACTCGTCGGTGCGCTGATTGGAGAGCGGGGAGAGGAACTGGTGCAGGAGGTAGCCATGGGCAGCGTGGATCTCGACGAGGTCAAAGCCGGCGGCGAGGGCGCGATGGGTGGCGGCTACGAAGTCGGCGACGATCTTGTCCATGCCGGCGCGATCGAGAGCTGTGGGCAAGGGATAGGCCTCATCGAAGCGAATGGCAGAAGGTGCTACGGGCTGCCAACCGCCTTCAGCAGCGGGCATAGTGCGGACGGGATCCCATGGGAGGGACATGCTGGCTTTGCGGCCGGCGTGGGCTAGCTGGGTGCCGGCGTAGGCGCCGTGCTGATGGAGGAAGCCGGTGATGCGTTTGAGCTCGGGGATGTGCTCGTCTTTCCAGATGCCGAGGTCGCCGGGGGTGATGCGGGCTTCGGGGCTGACGGCGTTTGCTTCGGTGATGACGAGGCCGGCGCCGCCAATGGCGCGGCTTCCGAGGTGGACGAGGTGCCAATCGTTGGCAAAACCGTCGACAGAGGAGTATTCGCACATGGGGGAGACGGCGATGCGATTGGGCAGAGTGAGGCTACGGAGCTTGAGAGGGGCGAAGAGATGGTTCGTTGGCTGGGTCACAATCGATTGGATGTGGCGGGCGGGATTTGGATGTGGCGGGGTGGATTTGGCGCAGGAAATTAAATTTTTATGGTGGTTTTGAGCGGGTTTCGGAAAAAGCCGCAGATTTTTGTGGTTCTTTGATGGTGTTGTTGTGGTGAAATGCGTGGTGAACGTGGTGAGAAGACGGCGGTTCTTTCGGCTCCGAAAAATGCGCCACGGTTTTGAAGTTTTTTTTGGTCTACCCGGCAAATGGAACCGGGTGGGGCAAGAGAGCGTATTGTTTCTCTGACTGGATGGAGGCTGAGATGCGGGTGAACCAGGGTTCAGTGGCGATGTTGGCAGCGGCGATCGCGGTGTCGACGATGTTGATGAGCGGCTGCAGGATTGAGAACGATAAACATGGCGACTCCGATAACGTAAAGATCGCTACGCCGTTTGGCGGGATGTCGGTGAAGACGAACGAGTCGGCTGTAATCGACGGGATTGGGCTGCCGGTTTATCCAGGCGCAGTGCTGGTGAAGAAGAAGGATAAGAACGATGGAGCAGCAGATATCAATTTCAGCTTCGGGAGCTTCACGCTGAAGGTGAAGGCGGCGAGCTATACGACCACTGATAGTCCGGATCTGGTGGCAGCATTTTACCGTAAGGCGCTGGGACGTTATGGCGATGTGCTTCAGTGCCAGAACGACAAGCCCACGACTTCGATGACTCGAACGGCGGACGGGTTGACTTGCTCGGACGATCAGAAGAACCACATCAAAGTAGATAACGATATATCGGGCAAGATGGAGCTAAAGGCTGGTTCAAAGCAGCATCAGCATATTGTCGGGATCGATCCTGATGGAAGCGGGACGAAGATCGGGATGGTTGCGTTGGATCTGCCGGGGCATCTTTCGGTTGGAGATGGGGACGACTCGACGAAGGAATGAGAGGTGGCGGTGTTGGGCCAGGCGACTTCGCTTGCTCCGCTCTGTGGGGTGGGATAGCTTCATAAGATATGCATGAGTACTGTCATCGTTGCGGAGGCGAGCTTTCTGCCAGTGTTGGCGAATCGCCGTTCTGCCCCCATTGCGGTTCGCCGCAGATCTATCTGCAGGACTATGAAGAGCAGAGCAACGGCGCTGAGGGCGATTCGACCGGTGCTACGCCTCCGCCGCGCCCGCAACAGGTGGAGTGGCGGACAGCGATACGGTGCGCGTTGCTGGTGGCCGGAGTCGCTGCGGCGCTCAGTGTGGTTTCGGCGAAGGTGCAGTTGGTGTCGCCCCTGACGTGGTTGTGGACGATCAGCGGATCGATGATTACGCTGGCGCTGTATCAGAAGCGGAGACCACTGGCGTGGATGGATGCTGGGGTTGGCGCACGGATTGGTGTGGTGGTGGGGGTGGCGCTGGTTTCGTGTCTTGCGATTGCGATGGCGGGTGCGGGATTGGTTGCGAGGTTTGGGCTGCATAGCATGGCGGGGTTCGATGCGGAGCTGACACAGACGCTGCATGCTCAGATTGAGAAGGCTGCAGCGACGACTCCGGAGCCGCCGGGGCTGGTGCAGTTTCTGTATTCTCCTGAGGTGAGAGCGGGAATTATGCTGGCGGGGTTCGGGATGATGTCGGGTGTGGTGCTGGTGCTTTCGACCGTAGGTGGTGCGCTGGGCGGGTTTATGCGGACGCGGCGTAAAGTTTCGGCTTAGGTCGTTTGCGCGAGACGCTGCTCTTCTACGACCTTTGTGGTAATTCCCTTGCACCAGAGACGCTTTGCGCCGATCGTGCGATGAATTCCCGTGGTTCGCGGGATTGAGTTCTGCTATACACAGCAGAGAGATTATGAAAGTCACTTTGTTTTGCTGTGCTCCTCTGCTGGTTCTATCTGCCTTTGCGTTCGGTCAAAACCCGACTTCACCAGCACATATTCCGGTTAGTGGTCTGCCATTGTCCGCGCCCGATTTGAAGGGTGCGAACACAGCGCCTGATTACTCCGGTGAGCCGGGTGTCATTCAGCATCTTGACAGGGTGTATCAGTTCGAAGCGGACGGTACAGGCTGTCGGCTACTGACGACGGCAGTAAGGATACAGACTGAAGCGGCGGTGAAACAGTTTGGCGTTCTCACGATCGGTTATGCATCGAACTCGGAGAGCGTCGAGATTGTTTATGCACGCGTAAGGCGGGCAGACGGGACTGTTGTGGAGACACCCGTGAGTGGGGCCATGGAGCAGCCAGATCCTGTGACGCAGGCGGCTCCTTTTTACAGCGATCTGAAGCAGAAGCAACTGCCGATTCGAAGCTTGAGTGTTGGAGACACCCTGGAGTGGCAGGCGAAGATAGTGCGGACCAAAGCAGAGGCTCCCGGGCAGTTTTGGGGACAAGAGAACTTCTTTGAAGATGCGGTAATTTTGTCTGAATCGGTGGAGTTAAGAGTCCCGAAGGACTTGTATGTGAATGTGTGGAGTCCTAAGCAGAAGCCGGTCGAGACGACTGTCAGCGGGTACAAGGTGTTTCGGTGGGAGAGTTCGCAGTTGAAGCCGACTGTGGGTAAAGAGGCTGATGCCGATAAAGAGGCGAAGAGCAAGGTGTTGTGGAGTCCTGAACAGGAGCTCGATGCAACGCAGGGTAAGCTGCCGTCGATTGCGTGGACGAGCTTTAAGAGTTGGGATGCGGTGGGAGAGTGGTATCGCGGATTGACGAAGGACAGGACCGTGCCTGATGAAGAGATCAAGGCGAAGGTTGCGGAGCTGACTGCGGGAAAGAAGACGGAGGAAGAGAAGGTTCGGGCGGTGTATGGATACGTGGCGACGCAGATCCGGTACATCGGGGTCGCGTTTGGTATTGGCCGGTATCAGCCTCATCGCGCGGAAGATGTGATGCAGAACCGCTACGGCGATTGCAAGGACAAACATACACTGCTGGCGGCGATGCTGGAGGTGTTGGGGCTGCATCCGGATGCAGTCTTAATTGGAGCTGGCATTCGATTTAACGAAACTGTGCCTTCCCCCGCTGCGTTCAATCACCTGATTACAAAGGTTTCGGTGGATGGGAAAGATGTTTGGCTGGACGCTACGGCGGAGGTCGCTCCGTACAAGATGCTGATGTATTCGATTCGCGATAAGCAGGCGCTGGTGATTCCGAGTACGGGGATGGCGCAGGTTGAGCGGACACCCGCAAAGCTGCCGTTTGAGACGACTCAAACGATGCATGCGGAAGGTTCGTTGGATAAGGATGGGACATCGAACTCGCGGCTGACTATTACGTTTCGCGGCGATGATGAGTTGTCGCTTCGCAGCGTGCTTAGACAGCTCTCCGCAGCGCAGTATGACCAGGTAGTGCAGCAGCTCTCGAACAACCTTGGTTTCTCGGGCACAACGAGCCACGCTGAGGTGAGCCCGCCAGACGATACGACTGAGCCTTTGAAGATCAGCTATGACTACAAGCGAGAGAGCTCTGACGACTGGCCTAATGGCGATCACAAGATCTATCCACAATTCACGGCAGTTTTACTTCCCAAAGCGGATAAGAAAGCTCCGCCGGTTCGGGCGATTTTGTTAGGGGTGCCAAGGACGGAGATTTCTATAACATCGATGAAGCTTCCGGAGGGTTGGGGTGTGGAGTTGCCGATAGCGGTTCATGAGAGATCTGCATTTGCGACTTATGACGAGACGTACCGGTTTGACAAGGGGACGTTGTATGCGGAGCGCCGGATAGAGGTCTTGCGGGACAAGGTTCCGGTGAGCGAATGGGAAAGTTATAAAAAATGGACCGACGCGGCGAATTTGGGGAGCGATTTATCGGTGAAGCTTACGACGCCCGCGGAGAAGGATGCGAAAGAAGGGGTGGCTGAGAACGTGCCGACCGTGACCACTACCAACAATAGCGTGCCGACCGTAATCGCTACCAACAATGTGGAGGCGCAAAGTTTGGTTGCGGATGCTTACAGAGAGGTGCAACAACACAATCTTGATTTGGCGAAGGTAAAACTGGATAAAGCAAAGGCATTGAACGGGAGACAGATCTGGTTATGGACGACCTACGGATTCTGGGCGTACTCGAAGGGAGAGATGTCTGAGGCAATTGAAGACTACCAGCAAGAGCTAAAGTTTTATCCGGAGCAGTACGGGACGTACGGGTCGCTTGCACAGGCTCAGATTAACCTGGGGTACAACGAGGAAGCGAAGGAGACGCTCAAAAGGTGGGCCACTGTTCAGCCTGGCAATGCTGCGCCGAATGTACGCCTCGTAAACCTACTGTGTGTCGATAACAAGGCGGCAGAGGCTGTTACTGAAGCTGAGGCAGCCATTGCGAGGCTTCCTGACGATAAGAAGAAAGATGAGAGTCTTCAGTTCGCGTTGGGGCGGGCAGAACTGAAGGCTGGGATGAAGGAGCGAGGGGACTCTACGCTGTTAGCGCTCATGCAGAGCACGACAGATTCTTCGATGATGAATGGCTGCGCTTATGAACTGGCAGACGCTAATCTTGAGCTGACGGCTGGAGAGACGGCTACACGGACTGCTTTGCAAAAAATGGAAGAGGAGAGCCGGACGTGGACGCTCGATGAGAACCCGAAGACACTAGCTACCAAGTCGCGATTGATTGCGCAGACGTGGGACACGATGGGCTGGATTCTTTATCGCGAAGGGAGGCTGCAGGAATCGGAGAGCTACTTCCAAGCCGCGTGGAGGAATAATCAGAATGCAGAAGAGGGAATACATCTGGGAGAGTTGCAGGAGAAGAAAGGGAATAAGAATCTGGCTCTGACGACCTACGAGCTTGCAGAGGCGACGATTCCGAACTACGACGGCATGGGGGTGGTCAAGAAAGCTCCGAGCGCGAGGCAGGTCGAGCTGGATAGTCGGGCGGAGGCGCTGCGGAAGATGGGCGCAAAATCGTCCACGCATGACGCGCATAAAGCTCTGCAGGAACAGCGTACGATTGCGCTGGTCCCGGCCAAGGGGCTTGCTGCGACGGTCGAATATTGCATTTTGTTCAACGAGGGGAAGGCGGAAAAAGTGAAAGCAATAGGCATCCAGCCGTCGAAGAGTGAGGAGGATAGGATGATGACGCTGAAGCTGGATGGTTTTTGGCCGGCGGGGTCGCACGCGAAGTTGGTTCGAATGGCGATGCTGAACTGTCACTCGGGTGTTTGTGAGGTGGTGCTGGAGCCTTAGGGTTTCGCGGCTGGGACTGATGGGCTCGGTGGCAGCGGTTCTTTCGGGTGGGTGGATGCTGATATCATCAAGCGCAATTGTATGAGTGAAGATACTGAAGTTCGGAAGCCGAAGTTTCGGGAAAAGGGCAGGCTGATGTCGGCCTCAGAGATCGAGCGTACGCTGGTAAGGCTGGCGCATGAGATCGTGGAAAAACATGACGGCAGTAAGAATGTCGGTCTGGTGGGGATTAAGCGCCGGGGCGTTCCGCTGGCGCAGAGGCTGGGCGTGCTGATCGAGAAGATCGAGAAGCATCCGGTGGATGTGGGCGTGCTGGATATCAGCTTCTATCGCGATGATCTGTCGACAGATGGGCCGAGGCCGAAGGTGACGCCGGGGGCGATCGGGTTCGACGTGACCGGACGCGACATTATTTTGATGGATGACGTGCTGTATACGGGGCGGACGATTCGGGCGGCGCTGGATGCGCTGTTTGATTACGGGCGGCCGAAGAGTGTCCGGCTGCTGGTGTTGATCGACCGTGGACATCGTGAGCTGCCGATCGAGGCGACTTATGTGGGACGGCTGATTCCCACGTCGAAGCGGGAGATTATCGAGGTGAAGCTGAACGAGGTCGATGGGCAGGAGCAGGTGCTGCTGGTTGAGCTGGTGGATTGAGTACTTCGTGACGTGTGTACGCCTTCGGGTGAGCTTCTCGTTGGTCGGCGTGGAATTTGATCCCGAGCGTTGCGAAGATCCAAGAAGATCATCCTGCCCAATTGATACACGTCACGAAGTGATCGCTCTTCGCGCAGGAAGCCCGTCCGGCAGAACAGAGATTTGAGACACGTTCTAAGATAATTTTGATGACGATAATGGAGAAGCGCGGGGTTGCTGTGGGTTCTTTGCTGACTGTGGCGAACCTGTCGGTGGAGGAGGTTGCTGCGATTTTGGCGGCGACGGACCGGCTGGAGCGGATGGCTGCGGCGGAGCGGGTGAGGATACTCGCGGGGCGACGGATCGCGTTGTTGTTTTATGAGTCGAGCACGCGGACGAGAACGTCGTTTGAGCTGGCGGCGAAGTCGCTGGGGGCGATGACGACGCTGGTGAGCGATAAGTCTTCGTCGATAGAGAAGGGCGAGAGCCTGAAGGATACGGGTTTGACGCTGCGGGCGCTGGGGGCGGAGTGTATTGTGCTGCGACATGCGAACTCGGGTGCGCCTTATCTGCTGGCGAAGTCGACGGGGCTGCCGGTGCTGAATGCGGGGGATGGGATGCATGAGCATCCGTCGCAGGCGCTGCTGGATCTGCGGACGATGCTGACGCGGTTGCCGGGGATGAGTGGGCGGCTGGTGAATGCGAAGACGCTGGATGGAGTGACGGTGGTGATTACGGGGGATATTCTGCATAGCCGGGTTGCACGGTCGAATGCGATGTTGCTGCCGAAGCTCGGAGCGCGGGTGGTGCTGTGCGGGCCGAAGGAGTTGCTGCCGGAGGATGCTCTAGGGCTTGGCTTGGCTTCTAAAGGGGGCGTGGAGATTGAACGGGATTTCGATAAGGCTTTGAAGCAGGCGGCTTCGCAGGGGCTTGCGGTGGCGATGATGTTGAGGATTCAGCGGGAGCGGCTGGCAGGGCTTGAGCTGGATCTGGGGGATTACATCTCGCGGTATCAGCTGGATCAGGAGCGGCTCGCGGCGAGAGCGCCGGAGGCTTTGGTGATGCATCCGGGGCCGATGATTCGTGGGTTGGAGATCGCGGGTGAGGTCGCGGATGGGGCGAACTCGGCGATTGAGGACCAGGTGCGGCATGGGTTGGCGGTGCGGACGGCGTTGCTGGTCAGGGCGCTGGGTGTGGGTGGATTCGAGAGTGTAACGGTATGAGTGACCTATTGATTTTGAATGGACGTCTGGTGGATCCGGCTAGCGGAGTGGATGGCGAGCGGGATCTGCTGCTGCGACATGGACGAGTGGCGGCGGTGGAGATGCCCGGGCAGCTGCGAGCGGTCAAGGGTAAGGAGGTTATCGACGCGAAGGGGATGATCGTCGCGCCGGGGCTGGTGGATGTTCATGTGCATCTGCGGGAGCCAGGACAGACTTATAAGGAGTCGATCAAGACCGGGACTGCTGCTGCGGCTGCGGGTGGGTTCACGAGCGTTGTCGCGATGCCGAATACGGTGCCGGTGAATGATTCGGTTGCGAAGCTGGAGTGGATGATGGATGCGGAGCGCGAGGCTTGCGTGAAGTTGTTTGCGATGCCGGCGGCGACGTTTGGAAGTCTGGGTGAGGAGATCACGGATTACCACGAGTTGCAGAGGGCTGGAGCGGTTGGGTTTACTGATGATGGAAAACCGGTGCTGCATGATCGTGTGATGCGGGCGGCGCTGGTGGCTGCAGCGGGAATTGGCGTGCCAATCTCGCAACATGCAGAGGATACGCGGTTGACGGGTGGATGCAGTATGAATGCAGGGCCGGTGGCGTTTCGGCTGGGGCTACGCGGGATGACGGTGGAGGCGGAGTCGAAGATTGTGGAGCGGGATATCCGTTTGCTGCGGGATATCGAAAAGCAGGAGGGATTGCGGCCGCACCTGCAT
>Ga0302220_10001724_pt1 | contig 16759 bp, 15 predicted proteins | sample II_Palsa_E1_3_FD_194572 | JGI IMG/M metagenome (GOLD analysis project Ga0302220, IMG submission 194572) | Peat permafrost microbial communities from Stordalen Mire near Abisko, Sweden - II_Palsa_E1_3 | ecosystem: Environmental > Terrestrial > Soil > Palsa > Peat permafrost | place: Sweden...
ACAAGGTCAGCGTCGCCGCTTCCGAGTTCAGCGGCAACGCCGCTGCGGCAGCCAGCACCGCGATGCCGCAAAGCGTGCGCAGCACGGGCAGGGAGCGTGTGGTGTTCATTGCAGTCATTCCTTTTGTCGTGGTGCGCCGGCTTGTCGCCGGCGTTTGCCTTATTGCTTCAATTAATTCAAGCTTCAAACAGCCCCGCGCCGATAAACGAACCCGGCCGCACGCCCGGCGGGCACGCAAACACCGCGCTGCCCACATGCGTGGTGAACTGATTCATCATGTCGAACTTCGCCAGCCGTTCATTGATCGGAACGAAACCAGTGCGCGGATCGCTTTGATGCGCGACGAAGATCAACCCTGCGTCGTACTCGGTTTCCTGGCGCCATGGCGGCCACCGCTCGATATAAAAATCGGTGCCGTCGTTGTAGGAATACGAGCGGCGCAAGATCTGCGCACCGTTGTTCGTTGCCTGGTTCGATAAGCGCACGTGCGAGTTTTCCGGGATCACCTGGTTGCCGTCTTTATCGGCGGCATCGAGGTCCAGCGCATCGAATTCGTTCTTCTTGCCGATCGGCGCGCCGCTGTATTTCTCGCGGCCCATCACCTGTTCCTGGAAACCGCGTTCCATGGTGTCCCAGTGTTCCAGCGTGATCCGGATACGACGCACGACGGTGTACGTGCCGCCGTTCATCCACGGCGCGTCGGGCGCGTTGGCCCACACGAACTGGTTCATCAGCGCCGGTTTCGCGGTCGACGGATTGTTGGTGCCGTCCTTGAAACCCATCAGGTTGCGCGGTGTCTGACCACGCGGACCGGAGAGGAAACCGGCCTGTGCCCAGCGCATGGCCACGATGCCGTAGCCCATGCGCGCAAGTTGGCGCACAGCGTGGAACGCCACTTGTGCGTCGTTGGCACAGGCCTGGATCAGGATGTCGCCGCCGGTTTTCTGCGGCAGCAACTGGTCGCCGTTGAAGCGCGGCAAGTCCACCAGCGCGGCCGGCCGGCGCTTCTCCAGACCGTAGCGATCCTTACCTTCGTGCGTGAAAAGTCCCGGACCGAATCCAAATGTGATCGTGAGGCCCGCTGCACCCAGGCCGAGGATATCGCCGGAATCGGGTGCGGCTTTGTCGTCGGCGGGCAAAGGCTTGGCCGTGTCACCGCGCGACATGCGTGCGGCCGCATCCGTCCACTCTTTCAGAAGACCGATCACTTCTTCGCGTTTATCGGTCGTGAGATCGAGCGACGCCACATACGTGTGACTCTGCTGCGGTGTCACGATACCTGCCTGATGCTCGCCGAAGAACGGCTCGACCACGAGCATCGGGTCGATGGGCTGCTTGAACTGCGCCTTGGTCGCGGCGTGCGCGACTGAGCCCGCGCCTAACGCTGCACCTGCGGCAACGCCCGCCTTGAGAAAGCGGCGGCGCGGTGGATCTTGATCGTTTGCCATGATGTCGCCCTGCTGTGCTAATTACTTCGCTTTACTTACTTCGCTTTACTTCGCCAGGACCAGTGTATTCACATCGTCCTGTACGTAATAAAAGCCATCGCCTTCCGGCGTCATCGCGATGCCGAACAAGTCACCATTGCCCGGCGGCGATTGCGCTTTGTCGGTATCGATCCAGCGCGCATACAGTTGCTTGCCCGTCGCCGGATCAATCTCCACCACCTGGCCGTTCAACGCGTTCGTGACCAGCAAGTGCCCGTTGGGCGCCGTCACCATCGCAAGCGGGCGATGCAGGAAACCATCGGCGGTCAGTTCGCGGCCAACACCCGCGCTGGTATCGCGGGTCATGGGTTCGTCGATTTCGGTCACGCGGTTGCCGATCGCATCGGATGCATAAAGCAGCTTCTGATCTGGCGATAACGCCAGGCCCGTCGGACCAACCAGGAACACGCCCTTGTCAGCCTGCGCGCCGAAACCGCTGGCGATCACCGTCTCCTGCTTGACCACCGGCGCCTTGCCTTGCGGGATATCCAGGTCGAGGCGAAGAATGGTCGCCTGCTTGAACACCGGCGGATTGCCTCCTGCGCCGCCCACGCCGAAGCCCGCGTTGCTCACGAACAGCGTAGCGTGATCGCCGTTATCGACGACCGCCATGTTGCCCCACGGGTCGTTGATGTTGGCACTCGCGATAGTGGATGCTACCTTGCCCTGGTTGTCGAGCACGATCAGGCAACCCGCGCCCTTGGTGCCGGTCGTGCCATCGTTGCTTGGCGTGCTGCCGACGATCACCCAGCCCGACTTCAGCATGGTCATCGCGGTGGAGAGGCCGATACCGCCCGGACAATCCTTCAGATCGCGCGGCACGGTGGCGAACACCGTCATCTCCTTGGTGTCGGGATGATAGTTGATGATCGTGCTGCCGGTCCCCTGCAGGTTCGCGGCATTGTTGAAGTTGCCCACCAGCACGTCGCCCTGCTTGACCGTGCCCGACGATACCGGCGCGACCACGATTGCATACGGATTCTGGTCGCCGTTGGACGGAACGGTGTTGATGAGCGTGGTGTGCTTGTGCAGCGTCTCGAGAAAGCCGATCGGCGCTGCGTGCGCGATGCTGCTGACAAGACCGCCAGTCAGCACCGCGGCTGACGCAATAGCCGTCAGCGTGGCCGTAAGCGCTCTGGATTTGAAAAGTTGTTTCATACAAAAGCCTCGGGTGCGTGCTTCAGGATCACGCCGATCAGAAGGTGATGGTGGTGCGCACGCCAACAACGAGCGTGTTGCGCAACTGCTGCGTGGGATCGTTCGGATTCTGGCCGGCGCCCGCGTTGAAGGTGTATTGCAGATCGCCCTGCATGACCCACCACGGGTTGACCTGATACTGATAGGTCGCCTCGACCGCCGTTTCCTGCGTGCGGATACCGTACGGGCCGCCGCTTGCGGCTGCAGCCGCTACATCAAGGTCATGCACGTGGTTGCCGACCTTGATATAGGCGAGGCCAATGCCGACGCTGTCGTTGTCACGGCCGGCGAACGGAGCTTTCATCACAATACCCGCGTTGGCGCTCAAGCTCACCAGGTTGCGGTCGCCCGGCGCGCCCATCACGCGCATGAACACACCAATGCTACGCGGTTCGTCGGGGTTCGGCCGCCAGATCATCTGATCGGCGACGGCATAAAAGCTGTAGTTGCCGTTATGGTTTTGCGGCGTACCGCTGCTAGCTGGATCGGCGAGCGACAGGCCGGTGTTGTCATTGTTTTGGTCAGCGAAGCGTTCGTTGTTATACCAGATGCCGATCTTGTATGTACCGGGCAAGCCGGATTGCGGCACGCCGACCATCTCGCCGTCGGACGGCTGATTGATCGAATACTGCAATTCACCGATATACAGCGCGCCGTTATGCAGGTTGAAGTTCGTACCGCTGATATTGTTCGGGTTGTTGCCAAGCGGATCGCCATCGAACACGCCCGCCAGCGCCGTCAATGAAGGCGTGATCTGGCCGCGCACGCGCACGCCGAGTGCGGACAGCGGATACGCCGGACCGCCCGACGGCATGTCATAAGAAGGCAGGCCTGGCCAGCCGAACATGGTGTTCACGAACGTGGCGGCATAGGTGCTGACCATGAACTCCTGGTCAATACTTTGCTGACCGACCTTGACGTCCACGCGTTTGTTCAGGAACGACTGCTGATACCAGAGTTCCCACAGGCGCGTGGTGTCCTGCGCTTCAATCCCGCTCGCGGTATTCAGCGTACCGAGATTGAACTCGCTCAGGTTACGGCCGTGAATCTGCAGCGCGCTCGCGTTGAACGTGCCGCCCGGCAGGCCGAAGGCCTTTTGCGTATCGAGGCCGAGGGTGACGGTGGTCAGCCCATCATACGTGCCGCCGGTTTTCAGGCCGCCGCGCGCGTTGTCGAGATATTCCGATACTTCCGTCGCTTGCAGTGTCACCCCGTACTGGCCGAGGAATGAACGGATGCCGCCCATGTCGCCGAGCAGGGTCGAGCGCCCCCAGACACCGGTCCATTGACCCGCCGGTTGCGCCTGGATGTTCAGGTCTGCTTCGGGGACATCAGAAGGGGTTGCGTCCGGGTTGGCCGGCTCTGCGGCAAATGCCGCCGAGAATGTTGCCGATGACGCCAGCGCGAACAACGCCAGGCTGGTACCGAGCACCGCCCGGCGAAAAGGCGCACTACGGCGCTTGATGGCAGCGCGCAGGGTCGCGTCGGGGCGTGAATCGTGTCGCGATTCAACGCGCGATTCGCGCGGAGCGAGCTGGACGGGTTGCATCGAAATCCTCTGTCTTGTTGCGACGCTTGGGCTACGCGTCGTGTTGATTGTTCTAGAGACGTTGCATCGACATGCGCGATAAACCCGGCACATCAGCGCTGAAACGTCCGCCGGGCCACCATCCAGAAAGCACCGGCGAAGCGAATCGTACCGACGCCAAGTTTGAACGTCAATATAAATGAGAACGATTCTCATTATAATTACATGTAGTTGAAGAGTCCCTTACAGAAGCAATTCCTTACAGCTTTATAACTTGCCTATTTGCAATTATTTAGTAATGCATTTGATATATACGAACAAACATCGAGATCTCGCGCCCTCGTCGTTCAATTCCGTTCCCCGTTTATGCCGCAATCTTCAGGGTCGAACCGGGTAGGTGCACGGTCGCATCAGGGTATTGCCGGATCGCCTCAACAACGGCGGTAGTGTCAGCTTACTGAGCTTCGGCAATCCGCTTAAACCCGCTATGCCGAAATCCGCATTGCCAATGCGACGAACTGCCAAGACGCCGCTAATTTGGCTTCCTAAATTGCATCTGCTGCTGGTCTTCAGCGAGTTCTTTCAACAAGCTCAACCGGTTTTTTCGTCCACACCATAATGGCGGCGCGCACGGGCAAGTCCCGTCTTGCTTGGAGCGTGCTCGTCGTGATGCAGTTGTTTGTCGGGAAACGGAGTTGAAAACGTGTAGATAAAACCAAAACGCGAAAGCGAAACCTGACCGCCCTGCTCGCCGGACCTGTCCAACCCCGAAGGAGAATAAAAGTGCATCTTCGAACACATCTCAAACCGCTTGCCTGGATTCTTGCGTGCGCTGCCGCCAGCCTGGGCGCGTTGCCGCTGTCCGCCGCTGCCGACACGTTCGACGTCAAGGTCGGCTTTGCCGCCCCGCTCACGGGCGCAAACGCCGGTTATGGGAAGGACCTGCAGAACGGCGTGCAACTGGCGCTGGACGAAGCGAACGCGAAGAAGATCCAGATTGGCGGCAAGACGGCCAACTTTGTCATTCAGGCCGAAGACGATCAGGCCGACCCGCGGATCGGGGTGCAGGCGGCGCAAAAACTGGTGGATGGCGGCGTGGCCGTTGTCGTCGGCCACTTCAATTCGGGCACGACCATTCCTGCGTCACAGGTCTACCAGACCGCCGGCATTCCGGTGATCGATCCGGCGGCGACCAATCCGACCATCACGCAGCGAGGGTTCGACAACGTCTTCACCGTCATTTCAAGCGATGCCCAGAATGCCGGTACCGCCGGGACTTATGCGGTAACGGTGACGAAAGCGAAGAAGATCTCGATCATCGACGACCGGACGGCTTTCGGCCAGGGTGAAGCCGATGAGTTCGAGAAAGCGGTGAAGGCGGCGGGCGGCACGATCGTCGCGCGCCAGTACAGTGATAACCAGACCGTCGATTTCAGCGCGCAGCTCACCGCGCTGAAGGGTATAGGCACCGACCTGATCTTCTTTGGCGGCCTGGACCGGCAAGCGGCGGCGGTGGCGAAGCGGATGAAGCAGCTTGGCATCACTGCGCAGTTCGTGGGCGGCGGCGGCGTAATGGACACGGACTTCCTGAAACTTGCCGGCGATGCGGCTGATGGCGCAATGGCATGGGAATACGGCAGTCCACTGGAGAAGCTGCCGCAGGGCAAGGCGTTCGCCGAGAAATTCCAGAAGCATTTCGGCGTGGCGATTCTCTCGTATGCGCCGTTCGGTTACGACGCTGCGTGGGCCGCGATCAATGCCATGCAGAAGAGTAATTCCATCGATCCGAAGGTATACCGTCCGGTGCTGAAGACCATTTCGTTCCCGGGCATTACGGGCACGATTGCCTTCGACAATAACGGCGCGTTGAAGAATGCCTCGTCGACGATGTATCAGGTCAAGGGCGGTGCCTGGGTGCCAATCGTGACGAAGAGCGGGACGTAGGATTTAACGGACGCGGGCGGGGGTGGCTGGAGAACCCTCGCCCGAAAGTGCCAACGAAAAATCACGCGCTCATGTAAGCCAGAAGATTCGCCCGCGTCACCGCGGCCTCTCCCTTGAGCCATTCGGCAAATTCCTGCAAGACCGGTGAAGCCGCCGGCCGCTCCGGATAGATCAGATAATACGAAGCCCCGCTCGGCACGCAAAGCGAAAACGGCGTGATGATCCTCTGCGCCCGCAAGTCCTCCTCGATCAGCGATAAATCCCCAATCGTCACGCCCAACCCCTGCATTGCAGACGAAATGGCGAGATCAAGCGTGTCGAAGTGCTGCGCTTTCGCAGACGGCAATCCCTTGTACCCATACGCTTCCAGCCACCTGAGCCAGTCCCGCCGATCACGCGTGGGATGCAACAACGTCTGGTCAGCAAGATCATCCGGGGTCGCTGCGCCGACCTGCCCCGTCTTCCACAAGCCCGGCGCACACACCGGCGTCAGCACTTCATCGAACAGATGATGCGAACTCACGCCCTTCAGACTCACGCCCTTTGACGTCGGCTGCCCGAACACAATGGCGGCATCGAACTGCTCGGCATTGAATTCCACCCCGTGCGACACCGCCGCCGTCACCTCGATCACCAGCTCCGGCCGCTCATTCTGCAAGCGGATCACACGCGGCAAAATCCAGCGCATCGCGCACGTGGGACATTTAACCCGCAACGTGCCCGACTGCGCCCCGCTACGCTCCAGCGCCTCGGTAATCTGCGCCAGTGCCTGCTGCAAAGGCGCAAGCAGCATCGCGCCGTTCGGCGTCAGCGCAAGACCCCTCGGCTGGCGCACGAACAGCGCATAACCCAGATGCGCCTCCAGCCCCGAAATCTGCCGGCTGACAGCGCCTTGCGTGATGTTGAGAACATCGGCGGCACGGGTAAAGTTCAGTCGCTGCGCCACGACCGCAAAAGTTTTAAGCACATCCAAGGACGGCAGTGGTTTCATTGTCGGATCTCGTAAGCCATGAGCTGGGTTCATGGCTAGTATGACAAACTTTCGATTGTCCGCGCATTATTGCTGCGGTCGAATGACAATCGATACTTGAATTCAGTCTTCCGGAGACAACCGCCGTGAAAAGTGCCTGGACCCCCGCGTCGAAGCTGCCGAATGTCGGCACGACCATCTTTACCGTGATCGGCCAACTCGCCGAGGAACATCAGGCGCTGAATCTCTCGCAAGGCGCACCGAATTTCGCGTGCGATCCGAAACTCGTGGACAACGCGGCGCGAGCCATGCGCGCCGGGCATAACCAATACGCGCCCATGTCAGGCGTGCTTGTGCTGCGCGAAGCCCTCGCGCTGAAAACGCAGCAGCTCTACGGGGCCACCTACGACCCGGGCAGCGAAATCACCGTGGTGGCAAGCGCCAGCGAAGGGTTGTACGCGTCGATCAGCGCGCTCGTCCATCCCGGCGACGAAGTGATCTACTTCGAACCTTCGTTCGATAGCTACGGCCCCATCGTGCAATTGCAGGGCGCGACGCCCATCCCGATCAAGCTCTCGCCGGTGGACTTTCATATCGACTGGGATGAGGTGGCAGCGGCCATCACGCCGCGCACGCGGATGATCATCATCAACTCGCCGCACAATCCGTCCGGCAGCGCATTCACGGTTGAAGACATCAACCGCCTCACGGCGTTGACGCGCGATTCGAAGATCATCGTGTTGTCGGATGAAGTGTATGAACACGTCGTGTTCGACGGCGCCCTGCATCACAGCATGGCGCGTTATCCGGCGCTGGCCGAGCGCAGCGTGATCGTGTCGTCGTTCGGCAAGTCGTATCACGTGACGGGGTGGCGCGTCGGTTTCACGCTTGCCCCGGCCGAGCTGACCAACGAAATCCGCAAAGTTCATCAGTTCATGACCTTCGCCGCCGATACCCCCATGCAAATTGCATTCGCGCAAGCACTCGGCGACGCATCGAGCTATCTCGGGCTCGGCGAGTTCTATCAGAAGAAACGTGATCTGCTCGCCGAAGCGCTCGCCGGTTCACGCTTCGAACTTTGCCCAAGCGCCGGCAGCTTCTTCATGCTGGCGCGCTTCGGCGCGTTCTCCGATGAATCGGACAGCGACTTCGTGCTGCGCCTGATTCGCGAAACCCGCGTCGCGACCATTCCCTTGTCGGCGTTCTACACCGACGGCACGGACAACCGCATCATCCGCCTCAGCTTCGCCAAGGACGACGACACGCTGCGCGAAGGCGCACGTCGCTTGTGCGCGGTTTGATGCTGATTTAATGCTGACTTGAATATTCAACTTCTATCAACATCAATAAAGAGACGCTCCAATGAAAAACACCGCTCGCGTTCTGTCGGCCGCCCTGTTGCTGGCCTCGTCGTTGTGCAGCGCCGCCGAGTCCGATACCTTGCGCTATGGGGTGGAAGCGCAATATCCGCCGTTCGAATCGAAGGCGGCAACCGGTGAATTGCAGGGGCTGGATATCGATGTCGGCAACGCGGTGTGCGCCACGGCGAAGATGAAATGCGTGTGGGTTGAGACCTCGTTCGACGGTTTGATCCCGGCCCTGCAAGGCCGTAAATTCGACGCGATCAATTCCGCGATGAACGCGACCGATCAGCGCCGCCAGGCCATCGACTTCACGACGGTCGTGTATCGGGTGCCCACGCAACTGATCGCGAAGACGGGCAGCGGGCTTGAGCCGACAACGGCATCGCTGAAGGGCAAGAACATCGGCGTGTTGCAGGGTTCGATCCAGGAAAATTTCGCCAAGGCACATTGGGCCAACGCGGGCGTGAACGTGGTGCCTTACCAGGATCAGAACCAGGCTTATACGGATCTGAAGGCCGGCCGTCTCGACGGCACGCTGGTACTTTCGGCTGCCGGACAAACGGGCTTTCTATCGAAACCGGACGGCGCGGGATACAGCTTTGCCGGCGGCCCGGTCAGCGACGACAAAATCCTGGGCAGCGGCATTGCATTTGGCATTCGCAAGAGCGACGATGCGTTGAAGCAGCGTCTGAACACAGCCATCGCGAAGCTCAAGGCGGATGGAACAATTGCCAAGTTCGCGAAGAAGTATCTCGGCGACATCGACGTGTCAGCTAAATAAAGGTGGCCTGAAACAGGGATATCCGGTTCATCAAAGAGCCGCTTAAAGCTTGATAGCTGGATGAAAGCTGCAGCGAGACCAGCGAGGTTTATTGAACGCTGGCACACTGCGGCCTTCGTCGTTGGCACAATCGGCTGCTGTGTTGCATCGAGCGGCCGCTTTATCCGGATATCCCATGAGCACTGCGCCTGCCGCACCGCCTGCGCCCTCCCCGCCGCCGCCGTTGAAAGGCGGCCAACTGGTTCTCGCGACCATTGCCGTGGCGCTCGCCACGTTCATGAACGTGCTCGACTCTTCGATCGCAAACGTCGCCATCCCGACCATTTCCGGCAATCTCGGTGTTTCCGTCGATGAAGGCACGTGGGTCGTGACGGTATTCGCGGCGGCCAATGCCGTGTCGATTCCGCTGACCGGCTGGCTGACTCAGCGTGTTGGGCAGATCAAGCTGTTTGTTGGCGCAATCTTGTTATTCGTGATCTCTTCGTGGCTTTGCGGGCTTGCACCCACGCTGCCGATCCTGCTTGCCGCACGCGTTTTGCAAGGCGCCGTTGCGGGGCCGTTGATTCCGCTGTCGCAGGCGATATTGCTGGGTTCGTATCCTAAGGAGAAAGCGTCGATGGCGCTTTCTCTATGGGCAATGACCGCCGTTGTCGGGCCAATTGCCGGGCCGGCTTTAGGCGGCTGGATTACCGACAGCTATAGTTGGTCGTGGATCTTCTATATCAACATTCCCGTCGGCTTATTCGCCGCCAGCGTCACCTGGTTCATCTACCGCAAACGTGAATCGGCGACGCGTAAAGCGCCTATCGATACAGTCGGGCTCATTTTGCTGATTGCCTGGGTTGCGTCGCTGCAGGTGATGCTTGACAAGGGACGCGACCTTGACTGGTTTTCGTCGCCGGTGATCGTTTGGCTGGGCGTCATCGCGGTGATTGCCTTTGCGCTTTTTGTGGTATGGGAGTTAACCGATGCCAATCCCGTCGTTGATCTACGGCTATTTGCCGGGAGGAATTTCTTCGGCGGAACGGTGGCCATTTCCGTGGCTTACGGCGTGTTCTTCGGCAACCTTGTTCTGTTGCCGCAATGGCTGCAGGAGTATCTGAATTACCGCTCCGTCGATGCCGGTCTGGTGACCGCGCCATTGGGGATCTTTGCGGTGATTCTCGCGCCGGTCATGGGGCGATTTTTACCCCGGACCGACGCGCGTGTTGTCGCGACCATGGCGTTTATCGGCTTCGCCATCGTGTTTTATATGCGCTCGAAGTATGTGATTGAGGTCGATACCTGGCATTTGGTGTTGCCCACGCTTTTGCAGGGCATTCCGATGGCGCTGTTTTTCGTGCCATTGACGTCGATTATCCTGTCGGGGCTGCCGCCGTCAAAAATTCCCGCCGCCGCGGGCTTATCGAACTTTGCTCGGGTGTTTTGCGGGGCGGTGGGGACATCGCTTGCGGGTAATGAGTGGACGAACCGGATTGCCTTGCATCACGAGCGGCTGACCGAGCAGGCTAATATCAATAATCCGGTGTTCTTGCAGTCACTGCAGATGTCGCAGGGGACACTCAATATCAGCGAAGCTCAAGCCAGGGGTATGTTCGATTTCACTGTGAACACACAAGCCGCCATGATGGGGCTGAACGATGTGTTTTTTGCTTCCGCCATTATTTTCATTCTGATTATTCCGCTTATCTGGATAACGAAGCGCGCGAAAGGCGGTGGGGGCGGAGCGGCCGCGGGCGCGCATTGAGTCTTGTTTGCACGGGTTTTCTGGCATTAAGGGGTTGGGGGGCCTTTGGCGGTCCCCCCGCGCGATCCGCGTTCGAAAAAATAAGCAAAGATCGGTTCAACGCTCTTTGCGACGTGTCAACCGCAGCTTGAGCCATGTCACCATGCTTCATTTTTTTCTAGTCGCAAATCGCGATAATCTGGTTCAACTGCTCGCACGCTGCGGCAAACACCTCATCGGGTGCACACTTCCACGGATGGGCCTTCGCTCCCCGTGCTCGCCAATCAAAGGACTTGGGCTGGTGTCCAAGCACGTAGCTCGTGACGTTTCTCGGCCCCTGGAACTTGATTGCAAACGGATTCGTGTCGTTGAACGCGGCTGTCGTCATCGGAAGACCAATAACGATCCCGGTTCGCTCGTTGAATGGCTTCGGTGACAAAACCAGCATAGGCTGCATATCCTTCATGTCGCGACCGACCTGAGGGTTGCAGTCAATCCAGATAATGTCGCGTCGATCCGGCGCCCACAAAGCAGCTGCCATCAAAACTCCTCCACACCAATGCGGCCCGTGGCCATCGCCTCACCGCCGTGAGTTGCAGGATCGAACTTCGCCAGTTTCTCCGCGAGCGTGAGCTTGCGAGGACCCACCGGCTTCACCGTCACGCCGATCTCGTCAGTCGTCACCTCAACCTCCTGTCCGACCTCGAAATGCGCAGAGCGTGCGATTGCGGCGGGGATACGAACAGCCAGGCTATTTCCCCACTGTTAGATCGTGAGCGTCGCTGTTTTGGCCATGATGCCAACCTCCTGTGAACGTTGAGACAAGTCAATACGTTTTACAGGTAGGTTTCAACGCGTCTATACGGCAGTTGCAGACATCCTGCTAACGGTGTCCGAAGGGGCAAAACCAACCGCTACCCCTTCCGAAAGGTAATGTGCGAAACCCTCCGCACCATCAGCACCGCCGATAACGCCGCCACTGCGGTCAGCGCCACGCCAATATGAATCGATTGCACGAGCACCTCGCGTGCGCTTTCGATCAGCGCCGGCCCATCCAGCCCGGCCGGTACCAGATCAGCCAGCAACTTCCCCCGCAACGCGGAATCGATCAGGATCCGCGGATCGGCAAATCTTGGCAGCCACGCCGTACTCGCCGGTTCGCCGAGCACTCGCAGCGTACGCGTAATCACGTCCCGATAATGATGCTGCACGATGGTCGCGACCACGCTCGTCCCGAGCATCCCGCCGACCATTCGCGTCGATTGCAGCAACGCCGTGGTAATGCCGAAGCGCTCACGCCCGGCAATCTCCTGCCCGAACACGTTCAGGTTATTCAGCACGAAACCCAGGCCAATACCAATACCCGCCATGGGAATCTCGATCCAGATATGCTGCGTGGAGGCATCGGCAAACGCCAGCGCAATACACGCAAACAGCAGCAACGTAAATCCAATCGACAAGATGAAGGTGGGCTTGCGTAAATGAATCACAATGCGCGTGTTAATAAAACTGCCGATGGCAATAAACATCGCAATTGGCGTAGCCAGTAATCCAGCCTCTTGCGGCGATAAACCAAAACCTCCCTGCAGCAAAAGCGGCGCAAAAAAGATCAGCGAAAACATCACGAAACCCGACAGCATCGACAACGTGAACAACGTAACCAGCTGCGGGTCCTTGAAGAGGTCGAGCGGAATGATCGGATGCGTCGCGCGACGCTCGCATATCAGCAACGCCACCGCGCCGCCCGCCACGCACGCAGCCAACACCACGTTCCCGGTGGTCAAGCCGCTCTTCGGCACGGCTTCAATGAATGCCTGCAAGCCGCCCAGCACGAGGGCAACCAGCACCGCGCCGAGCCAGTCGATCTTCACCGCACCCTCGCGCGGCCGATGGAAATTCGGCAAATGCGCCCAGATGAAATAAAACGCGGCAATTCCCACAGGCAGGTTGATCAGGAAAGTCGACCGCCATCCCCAATGCTCACTCATCCAGCCGCCCAACGACGGGCCCGCCGCCGTGCCGATCCCATAGGACGCCGCCATCACCACCTGCCAGCGCACCCGCAAGCGCGGATCGGGAAAGAGATCGGGAATGGACGCGAACGCCGTGCCGACCATCATCCCCCCACCCACGCCCTGCAAACCGCGCGCGATCACCAGGAACAGCATGTCGTTCGCCACGCCGCACAGCACCGAGGCTGCCGTGAACGTGATCACCGCGGCAATCACGAACCGCTTTCGCCCGAAATAATCGCCAAGCCGGCCGAATACCGGCACCGTTACCACCGACGCCAGCAAATACGCGCTCGCGATCCAGGCGTAATACTCGAAACCATGCAATTCCGCGACGATCGACGGCAGCGCGGTGCTGACTACGGTCTGGTCAAGCGCAACCAGCATGTTGACGAGACCGATGCCGAGCATCGCGAGCAGAGCGTTGCGAAAAGGCAGGGGAGAGGCGGATTCGGGAAGCGGCGGGGAGGCGGACTGAGGAGCGGACTGAGACACGGGCTGGGGACTAGGAGAGTAAAAATAGAGGGAATCAATACAAACATCACGCCCCCGGATTGTATGACGTCATTATTTCGTCCGGTTGGTCAGGATCGACGGGTTGTCGACATAGGGGAACATTAATCAGATTATTACTGTCGTATATTTGTAAGCCAGGCGACCAGGCGCGACTGTTTTCATCGATCAAAAAATGTAGTTTGTACTTCACCGCTGAAGGAGAACCGTATGTTCAAACGAATCGTCGTGGCTATTGATGGCAGCCGCACCTCGCGCCGCGCATTCGAATCCGGGCTCGAACTCGCCGCCACGCACGGCGCGGTACTGCAGCCCTATTACGTCGTCGAAAACGCACCGGTCTATTACGACGTGCCGGGCTACGATCCGTCGGTCCTGCGCGACGAGCTCGCCGACGAGGGCGCCAAACTCGCCGCCGAAGTGAATGCCGAGATGAAACAGCGCGGCGTACAAGGCGCAGTGGTGATTGCCGAAGGTTCGTCGGTGGATGATGTCGCAGAGATGGTGCTCGCCGCCGCTGCCGCGTTCAACGCGGACCTGCTCGTGATGGGCACGCACGGACGCAAGGGCTTCCAGCGGCTGTTACTCGGCAGTGTCGCGGAAAGGTGCCTGCGCCAGGCTACGCTGCCGGTACTGCTGATTCCCGCAGCCTCCGGGACCGGCTCAGTGCCCGAATCAAACGGATAAAGCACCGAGATGGGCGTGCGGGGTGGGCAAGCGGGCGGCAGCGTTCTTACGCGACGTTTTGCCACCCGGAGGCGGGTCGCATCGATGGGACAATTTCCTTGTTCCAGATCAAAACGAACTAAAAGCGAGCGAGCCATGCACACCGTCTGCGAAACCCCAGTTCCTCTGTCCAGCGCCCCCTCGCGCCACGCCGCTGATTGCTCGTCCTGCGCCTTGAAGCATTACTGCCTGCCGCAAGGCCTATCGTCTGACGACGTCAACAGCCTTCAGAAGGTCATCGTCAACGCCCGCACGATCAAGCGGGGCGAAACCCTGTTTCGCGTCGGCGACACCTTCGACACGCTCTACGCCATCCGCTCCGGCTCGATCAAAACGGTTGTGTCGACACCGAACGGCAATGGCCGCGAACAGGTCATGGGTCTTCATCTCGGTGGCGATGCGCTTGGTCTCGAAGGATTCGCTCATGGCCGGCACGCATGCCACGCCATCGCGCTTGAAGACAGCTCGGTCTGCCTGATCCCTTATGTGCACTTTGAGCGCGCCTGCCGCGAAACGAGCGCCCTGCAGCGCCGGCTGCTGCAGTTGCTGAGTGGCGAAGTTGTCCGGAAGGCGGCGCAGACCCTGATCCTCGGCACGCTGCGCGCCGACGAGCGGGTCGCTGCCCTGCTGCTGGATTTCTCCGCCCGGCTGACGCGCCGCGGTTATGCGGGCAACGAGTTCAACCTGCGCCTCACGCGCGACGACATGGGCAGTTTTCTCGGCATCACGTTGGAAACGGTCAGCCGGACACTGTCGCGTTTTCAGGAAAAGGGCCTGATTGACGCAAACGGCAAGCTCATCCACATCCTCGATTTCGACGGCCTGCGCGCGATCTAGCGCTATCTGGTTCCTGGCCCGCTTTTCCGGCCTGCTTGTGATCCAAGCAGGCTTGGCATGCCCTCTGCTACGATTTATCGTTTTGCATCGGCCCGTGCCCGGAGACAAGAGCGAAATGAATCGCGAACCTACCCCGCTGCATCCGCTGCTCGCCCGCCTGCGCGACGCGCGCCAGACCACTGACGCGTTGTTCGACATCGTCAAACCCGAATTCCTGTATGAACGTCCGATTTCCGAGCGGCATCGGATCGTGTTTTACATCGGGCATCTGGAAGCCTTCGATCGAAATCTGTTCGATCAGCGCCTCTTCGACCTGCCCAGTCCAAATCCCGAGTTCGACCAGTTATTTGCGTTCGGCATTGATCCCGTCGATGGCGGACTGCCGAGCGACCAGCCTCGAGACTGGCCGTCTCTCGACACAATTCGCGCCTATGTGCAGCAGATTCGCGATGACATCGATGCGCGTTTCGATCCCGCCGAAATTACAAAACGTGAAGATAAGCGTGACAATCCCAGCGCTCTGGAAGCGACGCCTGAGACGCTGCTGGAGGTCGCGATCGAGCACAGGCTGATGCATGCGGAAACGCTTGCGTACATGTTGCATCAGTTGCCGTTGCATCAGAAAACCGGGCCCGCGGTCACCGAAGACGCCGCGGAACACCCGCTCGACAGCGGTATTGCGCGGGAAATGGTCCACGTGCCTGCTGGCAGGACGACGCTTGGCCTTGCGCGCGATAGCGGCACGTTCGGCTGGGACAACGAGTTTGGCGAACAGGGCGTGGACGTCCCGGCATTCGAGATGGACCGCTACATGGTGACGAATTCGGACTGGCTGGATTTCATCGAAGCCGACGGTTACGGACATCGCGATTACTGGCGCGACGGCGACTGGGCGTGGAAGGAACGAGAGGGCATAGAAAAGCCGGCGTTCTGGGTGCGTGATGAATCGTCGGCGGAATTGAAAGAGTCAGCAAAGGGCTCAGGTTGGAAGCTGCGGACCATGTTTGCCGAGATTCCGTTGCCGGCGGACTGGCCAGTGTATGTAAGTCACGCCGAAGCCAGTGCATACGCTAAGTGGGCGGGCAAGTCGCTGCCGACTGAAGCGCAATGGCAACGCGCCGCCGAGGCGGCCCCGCACGCCCAGCAGGGCAATTTCGATTTCCGACGATGGGAACCGTCACCGGTCCAAGCTCACACGGAGAATCACAGCGCGGCGGGCGTGGTGGGGCAGTTTGGCAACGGCTGGGAGTGGACGTCGACGACTTTTGGGCCGTTACCCGGTTTCGAGCCGTTTCCGTTCTACCTGGGTTACTCTGCAAACTTCTACGACGACCAGCATTACGTGCTCAAAGGCGGCTCGCCACGCACGGCGGCTTGCATGCTGAGACCGAGTTTTCGCAACTGGTTTCAAGCGCATTACCAGTACGTGTATGCGGGATTGCGGTGCGTGCGGGGGTAATGGGCCGTGGTCAACGCCCACCCTATCAAGAAGGGCGCACGCTCACTGGACTGGGCGCTACGAAAACAGATGACCTGGGTCGGAGAGATTTGCGACCCGGGCTATGCGGATCATCGCACCTTGTGGCTCATTGCAAGGTCCGACGCAAATGAATGCCGTGCCGCTTGAGCTTTGCGTAAAGCGCCGGCTTCGAAACCGCGAGCACGGCCGCGCAT
>Ga0302220_10001729_pt1 | contig 16740 bp, 14 predicted proteins | sample II_Palsa_E1_3_FD_194572 | JGI IMG/M metagenome (GOLD analysis project Ga0302220, IMG submission 194572) | Peat permafrost microbial communities from Stordalen Mire near Abisko, Sweden - II_Palsa_E1_3 | ecosystem: Environmental > Terrestrial > Soil > Palsa > Peat permafrost | place: Sweden...
GCCTCATCAGCTTTGCCATCCTCGAGATCGCCACCGGCCGAGCCCGCCGCCAGCACTGGATGCTCTACCTCCTCGCCCTCCTCTTTCTCGGTCGCTTCATCTATCTCCGCGCCTCCTAGGCCTAGAATCGAAGTTGGTGCCAACACCACCGCACCGAATCATCAGCTATCAGCTCGACAGGAGAACATCATGGACCGCAAAGCATCCGCCCTCTGGAACGGCGACCTCAAAACCGGCAAGGGCACCATCAGCACGCAGAGCAACACCCTCCACAACGCGCAGTACAGCTTCCATTCCCGCTTCGAAGAAGGCACGGGCACCAACCCCGAAGAGCTCATCGCCGCCGCCCACGCCGGCTGCTTCACCATGGCCTTCGCCAACGAGTTAGCCAAGGCCGGCCACACCGCCACCTCCGTCGCAACCGATGCCATCGTCACCCTCGAGGTGCTTCCCACCGGCCCCACCGTCACCAAGATCCACCTTGTCAACAAGTCCGAAGTCCCCGGCATCGACAAAGCCAAGTTCGACGAGGTCGCCGCCGGCGCCAAGGCCAACTGCCCCATCTCCAGACTCCTTGCCGCCGCAGAAATTACCCTCGACGCCACCCTCCTCTAGTACCGATACTCCGGGTGCCCCAGGTCTCGCTTTTGAGACCTGGGATCCTACCGATCCAGATCGTCGCAATACTCGTAGTAACCCTCCAACCAAACCCCTTTCTCTGCAACACAACGGCCTGCCCCGCGGCAGGCCGTTTCATTTGCCCCAACCCCCCATCGTTCCGCCGCATCGTACCTTCAGGCGGCAAGCTCGCCCCCAAGGAGATTCACGATGGAACGCAGCGCATCGGCAATTTGGCATGGCGACTTGAAAAAGGGCACCGGCGCCCTCACCACCCAAAGCCACGTCCTCAACGACACCCCGTACAGCTTCCACACCCGCTTCGAAGACGGCGCCGGCACCAACCCCGAAGAGCTCATCGCCGCCGCCCACGCTGGCTGCTTCACCATGGCTCTCAGCTCCCAGCTCACCTCCGCCGAGCACCCGCCCAGCACCATCGAAACCACCGCCACCGTCACCATGGAAACCACCGACGACGGCCCCACCATCACCAAAATCCACCTCAGCACCCACGCCACCATCCCCGGCATCGAGAAGAGCACCTTCGACGAGTTAGCCAAGAAAGCCAAAGACGGCTGCCCCATCTCCCGCCTCCTCAAATCCGCCGAGATCACCCTCGACGCCACCCTCACCTAAAGTCCTCTCTCCACCACACACACACACAAAGCCCGCCACCAAGGCGGGCTTTCTGTTTCGCTCTCTCTGTCCTCTGCACTCTATCCCCTGCACCTACAGATAGCTCAGCCACCAGTCTCTCCGCCGCGCCTTCACTCCTGCAAACCATCGGCAAGGGTAATACAGGACCGCGACCACGCAGATCCACACCAGGTAAACCCCCGGCAATCCAACCCACCCGTGCCCGACCTTGCCCATAGCCGTAGCCGCGATCGATACATGCACCGTGTGCGTCACGCACATCAACGTCACGATCGCCAGCACGTGCAGCAGGTAAAAGTGCAGCACGTAGTAGAAGAACGGCACCCGTCCATAAATCTCCACGACCCCCAGCGCACGCGGAATCCATCGCCTCTCCAGCGCATAATCCATCACCGCAAATACAACCAGCAGCACTCCCAGCGTCGCGCATAGATACTGTAGCGACGGCGGATACTTCGACACTTCGAAGAAGCTCATCGTCGTTCGCTCGAAGCTACCCAAGTGTACGAATTTCACCGAGTCTCCATACCAGTTCGTCGCGCGTAGCACCACAAACGTCACGAGCGTCACCACGCCAAACTGCAACGACCGCACGCGCCTCTTCTCTGCCGGAAACGAAACCACCGCCCCAAATACATATCCGATTGCCATCACACCGCTCCACGGCAACAGCGGATACATCACGAACGCCCACAACTGATCATTGCGGAAAAAGAATCCCGTCGACACCACGAACTCCCACAACCACGCCGCCCGCCCCAGCTGTTCCGGTTGAATTCGCTGCAGCAGATCATGCAACAGCACCACCGCAAACCCATAAGCCGCCACCCACCGTGTCGGCAGATACTGCAGCGCCGCCAGCACGATCATGCTCCCCCCAATTGCGTAAATCACCTGGAAGAAATGTTCGTGGTACGTAAAGAAAAGCCCGAAGCTCACCACCGCCACTTCCACAAATATCAGCCATATTCCCCGCAGCACGAGCTTCTGTCCCATCTCCCCACTCGTTCGTCCGCGCAGTTTCTGCAAATACACCGACGTCCCCGCCAGCGCCACAAATCCCGGCGCACACAGATGAGTAATCCATCGCGTGAAGAATAGCATCGGCCACGATTGCATCGGATCGGTCGGATCAATCGCCGCTTTCGAAAAGAAATCGCGCGTGTGATCCAGCGCCATGATAATCATGATCAGGCCGCGCACCACGTCAACAGCAGCTATGCGTCGCGATAATGCCGCATCCGTTGTCTGCACCTTGACCCCAATGGTGAACCGCCAAATTCGCGATCGTTTCCAGAAAGTCTACACCAGCGCAGCACGTCACCACGACTCAGTGCGCATGCGCGTGATCGTGTCCACCCGGCCCATGATGATGATGCGAGTGCCCATCCACCTCCGGCACCTCCGGCGGCGACACGCAGCCGTCCACCGTCGCGCAATCCGTCACCTCCAGCTGAATCGTCGCATGCGCAATCCCAAAATGATCCTTCAGCTGATGATTGATCCGCGCCAGCACGTCCTCGCACTCCGCCAGCTGCATCTCCACCACCTGCACGTGGCAAGCCATCGCATGACTCTGCGACGTCAAGCTCCACACATGCAGATCGTGCACATTCACCACACCCACAATCCCCTGCATCGCCGCGCGAATCTCCGCCAGGTCCACACTCCGCGGCGTGCCCTCCAGCAGAATGTGCAGCGTCTCCCGCACAATACTCCACGAGCTCGCCAATATCATCGCCGCAATAATCAGCGAGAGCAGCGGATCAATCCACTGCAACCCCGTCACCGCAATCACCAGCCCGCCCACAATCACCGCAGCAGTCGACACCGTATCGCCCAGCATGTGCAGAAACACGCTGCGAATATTCACGTCCCCGGAGAACTTCCACAGCAGACCCGCAATCAACCCGTTCATCACCACCCCGGCGGCCGCAACATACATCATCAAGTGCGGTTCCACCGTCACCGGATGAAAGAACCTCTCCACCGCCGCGACCGCAATCCACCCCGCCAGCACCATCAGGCTCAGTGCATTCACAAACCCAGCCAGCACGCCCGCCCGCTGATACCCAAACGTCCTCTCGTCCGTAGCCGGCCGCGCCTGCAGCCACACCGCCACAAAACTCAACCCCAGCGCCAGAAAGTCCGAAACATTGTGCCCAGCCTCCGACATCAGCGCCAGTGAATGTGCCCGCAGCCCAAAGAAAAACGTCGCAGCGATATACAGCGCCGTCAGCACTAGCGACCCCTTCAGGATCGTCTGCATCCGCGTCTTCGACTTGGCCGTCCCAGGCATCCTTAACAGTGTAGAACGCCCACGCCCACTCCGCCTCACGCTCCATTCCTGCAGGCACGGTAAACTAAACCGACCTATGGCGAAGCGCTACTACCGGCCAGAACTAGACGCCCTTCGCTTCTTCGCCTTCGCGTCTGTCTTCTGTGATCACTTAACCTTTGTCCAAGCTCGCTGGTTCCAGCCAATCATCGAAGCGGGCGCCTTCGGCATGTGCATGTTCTTCATGCTGAGCGCTTACCTCATCATTACTATTCTCCTACGTGAACAGGAAACCACCGGAACGGTGAATCTTCGCGCATTTGCTATACGCCGCGTCTTGCGGATATGGCCCCTCTACTTCCTCGTTCTCTTCGGAGGCTACGCCCTGGGTCGGTTCTATCACGGCAGTGCCACCGTCCCTGGACACGCGGTTCTCGCCTTCTCCTTCCTCGTCGGCAACCTCTACATCCTTCACAACGGTTGGCTTGGCCCGGTTGGCTCGCTCTGGAGCCTCTCCGTGGAAGAGCAGTTCTATCTCGCCGTCCCGGCCATCGTGCGCCTCGGTGGCCGCCGCGGCATCATCATCATCGGCATCGTCGCCATCTCGTTCGCCTACATCGTGCTTCTCCGCCTCGGATTCCACGGTGCCCCCAGCCGAGTCATCTGGGTTAATAGCTTCGTGCAATTCCAATTCTTCGCCGCTGGCGGCCTCATGGCCCTCTGGCTCAACCGCCGAACCGTCCTTCTGTCGCTGAAGCAGAGAGCTGCAATCGCCATTGTCGGGCTCGCCTTCTGGTTCGAGGCCGGCCAACTCTTTCCTCTCCAGACGCTCGCCGCAGCCCGACCCCTCCCGCTCGTCACCGCCTTCGCCCTCGTCCTCCTCGGCACCTTCCTGATCTTTATCTCCATACTCGACATCCAGGTCCGGATACTCCGACCGCTGGTCTACCTCGGCAAAATCTCCTACGGCCTTTATTTGTTTTTCCTGTTCTTCCTCTGGCTGATCTTCGACACATACGATCGCCTTCCGCGCATGCTCTACTTCCAGCATCACAAGCTGGTCGGCATCCCACTGGCGCTCGGCCTCACCATCGCCACCGCCGCTCTCTCCTACCACTTCTTCGAGCGCCCCATCCTCAAGTTCAAAGAGCGCTTCGAGACCATCCACACCCGCCCCGCCTAACCCACCGCGGTCGCGCCTCTAGCTCCGCCAGTGCAGCTCCACCGGCCCCTTCAGCGGATGCTCCCCCTCCCCCGTAAGCCGCCGCTGCTTCAGCGCGAAATACCACTTCGCAGGCATATCCGCATCGTCTATCAACATCAACCCGGGATTCGACCGCAACCCCAGCGCCTGCTCCACCATCGTCTGCTGATCCTGCGCCACGAACTTCGCCCCAAAGTAAGTCGCAATCGGTGTGACGAACGGCACGCGATACGCAATATCCCACGCAGCAATCACATCAATCCGACAAGAAGTAGCCGTCACCGGAGTCACCGTAGTCAGCGACGCAAACCACCGCTCCCGCCCCTTCGCATTCACCACCCGAATCGTTTCGTACCTCCGATTCGGCAACACAAAATCTATCGTAGTCACCGGCTTCCCCAACAACTTATAAGGAGCCGAGTTCGACGAAGGCGCATGGGCCGACATCCGAAACCCTGCATTCCGCCCACCATGCTCGCTATCCTCCAGCGGCTCAAACTTCTTCGTCTTCTCATGAATGCTCGCCGCGCTCCGCCACCACCACGCCCGATGCACGAACGGCCCATGCGCCGGATCCATCAACCCGATAATCCCATGATCCACATTGCAAGGCAGCTCCGCCGTCAGGTGCGCACTCCGATACCGCTTCCCAAACTTCGGTAGCTCCGGAACCGGCGGCAGCCCACTCAAGTCCTCCACCCGTCCTGCTCCAGCGGCCGGAACATACACCCACGCATATCCATCGCGCTCGACCACCGGAAACGCATTCGCATAAATCTTGGTCGGCACCAGGTGATCGAACGACGTCAGCGAAGGAATCTCTTCGCACCGTCCGCTGCAAGGCTCAAACCGCCAGCCGTGATACTTGCACTGCACCGTCTCGCCATCGAACCAACCCGCCGACAGCGGAATCCCCCGATGCGGACACAGATCCCGCAGAGCAAACAGCGCCCCATCACTCTTTCTTCCCACCAGCATCGGAATTCCCAACAGCATCGTTACCGCCGTATCGCCGGGCCTCAAACCCTCCGCACGCAGCGCCGGATACCAATCCCCAAACACCATCTCCGCGGGCGGCCCACCACCAGCCACTTGCACCAGGCTCTGCTCGACTGCCGCCTTCATGGGCTTCATCTTTGCCATCGCAGCCAGTGTACGTGACCGCCTCCCGTCATTCGCACCCTCATCAATTCGGGTGCCCCGCGTCCGGATTCTCGGACCCGGGTTCGCAGAATCTCCAACCACCCCGCATACACTTATCCCAATGCCCCCCGCAACGCCCCCACGCCCGCACTCCACGCTCCTCACCATCCTCCTTCTCTGGATCGCCTTCTACGCCAGCTTCACCCTCGTCACCCCACCGCTCCTCGACGATGCCGACAGCGTCCACGCCGAAGTCGCCCGCGAGATGCTCCTCCGCCACGACTACATCACCCTCTACGCCAACGGCATCCGCTACCTCGAGAAGGCCCCACTCCTCTACTGGTCCATGGCCGCCTCCATGCGCATCTCCCAACTCTGCGGCGCCACCTCGCCCCGCGCCCTCACCATAGCCGCGCGCATCCCGCTCTCTCTGACCGTCCTCGCTCTAGCTCTCCTCATCGAAGCCTTCGCCCGCCGCCTCTTCTCATCTACGCGCGCCGGCCTCTACGCCGCGCTCATCTCCCTCTCCAGCTTCGGCATCTTCATCTTCACCCGCATCAACATCCCCGACGCGATGGTCTGCCTCTTCACCACGGCTGCCCTCTACTCCTTCTGGCGCACCGAAGAGCTCAGCGCCCCCAACCAAACATTAATCACCTCGACCGCCCCTCCAGCAAGCTCCGACCTCTCCACCGCACCCGCCAAAAATTCCGTCATCTCGACCGAAGCACACCAAAACTCCGTCATCTCGACCGAAGCGAAGCGCAGTGGAGAGACCCCTGTATTAGTTTTTCACCGAGGCGACAACTCCCATCTCCGCCTCTACTGCTACGGTTTCGCCGCAGCCTGCGCGCTCAACGTCCTCACCAAGGGCCTCATCGGCATCGTCTTCCCCATCGCCATCGCCATCCTCTACGTCCTCATGACGCGAGGCCTAACCCCCGGCATCGCGCGTCTCCGCCAACTCCATCCCGCCACCAGCTTGCTAGTCTTCCTCGTCATCGCCGCCCCCTGGCACATCCTCGCCGGCCTCGCGAACCCCACGCAAGGCACGCCCGCCGCCTTCCATTTCCTACACGGCCACTGGCAAGTCCCCCTCCCCGCCGACGGCAACGTCCACGGCTGGTTCTGGTTCTACTTCATGAACGAGCACCTCCTCCGCTACCTCAACCTCCGCGTCCCCCACGACTACGACACCTCCCCCCTCTGGCTCTTCTGGGGCCTCTGCCTCATCTGGCTCATGCCCTGGTCCGCCTTCGTTTTCAAAGCCACCGCCTGGGCCGCACCACTCTTTAGCAATTCGTCCCAAGCCCAAACCTTCCGCGACCAACTCCGCCGCCACGATCTCCCCATCCAACGCCGCGGAACTCTCCTCCTCCTCCTCTGGGCCGCCTTCATCCTGCTCTTCTTCGCCTTCTCCACTCGCCAGGAATACTACGTCCTCCCCGCCCTCCCCGCCTTCGCCATCCTCATCGCCGGCTGGCTCACACAACACATTGGCGTCGTGATATCCCGGACCCCCGGAGAGCCTCACCCCACACGCTATGAGGTCCTCGAGCAAGCCCTGAAAACCGGGACACCAATTCGCGCCGCCCAACGCTGCACGATCGTCCTTCTCATCCTCGGCACCCTCTTCGCCAGCGCAGCGATCTACATCCTCATCCACGCCCAAGCCCCCGCCCCCCACACCGACCTCGCCACCCTCCTCACCGAGCACCCCTCCGACTACGCCCTCAGCATGGGCCACTTCCTCGACCTCGACACCCGCGCCCTCGGCCTCTTCCGCCTCCCCCTCACCCTCGCCGCGCTAAGCCTCTTCCTCGGTCCACTCGCCGCCTTCCTCCTCCGTCGCCGCTCCCAGCCCCACGCCGCCAACCTGGCCCTGGCCGCCGGAGCCTTCGGCTTCCTACTAGCCGCCCACCTCGGCCTCCAGACCTTCTCCCCTGTCCTCACTTCCGCCCAGCTAGCCGAAGCCATCGCCCCACAAGTCCAGCCCGACGACCTCATATGCATCCACGGAGAGTACGAAGCCGGCAGCACGCTAGCCTTCTACCTCCAACGCCCCGCCACCTACGCCCCCACTGCCGATGCCACCAACTTCATCCACATCCTCGAAGGCCGCAGCTCCAACCTCTGGTACGGCAGCTTCTTCCCCGACGCCCCCAAGATCTTCGAAACCCCACAAACCCTAGCCGACAAATGGCAAGGCCCCCAACGCATCTTCCTCTGGCAATCCCTCACCGACCCACCAAACCAACTCCCCCCTCTTCCCGGCCCGGTTTACATTCTCGTAAAATCCGGAGGCAAAGAGATCGTCAGCAACCAACCCAACCGCTAAGCTGTAACTGTCTTCGCCTTTGCTTTCGTCCTTGTCTTTCCCTACACTCTACCCTCTATCCCCTATCCCCTGCCCTTATGCCCTGCCACACCGACGAACTCCGCCAAATCCCGCTCTTCTCTCTCCTCGACGACGACGAGCTAGCCGTCCTCGCCCAGCAAGTCGAACTCCGCGACTTCGCCGCCAACCAGCGCATCTACAAGGCCGGCGACCCCAGCGGCCCCGCCTACGTCATGCTCTCCGGCGCAGTCGAAGTCACCCTCATCGACGAAGACGGTCAGGAACTCATCTTCTCCCAGCCCCGCCACGGCGACTTCTTCGGCTTCGCCTCCATGCTCGAAGGCGTCGCCCACCAAACCACCGCCATCGCCCTCGAACCCTCTTCCTGCATCGAGGTCGATCGCAACGACATCACCGTCCTCCTCCAAACCAAACCCATGGCCGGCCTCGACATGCTCACCGTCATGTCCGGTGAAATCCACGCCGCCCAACGCGTCATCCGCGGCCGTGCCATGCGTAATCCCAACGAACTCATTGACGAGCAGGAGACCTTCGGCGAGCGCATCGCCGACCACGTCGCCAGCTTCGGCGGTTCCTGGACCTTCATCATCCTCTTCCTCTCCACGATGACCGGTTACGTTATCCTCAGCGTTGTCCTGGTTGCCATGCACGGCAAGTCCTGGGACCCCTATCCCTTCATCCTGCTCAACCTCTTCCTCTCCATGCTCGCCGCCATTCAAGCGCCGGTCATCATGATGAGCCAGAACCGCCAGGACCACAAAGACCGCGTCCGCAGTGAACTAGACTTCGAAGTAAACCGCCGCGCCGAATCCGAAATCCAAGCCCTAAGCCGCAAGCTCCACTACCTAACCGACGTAGTAGGCGACATCCACGAACACGTCCACACCCCCACCAGCGAAAGGGACACGCTTAGCTAACGAGCAAACCGCTCAGTTGTTGTCGTTGTTTGTTTTACGCCGTCATCCTAGAGCGAAGCGAAGGATCCCTGTATTTGCCTTTGCTGTTGCTGTGTTCTTGCTTTTCTGGCTCTCATTCCGAGCGAAGCGAGGAAACTGCTTCCTGCCCGCAGCGCCAACAATTTCTCATGCCCACCCACGAATACAACTTCTACGTCTACATCCTCAGCAGCCGTTCGTGAAATCTCTACATAGGCATCACGAACAACCTTCGTGTCCGCATCACCCAACACCGCACTCACAAAGAAGGCAGCCACACCGCCAACTACAACATCGGACGCCTCGTCTACTTTGAGTATTTCCAATACGTCCGCAGCGCCATAGCGCGCGAGACCGAATTAAAGAAATGTACACGAGACAAGAAGCTAACCCTGATCAACAAAGTAAATCCAACATGGGCTGATCTAGCAGCGCAGTGGTGAAGCCCTACCTGCGCTTCACCCCCAGCAACTTCCGCGCCCGCGCCCTCATCGCCGGCGTCCCACCCTCCAACGCCTCCCGCACAATCGGCATCACCCGCGCCCTCATTCCCTCATCCCCCTCAGACAAATCCATCAACGCCTGCATCGCCATCGTGCGATTCAGTCCACTCCCATCCCGCAGCCTCTCGAACATCAACTCCACCGCCAGCGCCTTATCCGCACCCTTCAGCGGAAGCCGTCCCAGCACAATCGAAAGATTCCACTGTACCCGAACATCCGCCGCACGAAACGCCTCCTTCAGCAGCGCCTTCCGCCACCCATACAGCGCGCCTCGATCCCTCTCCGCAATCTTCTTCAGCGTCCGAGCCGCCCGCTCCACCACACCCTTATCCGCATCCCGCAACAACCCCACCAACTCCCCACAAACCTTCGCACCCTCAGCCCCAAACGCCGCTTCCACCAACTCCCCCGACGCCGCCTCCGGTCCCCGCCCCATCTCACCCTCCGTTCTCTCTATCCTCTACCCTCTATCCCCTATCCCCTGCTTTTCTCCAACACGCCCCGCCGCAACCGAAACCTCTCCCCGCGCCAAACAATCGTATCGCCCGCATAACTCCAAGCCCAGAAGAACAACCCAAAGCAATCCCGCACCGGCAGCCACACAATATCCCTTAGCACCTGCCCATCGCGCAGAATCCCCACCCCCACGGTCAGCGCAACGCTCACCCGCACCAGCAGCGCCATACTGAACAGCGAGAACGACCACAACGCAAATCCACTCGCCACCATCGCTGCCATCGACCACGGCAGCACAAACGTCACCCCCACCCCCACATACCCCCACCGCCGCGAATCCCGCGTACTCCGCGCCCACCGCAACTGATGCTCGCAAAGTCCTCGCAGCGTATACGCCGGCACCGTCGTCTCCACGACCTCCCTCACCAGCGCCACCTTGTATCCTGCAGCACTCAACCGAGCGCCCAACTCATAATCATCGGCAAGCTGATCCACCATCGCCTCGAACCCACCAATCTTCGCCAGCGCCGTCTTCGTAGTAGCCAGCGTCGACCCAAGCCCAAACCGAATCCCTCCCTCCAGCTTCCGAGCCACCAACACCCCCGGCATAAAATCCGTAGAAATTCCAAGTGCCTCCAGCCGCGACCACAGCCCACCCTCTGCCCGCCCCCAATAAGGCACAGTCACCAGCCCCACGCTCTCATCCGCAAACCCCGCCATCACCCGTTGCAAATATTTCGGCGCCACGCGAATATCGCTGTCGTTCACAATCACATGCTCGAACCGCGCCTCCGGCAGCATCTGCACCAGGTTCGACATCTTCCCACTAGCCCCCAACCGCTCCTTACACTCCACCAGCCGAATACTCACCCCGGGAAACTCTACCCGCAGTCGCGCCACCTCACGCACCGCCGCATCCTCCAGCGAGCTCACCCCAAACACCAACTCAAACTCTCCCGAATACTCCTGCAGACAGTGGCTCACCAACCCCGCATACATCCGCGCATCCACACCCTTCACAGGCTTCAAAATCGAAACCCCCACCGCGCTACCCACCCCCACAACCTCACCGCGCGTACTCCGCTCAAAATCCCGAGCACTCCAAAGCGCAATCAACCCATACGCCAACCCACAAAGCGTAAGCAGCGCGACCACGCCCTGCACCACCACCGCAATCCAATCCATCTATCTAGTGTAGTGAAGGCGCCGCGACATCGAGCGAGGCCGCCCACCCGCGATCCCTACTCGTACCGCAATGCCTCGATCGGATTCAAATTCGCAGCCTTCCACGCCGGATAGATTCCGAACACCAATCCAATCCCGCATGAGCACAGAAACGCCGCCAACACCCACAACAAGCTCACCTGGCACGAAATCCAAAACCTCAGCAGCAGCGCAATCACCGACCCCGCCAAAATCCCAATCACCCCACCCACCGCGCACAGCACAATCGCCTCCAACGTAAACTGCAGCAGAATCGTCTGCTTGGTCGCGCCAATCGCCTTGCGTACGCCAATCTCGCGCGTTCGTTCCGTCACACTCACCAGCATGATGTTCATCACGCCCACGCCCCCCACCATCAAACCCACCGCGCTCAATCCAAACATCAGCAGAAACAAACTGCCCGTAATCTGGTTCCACAGCTTCGTAATCGAATCCGAGCTAAAGATCGCGAAATTATCCGCCTGCTCATTGCGTACCTTGCGCCGCCTTCTTAGCAGCTCGCGAATCTCATCCGTCACCAGTGCCTTATTCTTCTGGTCATCGAACTTCGCGCTGATCCAGTAATCCAGAATCTCTGGGTGGAGCTTTCGAAACGTGGGAATCACAAAGTATGCGTAGCTATCGGCCGGATTCTTGCCACCGCCAAACGCCGTCTTCTGCTTCTCAAAGACGCCAATCACCGTGAACGTCCGTCCAGCAATCACGACTTCCTTACCAATCGGATCGATGTTCCCGAACAGCTCTTCCGTCACGTCGTGTCCCAGTACCGTCACATCCGCAGCGCGATCAAAATCGGTCTGCGTGAAAAAACGTCCTGCGCTAAGCACTATGTCATACACCGCAACATTCGACGGCGTGTCCCCTTCCAGCGAAACGTTGTCCGCCTTCCGCTGCCCGAACTTTGCCACCACCGAGCCTTCGTTGAATTGATAATTCGTATACTGCAGCGAAGCCGACGCAGCCACCACATGCGGCAGTTTTCCAATCTCCAGCATGTCATCAAACGTTAACTGCTTGCGCGCCAGCATCTCCGTCGTCGGTCGCACCCCGATCACCGGAAACCGGAACATCCACAACACATTCGTTCCGAACTGCGCCACCATGTCCGAGACGGAAGAATTCAGCCCATTGATCACCGACGAGATCGTAATCACGGTCATCACGCCAATCACGATCCCCAGGATCGTCAACCCCGAGCGCATCTTATTCGCGCGCAGCGTATCCAGCGCCATCTTTACCGACTCGCGTTGATCGCTCGCTCGCATCCTAGAACTCGCTCCTCAAGGCCACGATCGGATCCAGGTCCGCGGCCTTCCGCGCCGGATACACACCAAAGAATACTCCCACCGACAACGCCACCACCAGCCCCGCAAACACACTCCACAACGCAATCGCCGCCGGAAATCCAGCAATAACCGCAACCCCCTTCGCCACAATCACCCCACCCACAACGCCAATTGCCCCGCCAATCAGCGACAGCGTTCCCGACTCCATCAAAAATTGGATCAGCAGATCCTGCCGCTTGGCCCCCAGCGCCTTCCGCACCCCTATCTCCCGCGTCCGCTCCGTCACGCTCACCAGCATGATATTCATAATCACCACGCCGCCCACCACCAGTGAAATCGCCGCAATCGCAATCGCCACGCCGCCAATGCTATTGATAATCTGCGACAACAATCCCGCCAGCGTGTCGCTCGTTTCCAGCGTAAAGCTATCGTCCTCGCCCGGCCGATCATGCCGCATATCCCGCATGATCACCCGCACCTGGTCGCTCGCCGCCACCATCCCTTCCGCCCCACTCGGCGCCTTCATGTAAATCGTCACCGACTTCATCGTTCCGTACGTCTTCTGATACGACGTCAACGGAACCCCCACCCAATTGTCCTGGCTCTGCCCCAGCGTCTTGCCCTGCTTCTCACCCAGGCCAATGATCGTATACGGCACCCCATCCACCCGAATCTCTTTGCCAATCGGATCTTCGCCCTTCAGCAGGTTCTCCTCAATGTCCGCGCCGATCAGCGCTACCGGAGCCGCATGGTCTTCATCCGCCTGCGTAAATCCGCGCCCCTCCACAATGTTCAGGTTCTGCATGTCCGGCATCAACGCCGTGTACCCGCGAATCTGCGTGTCCGTGCTCGACTGCGCCTTATATACAATCCCGCCCGTCGAGCTCTGGAACGCTCCCACCTCCGCACATGCCGTGCACTCCTTCTGCACCGCGCGGTACTCATCCATCGAGATCACCTTGCGCTTCTGATACTTCAAATACTCCTTGTAGCTCGTCGTGAACGCCGGCTGTTGCGAGACCGTAAACACATCCGCACCCTGGTTGTTAATCTTCGTCGCCACGTACACATTCGCGCCGTTGATCAGCGTCACCACCGCGATCACGCTCGCCACCGCGATCACCACGCCAAGCAACGTCAGAATGCTGCGCAGCTTGTTCGCCCACAGCGACTGTACCGCTATCCGGAATGCTTCCTTCTTTTCCATCAGAAACTCACCGCGTCATCCGCCTTAAGTCTATCCTGTACGACCGCCGCTTCAGCGAAGAACCTCGTTATCCGGCGCGCTGTCGCCCGCCGCCACTGCCAGTGGCCGAACATCTTTGACCAAGTAGTACAAAAACCGCCCTGGCTCCTCTTGCATCATCATGTGCGCGGAGTTATCGAACCAGACAAACTCCTTCTCTGGAGCCTTGATCTTCTCGAACCACTCCACCGCCAACTCATGCGACGTCGCATAGTCATGCCGCCCATCAAACAGAAACACCGGGCACTTAAACGTCGTCACCGAATCAAAGTTCATCGCCATCACCTGCCCCAGCAACTGCGTCACCGAGTACAGGCTGCCATCATCCAGGCTGTCCAAATCCTTCTCCGTGTAGTCCGGAGAGAGTTCCCACGCATTGGCATCGTAGGAAAAATCCGAACGCCCATACGTCAGGCCGCCGTAGTACATCAGCCACTTCCGCTGCGCGCCAATCTTTTCGAACGTCATGCTGCCAGCGTCCCCGGGATACGGCGCAATCGCCAGCAACTCCTTCTCGGCTTCGTTGTTATGCCGCGCCCTCGCCTGCTCCAACGCAAAGTCATACCCGATCTTTTCGCTCTTCTGCATATTCACCATTTGCCCCACACCCAAATACGCATAGAGCCACTCCGGATGCCGCTGCGCCACCTCCACACCCAGTACACTGCCCCACGAATGCCCCACCAGGAAAATCTTCTTTTTCCCATAAGTCGTCTGCAGATAGCGAATCACCTCTTCCGCATCGCTCGTCATCTGTTCCACGGTCATCGTCCCCGCAAGCGCCTTCGGATCGTTCGCCCCATACGTCTTTCCTGCCCCCCGTTGGTCCCACTCCACCACCGTAAAGTAGTCCTCCCAGGGACTCTGGAACGTGTAAGCGGCGGGCATCGTAGGCGACCCCGGCCCGCCGTGCAGCACCAGTAAGATCGGATTGCGCCGGTCCTTCCCCCGTATCGACAGCCACTGCTTCGTTCCATTAACCGGAATCGTCAAAAGCTCCTCCACCCCATTCGGCGAAACAATCTTGCGCGAATTCGCAATGATCCCGGTAACCTCCTTGCGCGACATCATCCCCGCCTGCGCAGGAGCCGGTTGCGTCGCACTAGCCTGCGCCCGCGCAACCCCCATACCGAATCCCGCTGCCGCCGCCAGCAGCAACACGCCACAAGTCCAACCAACTTGCCTCACACCATCTCTCCTTGCCCTGAAGCCCGCGTCACGCGACCATCCATCCGCAACCACTAACCCGCAACCCAGACACACCTCTCCCATGGCCCGTGAACTTCTCTACGCAAGAGCCAGCCGCTCAGTTCCTCAAATCGTATTAACCCCGCGCCGGAGCCCCCTGCAGCGCCCTCACCTCGGCCGCAAACGCCCCCGTCGGCTGCATCGCCGCATCGAACGGCAGCGGCCGCTCCGGCTGCCCATCCGTGCGCGAATCCTCCCCGTTAAGCCACGTGTACTTGTCCGTAATCCCCCACGTCAACACCGCAATCACCGCCCGATCCTGCAGCACCGTCCCCAAATAATTCCCATACATCTGCGCCACCGCCGCATCCCTCGCCCCAACCTCCTGCGCCACGTACCGGTCATTCACATCCATCTCGGTCACCAGCACCTTCAGCCCCATCTTGCGCACGTCCGCGATCATCGCCATCAATCCCGCGCCATACACCGGCGCGTGTCCATCCTTACCCACCGCCGAAATATGCGACTGCACCCCCAACGCGTCTGGCGGTATCTTCTGCCGCTGCATCCCCCGCAACAGCCCCATCACCGCCACGCGCTTTTTAGCCGACCCCTCATCCTCCCCCTCAATCCCATAGTCGTTGTAGACCAGCAGCGCCTTCGGATCAACCCGCCGCGCCGTCCGAAACGCCACCTCAATGTATTGCGGAACCGCCCCTGTCCCACTCAGAACCTTCTGCCAAGGCGAGTTCCTGAACCCGCCCGGCAGCCCATCACTCACCTGGATCGCCTCATTCACCACGTCCCAGCTATGAATCTTCCCCGCATACCGTCCCCCTACCTGCTCAATATGGTCCACCAGCACCTGCTCCGCATTCTCCTTCGTCACGTAGCTGTCAAACCACTTCGGCAGCTGCCGATGCCACACAAAGTTATGCCCCCGCAGCTTCATCTCGTTCGCCTCAGCGAACGCCGCAAGAAAATCCGCATCGTCGAAGAAGAATGTAGTCGGCGAAGGCCGCAGCGGTCCAAACTTAAACGACGACTCCGCCACCACAATCCCCACCTGCTCCTCGAGCAACTTCTTATACGCCGCATCGTTGCGCAGCGCACGCACATTCACCGCGCATCCCGCCAGGATCCCGCGCCCCGCTCCAGCCGCCCGAATCGAGACCCCCGCCGCGTTCCCCTGCGCAAGTCCCGGCAGCCCTATCGCCGCAACCGCACCCACCACCGAACCCTGCGCAACAAATTGTCTCCGCGTCATCGTCATGCAACAATTCTTGCACCAAATCCCGGCTGCTCCAGCCGTCCTCCATGAAAAGGAGACGCCCCTGCCGACACCCTCAGAAACCACCGCCCTCGCCTTCGTCGCCGCCATCAACGCCGCAGACCTGGATGCCCTGCGAACCCTCATGACTCAGGACCACACCTTCACCGACGCGCGCGGCAACCGCTTCTCCGGCGCCGAAACAATGATCTCGGGCTGGCAGCATTTTCTTCACGCCTACCCCGACTACAGCATCGACATCCAGCAAACCTTCCAAAGCGCCAGCCATGTCGCACTCTTCGGCCAAGCCTCCGGCAAATGGCGCGTAGACGATCACGTCCTTCCGCAATCATGGAACGTATCCGCCGCCTGG
>Ga0302220_10001730_pt1 | contig 16721 bp, 13 predicted proteins | sample II_Palsa_E1_3_FD_194572 | JGI IMG/M metagenome (GOLD analysis project Ga0302220, IMG submission 194572) | Peat permafrost microbial communities from Stordalen Mire near Abisko, Sweden - II_Palsa_E1_3 | ecosystem: Environmental > Terrestrial > Soil > Palsa > Peat permafrost | place: Sweden...
AGAAATATCGGCTACTTTGTAATCCAACGCTTCTGATGCCTTATCGATCGTCGCTGTCGCCATAGTTGAGAACCTCAAAAATGCTGAATTTTTACTTTACTCAGGATACCATCGCTACCCTTTCTCCTAAGTGAAATTAGCGGCGCGGCAATTGGTCACATCGAACTCTTCCTCAGTCTTTTCAGTGAGATGACCAAGCCTGAATTGTGAAAATAATCGGCGCTCATTCGAGCGGATTCATAGAAACATCCGATGTCACCAGAGGCAGCTATTGATCGCTTTCCGTGACCGTCTCACTTCGATTCTTTCTCACCGCCAGCGCCAACGCCGCAGCGCCAAGCGCCATGGCGCTGATCAAGTAGAGCCCGCCCGTAAAGCTGTGCGTGGCATCCCGCAATCGTCCCGTCATGTAGGGCCCTGCAAATCCACCAACCCCACCCACCATCTGCAAAATCGCCACAGCTCCTGCCGCCGCAGTCCCGCTTAACATACTCGTCGTCAACGTCCAGAACGGCCCCATCATGCTCCACAGCCCAATCGCCGCCAACGTCATTGCGCACAACGCGACTGCCAGTGAATGCGCCCAGGCGGCCCAGGCAAATCCCACCGCCGCCAGCGTCAAGCATCCCGCGATATGCCATCGTCGTTCATTCCGTTTATCCGAGCTCCACCCCACCACCACCGTCATCACCGCTGCCGCAAGGTAAGGAAACGTCGCGTAGCGCGCAATCAAAATCGCATCTCTCTCCCCACCACGCGAAAAGCTCTGAAGGATCAGTGGCATCCACAAATTCACGATATACACGCCCACCTGGCTCACAAAATACACACCCGCCAGCACCCAAAGCGCCGGCAGCCGAAACGCGTCGAGCAGCCGATGGTGCGTCGCCGCCCCAAACCGCTCCTTATCCCGCTGCAATTCCCGCTCGAGCCACACTCGCTCCTCCGGCCGCAACCATCCCGCCTTGGCCGGCCCATCCTTCAACACAAACAGTACCGAAATCCCCAGCAGAACAGTCGGAATACCCTCCGAAACAAACAGCCACTGCCACCCTGCCAGTCCTCCCACTCCATCCAGCTTCAACAAGTAACTAGAGAGCGGCCCACCCACCACTCCTGCCAGCGAAGTCGCCGTCATAAACTTAGCCACCGCACGAGCACGTTCCTGCGTAGGAAACCAGTACGTCAGATAAATAATCATTCCAGGAAAAAATCCCGCCTCGCTCACCCCCAGCAGAAACCGCAGTACATAGAACGACTCCTTCGAGTGCATGAACACCATGCAGGTCGAGATCACGCCCCACGAGATCATGATCCGCGCAATCCAAATTCGCGCCCCCACACGCGTCAACATCAGGTTGCTCGGCAGATCGAACAGCACCGACCCTAGAAAAAAAATCCCCGCGCCTGTCCCATACACCGTATTGCTGAAGTGCAGATCCCGCTGCAAATCATAAGCAGCAAACCCCACATTCACCCGGTCCAGATAAGCCACAATGTAGAGCAAAAAAATATAAGGAATCAGCCGCCAAGTAATCTTCGAATAAAGCGCTCGTCCATCCACCGCAGCCGTCGATTCCATCCCGATCCTCTTCGTACTAGTTCGTCGATCCGCCGTGATGAACAGGAGGAATCACCTGCACGCGTCGTGCCTCGCGAAGCGACTGCCAACCCGCGACCGCCATCAGCAGGAAAAATCCGCCAAAGCCCACCGCAACTCCGAACGCACCTGCTATACCCAGCAACGTCACCCACAGCGGATCGCTCTTATCTGCAAAGTAGACGAACGCCGCGACGATATCTCCCAACACCAGAAGCAAAGAAAAGAGCAGCACGCTGAGAAATGCCACAAGCCACTTCTTCAGCCCATCCGGCATCGCTTTGCTCATCATCGTGCTCATCAGTGGACCCTATCCAATCCTATGCAGCCTACCATGCAGTCTCGGATGTATCGACCTTTGACTGAACGAAATTGAATTCAATGATGTGTCATTCCGACCGAACCTGAGCGGTGTCGATGGAGAAGTGGAGGAACCTGATGCTCTCACGCTCGTTCCGCCTCCAGCAGCCGCCGCTTCCGCTCCACGCCCCATCGATATCCAGTGATCGCCCCATCCTTCCCCACCACGCGATGGCACGGCACCGCAATCGCAACCGGATTCGCCCCGCAAGCCCCCGCCACTGCACGCGAAGCCGTAGGCGCACCAATCTGCAACGCCACCTCCGAGTAACTCCGTGTCTCTCCCCGCGGAATCGCCTGCAACGCCTTCCAAACTCGCTGCTGAAACGCCGTAGCCCTTACATCCAGCGGAAACGTAGCCGCCAGCGGATGCTCCCCAAGCTGACTCGCCACAAACGCAACCGCATCCGCGAGCCATCCCGTATTCCCCTTCGCCACCACCAGCTGTGCCTTGGAAAACTGCTCCCGCAGCCCCGCGATCAACTCCTTATCATCCTTCCCAAACGCAATCGAGCAGATCCCCACATCCGTCGTCGCCACCAGCATCCGTCCCAGCGGACTAGCCACTGTGCAGTACCGAATCAGCAGCCCTGCCCCACCCTCCCGCATCACCCGTGGAGTCATACCCAGCGTCGCCGCACTCTTCTCATACAGCCTGCTGCTCGACCCAAACCCCGCCTCATAGATCGCATCCGTGATCGGAGCCTTCACCTTCTTCGGCTCTCTCACCTTGCTCTTGAACCTCTCCAGCCGAGCCTCTTTCGCATACTGCCCCGGGCTCACACCAAGCACGCGTTTGAACCCACGCAGAATCGTCAGCCGCCCCACGCCGGTAGCCTTCGCTACATCCGCGAGCCGCGTCCGTGTCTCAGAGCCTGCATGCTCCCGCATATACTCAGTCACCGCAGCAATCGCACCCGCCTGCGGATCAGCCTTCGCCTCGGCCCTGTCCGGCTCACATCGCAAACAAGCACGATAACCCGCAGCCTCGGCCAACGCAGGGGTAGGGAAGAACGTCACATTCTTCCGCGAAGGCCGCCGGCTCACGCAGCTAGGCTTGCAATAAACCTTCGTCGACTTCACGGCATACACAAACTGCCCATCCGCGCTCGCATCCCGTCCCAGCACTTGTTGCCACTGCTTGCCGGGAAAGTAACTCGGAACCGTCACATCGCTCTTCGCTGCACTGGTCATCATCATTATCTCTGTCATTCCAGTATCCTCCCATCCCTCACAAATCCGCACACTCCGTTTCGTTCACTCAAACTCGCATCATGTATCCTTCTTCCAACCCACCATCAGGAGAACCGGATGCGCCTCTGTTTGACCGCCTGTATCCTCGCCGTCTTTGCCTCTACCGCCGCGCTGGCACAGCCATCCGATCCTCGCCTCAAAAACTCCTACACCTTCCAAAAAGACGGCTGGACTTACATCCATCTCGAAGGAACCCCCAGCGAAATCGGCTTCCAGCACGGCTATCTCCTCGCCACCCAGATCGCCGACAATCTCCAGACCATCGAGCTCGAGAACACCCACGAAGCCGGCAAGGATTGGCCCTACTTCCGCACCATCGCCCACAACCAGATCATGCCCCACGTCGACGCCGAGTACATGGCCGAGCTCCAGGGCATTGCCGACGGCGTCCAGGCGGCTGGCCAAAACATCGACATCCTCGACATCGTCGCCCTCAACGCACACCTCGAGGTCTCCGACTACTACATCCCATGGCTCCTGAAGCAGCAAGGCAAAGCCAGCCCCGCTGCCCTCGTCGCTCCTGGCCGCTGCAGCGCATTCATCGCCACGGGTGCCGCCACCAAAGACGGCAAGATCGTCATCGCTCACAGCAACTGGTCCGCCTACATGGAAGGCGAGCGCTGGACCACCGTCTTCGACATCGTCCCCGCCAAAGGCAATCGCATCCTCATGGACGGTAGCCCCGGCCTCATCCACAGCGGCGACGACTTCGGCGTCAACTCCGCCGGCATCATGATCACCGAAACCACCCTCCCCATGTTCCAGGGCTGGAACCCCATCGGCATCCCCGAGTTCATCCGCGCCCGCAAAGCCATGCAGTATGCCAACAACATCGACCAGTTCGTCGCCATCATGCGCGAAGGCAACAACGGCGGCTACGCCAACTCCTGGCTCGTCGGCGACCGCAAGACCAACGAGATCGCCTACCTCGAACTCGGCCTCAAGCACACGCCCCTCAACCGCAAAACCACCGGCTACTTCGTCAGCGCCAACTTCCCCGTCAACCCCGACCTCATCCGCGACGACACTCCCGGCTTCGACACTCACGACATGAAGAGCACCATGAACGCCCGCCACGTTCGCGCAGAAGAGTTCATCCAGCAGCATCTCGGACACCTCGACACAGCCCTCGCCGAGGAATATCTCTCCGACCACTACGACAGCTACGAGCACAAAGTCATCGCAGCCCGCCGCAGCCTCTGCGGCCATGAAGACGCCTCCAAAGACCCCGAGCCCGCATGGGACTCCCCTCCCTTCTCCCCCAGCGGGGCAGTCACCGGCAAAGTCATGGACGCGTCAATGGCAGAGCACATGAGCTTCACCGCCCGCGCCGGTCACCCTTGCGGCGAAGACTTTATCGCAGCGCCCTTCCTCGCCGCCCATCCTGAATTCAACTGGCAGGCACCCGTTCTTCACGACATGAAAGCCGGTCCCTGGAGCACCTTTACTGCCACCCAACACCCAGGTTCATAAACATCTTCGACCGCACAATCCGATCACGCTAAACTCAGATCATGCGAAGCATGATCCGAACTGTTTTTCTCGCCACAACTTGTTCTGCCCTCTCAATCGTTGCAAAGGCTCAAGACAAAACCCTCCCCCCACCGCCCGAACAGGCAATCCTCACGCTCCACGCAAAGGGGTCGCAGATCTATCTCTGCCAGCACACCGAAAACTCCTACCAGTGGATCTTCATCGCACCCGCCGCCCGCCTCTTCGACGACACAGGCAATGAAGTAGCCACCCACGGCGACGGCCCCATCTGGAACTATCAGGACAGCAGCTCTATTCAAGGCGTCGTGCTTCAGAAGATCCCATCGCCAGATGCGGGTTCCATCCCATGGCTCTTGCTCAAGGCGATCAACCCGGCACGCACCGGCATCCTTACCAAAGTCGACTTCATCCGCCGCTCCGACACTCACGGCGGGATCGCCCCCACCACCGGCTGCGACGCGGATCACGTCGACGCAAACGCCCGCGTCCCCTACACCGCGACCTACACCTTCTACGCAACGAAGCCTTGATTATGAAGCGAAGCCCTGAACCGCCCCTGCCGAGCCACGATTCGCCGAGGTCACCACCGGCTCTTGCGCGATCGTGCCCGGCAGACTGGGCACAGTCGTCCCATCCTCCAGCACCTCGTAGCTGTCCACGTAGAAGTTCGTCAAAATCGCATTCCCAAACGAAGTCGTAATCGCCACATCCGCCGCATCGCGCCCCGCAGCCATCAGAACCCGCCCAATCCGCGGCTCATTGTGCCGCGCATCCATCGTCATCCAGCGCCCATCCAGAAACACCTCGTACCAGGCGCTAAAATCTCCTGGCCCACTAAACGGAGCGCGGATATCCCCGAGATACCCGGTCACATAACGAGCGGGAATATTCTGGCACCGCGACATCGTAATCGCCAGATGTTGATAATCCCTGCAAACTCCCACCCGCTCCGTAAAAACATCCATCGCCGTTTTGGTTGGCCGCGCCGTTTTGTAGTTGAAGATCACCTTCTCATGCACCCAGTCGCGAATGGCTGAAGCCTTCGTCCACCCAGGCGTCATCCATCCAAAAAGATCCTGCGAGATCGGCCCAAACTTATCCACCTCGCAGTATCGGCTCGCCAGCAAAAACTGCAACACCTCCGACGGCAGATCCTCCACCGGAGCCTGCTGCGCATACGCATTGATCGGATCTGCAAGCGGATCCATCTCAACAACGTTCATCCCACTCAGACGAATCGCGCCCACAGGCGTCACAAATCGCGTGCACCGGTTGCCAAACACATCGTGATACTCCGAAACCGGAACATCAGTCTTCGTATCCCGGTCGATATGCTCGACCTTCAACGCGTTGCCCGCGCGCACCTGCGGCTCCATCGAAGGATGCAAATGCAACATCGCCACCATCGGCGTAGGCATAGGAAGATGAAATTGAATATCGTACTCAGACTTAACAAGCATCGAAAACCCTCGTCTCTACTGGGGTTGGTCTTACATGTGATGCAATTAAGCGATAGCCAGCAGTCTAACCCGATCCTTCCAAATCCCCGCAAACAAAAAGAAAAGGCAGGCCCGAAGGCCCGCCCGTCTTTCAAATCCGTGCAGAAATAATTAGTTCGAAGCCAGTTGCTTCACCCCAGCCTGCTCCGCCAGCGCAGCAGCCTTGTCGGTCTTCTCCCAGGTAAAGCCGTCGCCCTTGCGGCCGAAGTGACCATAAGCAGCGGTCGCCTTGAAGATTGGCTTGCGCAGATCGAGTCCCTCGATGATGCCCTTCGGGGTCAGCGAGAAGTTCTTCCTCACCAGATCCTCGAGCTTGGACTCATCGACCTTACCCGTTTCAAACGTATCCACCAGCACGCTCACCGGCTCGGCAACACCAATCGCGTAGGCCAACTGCACCTCGCAACGATCAGCCAGCCCAGCCGCGACGATATTCTTCGCCACATACCGAGCCATGTAAGCCGCCGAACGGTCCACCTTGGTCGCATCCTTACCGCTGAACGCTCCGCCGCCGTGCCGACCCATACCGCCATACGTATCGACGATGATCTTACGACCCGTCAATCCGGTATCGCCCATCGGTCCACCAACCACAAAACGGCCCGTCGGATTGATGTGGTACTTCGTATCTTCATCCAGCAGCGACGCAGGAATCACGGCTTGAATTACGTTCTTCAAAATATCCGCGCGCAGCTCTTCGTTCCCAACGTTCTCTGCATGCTGAGTCGAAATGACAACCGCATCCACACGCTTCGGCTTGTGGTTCGAGTCGTACTCCACCGTCACCTGGCTCTTGCCATCTGGCCGCAGGTACGACATCAGCCCCGACTTGCGAACCTCGCTCAGCTTATGCGCCAGCTTGTGCGCCAGTGAGATCGGTGTCGGCATCAACTCCGGCGTCTCGTTCGTCGCATAGCCGAACATCATGCCCTGGTCGCCGGCTCCGCCCGTATCCACACCCATCGCGATATCGCCCGACTGCTTATTGATCGTCGAGATCACCGCGCAGGTGTTCGAATCGAACCCGTACAGCGCGTTGTCATATCCGATCGCGGCAACAGTCCCGCGCACCAGGCTCTGAAAATCGACATAAGCCTTGGTTGTGATCTCCCCGGCGATAACCACCAGACCCGTGCAGGTCAGGGTCTCGCACGCCACACGGCTATAGGGATCCTGAGCCAGGCAGGCGTCCAGAATCGCATCGGAGATCTGATCGGCAATCTTATCCGGATGCCCCTCAGTCACAGACTCACTCGTAAACAGAAAACGGTCGCGTTTAGCCAAAATTCCTCCAAGAGCACCTGTCCGAATACTTAGCTCATGACAAAGGTGCAATCTCTACATTCTACCCGCGCCCAGTGGGGGCACGCAAAGTCCTCATCGAGCGGTGCCGCCCGGCCCTTCAACGGCCATATTCTGCATCAGGCGGCGAAGTCAGGCGCTTGCTTCGGGTAACCAAACCGTCTCTTGAGCTGCAGCTACTGCCTCATAAACCTATAACTGATCACGGCAGCCGCCGTCGTCCCCGCAAACATCAACAAAATAAAGCAGGTTCCGCCCAGTATCCAAGAATGCAGTCGAAGCTGAAGCCATGGTTGTATCCACGTCAGCGCAGGCCGATGGGCCAGTTTTTAGGGAATCAATCGACCGTGGAGCGCGAACTTCCACACCACCCACCCAAGTGCTCCAAGCATAGTCACCATAGTCCCGACGCCCATCCATCGCATGTTCGTCTTCGACTCGCCGCCACTTCGATTTCTTCGCACATTTTCCGCGAACTCGGTCCAGTCTGCGTTTTCACTCCCTGCTCCACTCGCCTGAAGACTCGCCTCAAACCGTTCAATCCAGGGAGCCTCCTCCAGCTCTACAGCCGCTAAGTAGCTACGAACAATACCTTTACGGAATACCCCTCCGGGCAGAGCGTCGTACTCTCCAGCTTCCAGAGCCTCGAGATGACGCACCGAAACCTTGGTCTCGTCGGAGATCCTCTCCATCGACACCTTGCGTCTCTCGCGCTCTCGCCGTAGCTCGTCGCCGAACCGTTCCATACGCTCCATCTAACCCTTATCGGCGCGGACGGCTTCCTTTCTAGCCCAAACCACGCTAATTCATCGAAGAATAGACCGGGTCATTTGTCAAAGTCAAAGCCACTTTTGGGTCATATCTCTTCCATCTACAACATTGGGACCAGGCTAGTTAGGCGTAGTTACTTCAATGGCATCTCCACATACTCCCCATAAGAGCTATTTCTTTGACGATCCGTCCCCCCAGTCGCTATCATCGTCTGGAAACGTCGATCGAGTGAATCCACCGGCTTTTGACGGTCAAAACTAAAGTTCCGCACCTGCGATCGCAGCCCTTCCGGAGTCGCCCAGTCCTGGTTGAGAAAGATAACGAGTGCGCCTCCCCTTTCCCGAAAAAATTCCGATCGTCCCCGTTTTCTTCTTCGCGGCGACCCTTTGCGCCATCCAGCTCGCTCAAGGAACCAATTCGCTCTTCTCTCTCGGTTTTTTCTTCTACGTTCTTGTAGCTACTCTCGCCTTCAACGTCGCGGGAGGATTCACCCGAACCTCCGGAGCTTTCGTCTTCTTTAACTCCGTCCTGGGAGTCATCATCGGCGTTTGCCTGAAGGCCTACCTTGGTGAGCCCGCAGACTCCAATCTCTCAGCTCCGAATCTCACCATCGCCGTCCTGCTCTCCGGCATGTGCATGATGCTGTTGGCGATCTATCTCGCCAGAAAGGTCGTTCCCAATCGTGCCTTCCTGGGAAGGATGGTTACCGATGCCAAAATGCAGACTGCCACTGTCGGCAGCCTCATAGCAGGAATTATCCTTACCGCTACTCTTTTTGTCATTCCCTCTGGCAGCGGATCAGTCTTAAGCGCTCTCAATCAGCTCAATCGCTTCTTCCCCATGGCGATTGTCCTAGGATCCATCAACACAATCCGTCGCAGTGGAGGCAAACGCAGTTTCAATCTGCCCGTTCTGATTGCCGGGATTCTCATGTTCGTCTTTGGGCTTATGAGCTTCTCAAAAGAAGGAATGTTCGCCGCCTTAGCCTGCTGGCTTCTGGCCATATCCTCTCAGCGTTACAATTTCAGCCGTGCGCAGATCGTCGGGTTAATCCTCGCCACGATCTTTATCTTTCGGTATCTCGTTCCGTACTCCCAGTATGGAAGATCCTTCCGCGAAGAAAACGGCGCAGCCAGCGTTTCGACCGTCCTCTCGCTTCTTTCCGATCTTAGTTACGTTCGCCAGCAATATCTCGAAACCTCGAAAGACTCCTATGAGGACAGGGTTTTCGGCTACTACGACACCCCCCAGGGGTTCTTCGATCGCCTTCAGATGGTCTCCATCGACGACGCTCTGATTAATCGCACCGCCCAGTTCGGAACCTTCGGTCTTTACCCCATCGCCGTAGCCTTTGAGAATCTGGTTCCTCACTTCCTTTGGCCCAACAAGCCCTCACTGCTCAGCGGAAATATCTACGCGCATGAAGTTGGCATTCTCGCTGAAGAAGATTACAGCACAGGAGTCTCATTCTCCTCTTCCGCAACCGCCTATCATCTGGCAGGATGGCCGGGGATCTTTCTCCTCGCGCCCGCCATTTGGTTTCTTCTCTTCTTTGTCTTCGAGTCACTATGCGGGGACACGAGACAAACCCCCTGGGGACTCCTCGTTCTGGTTCTCTATAGCCACGTCGCTCCCGAAGGAGACATCGGCGCATTGATATACGAGTCGAGCTATGCAGCTTTCAGCATCGTCTTTGCCGCATTCGTCGGCTCTTATGTCGCACCTCTCATCGGAACCCTCTTCATTGGTCCAGAAGGCATCATGCTTCGCCGCGGAGCGTCGATCCGCAGCGTCGCAGGCCGACTCATCCCATCTCAGCCGCCGAATCCTGATCAACATCCCGCGTCCTGATCAACCACCCCCGCGGCAAACACACTGCCCGGCCAACGCCGCGTCCCTCATTCCCATACACTAAGAAAAGAATGAATAAATTAGTCGCCGGCAATCTGGTCCACCGTCCCCTCCGCTCGCTCATCAGCTGCCTCGCCATCGCCATCGAGGTCATCATGATCCTCTCTATCACTGCGATCCTCATGGGCAAGCTCAACGGCTTCAAGACCCGCCAGAACGGCATCGGCATGGACATGTTCGTCCGCCCCAACACCGCCAGCAACCTCATCGGCATGAGCCCCGCCGGAGCCTCCATCAAGGTCGCCGACATCCTCGCCAAGATCCCCCACGTTATCGTCTCGGCACCCGTCAACGTCCAGATCAACAGCTCTCTCGATACCATCTACGGCATCGACTTCAAAAGCTTCAACGCCCTCCTGCCTTTCACCTTCCTCTCCGGCACGCCCTTCCAGGGGCCAGACGATGTCATCCTCGACGACTACGCCGCCGCCGGCAAAAAAGTTGGCGACCACATCAGCATCCTCAATCATCAGTTCCGAATCTCCGGCATCGTCGCTCACGGCAAAGGTGGCCGCAAGTTTGTTCCCATCGAAACCATGGGCTACCTCACCGGTACCGAGGGCAAGGCCACCATGTTCTACCTCCGCACCGAAGACCAGCCGAAGTATCAGGATGAGGTCCGCAAAGACATCCTCGCCACTCCCGGAATGAGCACCTACAACGTCGCCACCGCCGAAGAGTACCTCTCCTCCATCTCGCCCGACCGCCTCCCAGGCTTCAACGTCGGCCTCCGCGTTGTCATCGGCATCGCCGTCGTTATCGGCTTCCTGGTTATCTTCCAGTCCATGTACACAGCTGTCATGGAACGCACCCGCGAGATCGGCATTCTCAAGTCCATGGGAGCCTCCCGCTCATACATCGTTGGCATCGTCCTGCGAGAAACCGGCGTGCTCGCCACCATCGGCATTGTGCTCGGCATCGCAGCCAGCTTTGCCCTCAGCGCCGCACTCGAAGCTCGCTTCCCGACACTCGACTTCGTGATCAACGTTCCCTACGTCTGGAAGGCGACTGTCATAGCCTTCATCGGAGCCTTGTTAGGCGCGCTCTACCCAGCTCTAAAAGCCGCCAGCAAAGACCCAATTGACGCCCTCTCCTACGAATAAGTAGGACCGTAGATTAGAGGGCAACTCTCCTTCCCGACTAACGGGAGCGAGAACAGCAGCTGTAGTTGCAAAACGATAAAAAGCCATGAAATGGCCGCTCTTCGCGCAGGAGGCCGTCCGGCAGGACGAGGACGTCGCTCAGCGAGAAAGCAAGCCCTCGGATATCTCGCCAGGCAAAAATCGCTGCATAGCGATCTCGATCGTCAGAGGCGCCAACGCCAGCGCAAACGGCAAAAAGATCCGTACCTCTTTCATCCTCCCCGCGACTAGCCACATCCCCAGAAAGATCAACGCCCCAGCCAACATTGCCACGCCAGCGGCCCCGCTACGATACCGCCTCACCATCCAGACGGTCCAAGCAAACGGCACCATAAACAGCACAAATGGAATCCAGTATGCGGGAGAACTCAAATTCGTAAGCAGCTGAAAAATCGCGGTCCTCACATAGTGAGCCTGCAGGAACGCCCGCTGCATCAACCAGTACTGAATCCCAACAACGATCAACAGTGCTGCGAAACTCGTACCCACCTGCAAGCCTCGGGAGAGAGCAAACCCGCGCCCCAGAGGCGCAAGACAAACCAGCAAAATCCCCAAATGCAGCGCAAACCCAACATCAGCGCGAACGAACCCCTGCGCCACCGCCAGCAGCAAGAACCCAATCACCGCCATCCCCGCAGGCAAGCGGACTGTCAGCAGCATCAGCGCCAACGCTAGGATTGCAGCCGTAGTCAGCGTCTCCGGCCGCTGATACCAAAGCAGCCACGCCAGATAAAACTGCACGATCACCAGAAATCCAGCTGCCCCAAACCACTGCCCACCCAACCCCGCCTCGCGATAAACTGCAGACCGCCGCAACACAAAAAACAGCGCAAACACAGCAATAAAAGCCGCAATCACATCCAACCCCGCCAACATATAACGAAGTGCCAAATGAGTATGCTGAGCCAGAAAGTAAGCCGTATCGATCACGCCGATCCGATACTGGTTCGGCGCATCCGCTGTCCCGTTCACCACGTCCATCCAGATTCCTGGCACCGAATGGTACGCCTGACTGTAGCTCCAGTAATTCAGGAAACCCGCCGACAAAACGACAAGACCCAGTAATACGCCGACGACCTTCTTTGGGCCCTGCATCATCCGTTCTCGTCTCGCTTCCGCACTGCGGTTTGAGAGGAAGAATAGCATCCGACCGTAGCCCCCAACACCTTCGGTACCAAACCCATACGCAACTCTTTGCACCCCTTCGTACTAATTCTGTAATACCCTGAACTCTTACGACATACTTGCGTTTAACTATCCGTACATAATGAAGCGGCCAGGCTCCATCTCGTTCCCCATTCTCCCTGCCCTAGAGGCGGTTCTCCTCAGCGTCTCTGCCATCTTCCTCATCCTGCACGCCTTCCATCTCAGCGCCGACTTCCCCAACCACTCCCCCTGGATGGACTGGGCCAAGTACACCGACGAAGGCTGGTACGGCGACGGCGCCATCCGCCACTTTCAGCGCGGCCACTGGTACGTCCCCGGCGACTTCAACCCTGCCGCCGCCCTACCCGTCTGGCCTCTCCTCGAAGCCGCCCTCTTTCGCTTCACTGGCGTCAGCCTCACTGCCGTCCGCGGCCTCACCGTCGCCATCTTCGGACTCATCCTTGCTGCCTCCTATCTTCTGCTCCGTCGCTGGCAAAATCTCGCAGCCCCAGCAAATCAGAAACCCATCAACACCCTCGCCCCTGCCATCGCGGTCCTCCTCCTGGCAGTCAGCCCCTTCTGCTTCGTCTTCACCCGCATGGCGATCCTCGAGCCTCTCCTCATCCTTCTCACACTCCTGGCCCTCCTCGCCGCCTCCTACGCCGAACCGGTGCAGGGAAGCGAGCCCACCAGTTTCCAAACCGCGCTCCGCCGATCTCTTCCAATCGTCTCCCTCGGCCTGCTTCTTCCACTCATGGTCCTCTCCAAGACCACGGCCGTCTTCCTTCTCCCCGCCATCGGCTGGATCCTCTGGGCCCGCGCCGAATACCGAGCCCGTCCCTTCCTTCGCCTCGTCCTTCCCGCAGCCGCCCTCGCCGCCGTCACTTGGATCGCCTACTACGCCTTCATCATCCGCCCCCACTTCCTCGACGACTACCACTACCTCTTCAGCGCCAACGCCTACACCGGCATCACCCCCGCCACCGCTCTCTCCGTCCTCGGCGACACCATCGCCGACGGCCTCTGGATCGGCAACATCCTCTATCCTTTGGCCCTCCTCGCCGCCTTCTCCGCCGTCCTGCTCCATCCCCGCCTTCTCCGCAACCCGCTCATCCCAGCTCTCCTACTCTGGACAGGCGGCTATGCCGCATTTCTCGCCTACCACAACAACCTCCAGCCCCGTTACTACCTCGTCCTCGCAGTCCCGCTGACCCTGCTCATCCCAGTCGTCTTCTCCACCCTCTGGACTCGCGCTCAACTGCACTCCGAACCCTTGTCTCCTCTCCGTCGTCTGGCTACGGCCATCATCGTCGCGGTCCTCGCCATCCTCACCATCACCGACGCCAGCCAGACCCTCCACTACGTCCGCACTCCCGACTACACCTTCACCTCCGCCGCCGCGCAGATCCGGAAGATCGTCTCCGCCGACCATACCCACAACCCGCTCATCCTCTCCATCAGCGGCTCCAACCTCTCGCTCATGACCGGCCTGCCCTCCATCTGCGACGACTTCGGCACCATGGACCTCGCCGTCCGCGTCAAGGCCTACCACCCCGGCTGGTACGTAGCCTGGAACCAGGTCGACGACGACAAGATGGACGCCCTCGCCCCCATCTATCACCTCCAGCGCATCGCTGCCTTCCCGGCAATGGACGACCCCGAGCGCAACCTCCTCATCCTCTACCGCCTCGACCCCGCCACGCCCGGCACCTCTCCGCGCCGCCATCGCAAACCCGCCATCCCGCGCCTTCTTCAAACCAGCTTCGGCCAGCAGCCCAGCCCCATCCAGCTCGAACACTAGAACCGCGAACCGCCCACATAATCCCCAAGCTATACTTGCCTGCTGCTGCGTCCGATTCGAATAAGTCAATCCGGAGAACCTCGCATGACCTCAGCTTCGCTGCTGCACTTCGTTGTAGCTCTCTTTTGGTGTGTTCTCCTCTTCCTTTCGATCGCAGGCTACGGAGCCGCACTCCTTCGTCTCTTCAGCATCCGCAGGCCCTCCCTCACCCTCGCAGCCATCAGCGGCTTCGGCGTGGTAGTCCTGCTTGGAGGCTGCCTCAACCTCCTCAACGCCATCACCTCTCCGATCCTGATCACCGTCACCATCCTCGGCCTTCTCGCCGCCATTCTGCTAGGCATCACCCTCCCCGAGACAGACACATTAGCCCCCACCACTGCTATTGAGCAGTCGTCAGTGCTTTCAAAAGCGGCCCCTTACCTCCTGCTCCTTGCTGCGCTCATCTTCGTCGTCCGCGTCGCTTCGACCGTACACACGCAGTCCTACCAGGTCTCCGACGACTACAACTTCTACCTCGCCTCCCCGGCCAAGATGCTTCAGCTCCATCACTACGCCGCCGATCCCTTCAGCGAGCGCCGCATCATGTCCAGCATCGGCGGCAACTACTTCCTTCAGACCCTCGTCCTCGCCATCCTCCCCCTCGCAGATGTGCAAATGGCCGACCGGGCCCTCGGTCTCATCCTGCTCGCCATTCTGTCCTTCTCCCTCGCCTCAGAGCTCCGCCTCACCCCGCTCCAGCGAGCTGTCTTCGCGTTCCTCCTCTTCACGACACCGCAGATCGTCTTCAACCTCACCTTCGTGCTTTTACCCAGCGCCCTCTTCTTCGCGCTCGTCTACCTGGCGGCCAACCGGAGACTCCTCGCCGAAAACCCCGTTCTTCAAGCCGTCCTCCTAGGCACAGTCACTGGCGTCCTCGCCGCCACCAAATCCACCTACCTGCCTCACGGAGTCCTCTTCATCGCCTGTTTCGCGCTCTTCCAAAGCCGTCGCCGCGGTCTACCCTCCGGCGCAAAGATACTCGCCCTCGGCGCTCTTTCCTGCTTCCTCGTGATGCTTCCCTGGATGATCGCCAACCACGCCACCTCAGCTACATGGTTCTACCCCTTGCTCGGCAAGGGCTATCAATACGCCGTCTACGGCCTCTACCCCGCGCCCTCGGGAGCAGGCCTCTCCATCATCGTTCACAAGGTCATCCCCTTCTGCATTCCCCTCGCTTTCCTCCTCGCGCTCGAGTGGTTCCTCGGCGACCACGACGAGCAGGCAGAAGCCATCCTCTCGCTCTCCACCGCCGCACTCTGCGCTACTCTGCTAGTCGGCATCAGCACCGGCGGAGACTCCGTCCGCCGCTACAACTACCCCTGCATCATCCCCGCGATGCTCCTGCTCTACATTGTCTTCAGCCGTCGCCAAAACACCTTCCCCAACTCCCGCCGCTGGCCCATTCTGCAAACCGTCACCATTCTCTTCATCGCCTACACCGCCATCACCACCTGGCGCAGTAAATTCAGCAACGAGTACGACCAAATCCCCATCGGCCTCAAAGCCGGCCTCCTCGACACCCCCATCGTCCCCGCCAGCGTCTCAGCCGAGTACGCCGCCGTCCAGCGCGCCATCCCTACCGACGCTGGCGCCATCGCCACCGTCAGTAACAGCTTCCTCTTCGACTACCGGGCCAACGCCATCAGTATCGCCGACTATCCCGGAGCCGCCAGTCTCCCCGCCGGCTGGCCGTCCCGCGGCGACGGCAACGCTCTCGCCAGCTATCTCCTGGCCCACAACCTCCGTTACCTCGTCTGCTCCTACACTGACTTCATCCCCCTCGACCATGAAGCCGTCAAAGTCCTCCATGACCCCAGCCGCACCCAGTGGATCAAGAGCGAGCAGGGCATCATCCTCCGCTCCCATCAGCAATTCGCCGAACTGGCCCGCACCCGCCGCCATCTCTACGACGACGGCCAGATCTACGTCCTCGATCTGGCGGAGCCACAGTAGCGGAACCTGCAGATATTTCATCGCGACCAACGGGAGCGCCAACCGAAGGGGTATACCCGTCACGAAGTGACCGCCCCGTGCGTAGCGGGCCTTTAGAAAGCAGTGGCCTTCCGAAAACAAGCCAAACAATCCTTGACGCAAGCCCCGAACCGCCAGTAAGATTAAATCTCGCGCAGTCTCGCGTCTGTACGTCTGTGTCAGTCCCGTTCCCAGGCGAGTCAGGTTTCCGAGACATCCGTGGTGGATCCACTGGGGAGCAGCTTTCAACACAGCCGCCCCTGAAGCACCCATCCCATAGGTTGTGCGTAGTCCAGCTGTAGTCCAGGCCAAGCGGGCTGTTCCGCGCGTTTTGGAGAGAAAACTCTCCTACCCGCACGTCGCCTTGCTCTGGAACAAAACGTTCTTTCGGGCTTTTCAGTTTTTTAGCGAACCATCAACCTGGCACCACT
>Ga0302220_10001732_pt1 | contig 16712 bp, 10 predicted proteins | sample II_Palsa_E1_3_FD_194572 | JGI IMG/M metagenome (GOLD analysis project Ga0302220, IMG submission 194572) | Peat permafrost microbial communities from Stordalen Mire near Abisko, Sweden - II_Palsa_E1_3 | ecosystem: Environmental > Terrestrial > Soil > Palsa > Peat permafrost | place: Sweden...
CATTGGTCGGCGCCTATTTTCAAGTGAAAGATTTGTTTTACTAAGTGATTTGATTCAGTGATGTAAGCAGCTTTGTAGTATTGATCCCGCGCCTATGCGGCATTCCAAGCAATCCTTGCGGAGCAATTCGATGATAAAGAACAAGACGATGCAGACCACCGCGCAACAGGCGGTTCTCGAAATGGAACGCTTGACTCGGCAGGGCGCCAGCCGGCGCGATATATTGCGCGCGATGGCTGCGGGCGGGATGCTGGCGGCGACAGGCGGTTTGCTGACAGCCAGCGGCGGCGCTTGGGCGCAAACGCCGGTGCCGAAGAAAGGTGGCAAGATTCGCGTCGCGACGCAATCGAGTTCGACGGCCGATACCTTGGACCCGGCCAAAGGTTCGTTGGCAACCGATTATGTGCGCGGCAATATGTTCTATAACGGCTTGACCGAGCTCGATGCGCATCTCGGCGCTCAGCTCGGGCTGGCCCAATCGATCGATCAAAAAGATGCCACGGTCTGGACGATCAAGCTGCGTAGCGGTGTGGTGTTCCACGATGGTAAATCGCTGACTTCAGCCGATGTGGTGTATTCCTTGATGCGTCATAAAGATCCCGCCGTGGCCTCGAAAGTGAAGACGATTGCCGACCAGTTCAAGGAAGTCAAGGCGACTGCACCCGATGTGGTGCAGATCACTTTGTCCGGCCCGAATGCCGATTTGCCGGTGATCCTTGGCGACTCGCATTTCCTGATCATCAAAGACGGCACCACGGACTTTAAATCGGCAGTCGGTACCGGGCCTTTCAAGGTCAAGGAATTTAGCCCAGGGATGCGTACCGTCGGTGTGCGTAACGAAAATTATTGGCGGCCCGGTAAGCCGTATCTGGATCAGATCGAATTGATCGGCATCGCGGACGAGCCGGCGCGTGTCAATGCCTTGCTGTCCGGCGATGTGCATTTGATCAATCAGGTCGATGCGCGTTCGACCGATCGCATCAAACAGACGCCGGGCTTTAGCGTACTGGAAACCAAAACAGGTCAGTACACCGATTTGATTATGCGCGATGACGGCGGCATCACCGGTAATCTGGATTTCCGGCAGGGCATGAAATACCTGTTCGATCGTCAGCAAATACTGCAAGCCGTGTTTCGCGGCTTCGGCGCAATCGGCAACGATCAGCCGATCGATCCGACCAATCGCTACTATTTAGCGGGTCTGCCGCAAACGCCTTACGATCTGGACAAAGCCAAGTTCCACTTCAAGAAGGCCGGTTTGGGTAGCGCACCCTTGCAAGTCTTTGCCGCCCCGACCGCCGATGGCTCGGTCGATATTGCCGGCTTGTTGCAGCAGGCGGCGGCTTCGGCCGGCGTGAACTTGAGTGTGAATCGCGTGCCGTCCGACGGGTATTGGTCGAATCACTGGATGAAACATCCGCTGAGCTTCGGAAATATCAATGCGCGGCCTAGCGCGGATGTATTGTTTACCCAGTTCTTTGCGTCGAACGCGCCGTGGAACGAAGCCAACTGGAAGAACCCGAAATTCGACCAATTGCTGCTGGCAGCGCGTGGCGAGCCCGATGACGCCAAGCGCAAACAAATTTATGGCGATATGCAGGTGCTGGTGCACGAGGAAGGCGGGATCGGCATTCCGGTTTTCCTGAGTTCGCTGGATGCCCATAGCAGCAAATTGCAGGGCCTGGGTTCTGTGCCGCTGGCCGGTTTGATGGGCTTTGCGTTTGCCGAGCATGTCTGGCTCGAAAGCTGATGCGGTGCGGCCACGCTGCACGATGCGCGGCCGCAGCCCCCGATAGATGAAATTGAAGGAGGCGGATCTCAATGAAAGCCAAGGTGCCACGTTTGATTGCCGCACGCCTGGGCATTGCACTCTTGACGCTCGCGCTGATCTCGGTGCTGGTGTTCGCGATCACCGGACTGTTACCCGGCGATGCCGCGCAGATTGCCTTGGGGCAGGCGGCAACGCCCGAGGCGGTGGCCGCACTGCGACATCAGTTCGGACTCGATCAGCCGGCGTCGGTGCGCTATCTGCATTGGTTGACGCAGCTATGCCACGGCGATTTCGGCGAATCGCTGTCGAATAATCTGCCGGTCAGTGAATTGATTGCCAGCCGCCTGCCCAACTCGCTGGTACTGGCCGGGTTGACCACCCTGGTGTCGGTGCCGATCGCCCTGACGATAGGGATTGTCTCGGCCATGTTTCGCGGCACTTTGTTGGACCGGGTACTGAATCTGCTGACATTGTCGACCGTGGCCGTGCCCGAGTTTCTGATCGCAACGCTGGCGGTGTTGCTGTTTGCCGTGAAATTGCGTTGGTTGCCGGCCTTGTCTTATCTGTCCGATGTATCGTCGTTCGGCGCATTATTGCGGATCTATGCGATGCCGGTGATGACCTTGTGTTGCGTCATCGTCGCGCAAATGGCGCGCATGACACGCGCGGCGGTCCTCGATCAGCTCGGTTCATCCTATGTCGAAATGGCGATTCTCAAGGGGGCGTCGCCGATGCGGGTGGTCTGGCGTCATGTGCTGCCCAATACCATTGGACCGATTGCCAATGCCGTGGCGCTGAGCCTGTCTTATTTATTCGGCGGCGTGGTGATTGTCGAATCGATCTTTAATTATCCGGGCCTGGCGAGTCTGATGGTCGACGCGGTAACCAATCGCGATATGGCGCTGGTGCAGGGTTGCGTGATGGTGTTTTGCGTGGCCTATTTGGTACTGGTGCTCTGTGCGGATTTGTGTGCAATCGTTTCCAACCCGAGGCTGCGTCACACATGAACTCTTCTCATACTAATACGTCGCAGGTAGCCGTATCGATGGCGCCCGATCCCGTACCGCCGCCGCCCGCACGCAGCCTTTGGAGCCGGGTCACGGACCGGCTATCGGTAACGGGTTTGATCGGTTTGATGATTGTCGTGATCTGGACCTTCGTTGCGTTTCTGGGACCTGTGCTTGCACCCTATCATGGCGGCGCGATTACTTCGACCGAAACCTTCGGCAGTTATAGCGCCAGACATTGGCTGGGCACCGATTATATCGGTCGCGACTTGCTAAGCCGGCTGTTGTACGGTACGCGCTATACGGTCGGCTTGGCGTTGGCGGCCACGGTGTTGGCCAGTCTGACAGGGATATTCTTCGGTTTGCTGGCCGCTGTCTCGGGACGCTGGGTCGATGAAATACTGAGCCGTCTGTTTGATGCTTTGATATCGATCCCCAGCAAGATATTGGCGCTGGTCATGATTGCCGCATTCGGCTCGTCGATTACCTTGCTGACGCTGGTCGCGGCACTGGCTTTTATACCGGGGGCGTTTCGCATCGCCCGCTCGCTCGCCGTTAATTTGATGGCGCTGGAATATGTGCAAGTGGCGCGTGCGCGCGGTGAAGGTTTGTTCTATATCGCGCGTGTCGAAGTACTGCCGAATATGGTTCATCCGATGCTGGCCGATTTTGGTTTACGCTTTGTGTTTATCGTGCTGTTGCTGAGCGGTTTGAGTTTTCTCGGCCTTGGGGTTCAACCGCCCAATGCCGATTGGGGTTCGCTGGTTCGCGAAAATATCGGCGGCTTGTCCGAGGGTGCACCCGCTGTGTTGATGCCGGCGATAGCCATCGCCACGCTGACGGTCGGTGTCAATCTGCTGATCGACAATCTGCGTCGGCGCAGCAGCCGTAACGCCAAAGGAGGCTAAGATGAGCGCCATGATTGACGTATCAGGCTTGCGCGTGACGGCGCGTTCCGATAGCGGCACGACGCTCGATATCGTCCGCGGTGTCGATTTTTCCGTGCAGCGCGGCGAGGTGCTGGCCTTGATCGGCGAATCGGGTTCGGGCAAGACCACGATTGCCTTGGCCTTGCTGGGCTACGCCCGGCCCGGCTGCGAGATTGTCGGCGGCAGCATTATGATCGGCGATGTCGATGTGTTGGCGCTTGATGCGGCTGGCCGTCGGGCCTTGCGAGCTCGCAAGGTCGCATATGTCGCACAAAGTGCATCAGCCGCCTTTAATCCTGCGCGGACGATTATCGATCAGGTAATCGAACCCGCCTTGCTGCATCGCTTGATGTCGCCGGCAGCGGCACGCAGTAAAGCCATCTGCCTATTTCAGGCGCTCGCCTTGCCGCAGCCCGAGACCATCGGGCTGCGCTATCCGCATCAGGTTTCAGGAGGACAGTTGCAGCGCTTGATGGCGGCCATGGCGTTGATCACCGATCCGGCCGTGGTGGTGTTCGATGAGCCGACCACCGCGCTCGACGTCACCACGCAAATCGAGGTACTGGCTGCTTTTAAACATGCGATTCGCACGCTGGGCACCACGGCAGTCTATGTCTCGCACGATCTCGCTGTCGTGGCGCAGATGGCCGATCGTATCGTGGTCCTAAATGGCGGGGCGGTGCGCGAAAATGGCTTAACCGCCCAAGTGCTCGATACACCTATTGACGACTACACTCGGCAATTGCTGCGGGCCGCCGGTGGACGTGCACCCGAGATTACCGTGAGCACTCCTGGTGAGTCTTCAAAGGCGGCGATCAATCCGCCGTCCTTGCTGGAGATCCGTCAATTGAGCGCCGGCTACGGCAGCCTTGACCGCCATGGCGTGCCGGCGGTTCGCGTGCTCGACGACGTCAGCCTGATCATCCGGCGTGGCAGTGCGCTCGGGGTGATCGGCGAATCGGGCTCGGGCAAGACCACCTTGGCACGTGTGGTGGCCGGTTTAGTGCCGGCCGCGCGCGGTATGGTGAGGTTTAACGGGGAACTTCTGCCGTCCGGTCTCGGGCACCGTACGCCGGAACAATTTCGCCAGATCCAGATCGTATTTCAGAACGCCGATACCGCGCTGAATCCCGTGCATACGATTGCCGATATCTTGCGCCGGCCGCTGACTTTTTATCACCGTCTTGGAGCGGCGGCGGCCGCGCGCCGAATTCAGCAGTTGCTCGACTTGGTGCAGTTGCCCGCCGCGATGGCGCATCGCCGCGCCGGCGAACTGTCGGGCGGTCAGAAGCAGCGGGTGAATCTGGCGCGTGCGCTGGCCGCCGAACCGGCGCTGATTTTATGTGACGAAGTCACTTCGGCGCTCGACACCGTGGTTGGCGCAGCGATTCTGGATTTACTGATTGAATTGCGCCGCGAGCTGGGCGTGTCGTATATGTTTATCAGCCACGATATTGCCACGGTGCGCGCCTTATGCGATGACGTCGTGGTGATGTACGCAGGTCATCGCGTCGAAGCGGGTCAACAACATATGTTGGCTGCACCGCCTTACCATCCCTATACCGAGTTGCTGGTGGGTTCCGTGCCTGCATTGCGCCCCGGTTGGCTCGATACCCGTTGTGCTCAAGCCTGCGCTCAATTGCCGGCGATCGGTCCGACGGAGCCGATTCCGGAACTCTGCAGTTTTCTTTCGCGGTGCCCGGTACGCATCGACGGTCTGTGCAACCGGACACCACCCGCCGAAAAATCGCTGGCCTCGGGAACGCGGATTTTATGCCACCATGCATTGGCCGATTTGGAACAGATGCAAGTTGCCTCTGCCGCCGCCCTGCAGAACGATGCAGCGGTGCCGGCATGAGCGCGCGTTTTCAAAGACTGGCTGAAACCGCACGCGCAACCATTGAAATCATGGTGGACGGTGCGCCCGTCATAGCCGCTGAAGGCGATACGGTGATGGTGGCCTTGCTGACTTCCGGCGATAGTTTGCGCTATTCAGAATTCGACGATGGTCGCCGCGCGGGTTTTTGTCTGATGGGCGCATGCCAGGACTGCTGGGTCTGGACGGCCGACGGCCAGCGCCTGCGCGCTTGCACCACGCAGGCTGTGGCCGGCATGGCGATTCTGACGCGCTTGACGGAGGGTGTATGGCCCCGCGCGTAATTATCATCGGCGCGGGTCCGGCCGGCGTGCGAGCCGCAGCCGCCCTGGTTGACGCGGGGGTGCGGCCGCTGCTGATCGACGAAAGCCGGCGTGATGGCGGGCAGATTTACCGTCGGCAGCCGGAGTCGTTCACACGCAGTTATGCCGAGTTGTACGGCACCGAAGCTGGGCGTGCGCAGGATCTGCATGGCACTTTTGAAGCACTGCGCGATCGTATCGATTACCTGCCTGAAACCTTGGTCTGGAATATTAGCGATGGCGAGGTTCATCTGCAGCAGGGCACGCGCTATAGCCGCCGGCCTTTCGATGCACTGCTGGTGTGCTCGGGCGCCACCGACCGTCTTATGCCGGTGCCCGGTTGGCAACTGGCCGGGGCCTATAGCCTGGGCGGCGCGCAGATCGCGCTGAAGGCGCAAGCTTGCGCGATCGGCTCGAGGGTGGTGTTGATGGGCACCGGTCCCTTGCTCTACTTGGTCGCCGCGCAATACGTGAAGGCTGGCGCGCAGGTCGCAGCGGTGCTCGATACCTCAACCTTGATGCAGCGTCTGCGCGCCCTGCCGAGGCTTTTGGCCGCCCCGGCTGCGGTGCGCAAAGGCATGGCGCTGATCAAAGTGCTGCGGCGCGCCGGGGTGCTGCTGAAGCGCGGCGTGACGCCGTTGGAAATCGAAGGCTCGGCGCAAACCGGCGTGACCGGCGTGCTGGTCGATATAGGCGCGGCACGGCCATTGGCGATTGCTTGCGACGCCGTCGCGCTCGGTTATCACTTGCGACCCGAGACTCAGCTCGCGGACTTGGCCGGCTGCACCTTCGAGTTCGACCAAGAGTTTGGGCAATGGCTGCCCATGATCGACACCGATGGACGCAGCAGCGTAAGCGGTGTCTATCTGGCCGGCGATGGCGCGCGGGTGCGCGGCGCAGACGCGGCCGAATGCGCGGGACGCTTGGCGGCGCTGGCGATCCTGCATGATTTTGCGCTAACCGCGCCGGCCGATGAAATCGCCCGTCTACGGCGCGAACTAGCCCGCTTGGAGCGTTTTGCCGCTGGCTTGCGCACGGCGTTCCCCTGGCCCGCCAAACTGGCGGCCACGCTGCCTGATCGGACTATCGTCTGCCGCTGCGAGTCCATTACGGCCGGCGAATTGCGCCGTGTGGTGCGCGACACTGGTGCGATTGAAGCGAATCGCGCGAAGGCGTTTTCGCGCGTGGGCATGGGCCGCTGCCAGGGGCGCTTCTGCGGCCAGGCGGGCGCCGAGGTGATTGCCGCGGCAGCACATGTACCGCTTGAGACAGTAGGGCGGTTGCGCGGTCAGGCGCCCGTCAAACCGCTGCCGTTGGCGCTTAAGGTGAATGATGAGCTGACCGATGCGCTGACCGATGCGCTGACCCATGAAAGGCATCATGAGGCCGGCCCTGAAGCGGAATCTCGCGCCATAAATCGCTCCGTCGATCAGGAGTACTACAAATGACCTCCGTACAAAGCGATGTGATCGTGATTGGCGCCGGCATCGTCGGAACCTCGACGGCGTTGTTTCTGCGCCGCCATGGCATGTCGGTCACTTTACTCGAGCGCGGCCTGACGGGACAACAAGCAAGCGGCACCAACTTCGGCGGGATACGCCGACAAGGCCGGTCCTTGCAGCAACTGGCGATGTCGAATCGAGCGCTGGCCACTTGGTATCACAGCCGCGAATTGCTGGGCGAAGATATTGAATTCCTGGCGTCGGGTCATACGCGCGTGTGCTATCACGCCCACGACGCCGCGTACTTTGACGATTACGCTCGCGAGGCGCGCGCCCACGGACTCGAGCTACAGGTTTTCCATGGCCACGCCTTGCGCGCCCGTTATCCCTATTTGGGCCGGGAAGTACTGGCGGCGTCGCATTCGCCGCTCGACGGCCATGCCAACCCCCGGCTTGCTGCGCCGGCGTTTGCCCGCGCGGCGGTGCGGGCCGGCGCCCAGTTGTTCGAGCAGACCGAGATTATGCGGATCGAAAAAGACGCCGGCGAATTTCGTGTGAGCAGCGCTCACGGCCGCGTGTTTCGCGCAGGCGTGGTGGTGGTTGCGACGGGCGCCTGGGCGGGGCCTCTGAGCGAGCAATTTGGTGAACCGGTTCCGCTGGTGGCGCGCGGCCCGCAAATGGCCGTGACCGAGCCGGTCCCCTATATGTTTAAGGAATCGATGGGGGTGTATACCTCGATCAAGAAAGAAAGCGTCTACTTTCGGCAGATACCGCGCGGCAACTTGATCCTCGGCGGCGGCCCAGCGGGTCCGGCCGATATCACGAGTGCGCGTGCCGCGGTGCTGCCGGAAAATACCTTAAATCAACTGGCCCAGTTTCGTCGCTTGGTCCCGGCGCTGAGTGCTTTGCACGTGATACGTGTGTGGAGCGGCGTCGAAAGTTATCTGCCCGACAGCGAGCCGGTGATAGGGCCAAGTTCAAGCACCGAGGGTTTGTTTTACGCATTTGGTTTTTGCGGCTCCGGTTTTCAGATTGGTCCCGGTGTCGGCGAGACCTTGGCAGAATTGATCGCGACGGGCGCAACGGCAATCCCGCTCGATAGCTTTGCGATCAAGCGATTTAAGCCGGTGCAGCGTGCCTTCGCGGCGCGTTCGCCGCTGTCGAGCGAGGTGACGGATTCCGAGCGACCGGTTAAGGTAGGACATTTATGATACCCACGACGATACCCGTCGGCAGCCCGCTGCGGCCGATGCAGTTTGCTCCGTCCGCGCTCAGTCAAGCTGATGTTGCACCTGGGGATACAGGTGAGTCGATGGCGCGTGCCCTTGATTTTATCGAACAGCATTTTGTGGAGCCTGTCAGCTTGGCGCAACTGGCCGAATTATCGGCGCTCAGCGTGTCGCGTTTTGCGACCGTGTTTCGGCAGCGTATCGGCGTCTCGCCGTATAAATATCTCTGTCTGCTGCGCGTACGCCGAGCCCAGGCGCTATTGTTGGAAGGCATTCCAGGCTCGGTAGTGGCGGTTGAAGTCGGCTTCTTCGATCAAAGTCACCTTGCGCGTCACTTTAAACGGTTGTGTGGCATGACGCCCAGTGTTTTCCTACGGCGCGCCCAGACGGATGGGGTGCAATAGTTGGGAGAGTGGTCGACTTGTCGCGACTTATGACGCCAGCACCAGATGAGAACCGGTAACATTCCCCGCCGTGATGGTATGCAAGCCGGTCAACTCGATCAAAGCATCGCTTGCAGTGGCCGATTTTTCAAGCATATAAGTATTGCCACCGTACTGGAAAGACGTAGCTTCGTGACGGCTCACCAAGCCGGCCGCAAAGGAAGCCGCCGCCGCAAAATTTACTTCGCTGTTCACCGTGGATTGTTGCAAAGGGGTCAGTGAGATAGCGCCTCCTACGCCAATGCCGCTGTCTGTCACGGTGATGATATCGCCGGCAGAGGTGCCAGTGATAATCGCATTAAGCGGATCGTTCGACGCTATGCCAACGTAACCAACAGAAATCGAATCCACACCCGTGGCTAAGGAGTGCGTACCCAAGATGATGGTGTCCAGACCATGGTTGCCACCGCCACCGAGTGTACCGGTATTGGCGGAAACGTTAATCAGGTTTGAACCGGTTCCGACCGTAATATTGACGGTGCCGCTAACAGAACCATCGGTGATGAAGTTGTTACCGTTGCCTAGTGTAATTGTATCGGCATTAAGGCCCGCGGCAACGCCGGTCAAGTTGACATTGACGTGAGCATTGTCGGTGGCGCCTGACAGCGTAAAGCCAGTGGTGACGCCCACGGCCGTTGGCGCGGTCGACGTGTTCGTACCGTATGCCACATTGCCTGTCAGGGTCAGGTGTAGAAGAGCCGTGTCGGCAATCGACGTCAGCGACGTAGTACCCGCGCCGGTGTTTGCGATCGTCACGTTCGCAATCGCTCCATCGGTCAGTGTGCCGATCGACGAATTGCCCGGTCCCGCGAAAGTTAAGGTAGCCAAGGTCGGATCGGTGAAACTGGTGATGCTGGCGTTGCCGGCAGCCGCGGTACCCGCACCTGTATCGGTATTGGTCAGGGTGAAGGTTGCCGCGCCATGGGTTTCATTCAGCGTACCGATCGTTAGAGCGCCCGTGCCGCTTACCTTCAGGGTCGACAGGTTATTATCGACCAAGGTCGTCATTAAATTGCCCGTGTTGCCTGCGGTGTATGCCATGTCATTGCTGACGATATTCACGGTGCCGATGCCAACCCCGGCATTATCGGCCAAGCTTAAGCTCAGGGCCGAGAGTGCTGTTGCATTCGTTACTGCTCCGAAGGTCACGGTGCTTGAATCTGCCGTGCCGTTCGAGTCGGCATAGCCGACTGCCACTGCGCCGGCGATGCTGCTGTCGAGTGAAATTGCCGCGCCCGTCGCGGCGCCGCTGAAAGTGATGCCGCTGGCGGACCCAATAACGTCGATCAGGCTGGCGTTGGCGTCCAGCACAGCCAGGTTGATCGTGCCGGTGACATGACTCGTTACACCGAGGGTTTGGAAGCCGGTCACTAAGTTGGCTGTGGCCGCCGTCAATGCGTAGGGCCCGCCAATACCATCCAAGATCAATTCGTTGTTGCTTGCCGAACCAGCGGTGATTGCCTTGCCGGCGTCAGTTAAATCGCTGATGGTGATAATGTCCTGACCCGTCGAGCCCGTGAAGGTATCGAGCGTGGAGTTCAGGGCGGCAGTGATCACGCCGCTAGACGTGGTGGTCAGGGCAATCGCTCTAGCGTACGAACCGAGGCCCGTGAGGGCGCTGGAATTGCCGTCATTGAAGCCGGCTGCGCCACTAACAGCCACGGTCGTTAATGCTGCATCGTTCGTCGTATTCAGGCTGGTCAATGCCAATGCGTTTGTGCCGGCGATGTTCACGGTGGTTAAATTCGAATCGACAAAGGCCGTCAGTACGGAATTACCCGTTGCTGTGGTCACGTTCAATGTCGTGATTTCGTTGTTGGTGTCGGTGAGGGTGTTGTTACCACCCTTAGCCGACGTGACGACTCCAGCCGCAATGGCCGGCGCCGATAGGCTGGTCAGCATCAGGCTCAGCGTTGAATTGGCGGCCGGGCTGGCCGTACCTGTCGTTGAATTGTTAATTACCAGCGCAGTCGCTGTGCCGCTCAGGCTCAGGTTGGTCAGCGCGTTATCGTTGATGGTATTGACCGTATTTGCAGCGTAGTTACTCAGCGCTACGGTTGTCATGGTGTTGGCGGTCGTCGTGCCGTAGCTTGCGTCGGTAATGCTAACCGCCCCGTCGACAACGCCAAGAGCTGCCGGTTGAGCAACTACCGAGTTGACAATGGTCGCAGCGGTTACGCCGTTGATACCTGGAGCTGCGCTAACCGGGGCCGCAGTAGCCGCGCCCGCTGCAGCAGCAATGACCACGGTGGGTGCGACTGCCGCGGACTGATGCACCGTCACCGAAGTCGTGCCGGCGGCGCCCGTTTCCGTGATCGCGCCACCCGTTGCTGTAACGAGTAGCGTGCCAACCTCGTTGTCCGTGATGGTGACGACGGTACCACCATGGGTCGTGGTCGCTCCAAAGGTCGTGTTAGCCGTGATTGCACCATTGGTTTCGACCACGGCAAGCGTGCCGGCGACCGCTGCTGTGGTACCGACGGTCACGGTGGCGCCCACCGCCGTCGCACCGCTAACCGTGACGCTATCATTCAAGCCGCCTTGAACGGTAACGGCTGCGATTACTGTGGCACTATCGGTCAAGGTAATGTTGGTGGTGGCCGCCGCCGTAACGCCCAGAGCTGTGGTGCCGCCAACTTCCATCACGTTCAAGGCAATCAGGCCAGTGTAGCCCGTGAAATTGCTCAGGCCCGATGCCGCTGTAGAGGTCAGGTTGACCGTCTGCACGCCGCTAACCGGAGCGCCGGTCGGCAATGCGGTACCTCCCCCGGCATCCAGAATATTGAAGACATTGCCGGTGCCCGTCGCGGTGATGGTGTCAGGTGCTGCGAACGTAGCGCTCGTGTTGATAATGCCGTAAATCGCGGTGTTGCCCGTCGGTGTGAAGGTCGCAATCGTGCCAGCCACGAAGGTGAGCGTTTGCGGACCCGTATTCCCGCCCGTGTTTGCAATCGTCGTAGACCCGCCGGTGTTTGTTATCGCCGTAGTCCCGCCGGTGTTTGCAAGAGGCGTAGTCACGTCGATGTTTGCTAACGTTGTCGTCAGATTGGTGATGGCCGTTTGTTCGCTAGCCGCTGTGGTAATGTTGTCGATGACTGTGCGAGTATTCGTTGATGATGTCGTTCCGATGTAGGCGTTTTGCGCCTCGGCCGACCCTGCAACTGCGGTCGTGAACGCTGCCGAGTAGGCAATTTTCTGCGCCAGAATCGTTGCGTCACCGCTCGTTGCGCCGTTGAAAATATTTAGCGCGACCGAAGCGAGCGTAAACGTGCCCGAATTGATCGCTTGCACATAGTAGTTCAGGCCAGCGAGGTCCGCAGCATGACCAAACAGTGATTCATAGATCGCGTTGATTTGTTGCGTTACCGGCAAGCCACCGTACAGCGCGGTCGACTCAGCCGAAGTAGCGAATGCGTTGATGATGGTGCTGAGGTTGCCATTGGCATTGACCAATTGGTATTCCCAGTAGGTCAAACCTGTCGGATCAGCCGGGCGGCCGTAGTATGCCAAGTAGATATTTTCAATCTGCTGTTGATATGCTGCTGCCGCCATTATCTTATGCTCCGAGAGAGATTTTCAAATACACAAAACATGTGTGTTTCATCGAAATTTCATGCGGCATTCGGAGTAATGCCAAAACTCAGTGTCAACAACAATAAATTTTAAATTTCAAACTATAGGAATCGAGAACCCGGCGTGATGGTTTCACCTAAGTTAGAAAAAAATAAAATAAGAATTTATGTAAAAATTAAGACTACTTACTACTGTCTTGGTTATATAGATAGAGCGCGTTAATTTTTATAAATTTACGTACATGAATGCTCAGATGGACGCCGCAAAACGCAACTCCGCTCAATAACATGATGCATGCCGCCCGTTCCCGGCATATGCGATCACGTCGGTGAAATTGACGACCCCAGAACGAACCTCGTCCGGAATTGTCTGGCATGTGATCTGATTCGGTTTCACCTTCGGTATCCTCGGTAAGCTGATAAGCGACAATCGTTTCGGATATGTTCGCAAAGTAACCCTATTCGCAAAGTACGTGCCAGCGCTTGCTGACGCTCATTCCATTCTGCGTGGCCGCTTTATTTATTTGCTGTCGCGACCGTCCGCTTTGGCTTTCAAGCGAGTGTCCGCAATGTCATCCGACTCCGGTCCCAAAATATGGGAAAGAGCGTGCCGGACGTTAGCGTTATATTTGTAATATTTACTTTGGAGATTGTAATATTTCCTTTTAGGGATCGAATGCCGGTTCTGTCGCGGTAAGACAAGATGAAAAATGATTCCTTCAACCATTGCCCTAAACCGCTTCGTTTGACTTGATAGCCTTTGCGGAAGGGCGGCGTTCACTTTCTGTCGATGAATATTTTTATATTTGTTCGTAAAATGACGCCCAACTTCGCATTATGTGAGCGTAATGATCGAATGCGCGTGGACGTATTGCACGCCATGTCTGGCGCACCACTCGATGCTTCGCCTAGATCTCCCAGTTTTCGCTCAATTGCCGCATAGAGTCAGCCTGTGACGTAGGCTAACTCTATTTTTACAATACTCATTTACTCTCGAAAATTTAGCGGACATAGCTGGTTATCAGAGAAGAAAGGCGAGCGATTCCGTCGATAAACCTCGCGAAGCACGTACATAGGAATGCTTTTCCATGGTCAAGAACGTTGGTGTGCGAGAACTAGCCACTCAGGCCCTTAATACGACTGGCGATCAGCTTCACAGAGCAGTCGAGCACGTCGGGGAAGTCGGTTTGTCCAGAGTGTTGGTCCGAGCCGCGCAGTTCAGCGGCTTACCGGGTAGCAGAGTTTCGCGTGCAGCGGCTTCACAGTGGCGCGTTCCGGTGGATAAACTCCCACTGCTTGGTTCGAAACCCAGCGCAACCGCAAAGGGTTGGAAACCCAACGCAACCGCAAAGTTGTCGCGAGAGTTGATGGACATTATCGCCGGCTTGCTTGATGGCAAGACGCTGACGGACTTCGCACAGTGCGATCGCCGGTTCGCGGAGATAGCAGGCGATTTGGTCCGCGGCCTCACATTCGAGCGCCCAGATGAAATGCGGTACGGCATGGCTTATCTGGCCGATAAGGGCCGCTCACGTTTCTCAGAACTCCATCTACAGAAGCTGACGCTTACGCACGCGCAATATGATTTGGGCGATCTGGAAACCATCCCGGCAGTGGCTCGCGAATCGATCCAGTTCCTGGTGCTGGACCGCTCATTAACCGAGGCCGGTTGGCGTTTTCTCGACAAGCTCCCTAATCTGCGCGAGGTCCGCATGCTGCAATCGAACGGCTATGATGCGGCCGAGGTGGTGCGTCTGCCGAAGTCTCTGGTCACGCTCCAATTGCTTATGCCAACGACACGGCAAGCGCTGGAACATCTCGAACAGTTCCCGGCGTTGGAAACGGTCGAAGTTGCGATGTTGCCGGATTCCAGCCTAGGTGAAGTCCTTGAGCCGTTCGGTCTTTCGACGCCGAGCGATGAGAGTGCCGAGGAAAATGATGCAAATGATCATGGCGGTGGTGCGTTGAGCAACGTCACAATGACGGCCTTGAGGTTCCATCAAGACCAACGCTGCGAGGAAACGGACATTGTCAGGTTGCCTACCTCCTTGCGGACATTAACACTACCCCATTCATTAACCGAGGCCGGTTGGCGTTTTCTCGACAAGCTCCCTAATCTGCGCGAGGTCCGCATGCTGCAATCGAACGGCTATAATGCGGCCGAGGTGGTGCGTCTGCCGAAGTCTCTGGTCACGCTCCAATTGCTTATGCCAACGACACGGCAAGCGCTGGAACATCTCGAACAGTTCCCGGCGTTGGAAACAGTCGAAGTAACGATGTTGCCGGAGTCCAGCCTAGGTGAAGTCCTTGAGCAGTTAGGTCTTTCGACGCCGAGCGATGGGAGCGCCGAGGAAAATGATGCAAATGATCATGGCGGTGGTGCGTTGAGCAACGTCACAATGACTGCGTTGACATTCGATCACGATCAACTCTTCGAGGACGCCGATATTGCCAAACTGCCTGTCTCCTTGCGGGAATTAACATTGCCTTGGTGTTGCAATTTGTCTGCGACCGCATTTGAGCTGCTCCATGGTGTCGCGCTACGGTCGCTCGATGTCAGCCAGTCTCCTAATCTGTCGGGCGCGGTGCTCGAGGTGATTCTGCAACATCCGACCCTCCGGCGATTCCGGTCAGCCGCATCGAATTTGACCGCTAGCGATGCGAAGGCGATTGCGGCCAGCCCTAGGCTGACAGCAGTCGAATTGCCTTACAACAGCATGATTGGCGACGTAGGTATCAAGGCGCTTCTGGCCAATACGCGCATCGATGTCCTCAACATTGGGCGCTGCGGCGGGAGTGATCGCTTGGTGCTGGATCTGAACAGGCAGGCGCCGCTTCATCTGAGACAACTGACGTTGCAGGCCTGATCGACGATCGGGCGGCCGGTTGAAGTCCCAACATGAAGCCGCCATACGGCGTCGCCTCGACCTGATATTGACGTCCGCCAGCGCTAGCGATGACGAAGGTGTTTATCAGGTGTAAGCTATTGCCATGACAGATACCCCCGACCCCGACAAACTAAAAGGCCCCGGTGGTTTGACGCTGCGCCAGATTCACGAACAGGTGCAAAAGAGTGTCGAGCGCGACCGCGAGGCCCAGACTCAACGCAATGCGCTCGCGCCGCCGCAGAGCCGGTGGCAACGTTGGGTGCGCTTTGCGTGGGGCCGTAGCGGTCGACGCTAGCTTTAACGTATATTAGCGCGTCCCAGGCAGCAAAATATGTTCGTCTACCTTGCGGATGTCGGTATGTCCGCAAAAAGCCATGGTGATGTCCAGCTCATTTTGGATGATCTCCAGGCATCGTGTGACGCCGGCTTCACCCATTGCACCCAGCCCGTAGAGAAAACTCCGGCCGATCAGCGTGCCCTTGGCGCCAAGCGCTACGGCTTTGAGCACGTCTTGTCCACTGCGGATACCGCCATCCATCCAGACCTCGATGCGGGAGCCGACCTCACGGGCAATTTCCGGGAGCGCGGAAATCGACGACGGGGCGCCGTCGAGTTGGCGCCCGCCATGATTGGAGACAATCATGGCGTCGGCGCCGCTGTCGGCAGCTAGGCGCGCATCTTCAGCATCCATAATGCCCTTTAGAATCAGCTTGCCGCCCCAGCGTTTCTTGACCCACTCGACGTCGGCCCAGCTTAAGCCCGGATCGAACTGCTCGGCGGTCCATGCGCTCAGTGACGATAGGTCGCCGACTCCTTTGGCGTGCCCCACGATATTGCCGAAGCTGCGTCGCTGGGTGCCAAGCATGCCCAGGCACCAGCGTGGCTTGGTGGCCAGATTGATCAGGTTGGCGAGGGTCGGTTTGGGCGGCGCCGATAGCCCGTTTTTAATGTCCTTGTGACGTTGACCGAGGATCTGCAGGTCCAGCGTCAGCATCAAGGCACTGCAGTGGGCCGCGCGAGCGCGTTCAATCAGGCGCTCGATAAAATCGCGATCGCGCATCATATAGAGTTGGAACCAGAACGGCTGGCTAGTGTGCGCGGCAATATCCTCGATCGAGCAGATGCTCATCGTCGACAAGGTGAATGGCACGCCAAATTTTTCCGCCGCGCGTGCCGCGAGAATCTCGCCGTCGGCATGTTGCATGCCGGTCAACCCCGTGGGCGCGATGGCCACCGGCATGGCGCTCGCTTGC
>Ga0302220_10001738_pt1 | contig 16674 bp, 17 predicted proteins | sample II_Palsa_E1_3_FD_194572 | JGI IMG/M metagenome (GOLD analysis project Ga0302220, IMG submission 194572) | Peat permafrost microbial communities from Stordalen Mire near Abisko, Sweden - II_Palsa_E1_3 | ecosystem: Environmental > Terrestrial > Soil > Palsa > Peat permafrost | place: Sweden...
CGCAGATGTTCCCGTTTGCGATGCTGCTGGTCAGCGTCTACCCGATGTTTCAGTGGGCTGGCCTGCTCGACACCCGGCTGGGTTTGATCATTGCTTACATCATCCTCGCGCTGCCGAGCGGTACCTACATGCTCTATAGCTATTTAATCAATATTCCTAACGAAATCATCGGGGCGGCTCGCGTGGATGGAGCAAGCGAGAGATACATCCTGCATCGGATCGTCTTACCGCTCGCTATTCCCGCGATGGTGACAGTCGGACTGTAATCGTTCATGTGGGCCTGGAATGACCTGCTGTTTTCACTGACGCTGATCACATCGCCGGACTTGCGTACGGTCGGCCCGAGCCTGTTGCTGAGCTATCTCGGTGAAGGCCGTGCGAACTGGGGCGGCGCAATGGCCGAATCGATCGTCATCTCGCTGCCTGTCGTGCTGGGGTTCGCATTCCTTCAGCGCTACTTCATCAAGAGCCTCACCGCCGGAGCGGTCAAATCATGAAACTCGCAACAGGGTTGCCATTGTCACGGGCTCGGGCCAAGGCATCGGCCGGGCGATTCTCGAGCGCTTCGTGGCAGAAGGGGCGAAGGTCGTCGCCGTTGAACTGTCGGAAGAAAGCGCGCAGCGCGCGGTGGCCGGTCTGCCGCTCGGACAGGTCCACACGTTGTGCCTCGACGCTCACGAACAGTCCACTGTGGACGAGGCCGTTCATACCGCGAAGACACGTTTCGGAGGACTGGACATCCTAATCAATAACGCCGTTCAGTACACGGCCGCCAGCGCCACGAAAGAAACCGACGAAGGCTGGGCCCGCACCATCGATTCCGCGTTGAGCGCGACCTTCCGGTTTTGCCGGGCCGCGCTGCCGGAAATGATTGCGCGCGGTGGCGGATCGATTATCAATGTTGCATCGATCGACCAGATCGTCGCCAATCCGGGGTTCGCCGCGTATACCGCCGCCAAAGGCGGGGTGCGTGCATTGACGAAGCAGATCGCCGTCGAATTCGGCATGCAGGGGGTGCGCTGCAATTCCGTCTCTCCGGCGTTCATTGTGACGGAGAGGACAGCTCGGGCAATGACATCGGCCGATCTCGCCGCCGTCGCGCAGAGCTACCCGATGGGCCGGCTCGGCGAACCGCTGGACGTTGCCAACGCGGTCCTGTTTCTGGCGAGCGACGAGTCTTCGTTTATCACGGGCGTAGATCTTCCACTCGATGGCGGCTTGACGTCGCTGGCCGCCAGTACACTGCTTTCAAACCATATTCGTACTTCGTGGGGACTTCCTGCCCTGCATATCGTGGAGAACAAGAAATGACGATGACGATCGTCCTCAGATCTCTGGCCGGCGTCTTTCCCGTGTCGCCGACCCCGTTCGAGGAGAACGGGAACCCCGACGTCGCCAGCCTGCGCAATCTGGTGCGCTACCTGGTCAAGGCCGGCGTGGATGGCATTACTTATCCTGGCGTGGCCAGCGAATTCGGACAGTTGAGCGCCGACGAGCGGCTCATGCTCACTGATGTCGTGCTCGACGAAATCGGCGGCCGTGTGCCGCTGGTCGCCGGCGTTTCCAGTACCGATGCCGACGTCACCATTCGGCTCGCGCAAGCGGCGGCGAAGGGCGGTTCGGCTGCCCTGACGATTGCCGTACCGCCGCAGCGCAAGACGGCGCAGTCGCAGATCGAATTTTTCAGCCGGATAGCGGCAGCCCGTCCCTGACACGCCTGTGATGTTGCAGAACGTGCCGGCTCCCGTTGGAGCCGGTCTCGATCCCGAGGTGCTGATCGAGTTTCTGAACGCGGTGCCCCGGATTCAGTACATCAAGGAAGAGACTTTGCCGAGCGGCCAGCGCCTGTCGATTCTCAAGCACGGCGCACCCGAGGCGATGCTCGGCGTGTTCGGCGGCGCGGGTGGGCGCTACATTACCGACGAATTGCGGCGGGGCGCGTGCGGCACCATGCCGGCGGTCGAACTCGCGGAAGTTCATGTCGAGTTGTTCAGGGCGCACCGGGCAGGGCGGAGCGACCAGGTGCGTGAACTTTTCACCCGTATGCTGCCGATCCTGAACGTGCAAGCCGTGTTCCGCTGGTCTCTGACCAAGTATGTGTTGCATCGTCGCGGATTGATTCAGTGCCGCCTGCAGCGCGCATCGGGCCCGTTGCTCGATGCCGCCGACGCTGCCGATGTCGATGTCGACGATTTCCTGCGCGACATCGACGATCTTCTCCTTCCCCAGCAAGTGCTTTCCACCATTGGAGGCGGAATCCATGGCACAGCTTGAATTGCGTCAGGTTCAAAAGTCTTTCGGCGATGCGTCCGTCATTCATAACGTCGACCTGCAGGTTGCCGACGGTGAATTTTGCGTGTTCGTCGGTCCCTCGGGCTGCGGGAAGTCCACGTTGTTGAGACTGATTGCGGGGCTGGAGGAAAGCACGTCCGGCACGATTTCGATCGGCGGCAAAGACGTCACCGCATTGCAGCCCGCAAGGCGTGGCATCGCGATGGTGTTTCAATCCTATGCCCTCTACCCGCATATGAGCGTTGCGGAAAACATGGGGTTTGGCCTGAGAATGACCAAACCTCGCTTCGTCGATTTAAGCTCATTCGTCGGAATTTTTACCCGCGCTCGGCGCACCGAGCATGACAGTCCAGCCAAGTCCGCGCACGTTGCGGATCACGCCTTGCCCGAATTTCTTGCGCACGGAATGGATCAGTACATCGACGGCATTGCTCTCCACCTCCTTGCCCCAACCATACAACTTGTCCTCGATCTGCGCACGCGAAAAGATGGTGCCCGGATGTTCCAGCATCGCGTGCATCAGCGCAAATTCGCGCGCGGACAACGCGCCGGCCTTGTCGCCGAAAGTCAGCGTGCGCTGGTCGAGATTCAGGCTGAGGGTGTTATCGCCGAGACGGGATACAGCGTAGCCCGCTTTGCGCCGCAGCACCGCCCGCATCCGCGCCAACAGCTCGCCGACTTCGAAGGGCTTGAGCAGATAATCGTCCGCGCCGATATCGAGACCTTCAATCCGTGTATCGAGATCGTCACGCGCGGTCAGGATCAACACGGGCACAGGATTGCCGCCCGCGCGCGCCGCGCGCAGCAGCTCGATGCCTGACATGCCCGGCAAGCCGATATCGAGCAGCACGACCGTGTAATCGGCCGCGCCCATGGCCTCGCGTCCGGCGGCGCCGTCACGCACCCAGTCCACGGCGTAGTCTGCGTCCTTCAGTGCACGCATCAGGCTTTGCCCGATCTGGAGATCGTCTTCGACCAGCAGAACTCTCATCGCAACCTCCAATTTTTTCATCCATTCGCCAGTGGAAAACTGACCGCTGCAACGATCCCCGTGTGGCCATCGTGACGATTTTGAATGACCGCCTGACCGCCGTATTTTGCCGTGATTGCCTTTACGATCGAGAGACCGAGCCCGGTGCCTTCCACATCCGCGTTCGTATTCGCATTGGCGCGGAAGAACCGGTCGAAGACACGCGGCAGCGACTCCTCCGCGATGCCCGGCCCTGTGTCCGTGACCTCGATCCATAGCGCGTTCGCTTCGCGACGCATGCTCAGGTCGATCGTGCCGCCATCGGGCGTGTAGCGCACCGCATTGCTCACGAGATTCTTTACCGCAATGGCGACATCCGCGCCCGATGCGGCTACCTTGTCGGTGAGCATGGCGTCGGCGCCGATGTCGATACCCCGCGCCGCCGCGATCGGCAGCACGCCGGAAACTGCATCGACCACGATCGGCGAAATATCCGCGGGTTCGACCGTGGCGCCAAGCGGCGCGTCCGCGCGCGCGAGCCGCAGCAACTGCCCGATCAGCACGCCGCTGCGCGCAATGCCGCTGCGCAACTCCTGGAACCGCTCCTGATTCCCGGCCACGATATGCGGCTGCAGATTGTCCGCCTGCAACTGCAGCGCGGTGAGCGGCGTGCGCAGCTCATGAGCGGCATCGGCAATGAACTTGCGTTCGGCTTCGATCACCTGAGCGAGCCGCGCGATCATGCGGTTGATCGAATTGACGAACGGCAGCACTTCGCCCGGCACACCCGCGATGGGCAGCGGTTTCAGGTTCCCGGCATCGATGGTTTGCGCGGCCAGCCCAAGCAGCGTCAGCCGCCGCAACGTGCGATGCACGATCACGACCACCGCAAAGAGCACGAGCGGCAACAGGACGAAGGTAGGCCAAAGCGTGGTGAGCGCAGTGTCGCGCACGAGCTGCTCACGGACCGACGAACGCTGCGCCACCTGAATCACGCCCGCGTCCTGACGCAGCGTATAGATGCGCCAGCGTTCGCCATTGACCATCTCGGAAGTAAATCCCGCCGGGGCGTCTTCCGGCAGCGGCAACGATGGATCGGTAGAGCGCAGCGGGACATCGGCGTCGGGCTTGCGGATGGTTATCACGATATCGCGCGCCGGTTGCGAGCCGCGTGCCGGTGCGACCGGAATAGCATCGGCGAGATCGCCTCGCATGCGCATAGCGACCTGCTCGAGACGCAGGTCGAGCAACGCGGTCATGCCGGTGCGGCAGAGTTGATACGTGCTGACGCTCTGCGCAATGGCGACGACGCTCACCAGCACGGCCAGCGCCACGATGAGGTTGTTTCGAAGCGAAGGCTTCATGGCATGGCGGATGAAGGCGGACGAAAACGAAGGGTTCATCGGTCGATACCGGTTCCGGCTAAAAGATCCAAGCAGATCCAGGCGCAATGCCGGACTGCTCACTCGCTCATTTTCCGCTCATTCTTGCCTGTGAACATGCAGTCACTCGAACCACTGGTTCGCATCGTGACCCAACAGGAGACAACTCATGTTCCATTTTTTCAGTCACCACGCAAGCGTCGACAGCAACGATCAGGATGCCATGCGCAACAACGGAACCGTAGCAGACGAGGACGTTGCACAGCCGACGGAGCGCGCCGCCACATATGACGAATGCTGCCCTGGCTGCTGCTCGGCGCCGTAGTCGGCGTCTGATCCTTGCGCATCGCATGGATCAGTACGTCAACGACATTTCTTTCCACCTCTTTACCCCACCCGTATAGTCTGTCCTCGAGTTGGCTGCGCGACAGGATCATCCCGGGCCGTTCTAAAAACGCGTGCATCAAAGCGAATTCCCGCGCTGACAACGACGCCGCTATCACATTGCGGCTTAACATGCGTTTCTCGAGATCCAGGATCAGCGAGTCGCCGCCAATACGGGTGGTCGCGTAGCCCGCTTTGCGCCGCAACACCGCCCGAATGCGCGCAAGCAGTTCGCGGACTTCGATTGGTTCGAGTATGCAATCGTCGGCGCCGACGTCAAGACCCTGAACGCGCGTCTCCAGATCGTCCAGCGCAGTGAGAAGCAACACGGCAACGTCGTTGCCCGCGGCACGCAACGCGCGTAGCAGGTCGATACCGTCTGCGCGCGGCAAGTCGACATCGAGCAACACCACAGCGTAGTAGGCCGTGTCAATAGCCACACTGGCGGCTTCGCCATCGCGTAACCACTCTACACTGCAGTCCGCATCCTTCAATGCGCGAAGCAGGAGTTGGCCGATTTGCGGATCGTCCTCAACTAGTAAAACTCGCATGATGTTCCGTCGCGTCGTTCGTGAGTTCTCGGTAGGTTGGAAGAGTCGCGCGCATCCCGCGCACGGTCTTCCCTGGATGGAATCGTGACAAACGGTTGTCTTGATGAGGCAGGCAGAGTATGGATGATTTTTAACAATGACGGAAATACGGGCTCGCAATGCCTGTATAAGCAGCGCATATAGCTCGCAGAGCCACAGGCGATCCCGGACGACGGGCGCCGCGCGCGGCTTAGAAGAGGGAGCCGGTGCCAGGTCCGACCGCGGCCCAACCCGCATGCGAGGCTCTCATATGCCGCCATCTTTACGCTTTCGGGAATGCAGATTCGTACCGTACTTTGATGCGTATCTCGCCAAATTGCGCAAAGAAGGCGACCCCCAATTTTCCCCCCTTGCTTAGTCTTAGCGTGTCGTACATTAATGAAGCAGGAACTGGGGCTTGGACACTACGAAGGTCGAGGATGGCGTGGGTTTCATCACCATGCAGCGCTGGCCATCTCGGCCTACGGGTTTCTGCTCTCAGAGCGCCTCGCTACCGGAACCCCGGTCAGCGCCAAAAGAGACTTCGCGGCACGCCAGATACCTGCATTTCCCGACGATTACATTGCACGGGGAAGTCCGGCGCGCACAGCGCCACACCGCTGACTCGATTGCTACCATTCGCTACGAACTTACGGTCCGGCTGGTCGCCGAACTCGATGTGTGTCCATCCTGTCGGAACATGGGAAGACGCTTTGATTTAATGACACAGTAAGATTGGTCAGTGCGAGGCCGTTCGGAGGCCGCTTTAGCGCCCCCGCGGATCGTTAGTTAACCCGAACGAATTTCACGTTTTCGGCGCGAGCGCAACCGCTTCCGCTCGACGTCATCGTCACGGACGTGGCGGTGCCCACTGGCACGGCGATCGGCGCGGTGTTTAGCTGGACCCAACCGTTGGTGCCGGTGGTGCCGTTGACCATGGTGGTCTGTCCCGCGACAGTGAGTGCCATGTTGGAATCGCTGTTGGCATTCACGATGTTGTAGTAATAGACATCGTAATTGCCGGCGTTCTGGATATTCGGGGTCCAGCTGGCTATGTTGCCGGCCACATTGCAGGTCCCGTAGCGCGACTTGTAGTCAATCGTCCAGCCCGGGAGGCTGGAAGTCGACCAGGTTCCGGCGACTTCGGCATAACCCGAGCCCGCGTCGTTGTAGTCGACGTAATAGTCCTTCCGCCAATAGCGCACATAGTCGAAGAAAACCTGATCGGACGACGCCGTAGGCAAGGACGAACCGGATGCAACGTCGGTCAGCCAGATGTTGATCGGATCGTGCGTGTCGTTGGTTGGCAAATAGGAGAACGGGCCAGAGGACGCCGTTTTCGTACCGTTGACGTAGAGATAGGGCTGCGCCACCGGATTACCGTCGACGTAGAAGGTAATCGAGTTTTCTTCCCAGTCGACGCCGTACGTGTGGTAGGCCTTTGAAAAATCGGATCCAGCGTAGGCGCCTCCGGTGGCGAAGCCTGAATACGGGTACTGATTGGTCGTGGTTTCCGTCTCGCCGGAACCCGAGAACGGGGGATACCATTTGAAGAGATTGTTTTGGAGAGTCGTCAAGCTACCGGAGTTGATCTCGAAGACATCGATCTCGGTGCGCCGGGCTGTCGTGAAAGTATTGGCCCCATCGCCCTCTTGCAACCAGAACGAGGTATGCCAGCCCGGGGTAGAATTGATCTTGATGGAGGTTTCATAGTAGCCGTAGCGGAACCGCTGCTTACTGACAAGGCCTCCGCCAGTGTAATGCTGGGTAATGATTGCCCCATTGGCTCCCACCACGCCGGGCGTGTCCTGCTTTAGAAGACTCACGACCATGTTGCCATTGGCCTCACTGACGTTCGCGGGCGTCTGCACGCTGTTTAGTTGTGCCTTCCACTGATCAGTGCGGTAGTTCCACTTCGTGGTGTCGACTGCCGTGCCGTCGAAGTCGTCGCTGAATGCGGGGTTGTTGACAACATCCGCCGTCCATCCGTTGGTGAGGGGCGGACCCAATGGGGTGTCGCTCGCCGCATGTGCAGCGGAGGCCAGCAAACCCATAAAGCCGGCGGTGGCAACGAATGCGCCGGCAGCGTGCATGGAGCGAATCGCGATCAATGGTGCGCGTAGGCGCAAGACCGATAGTTTCATAAATCCCCTGATTGTTGGTAATCGGCGATGCGTTCCATTTAACGGAACAAATGGAGATTACTCGGCAATGAGTGCGCTTGACATAAGGGTTTGCTCCTAGAAAATATCCCATTAATTGGAACTGATATCTGCTAACCTCAATTCAAGTCATTGGTGAACTGACGAATCGCGTTCACACAGTCGCGGCCCGGGTCACTTACCGTCGGTCAAAAACCGAGGTGAAGGGCGATGCCGCCGAAAAGGCCGCAAGCAATGTCCGGACGAGGTGTGCTGGAATCCGCAATCTGCGAAGTCGTGGTTGTCGTCGGTTCTGCGAACGGCTGATCAAGCTTTGCGGGTAAATCCCGGCCGTCGAATCTCGGCGGCCGGTTTGTGGATGCGCTCGCAATCATCGAACGCATTTGGGCGTAAATTCTCCGCGTAAGCGATGGTTCTGGCCTAGTGTCGGTGTCGTTTCTGGCTGCATCAGGCTATTCCGAACTTCGACCTATTGCCTTTGCGTTTGATACAGGACATTTTCTGCATGACGAGCGAATTGACCCAACACATTCCTTATCGATTACCGGGCTCGTCTGGCTGTTACTGGTTTAGCACTGTGGATCGGCGTTGCGCCCGGCGGGGCCGGCGATCTTTGCGGCCATCGAGCAAGCCATTCTCGACGGGAGGCTGCAACCCGGCCAGATATTGCCCCCGCAGCGCCTGAACGCTGACCTCATGGGACTTCATGTGAATACCGTCAACCGTGCGATGCGCGAGGCGGCCGAGCGCGCGCTCGTTCACGCGACCAGCCGGCAGAGCACGGTTGTCGTAGGAACGCGAAAAATGCTCGCCGAGGCTAGTCGCGGATACGAAAGGATGGAGGCAGATCTTCCTTCCATTTAGGCGTGGGGCCGGGTCGCGCTGAAATCCTCGCCAGCTTTGCGTCGACGCGGCGGTGCCAGGTAACCTAGTAGCGGGGCATTGTCGAGGCGTTGTCAACTTACCGAACGTAAGACGGCACGAAGGCAAGTAGGAGGAGTGGTCAGACAGTCGACGAATTTTGGGTGAATTCGGTGAGGTGGCGCCATTTATCGAACCGGGTGGCGAGCAGTTTGCGATGAAGTGAAGCGCGCAGCAGATGCCCCTTGAGCGGCAAAATGTTGTGGGATCGGGCCAAGACACCAGAGGAATTTCTGTGTACGTTTCGGCTCGCGAAAGCCGCGCGCGCGTCGCTCAGGCATTGTCAACTTGTCAAGAGTGAGACGGTAAGAGGTCAGGAGCGAGGAGTGGTCAGAAAGCAGTGCACGGATTTTGGGCGATTTCGGCGAATTCGCGCCATGCAACGAAGCGCGCTGCGAGTTGTTTGCGGTAGAGCGAAGCGCGCAGCAGATGCCGCTTGAGCGCGAAATGTTGCCGGATCGGCCTGAAGCACGAGAGAAATTGCTGTGTGCGTTTAGGATCGCGAAAGCCGCGCATGCGCCGCTCGCGTTCGCGCGTCGGTTGGTCGCTGTTCTCTGCGCGGTTGTTCAGTCGAGCTGCGGCTCTGACAAATACGTGCTTAACGTTCGCCAGTTCCGAGATCTCGGTTTTTGCTGCGGGATAGCTGCGCAACTGATCGGTGACGATCTTGCGCGGCACCGGGTTCGCGCGCAGCACTCGCTTGAAGAAGCGTTTGGCGGCGCTCTTGTCGCGCCGCTTTTGCACCAGGATGTCAGGTTCGGCGCCATGCTCGTCCACTGCACGCCACAACAGGTACGGCCCTCCACGTAGCGTGACGAACATCTCGTCGAGGTGCCACGTGCTACCTGGTTTGCGTCGCGCTGCTTTCACCCGGTGGGAAAAGCCCTTGCCAAATTTATCGCACCAACATCGAATCGTCTCGTATGTCACGATCAAACGGGCTCAAAGAGCAGCTCCTCAACGTCGCGCAAGCTCAACTGAAAGCGGAAAAACCAGCGCACAGCGCAACTGATCACCTCGGCTGGGAAACGATAGCCCTGATAAAGCGATTTAGATTTCTTCATCCCCCATTTTGCGCGACCGACCCAACAACTTGACAATGCCATGGCCCGACATTCCCAATCCACGAGCGTCGGCCCGGCTGCTCTGTCTATCCTTCACGCGTTTCCATGGCCGCGGCCCGGAATTCCAGGATGTACTGCTGCCTCCGTACGTTAAGCACCTTCGTGGTTTGCCTTCAATCAAGCTTACTTCGACGTTATGGAACACCATTTTCAAAGGGAAACCTATATGAGCGAAGCACGTTTCTGCTTTTGAAGGGTATCAGTCAGCGAGCCACGATATTATAGGTAGATAGGACGCGGTTCCTTAGACACGCGTAGTCCCGGCAGGCAGCAAGCGGATCGGCATTTCCTGAGTTTTGCGCGCCACGAGGTGAGAGCGGGTGTCAACCGTGACTGTATTGTTCAACATCTGTAAGCGGATGAAGCATTAAAACGGAGGCCCATCGCAAAATCGCGTACGCAATGGGCGAATCGGGTTTCGTGGAGGGCGCATGGCGCGATCGAAAATACAGCTTCGGCATCTCCTTTACTTTGTCAAGATTGTTGAAGCAGGTAGCTTCTCGCGTGCAGCGAACAGGATTCACGTCGCGCAACCCGCTCTTAGTCAGCAAATGGCTGAACTGGAGAACAGCCTCGGAGTGTCGTTGCTATACCGCAGCGCGCGAGGTGTCCTCCCAACGGCAGCCGGAAAGCTACTGCACGCAGAAGCCGAGGCGATCATACATCGGATCGAGCATTTGCCGGACCTTGTTCGGTCATGTGGCGAAGACGTCAAAGGTGTGGTTCGCGTCGGGATGTCGACGGTGTTAGCGTGGTTCATGGCAAACGCTATAACGGGTGCCTGCAAGGCGGCTCTCCCCAACGTTACGCTACATTTCGTCACTGCGACGAGCGAACAACTAACCAGTCGTATTCGTGAACACAGCCTCGATATCGCAGTAATTTTCGATGGCACATTTGCGCAGGGGGTCGCTAGCCACTCGCTTTTCAAGCAGAAACTTTTTCTTATCTCGCATGCCACGACGCTGGTCGGCGAAGACCATGTCGCTTGGGACAGATTGAGAAACATGGCCCTCATCCTGCCCGCGCATTCGCATGAGATTATTTCCCGAACGATCCTTGCTTCGCTGTTTAAAGAAGGGTCTCTTGTGCCGCGAATCATTGAAGAGAACGATGTCTTTGCCACACTTTCGGCGGTCCAGGCGGGCCTCGGGAGCGCGCTCATGGCGATCGGTGATTTATCCCACGCCAAGGGCGGGTCTGAGGTGAAAGCTGTGCCGCTTGAGCCACCGATATATATGCCGGTAAGTCAAATAACGTCAGCCGAACAGCCGTTGGTGCCAGCTGCTGAGGCGGTATCGCAGGTGGTCCGCAACCTGATAGCCCGATACATGGATGAACACAAGATAGCGGGTGCTGTGCCTGTCTATCCTTGACTCGTTATCGTGATGCTGAGACGGCTAAAGTTGGAGCACCAGCCCATATGCGCTGCTTATAGTGACATCGCAACCAGGTATTTCCTCTCTTCGGTAAAAACCAGCAAACTTCGCAACGAAGCGTCGAGAGGACGGTATGTCGCCGTCAGATGCGAAGTGGGAGTGATGCATGGCAAAGCTGGTCTACCGGGTAGTGTCCGCATGCGGCGCCTTGGGTTGCGGATTCCCGCATGAGTCGCTGCAAAAAGCGCTGAATGGCCGTATCGATGCGGTGATAGCCGGTGTAGGCCCAATGGAAGCGGGTCAGCACTGCCCCGGCGGCGGCGCCTCGGACTTCGAGCGAGACGCCGTCAGAGACGATTTTCGAAAAATGGTCGAGGCTGGAGAGCGAATCAGCGGCCCCGTGATTATCGGTAGTCGCGAGATGGCCGGTGGCGACCACGATCTCGACTGGATGCTCGACATTGCCAAGGAGATCTTCGAGGAACTGCAGGTGCGCGGCGTGAAGGTAGCCGTGATCCGCTCCGAAGTTGACCCATCGATTGTGATCGACGAATTGCGTGCCGGCGCTTTGCGTCCTTTGGGCGCCGGCCCTACGCTCGACGAAGAGGCGCTAAGCACGAGCACGATCATAGGCCTGATGGGCATTCACCCATTATGTGCGGCTCTCGCGAGTAGCGCGAAGTACGTCTTCGCGGGCCGCTCGTGTAGCTCGGCGCTCTTTGCAGCCGACATGATTCGGCACGGTATTGCGGCTGGACTCGCGTATCACGTAGGCCATGTGCTTGAGTGCGGCGCGCGCGCATGTGAACCCGGATCGCCATCCGACTGCCTAATAGCGGAAATATATGACGATGGCATCGCGGTTTTCGTTTCACCCGACGAAACGCGTCGCTGCACGCCGTACTCAGTCGCGGCGCATTCGCTCTATGAGGAGGCTCACCCACAACTGCAGTTCTATCCTGAAGGGATCCTAACCACGGCTGAAACCGAGTTTTTTCCCGTCAGCGCGCTAACCGCCGGGATTCGCAAGAGTCACTTCTACCGCAAAAGGGAGCCGTGGCCAGCAAGCGTCAAGCTCGAAGGTACGCGGCGTCGCGGAGCCTCCTATGAATGGACGATCAACCACCTGCTGAAGAACGAGGAGGTCATCCGCAATAGCCTGTTTCCGATCCACTATTACCAGGCAAGCGGGCGAGAGTGGGTGGGCGAGGGTCAAGCGCGAGCGAAATATTTCGACGTGGGGGAAGTGGCAGGCACACAGGATCTCGATGCCAGGACGCTTTGTGTCATTGAAGATGCTCCACCGCACTGCAGGCCATTCGGAAGCCGGCGCTTGCTCCAGATCGCTCGCGTGCTCCGGAGCAAGGGTACGCGCCTCGGCTGGCTGACTATCGACGTATTTTTCATGTCGAAAGAGGCCTATGAAATCGCGCTCCTTTCCAATCTCTTCTGCGCACGCAGCTTGGCGAACGTGCTTGGACTCGAGATGAAGGCCATCACTGGCAGTTACTTTGTCGACAATTGCAGCGCGATTAAGATTACTATCGAGTGGCCTAAGCCTCCTGCGGCGCTCGACAACCGCGACAAGTTTGGCGCTCGGCTACAAACTGCAATCCAGTGTCTTGTCGTTCCAATGTACATTGATCACAACTTTGCAGTGGTTCAGGGCCACGAGCGCTGACATTGATGCCCAAACAGTAGCGTCGGACTGAATCGGCTATCTGGACGATTGGATACTTCACATCCCCTCCGGGGTGCGCATTGGACTAGGTGCTTAGCGATACTTGGCTGGTCGCCGGACGCTTGAACATCGCTCTGGCGAAATACGGCGTGGGGTCCTTCAGGTTCGATGTCGGGGAGAGCCGGCTGATGTCATTGAACGTACCGCTAGTCTTATCTGCCATTTTCTCGTCCTGCTGTCTTCAGAAGCCGAAACATGTCAGCACCATCCCGCAGGTTGCCGGATCGCTTGCCGATCGCGGGTTGCTGCACGGTCGAGCCGCCCGAAGACCTTTTGATCACGATCGCTTGCTTCGACGCGAGCGTGTCAGTCGATGCGACCGTATCGCTTGCTATGTGGTCGATCGTGAAGCTCGCGCGTCGGGAGTTAAGGTTAAACTGGTGTTCGAGTGAGGCAGGGATTTGAAGGCGGTGGCGGCTTAGATAAGAATGTTGCTTGTCTAGAGTAACAATGTAGTGGTCAAGTTATTTCAGACAGGCAGATAGGTTGTTCCTCTGTCGGTTTTGCCTCATAGGCCGCGGGCGACATATAGCCCAAAGTCGAGTGCAGGCGCACGGGATTGTACAAGCCGTCAACACAACACCCATATTACCGAGTCGCGGGAAGTTCGCTATCGCTGGCACCCATGGTACGGACGTACGGTGTGGGTCTTCAACACGGTGGAGAAGAACGGCGAGATCGTCCTGCGCTGCGCACTCGATCCACTCGAGACGGCACGTGTATCGGAGGTGCCGTTGTGGATGTTCGACCCGGTCGCCTGTTCTCACGTTACTTCCGCAATTTCTCCCGTCGTCACCTGTGAGGCGCTGCGCGATCTGAAGCGCTTGCTGGCTGATACATCGCTTGCCGCGCAAGCGAATATGGTACAAGCCGAGCACCATCCTTTGCTCCTTACCGGAGGTGCTGATGCGACGCGCGACGAGCCCACGACCGGGCGATCAACTCGACCTGTTTCATCCTTATCCGAAGACACCGCAGTGGACGCACTTGCCGCCGGAGGTACGTCAGCAGACGATGCACTTGCTGGTGCAATTGCTGCGGCAACACCGACGCGGGCTGTACGCCGCCGCACTCCAACAGGAGGTGTGCGATGAGTGACAAGATCCGGGCGCAGCATCTGGCGCGCAAGGCGATGCTGTATGTGCGCCAGTCGTCGGCTTACCAGGTCAGCCACAATTTGGAGAGCCAGAAACTGCAGTACGCGATGCGGGATCGTCTGCACCAGTTGGGCTGGCACGAGGTTGAAGTAATTGATGAGGATCTGGGCCGCTCTGCAGCCGGCACGCAGACACGCTCGGGTTTCGAACGGATGGTGGCAGAGGTCTGTCTTGGGCGCGTTGGCGCGGTTGCCGCTCGCGAGGTTTCGCGATTCGCGCGCAACAGTCGCGAGTGGCAGCAACTGGTCGAAGTTTGCCGTGTCGTCGATACCGTGCTGATCGATCAGGAGACCGTATACGCGCCACGGCTAAGCAATGACCGTTTGCTGCTTGGATTGAAGGGCAGCCTCAACGAATACGAACTGGATCTTCTGCGTCAGCGTTCGCTAGAAGCTCGCCGCGAGAAAGCCAGACGCGGCGAGCTCATCATCACGGCGCCCGTCGGTTATCGCAAGACCGAAGACCAGCGCCTGGAGAAGGATCCGGATTTGCGTGTGCAGGAAGCCATCCGTTCAGTGTTCCGCCAGTTCGCCGCGATTGGTTCTGTACGGCAGACGTTACTATGGTTCCTGGAGCACGGCCTGCAGTTGCCGGCGTGCACACCGCGCGGCGAGATCCACTGGAAGCGGCCGTACTACGGAACGGTGTACCAGATCCTGACCAGCCCGGTCTACGGTGGCGCATATGCCTATGGCAAGACGGAATCTACGATCCATTACGAGGACGGAGAACCGCGCAAACGTGACCAACGCAAACCGCGAGATCAATGGTTGGCGCTGATCCCCAATGCTCACGAGGGATACGTTGGTTGGGATGAGTTTGAACGAATCCAGCGCGTGATCCACGCCAACGTGCGTCTTGGCGGGCAGGCAGGTGCTCCCAAGAACGGCGAGGCGTTGTTGTCGGGGCTGTTGCGGTGCAGGCGGTGTGCGAGCAAGCTGACGCTACACTACACGGGTAACCAGCATGACGCCTTGCGCTACACCTGTCATCGGGCGTGGCTCGACAAAGGGCAGCCTCGCTGTATCGCCTTCGGCGGTACACGCGTGGATGCAGCCGTTGCCCAGGCGGTCTTGCGGGTAGTCCAACCTGCAGCAATCGAGGCGGCGATCGTGGCGCGTGAAGAAGATGTCCATAAGCATGACGAAGTACTGGCCGCATTGCAGCGCGATCTGCAGGCGGCCCGCTACGCAGCGCAACGCGCGCAGAAGCAGTACGACGCGGCTGATCCCGAGAACCGACTCGTAGCCGATGAGCTGGAGCGGCGCTGGAATGATGCACTAGTGCGCGTGGCGGAACTGGAATCGCGTATCGGGCAGCAGTCGTACGCATCCGGCCAACTCCCGCCTGCGCAACCCGAGGAGTTCACGGACCTTGCCGCCGCGCTGGAGTCGATCTGGCCGCAGGCCGATGCTCGCCTGAAGAAGCGCATTGTGCGCACATTGATTCACGAAGTCGTCGTCGATGTCGACGACACGACAAGCGAGATCGTACTCGTCATTCACTGGAAGGGCGGCGTCCATACAGAAGTCCGCGTACCGCGCCGGCGCCGTGGCCAGAACGCCACTCATACATCCCCGGAAGCAATTGATGCCGTGCGCCAACTCGCACGCATCTGTCCGGATCTGTTGATTGCGAGCGTGCTCAATCGCAATGACCTGCGCACCGGTCGGGGTAACTTCTGGACTCAGGAGCGCGTTACCTCGTTGCGCAGCCACCATCAAATCCCGGTCTATTCGAGCGAGCGGCGCGCGGCCGAAGGATGGATGAATCTGACTGAGGCCGCGGCGTTCATCGGCGTGAGTCCCAAGACCCTCAGGCTCGCAGTCGAGCGCGGCACCATCACGGCAGAACATCCGTTGTCCAATGGGCCATGGATCTTCAATCGTAATTCACTGAACACCGACGCTGTCACCGAACTCGTCGCGCGCACTCGTGCCCGGCGCGGACACCCCGAAATACCAACGGCAAAACAGGGCTCTCTAGATTTATCAACGACATAGCGAGGTTGGGCATTATGAAACATACTTGTAGAAACCGACGTTGTACTGATTGATGTCGCTGCGTGCCTCGTCGTGGTTGGCGTACCGGCGCTGCCACATACGTTCCATCTTCAGGCTCAGGAGAATCTTTCCATCACCGCGTTGACGCTCCTATGTCAAACAACACGCGTTGAATCCGCCAGATCGGCCAGGATAAGCGGGGTACAGTTCCCGGACGATATAGCGCTTCAGACAGCGATGGATTTCCTTGTTCGACATCCTTCCTTCGTCCGACGATCCACATAGGCTCGGGCGCGCGGATCGCTGCGCATTCGAACCATTGCTATCGTCCATAGGTAAGCATCCGGCGATCTCATTTGGTTTTCTGCTCCTTGGCGTAAGAGCATACGTTTCCACGATCAGGAAGCGGACACGTGCACAGTATTTCCCAAGACATTTCGACCGGGCGCACACGGCGGACCTATAGCACCTCGTTTAAGTCAGAGCTTATCGACAATGTCGCCAGGTCGGCGTCTCATGTTCAGCCGTGGCGATCTCGCATGGCATGAATCCCAATGTGCTGCGGCGTTGGATTAAAGAAGCTGCCCATC
>Ga0302220_10001742_pt1 | contig 16656 bp, 12 predicted proteins | sample II_Palsa_E1_3_FD_194572 | JGI IMG/M metagenome (GOLD analysis project Ga0302220, IMG submission 194572) | Peat permafrost microbial communities from Stordalen Mire near Abisko, Sweden - II_Palsa_E1_3 | ecosystem: Environmental > Terrestrial > Soil > Palsa > Peat permafrost | place: Sweden...
AATGGCGTAGATGCTCGCCGTAGGGTCGAACGTGAAGGCGGCCAGCGGCGCTTGCGGGCTCAGGAAGCGCGCCCGGCCGTTCGCTTCGTGCACCAGCGCCTGCAGCAGATGGCTGCGGCCGCTGCCGGCCTCGCCCCAGACGTAGAAGGTCCGGTCGGCGACGGGGCCGGCTGCGAGCGCACTGTCGAGTTCGCGCAGGCGGGTCACCAGTTCGTGGTTGCCGGCGGCGAAAAAATTATCGAAGGTGGCGAGCGGCGGCGTGCCGAGATCGAGCGTCAGTTGGCGTTGCACGGGCAATCGGTTCCGTCAGGGCGTATCTTGAAAAGCGGCGCGCTCAGTGTGCCGATGCCCGGTTTATGCCGTGGCGAAAGGCGTTGAGCGCAGGGTCGAGTTTCCAGCCGGATGGGCGCGAGTCTCGAAAAGGGTTTGGTGCGGTCTTTCGGAGTCAGGGCCGCGAACTGCGAGAAATCCGGCCGGGCGGCTGGCATCGGTTAAAATCTCATTTTACCGACCTTCTCGCCGATCCCCCATGAATCAACCAAAATCCGCCTCAGATGCCCAAGGTTTGTCCTATCGCGACGCGGGCGTGGACATCGATGCCGGCGACGCGCTTGTCGACCGGATCAAGCCCTTTGCAAAGAAAACCATGCGCGACGGCGTGTTGGGCGGAATTGGCGGATTCGGCGCGCTGTTTGAAGTACCTAAACGATACAAAGAGCCAGTGCTGGTTTCCGGCACGGATGGCGTGGGTACGAAGCTGCGGCTGGCTTTTCAACTGAACAAGCATGACACGGTTGGCCAGGATCTGGTCGCCATGAGCGTCAACGACATCCTGGTGCAGGGTGCTGAGCCGTTGTTTTTCCTCGATTATTTCGCCTGCGGCAAACTGGACGTGGATACGGCGGCGACCGTGGTACAAGGGATTGCGCAGGGTTGCGAGCTGGCCGGTTGCGCGTTGATTGGCGGTGAAACCGCTGAAATGCCCGGCATGTATCCGGACGGTGAGTACGATCTTGCCGGGTTTGCGGTGGGCGCGGTTGAGAAGAGCAAGATTATCGATGGTTCGACCATTCAGCCGGGCGACGTCGTGTTGGGCCTTGCTTCTTCCGGCATCCATTCAAATGGGTATTCGTTGGTGCGCAAGATTATCGAGCGCGCGCAGCCTGACCTGAATGCCGATTTCGATGGCCGTTCGCTCGCCGACGCCTTGATGGCGCCGACGCATATTTACGTGAAGCCGTTGTTGTCGCTGATGTCGCAGATGGCCGTCAAGGGGATGGCGCACATCACCGGCGGCGGGCTGGTTGAAAACATTCCGCGGGTTCTGCGCGATGGCCTGACGGTTGAGCTGGATCACCGGGCGTGGCCGCTGCCGCCGTTGTTCTCGTGGCTGCAGAAGCATGGCGGTGTGGCTGACGCGGAAATGCATCGGGTGTTCAACTGCGGGATCGGGATGGTCGTGGTGGTGGCCGCTGGCGACGCTGAAGCCGCGACGGGGCTTTTGTCGGCGGCTGGCGAACAGGTTTGGTCGATCGGCGTAGTACGTGATTCGCTTCCCGGCGAAGCTCAGACTGTCGTGGTCTAAATCTTCTTTAGCGCCGATGGAAACCACCGGCGCTAAAGAACAGCGAACTCAAACCGCCGGCATTGGCGCGAGTAACGCCTCAATATCCTCGGCAGAAAACTTCGCTGCTCCGGCCGCGTCCTCACGCAAAATACTATCGGCGAGAGCGGCTTTGCGGCCCTGCATTGCCACAATCCGTTCTTCAATACTCCCCGCCACAATCAGCTTGTAGACAAACACCGGCTTCAACTGCCCAATCCGATGCGCCCGGTCCGTCGCCTGATTTTCCGCCGCCGGATTCCACCACGGATCGTAATGAATCACCGTGTCCGCGGCGGTCAGGTTCAATCCCACGCCCCCCGCCTTCAGGCTGATCAGGAACAACGGTACCTCCCCGTCCTGAAAACGCGTCACCGGCGTAATCCGATCAGTCGTATCTCCCGTCAACGTGACGTAGGGAAGCCCGGCTTTATCGAGCGCGGCAGCAATAATCGCCAGCATCCCCGTGAACTGCGAAAATAGCAGCACCCGACGCCCTTCCTCAAGCAGCTCCGGCAGCATATCGAGTAACAAATCGAGCTTCGCCGACTCCTCCACACGCCCGGCTCGCGCCAGCTTTACCAACGCCGGATCGCAGCAAACCTGCCGCAACTTGAGCAACGCCTCGAGCACGACAATATGGCTGCGCGCCAATCCCTGGTCCGCCACCGCCATCCGCACTTTTTCCTGCATCGCGATGCGCACGGTCTCGTACAGATCACGTTGCGCACCCTCGAGCGCCACGGTCCGCACAATGGTCGTTTTCTGCGGCAATTCCTTCGCGACCTCATCCTTCCTTCGACGCAGCATGAACGGCCGAATCCGGCGAACCAGCAAATCGCGCCGCACTGGATCGTCGTATTTTTCGATCGGCGTGCGCCAACGCTTCGTAAAATCTTTCTGCGTGCCAAGGAAGCCGGGCAGCAAGAAATCGAATTGCGCCCACAACTCACCCAAGTGGTTTTCCAACGGCGTGCCGGTCAGACACAGCCGATGCCGCGCGCGCAAATCGCGGATACCCTTCGCGGCCTTGGTCGCGACGTTCTTTACTATCTGCGCTTCATCAAGGATCAGCAGGTGGTATTCGTGCAGCGACAACATCGCCTGATCGCGCCACAGCAGCGGGTACGTGGTCAGCACGAGATCGTGCTCGTCAATCTGATCGAAACGTTCCTTGCGCTGCGGGCCATGCAGATCCAGCACCCTCAAATCTGGTGCGAACTTTTTCGCTTCCTCACGCCAGTTGTGAACCAGCGTGGTCGGCAAGACCACCAGCACCGGCCGGTCCAGCCGTCCCGACTCCTTCTCGACCAGGATGTGCGCCAGCGCCTGCACGGTTTTGCCGAGGCCCATGTCATCGGCGAGAACGCCCGACAGATTGCGCTCGCGCAAATACTGCATCCAGTTGAGCCCTTCGCGCTGATACACCCGAAGCTCGGCATTCAAGCCATGCGGCACGGGTACTTCCCGAAGCCCCGGGCCTTCTTGCAAACGTTGAGCAAGCTCGCGAATGGAAAGATCGCCGTGAAACTCCCAACGGCCGGTGTCGCTGAGTGCTTCCAGCCGCCCGGCGTCCTGTTCGGAGACGCGCAGCGGATGTGTGCCGAGGGTATCGAAGAGATCGATCAGTACCCGCACCACCGGCTTGATCCGCGACGCCCGCACTCGCAGCCGTTCGCCAAGATCGGTCTTGAGCTCGATGCCTTCGTCGTCGTGTATTGAGTCTATTGCGCCTGCCAGCCAGCGCCGGTCACGCTGGAACAGGTCAGCCAGAAGCGGTTCGAGCCGAACGCTCCGATCGCCCACGGCAATGCCGAGTTCCAGGTCGAACCAGCCGTCGGTTCCCTGGCGCGCGGTGCCCTGGATGTCGTCGATCTCAATGAAGTCGAAGCGAAATTCCGGCGACATGCTCACGCGCCAGCCGCTCTCGCGTAACTCGGGCAACGCGTCGTTGGTGAACACGGCCCACGCGTCGGGCACGGGCAAGCCGAGCACGCCATTGGGAATGGGCTTGGGTCCAAAACGCTGATGCGAGGGAATCTGGCGGAAGCCAAGATCGTAGAGCGAGGCCAGGTAGCGCGCTTCCACGTCGTGACGGCGCCTCACCTGAACCATCTCACCGGACGCGGCGCGCATGACCGTGGTGGCGCGCGTGGGATCGATGCTGAAACCGTCGTAATCGAAACTCACTAGGGCAAAGTCGAGCACGTTCGCCGCGGTGCGCTCGTCGCGTGACCGCCAACTGCTGTTGACGGGCCGTGTATCGAGCAGGAGCACCGGCACCGGTTCCGTATCGACAATATGCACGTTCAGCGATTCGGGCTCCGGCGGCGGAGGCAGATCGGAGTCGACCTCACGCAGCATCGCGCTGACCAGCGGCGCTTCGGCAAGCGAGATGGGCGGCATCGATAAATAATCGGCCAGTTGCCGCGCGGGTTGCGGCATATCGACGACGCCCGCTTCACCCGTTTGCGCGTCGGCGAACCACAGCGGTTCGGTGGGAATGACCAACGTGGCGGGCGGGTCGGTTTGCAGCACGGGACGCACGCGATCGTCCGGATCGGGCGTCCACTCGATTCGTCCCGGCCGTTGCTCACCTTCGCGCAGCGGCCGGCGCGGCTCCGAGGCGTCGTGGTCGGCCGGCATGGCGCTGAACAACCGTCCTGTTGCCAGCATGCGCTGCATCAGGTCCGCGCCTTCTTCGCCGTGCAGCCCGAAGCCACCGAAATCGTTGCGGGAGCGTCCAATGACGAGCCCCCGCACGATGGTCATGTCTTCATCGCTCACGAACTTCGGCTGCTTGACAAGCGCCGCGTCCAGATTCGTCCAGGGCCGGTCAAGCGTCTGGAACGAGCCGTCCGGACTCAGCCGCACCTTATGCAGCGCGACTTCGGCGGTGCGCATGACGCGCGACGTTCCCAGTACATAAACAAGCGCCAGCGCGCCCCCAGAATCACCGGGCTTTTTTGCTGAGGTGCTGCGAGTGGAGGCGAACCGCGAGCGGAATCCTTCAAGCCAGCCCGCCACTTCAGGGCGCACGGTTTCGGATTCGCGCGGTCTGTCCGTGGCGCTCGCGAGCAATACGGCGGCTGCGTGCTTGCAGCCGAATCCGACCGGGCACGAACAATGGCCTTGCGCCGACAGCGCGCCATTGTGATCGTTGAACATCACCTCTACGGAATAAGGCTGGCGTTGCGTTCCTTGAACGGTGGCGCGCAGGACGTCTTCGTCCCAGTGCAGGCGCGTTACTTCGTCCACATAACCGCGTGCCTTGGCCACGGTATGCGAGCCGAGCCATTTGATGATTTGAGCCGTGTCGTACGCAAACGCCGGCATCAGCAACCCCGTCCGTGCATGGCCGTTCCTGTCTCACCCTGTCTTGCCGCCATCCGCTCGATCACCGTCTACTCACCGTTCCCTGCGTTCCAACAGTTCCAGCAAACCGCGCAGCGCGTGCGCCGCCGCCTGGGTGCGAATCTGCTCGCGATCGCCCTTGAATTGCTGTGTTTCCACCGCCGTATGCAAGCGGTTGCTCCATGCAAAAGACACCATGCCGACGGGCTTCGTTTCCGTGCCGCCACCCGGTCCGGCCACGCCGGTAATCGATAGCGATACCTGCGCCCGGCTGTTCCTCAGTGCGCCTTCTGCCATGGCTTTGGCAACGGGTTCGCTGACCGCGCCGTGGCGATCGATCAGGTCGGCCGGCACCCCGATCATCTCGGTCTTCGCCAGGTTCGAATAGGTGACGAAGCCGCGCTCGAACCACACGCTGCTGCCGGAAATATCGGTCATGGCCGCGGCGACCATCCCGCCGGTGCACGACTCGGCGGTCGCGAGCATCAGCCGCTCGTCGCGCAGTTTGTTGCCGGCACGGATGGCGAGTTGGTGGACGACTTTATCGGTAGCCATGGCAAAGCCTCGGGAAGGGGCGCTCGGAAACGGGAGATGCAGGCAAGACGGAAATCAAATGGTCATGCGCCATAGCGCGATCACGAGCAGCGTGAAAAACGCAGCGGCAATATCGTCGAACATGATGCCGAAACCGCCTTTCAGCCGGCGGTCGAAATAACTGATGGGCGGCGGTTTCACCATGTCGAAGAAACGGAACACGATGAATGCCCACAACTGCCCGGTGAAGGTGGCCGGCGTGACGAACAGCAACACCAGCCAGAACGCGATGATCTCGTCCCACACCACCGGCGATGGATCGGAAATGCCCATTTTCTTCGCCGTGAAACCGCAGAACCAGCAGCCGGCCACGAACCCCGCTGCAATCAGCACGGCCCATTCGGCGACCGTCAGGTGCGGGTTGAAGACCACGAACGACACCCACGCGAACAAGGTGCCGACGGTGCCGGGCGCGATCGGCGACAAACCGCTGCCGAAGCCAAGCGACAAGATATGCAGCGGATGCGACAGCATGAAGCGCGCGCTCGTGCGGCGCGATGGTTTCGGGCGTGGTGTGTCGTCGATTGTGTCGATGATCGGATCAGTCTGCATGAAAATGGTCGAAGCCCGTGTCTGACAAAGAAACCGGACCAGTGTTGTCGCGCCAGTCGATGGCCGCTCGTCCCTCGGCGGCCGGACCCTCGATTGTACCGATACGCGTCAACAAAACTTTCTGCACCGTTCCCACGCGCTCGATTTCGGCCCTGACGGCGACCGGCGCGGTGAAGCAGAGTTCGTAGTCATCGCCACCCGCGAGAATGCAATGCACCTGCGAGGTGTCGGGCAGGGCGGCGAGCGTGGCGCAGCGCGGTATCTGATCGATATTCACAGTTGCCCGCACGTTCGAGCGCTTCAGGATATGCAACAAGTCGCCGGCAAGACCGTCGGAGATATCGAGCGCGGCGTGCGCAATACCCCGCAACGCGATGCCGAGCGCCACGCGCGGTTCCGGCTGTTCGAGCGCCTTGATTGCGACGGCTTCGTCGGCAGGATCTTTCATCGACCATTCGCCGCGGCGAATACCCAGCCCGGCACGCGCGCCGCCCAGCACGCCGGACACCCAGATGTCATCGCCCGGGCGCGCGGAATCGCGTCGCAGCGCCTCCCCAGCCGGGACATCGCCGAACACGGTGATGCTGATGCACACGTGCGGGCCGCTGGTTGTATCGCCGCCAATCAGTTCGCAGCCGTGCTGATTGGCCATATCGAAAAGACCGCCGCTGAACGCTTCGAGCCAGCTTTCATCGGCTGTCGGCATCGACAACGCCAGGGTGAACGCGCGCGGCTTCGCGCCCATGGCGGCAAGGTCCGACAAGTTCACCGCCAGCGCCTTGTAACCGAGCGCCCACGGGGAGACATCGGGGAAAAAATGGCGGCCTGACACGAGCATATCGGTGGAGATCGCCAAGTGCTGTCCGTGCTTCGGGGCGAGCAACGCGCAGTCGTCACCTATGCCAAGCGTCGCCTTCGGCTCGTCGTCCGGCGCCCCAAACGCGGCGGCGGGCTGGGAGAAATATCGTTCGATCAGGGAAAACTCTGAGAGCATCGGCGATCCGGCAATGTCGGGGGAGAGTTGGGGACGATGCGCGCCTGTTGACGCGCGTTTCATCTCAATAAGGGAATTTTGTGGCGTGAACCCGCTGCCGGCTTGGCGGTCATGCTGCTTTTCCAGGCCTTGTCCGAATGGGCTATGTGCTGTGAATAGCCGGTATTGCCATCCGGAGAGCCCGTTGATTGGCGCTACAATGCGTTCGAACTTCTATTCTAATCTCGCCTAAAGCCAGACGCCTCATGACCACTCCTGCTGATAGCGCCAAAGCCAAACTCCGCGAAGCCGCGCTCGATTACCACGAGTTTCCCACTCCCGGCAAAATCGCGATTGCCCCCACCAAGCAGATGATCAACCAGCGCGATCTCGCGCTGGCGTATTCACCGGGCGTGGCTTTCGCGTGCGAGGAAATCGTCGCCAATCCGCTGAATGCCGCGCGTTTTACCGCGCGCAGCAACCTGGTCGGCGTCGTGACGAACGGCACGGCGGTGCTCGGGCTCGGCAATATCGGTCCGCTCGCGTCGAAGCCGGTCATGGAAGGCAAGGCAGTGCTATTCAAGAAGTTCGCCGGTATCGACGTGTTCGACATCGAGCTGAACGAGATGGACCCGCTGAAGCTCGTCGACGTAATCTGCGCGCTCGAACCCACGTTCGGCGGCATCAACCTGGAAGACATCAAGGCCCCGGATTGCTTCATCGTTGAGCGCGAATGCCGCAAGCGCATGAAGATCCCGGTGTTCCACGACGACCAGCACGGCACGGCGATCGTGGTCGCGGCCGCTGTTACCAACGGCCTGGTCGTGGTCGGCAAGAAGATTGAAGAAGTGAAGCTGGTCGCCTCGGGCGCGGGCGCCGCAGCGCTGGCCTGTCTGGACCTGCTGGTTGAACTCGGCATGAAGCTCGAAAACATCATGGTGACCGACCTGGCCGGCGTGGTCTACAAGGGCCGCGTGGAACTGATGGACCCGGACAAGGAACGGTTTGCGCGCGAAACCTCGGCGCGTACGCTCGCCGACGTGATGGAAGGCGCCGACGTGTTCCTCGGCCTGTCCGCTGGCGGCGTGTTGAAGCAGGAGATGGTCAAGGGCATGGCGCAAAAGCCGCTGATTCTCGCGCTCGCCAACCCGACGCCGGAAATCCTGCCGGAACTCGCGCTGGAAGTTCGTCCGGACGCAGTGCTTGCCACCGGCCGTACGGATTATCCGAACCAGGTCAATAACGTCCTGTGCTTCCCGTTCATTTTCCGCGGCGCGCTCGACGCGGGCGCGAGCACGATCACGCGCGAGATGGAAATTGCCGCGGTGAACGCGATCGCGGAACTGGCACGGCAGGAACAAAGCGATATCGTCGCAACCGCCTACGGCATTCAGGACCTGTCGTTTGGTCCCGAGTACCTGATTCCGAAACCGTTTGACCCGCGCTTGATCGTGAAGATTGCGCCGGCCGTGGCCAAGGCCGCCATGGATTCAGGTGTGGCCACGCGTCCTATTGAAGACATGGACGCGTACGAACAGCATCTGCAGCAGTTCGTCTATCACAGCGGCACGACCATGAAGCCCGTGTTCCAGCTCGCACGCAGCGTGGCGCCGGAGAAGAAGCGCATCGTGTTCGCCGAGGGTGAAGAGGAGCGCGTGCTGCGCGCGGTGCAGATCGCGGTGGACGAGAAGATCGCGAAGCCGATCCTGATCGGACGACCGGCTGTGATCGCGCAGCGCATCACGAAGTACGGCTTGCGTTTGACCGCTGGCGTGGACTTCACGGTGGTGGATACGGATCACGACGAGCGGTATCGCGACTTCTGGCAGACGTATCACACCATGATGGCCAGGAAGGGTATTAGCGAGCAAATGGCGAAGCTGGAGATGCGCCGCCGCACCACGCTGATCGGCGCGATGCTGGTCAAGAAGGGCGAAGCGGACGGCATGATTTGCGGCACGATCAGCACGACACACCGGCATCTGCATTTCGTCGATCAGGTGATCGGCAAGAAGGAAGGTTGCAGCGTCTATGCGGCCATGAATGCGCTGGTGCTGCCAGGCCGGCAGATCTTCATTGTGGACACGCACGTGAACGTGGACCCGACCCCCGAGCAGCTGTGCGAGATCACGATCATGGCGGCGGAAGAAGTGCGCCGCTTCGGTATCGTGCCGAAGATCGCACTGCTGTCGCATTCGAACTTCGGTACCAGCAATGCGCCGACGGCCATCAAGATGCGCGACACGCTGGCATTGTTGCGCGAGCGTGCGCCGGATCTGGACGTCGACGGCGAAATGCACGGCGACGTAGCGCTGGATGCCAATCTGCGCCGCGAAGTCCTGCCGGAATCAACGCTGGTAGGCGACGCGAATTTGCTCGTACTGCCGAATATTGATGCCGCGAATATTTCGTACAACCTGTTGAAGACGGCAGCCGGCAATAACATCGCCATTGGGCCGATGCTGCTGGGCGCGGCTCAACCCGTGCATGTACTGACGGCGTCAGCTACGGTGCGCCGGATCGTCAACATGACGGCGTTGCTGGTGGCGGATGCCACCGCCGTGGCGCGGTAACGGTTCAAAGCTCGGGATTCAAAGCTCACTGAGCTGAAATCCACCGGACCTGAACCCGTGCAGCGCCGGCGGGTTCGAGTAGAACTCCGGGAAAAGGGATTGCAGAAATAGAAAGAGGGATTGCGACAGGTGGTCGCAATCCCTCTTTTTCATTTTCGCGACGATCGCACCGCTTAGTTGCAGTGGTTGGTCGGATTTACGATCGCCTTGATGATCGGATTCCTGAAGGTCACGTCGGGCGCCGTCACGAAAAAAAAGCGTGCCGGATGATCCGGCACGCCATGAGGCATGCAAGGGGATTTGCTTTCTCCTCCAAACAGCGATGGTGCCGGTTCTTACACCGTGGGAGTTTCTCGAGAGAGGCGACGCTGGTTCCACTCCCCAAACCATGCATGAAGTTATTATTATCCAAAACAAGATAAAAATATCTCAGATTGGTCTTAAATGTGATCGAGGCCTATTTTTAGATCATCAATGAAAAAGCGCTGGCGAGCCGCATGTAACGGTCAGATGCGAGGCAAAAAGCGCCTGAAAAACGGGCATCTTCCGAACCAACGTTGATTCCCGGTGTCATTAGCGATACCCTTACGTCTTTCATGGTCGTCATATTTCTGGGTTCAAAGCGGGGATGGGTTTCGTGAAGCGCGCGTGGTTTTGTGGGTTCATCGTGGCGCTTTCTTTGGTGCTGAGCGGCTGCGGGAAAAGCGGGCCAGATGTCCAAAGCCCGGCCGCGAACGCCTCAGCAGGAGCGTCGCAGGCGCCGCCGCCGCACGTGTTGCAAGACAAGGACAAGCTGAAAAGCGATCCGCGCGCAGAGAGCTGGCGCGATGCCGCATCAACGGGTTCGGAACCGTCGCAGACAACCGTCGACGCAGCACAATTGCCGAAACAGGCCATTGTGACGCTGCGGCGGATCGAGGCTGGCGGGCCGTTTCCGTATGAGAAAGACGGCATTGTGTTCGGCAACCGCGAGCGTATGCTGCCGCCGCACCCACGCGGCTTTTACCACGAATACACCGTTCCTACGCCGCGCGCCCGCGATCGCGGCGCACGTCGGATCGTATGTGGCGGGCCCCGTCGGCAGATCGACAACTGCTTCTATACCGACGACCATTACGTGAGTTTTAAACGCATTGCGGGATTAACTTCGGGATGAACGGCATGAGCGACAACATCTACGCGCACGACAACGGTGTCGCGGGTGATTTTTTCGCCGGCGATGGCAACGTGTTCCAGCGAGTTTTGCAACTCCGCACGACAGAAGGAAATCGACCCGACGACGAACAGAGCGCGGCGCTGTCATCATTGGACGAGGGGTCTATGAGTCTTTTCAAGACGGTACGATCGAATATCGTGCAGTCGATCCGCGCTTTCAGGGTTCAGGATCTCGCCGACGAAGCGAGCAAGCTGGGTCAGCATTTTCTCTACGCCTATTGCGGCCAGGCCCAGAGCAAGCAGGAAGTGCTCGAAACGATCGCCACGTCTTTTTTGTTTCCCAAGCACTTCGGGAAGAACTACGACGCGCTCTACGACAGTCTCACCGACCTCGTGCACAAAGCCGGTTCGCAGCCGGGTTTCGTGATCGTGCTGGAGGCGCTGCCAGTTGCGCAGAAATTCGACAAGGAAGGGCGTGAGACCTTGCTCGACGTGTTTCGTGAAGCGTCGGAATTCTGGGCGGAGCGGCGTGTGGCGTTCAGGGTGTTTTACTCGTTTGCCTGAGACGTTTGCCTGAGCCGTTTGCCTGAGCCGTTTGCCTGAAGGTAAGCGCTAAGCGCTTAAGTTCCGGACCTGGTTCCGCACGCGAAGCGCTGCGTCCTTGTCGGCACAAAGAAGTTGGAAGGCCGGTCGTCGTCTGTTGAACGCAGGCGCTGACTGGCTTTTTTTCGTTTTATCTGGGGATGGATCGCAGCAAGGCGGCGGTCAAGTCACCATCCGCCCCAGCGCGCGGCGAGCGCACCAAGGACTGCTATACCGGCCGTTTCCGTGCGCAAGACGCGGGGTCCGAGACCCAGAGTGGCAAAACCGGCATCGACGATAGCCGCTTCCTCTGCCGGCGAAAATCCGGCTTCCGGCCCGATCGCGATGGTCACCGGTGCGGTGGGCGCGCTCGTTGGCAAAGAGGCAAACCCAAGCTGGGCTCGCGGCGAGAGCAGCAGCCGCAACTCGCCGTTTTCAGCGGGCGGCAGGTTGCCGAGCCATTTATCCAGGTCCTGAGGCACCGCTACGTCCGGCACCCGATTTCTTCCGCATTGCTCACACGCGGCGCGCACCAACGCCTGCCAATGCCCTTGCCGACGCGCCGCGCGTTCGCCCGATAGCCTCACCACGCCGCGCTCGGCAGTGAGCGGGACGACGGATGACACCCCCAGTTCCACCGCCTTCTCGATCAGCCAATCCATCTTGTCGCCGCCCGCCACACCTTGCGCCAGCGTGATTCGATACGGCGGCTCCGCTTCGCGGTCGATGAATTCATCGAGTTGCACGATCGCCGTCCGCTTCCCGATCTCAACCAGTCGCGCGCGATATTCACCGCCCGAGCCGTTGAACAGGTGAACGGTATCGTCTGATTGCAGGCGCAGGACGTGAACATGGCGGACGACATCGTCCGGCAAGGACATTAATTCGCCCGCGACGAGCGGACTGGCAACAAAAAAACGTGGCATGAAGTGACTCGCCCGGACGCTGTGAAGCGCGCGGGCAGGAAAGTGATGGATGCTTGAGCGTTACCTGATCAACGTTCAACGTTCAAGATTCGGCGAACAATCCAGAACGCGACGCTCTGAGCCTAATTCAAATGCCGGGCGATTGCCCAGCGATACCCGTCCGGGTCTTCGAACTGCGCAAAACGGTCGCCCCAATACTGGTCTTGCGGTTCGATCAGCGGCTTCGCGCCAACCGCTATCGCACGTGCGAACGTGGCGTCTACATCGTCGACGTAGAGATAGAACGATTGCGGCGCCATCAGGCCCGTGCTTTTCGGCGTCTGCGCGTGCGAACCGTAGGCGCCTTCGGGGGCGAACATCAGGATCAACTGCCCGCGATACGTCATCTCGACGTGGATCACGGCGCCGTCGTCGTTGACGCTGTCACGCACCGCAAAACCCAGCGCCTGTTCATAGAAGCCCGTGGAGACACGGGCGTCGCGCACGGTCAGGTAAGGCGTGAGCCACGGCACATCGGCGGGGCGGGGGTCGGACATAAGGGCTTCTCCTCGAGCTCGGCGTGATGGATGCATTGTGCCATGGCGCCCTTTGGCAGAAGGGCTGCGCGGATTTCTGTTGCTGCGCTACGTCGCGCCCGCGCGATGTGCTGATGCAGGGAGCGTGCCTGCGGACTGTATTCGTCACGATTATGTTTGCGGCGGACGATCCCCTCTTGACGCCGCCCGGGCGCCCTTCGGCCATCGCCGCAGTGCTCCAAAGTCGTCTGCTAGAATAACCGGCTTCGTGCGACACGTCGCATCGACTCGACGGCGAAAGCTGTCCATTGGTTGGCACCTTGTGCCGACAACTTGTGTAGCAAAGCGAGACCCGGTGGGGTATATCGGGGATCGCCATAGGCGACGCTCGGTATGGCTTATTCACACCGAGAATCGCACTGCATTAGCCTGATCACCATCAGGTTCCGCCCGGTTAGCGGCTTCATCTCCGCCTACCAGGCGGACTGATGTTTGCAATTTCCTGCGTTACTAACGCTGGGTTTGTTACGTTTCGAGCGAAAGCTCGGTGTGTCATTGTTCGGTTTGCTTCTGCGATTGGGAAGTGAACAGTGAACCTGCTATACGACTAGCAGTAGCCTAGGAAGACATGCGTCACTGGCAACGGTGGGGTGTGAAGCTCTTCTGACAATGTAGCCCCCGGAAGTTCGGGCGGATGGGCGTCGTGAGACGTCTAACTGGAGACTCCTAGCAGTGAGGGGGTTGAGGAGCTAGGCTGGCTGATATGGTTAATGTAAGTGAACTGCTGATAAACATCGTCATTATTGCGGTGCCCAAGCTGCTGTTAGGCACTAACCAAAAGGTACGCGGCCGGACATCCCGTTGGAGCCTTGGGGTGCGTCGTCATAAGTGCCGCCGGTGGAGAGGCAGAACCTAAGTCAGTCATGTGACATGCCGGGAACGTGGTAAGCCCGTATGGTTGCCAGTGCGGTTTGGCTGGCAGGCGGACCGTAAGGAACGCTGTCGATTGTGCGGGTATGGGAGGACGGAGCAAGCGAACGCCGGGCTGTAATGGTCCGGATAGGGGTTGAGACATTACCTCACGCGAAAGCGGGCAGACTTCCGTCTGGTCTATCGTCGCAAGATGGCTGACTGACCCTTAGTAACTTGGTTAGGTACGGATGCATGCGTTCGTACTGAGAGTAATTTTTGTTCCCCAGCGGGGCGTATCTGCCCCGTTGGGGGAGATGCGTCTTCTGCTTGGGGACTTTTCCGAGCAGGAGAGCAGCATGAAAGTATCTGGTCGAAAGACTGGATCTGCGCTTTCCCACGCGCCGGGTGACTGGTACGCCGTTGATTGGCGTCGGGTTGAACGGAACGTGAGGGGGATGCAGATTCGAATTGCGAAGGCGACGCGGGAAGGCAAATGGCGCAGAGTGAAAGCTCTGCAACGAATGTTGACTCGCACGTTGTCCGCGAAGCTGTATGCGGTACGACGTGTTACGCAGAACCAGGGGGCGCGAACGGCGGGAGTCGATCGCGAGCTATGGGATTCGCCTGGAAGTCGACGGCTTGCTGTCGACCGGTTGAAGCGGCACGGATACAAGCCTCTGCCTTTACGGAGGATCTTTATCCCCAAGGCCAATGGGAAGAAACGCCCTCTGGGCATTCCGACCATGCATGACAGAGCGATGCAAGCTCTGTATTTGCTGGCCTTGGAGCCAGTGGCAGAGTCAACGAGTGATCCGAACTCGTATGGGTTCAGACTTCATCGCTCGACGGCAGACGCCATGGGGCAGATACGAGTTTGCATGTCCCGGAAGAGCTCAGCTCAATGGGTCCTGGAGGCGGATATCAAGGGCTGCTTTGACCACATCAATCATGACTGGCTGGAGCGCAATGTCCCAATGGACACGGCGATTCTCCGGAAGTGGTTGAAGGCTGGCCTGATTTATCAAGGTCAGTTGCAGGCGACGGAGGCCGGGACGCCGCAGGGAGGGATCATTTCCCCGACGTTGGCCAATGTGACGTTGAACGGGCTAGAACGAGAACTGGAGGCGCATTTACGTGCAACGCTAGGGATCACCAAGGCCAAGAAGTTGAAGATTAATGTGGTGCGGTACGCGGACGATTTCGTCATCACCGGTGACTCGCAAGAGATACTGGCCAATGAAGTCCGGCCTTGGGTGGAGGCTTTCCTCGCAGTTCGGGGTTTGCAGCTCTCCGAGGAGAAAACGCGGATCACTCACGTTGATCAAGGCTTCGATTTCCTTGGGTGGAATTTCCGGAAGTACTCGGGAAAGCTGCTCATAAAGCCGAGCAAGAAAAACGCGCAAGCGTTCTATCGCAAGGTTGCGGATACGATCAGCGGCAACAAGGCGGTGAAGCAAGTGGATCTGATCCGCTTGTTGAATCCGATGCTACGCGGATGGGCGGCATATCACCATCGCGTATCAGCCAAACAGGTGTTCAGCCGCATGGAGCATTTGGTTTCTCAGAGGCTTTTGCGGTGGTCTAAGCGCAGACATCCACAGAAGGGCACTAACTGGGTCCGAAAGAAGTATTTTCACTCTGTCGGTAGCCGGAACTGGGTGTTTGGCGTTCCTGTAGCGCGGGACGATGGCAGCAGGGAGGTGCTTGAGTTGTACTCGCTCAGCAGCACGGCGATCAAGTACCCGACGAAGATCAAGGGGGAATACAACCCCTTTGATCCGCATTGGGAGCAGTATGGCGAGCAGTTGCGGCAGGGGCGGATGTGGGAATCGATGCGCTACCGTAAGCAATGGGCAACGCTGTACATGTCACAGGGTGGGTTGTGTGCGCACTGTGGCACCGCGCTGACGGACGAAACGGGTTGGCACGATCATCATCTGGAGTATCGGATGCATGGTGGCAAAGACACGTTGTCCAACAGAGTTCTGCTTCACCCGCACTGCCACCAGCAAGTGCACGTTGGTAAAATTGCTGTAACTAAGCCGGTTCTGTCGTAGACAGAACTTTGTTATAGGCTCGAGCTGTATGCGGGAAAACTCGCACGTACAGTTCCTAGGGGGCCCCTTTTCCGCAAGGAGAAGGGGCTACCCTACCGATCCTCTTCGTTTCTCGTCGCTCCGGGTGTTGAAAACGTGGTTTCATCGTTTGCTCCGGTGCGTCGCCCAGAATCATCCCAGGATCTTTTCAGGACCTACCGGACTCGACATGACGACCCCGACTTCCAGCCAGACCAGCCTGATGGCCAACGCAATCCGTGCGCTGGCAATGGACGCCGTTCAACAAGCCAACTCCGGCCACCCGGGCATGCCAATGGGCATGGCGGAAATCGGCGTCGCGCTCTGGTCGCGACACCTGAAGCACAACCCGAGCAACCCGCACTGGGCTGACCGCGATCGTTTCGTCTTGTCGAACGGTCATGGTTCCATGCTGCTGTACTCGTTGCTGCACCTGACCGGCTACGACCTGCCGATCAACGAACTCAAGAACTTCCGCCAACTGCATTCGAAGACGCCGGGACACCCGGAATACGGCATCACGCCGGGCGTTGAAACGACCACCGGCCCGCTTGGCCAGGGCTTGGCGAATGCGGTCGGCATGGCGCTCGCTGAAGCGCTGCTCGCGGCGGAGTTCAACAAGGACGGCGCGAAGATCGTCGACCACCACACGTACGTGTTCCTCGGCGACGGCTGCATGATGGAAGGCATCTCGCACGAAGCCTGTTCGTTCGCGGGCACGCTCAAGCTGCACAAGCTGATCGCGCTGTACGACGACAACGGTATTTCCATCGACGGTCACGTTGAACACTGGTTCCACGACGACACCCCGAAGCGCTTCGAAGCGTACGGCTGGAACGTGA
>Ga0302220_10001743_pt1 | contig 16651 bp, 14 predicted proteins | sample II_Palsa_E1_3_FD_194572 | JGI IMG/M metagenome (GOLD analysis project Ga0302220, IMG submission 194572) | Peat permafrost microbial communities from Stordalen Mire near Abisko, Sweden - II_Palsa_E1_3 | ecosystem: Environmental > Terrestrial > Soil > Palsa > Peat permafrost | place: Sweden...
GTCACGATCACACCGCGGATCTTCACCAGCGGGCGACTGGCGCTCGATGCCCTGATGGCCGGAGCAGTTGACATGTCGACGGTTGCCGAGACGCCGATCACAGCGGCCGTGATGGCGAAGCGACCTATTGCCATCGTGGCGCGGATCGCCAGAACGATACCTTTGACGCTGGTACGCAAGGACGCGGGTATCAACACGGTCGCCGACCTGCGCGGCAAGCGGATCGGCGTCAATATCGGCAGTGGCAGCGAGGTGTACACCTTCAATTTGCTGGCCTCCGTCGGACTCAAGCCTAGCGATGTCTCCGAGGTCAACATCGGCCCCGAAGATATGCCCGGTGCGCTGGCCAGTCATTCGGTCGACGCGATCAGCACCTGGCAACCGTTTATCTCCTATGCGCAGAAGCTGGGCGGCAACAAGGTCGAGCTTTTGCCCACGGGCGACGTTTACAGCGAGACATGGAATCTCGTGACAATGCGTAAGAACGTACAGCCGGACGATGCCGCGATCGAAGCGGTGGTCAAATCGCTGATCGAAGCGGAACAGTTCATGAAGACCAACCGCGACCAGAGTCTCGACATACTGGCCAAAGTCATAGGCGTGAGCCGCGCCACGATTGAACAGTCGCTGCCGAAATCCGAGTTCCACGTGGTTCTCGACGCGAGCCTGATGTCGGCGCTAAATGGCAATGCCCGTTGGCGTCTCGCCACCGGCAACGTGCCGCCCAATGTGACAGCAGTACCGGACTTCGATACCGCGCTTGCGCCGCACGCGTTGAAGGCTATCGACGCTACGCGCGTGACGATCGGAACGCTCTGATGCAGCGCGTTCGTAACGGCATTTACACCGCCGCGGTACCATCAGAGCTGCGATGGGTCCGCTATGTCTCACTACCCGTCGTGATTCTGCTCTGGCAGATCGCGTGCATGACGACCGATGTCGACTCCGCCCTCGTCCCCTCGCCCGTCGACGTGGCGCTCTCGCTATGGCATGCGCTGCAGGACGGCTCGCTGATCGCCGACGTACTGTGGAGCGTGTCACGTGTGGTGGTTGGATACTTCTTGGGCGCCGCCTTGGGCATCCTGGTCGGCTTGATCACTGCCCGCTACGCATTGATGCGCGAGGCGCTCCTGCCTATCATGCAGGCGCTGCGGCCGATTCCCCCGATCGCAATCGTGCCGTTGACTATCCTGTGGTTTGGGTTGACCGAGTGGTCCAAATACTTTCTGATCGCGTGGGGCGTGTTCTTTGTCGTGTGGATCGCGACTTTCATGGGGGTGCAGCGTATCGACGCGCTGCTGCTGCGCGCGGCGCAGAGCCTCGGGGTGCCGGAGCACAAGATGATGCGTGAGGTGCTGTTTCCGGGCGCTTTGCCGTACATCGCGGTCGGCTTGCGAACTTCGGTCACCATCGCGTTTTACTCGCTAGTCGCCGCGGAGGTAGCCGGCGCGTTCGCGGGCATTGCTTATCGCGTCAGCGTATCGCATCAGAACATGCAGACTGGCCTGATGATAGGCGCGTTGCTGGTGCTGGGCCTCGTGTCGGCGCTGGCGGACAAGTTGTTCGAGTTTGTTATCAAGCGCATCATCTTCTGGAAATGACATGAGTTCCAACAAGGGTTCTATCGAACTTCAGGACGTGCACCTCGATTTTGGCGTTGGCCGTGCCGCAACGCGTGCGGTCGAGGAAATGAGCCTGACCGTCGCCCCGGGCCAATTCATTTCGCTGCTCGGGCCTTCCGGTTGTGGGAAGTCCACCGTTTTGAACATGATCGCGGGCTTTCTCAAGCCGACCGCCGGACGCGTCTTGATCGACGGATCTCCCGTCAGTGCTCCGGGTGCCGATCGCGGCGTCGTGTTCCAAAAGCCCGCGCTCTTCCCTTGGAAGACCGTACGTGAAAACGTGGCCTTGGGTCCGCGCATGCACGGATGGCCGAAAGCGCAGGTCAAGGAACGCACCGATACCTTGCTGCGCACAGTGGGCCTGCTGGAATTCGGCGATCATTATCCCGACTCGTTATCGGGCGGAATGCAGCAACGCGTAGGCATCGCGCGCGCGCTCGCGAACGACCCCAGCGTGCTGCTGATGGACGAGCCATTTGGCGCGCTCGACGCGCAAACACGTGAGCTGATGCAGGACAACTTGCTCAGGATATGGGCGAAGAACCGGGTCACGCTTGTGTTTGTCACTCACGACATCGAGGAAGCGGTTTTCCTCTCCGAGCGCATTATCATCATGAGTTCTCGCCCGGGTCGGGTCATTGCGGATATCGCGGTCGATTTTCCCTACCCGCGCGCGCCGGACGTCATCGATTCAGGTGATTTCGTTGAGATCAAGCGTCAGTGCCGCGAGATCATTCGCGTCGAATCGATGAAGGCATTCGACGAGCAACGTGCAGCGGACTTGCAAAGCTGAGGGCGACGGCCACGCTTTAGCGCAGCATAAAAGACATCGCGGAAAAGCAGTTCAGCATGCGCACCGCGTGTTCGACACAAGCCGCGTGAAAGCGCAATGTCACCGCATCGAGACGCTCAACGGTCGGCCACTGGCAAAAGAGATCGGCCAAGCCCGTTGTCTGCACGCGCAGCTCCACCGTAACGGGCTGAGCTACGTGCAAGCTTGCATTTCTTAGCGTACCTGCTGCAACATGGCGCGCCACGACCTCATGAGCGACCCGTTCGATCTCCAGGCAAGCGTGCGCTGGACTGAGCGTGGCGCCGCTGGCTTGCCCTGTTGCCGTTTTCGAGGTAACAAAGGTGGCCTCGGGGAAAGCAGAACGCGTTTCGGCAACAAAGGCGTCGTCCCCTGTCAGCAGTGCCACCTGTGCGCCGTAATCGACCGCAAGCGCCCCATACAGTCCGGCCTCGCCGATTTCATTTCCGCCCAGCAGCACGCGGGTAAAAGCGAAGCTGTTGATGGTGTGCGCAAGAATGCCGGGGCTTTGTGATTTGGCGTGATAGCCAATCATGAATACCAGTACCGGTTCGTATTCAAGCCCGGCCATCATGCCCAAGTTACGCGGCTTTCCCAGGATGACCCGAGCGCGCGGATCGAGCAGATCGGGCAGCAGATTGCGAAAGCCGCCGTGCGAATCATTGACCCAGATTTCGCTCGCGCCGCCGGCAAATGCGCCGGCGATGGCCGCATTCGCTTCCAGCGTCATCCAGCGCCGGGCACGTTCGTATTCGCCGTTGCCGGCGCGGGTCTGCTCGGCATGAAATACGCCCGCGACCCCTTCAATGTCAGTGGAGATCAGAATTTTCATCAACGTGTCGATGACGGCAGGTGAGCCAAGTCAGGTACGGCGTCGCGCAAAGATACGCGATGGTGGCCGTCCCGGCCTGTGAGTGAGGTCGCGCACCACAGTGCATCGACGATGGCCTGTTCGATACAGTCGGCGCCGGCATGGAACAAGGGATCCAGGCGCGCGTCGGCCAGGCAAGGCGGAAACGCAATGAAGTCGGCGTGATGCGGCACGGTGTACGCGGTCGAGAATGCCAGGGCAATATCGCCGCTGCCGTGACCATAAGCCGAGCCGGTGCGCGCGAGTCCGGCTGCGGCGCGCAGCGACAAGCGCTTCAACTGGCGCGCGGTGAGCGGCGCGTCGGTCGCCAGCAGCATGATGATAGAACCTTGTTCGGGCGCGGCGCCCGCGCCGAGCCCGGGATTGCCGTCGGCTGCGGCTGCCGCTTGAGATTGGGCGCGCCGTTGCTCCAGCTCGCGCCCCAGCGGAACACCCGCCAGCGTCAACATCGGCAGTCGCCCGAAATTGGCCAGCACCAGTGCCCCGACAGTGTATGGCTGCCGGCCAAGCGTCGCCCTTCTCGACGCCGTACCTATCCCCCCTTTCAGGTCGAAACACGACATGCCGCGGCCGGCCCCAACTGCGCCGCGCGCAAATGGAGAGTTCGCGGCATCCGCGGCATGCTGATGGGCACTCGTGCAGGCGCTTTCGCAGGCGCTCTCGCAGGCACTCCGATAGTCGGCCTCGGTGACGGCTAGCGCCTGGATATCGTTCAGATAGCCGTCGTTGCATTCCAGTACCAGCGGATTGACGGTCGGCCAATCGCGGCCCACTTGCGGATTCTCGGCTATCGCCGCGCGGATCTGTGCTTGCGCGACTGCCGCGACGCCGAAGGTATTGGTCAATGCAATCGGCGTTTCGAGCACGCCAAGTTCGTCGATCTGGATCAGACCTACGCTTTTGCCAAAGCCGTTGATCACGGTGGCAGCTGCCGGCACCTTGTCGCAATAGAGGTTGCCCGCATGCGGATACAACACCGTGACGCCGGTCTGGATCGCACCGCGGTCCAGCGTGCAATGGCCGACGCGCACGCCGGCTACATCAGCGATGGAGCCGGTCGGCCCGCTCGCCAGTACGCCGATATGCGGGGCTTGGTGGGGGGCTTGATGGGGGGCGTTGTGCGCGGCGCTCATGAGCGATCCAGCTTGGGATCAAGCGCGTCGCGCAGGCCGTCGCCAAGCAGGTTGAATGCCAGTACTGTCAGAAAGATGGCCAAGCTGGGGAACAGGGCGATATGCGGCGCGGTCACCATGTCCGCGCGCGCCTCATTGAGCATCGCCCCCCATTCCGGGGTCGGCGGCTGCGCACCCAGGCCGATAAACGACAAGCTGGCCGCGGTGATAATCGAAGTGCCGATACGCATGGTGAAATACACCACCACCGACGAAATCGTGCCCGGCAGGATATGCCGCATGATGATGGTCCAATCCGACGCGCCGATACTGCGGGCCGACTCGATATACGTCAAATGCTTGAGCATCAGCGTGTTGCCGCGCACCAGCCGCGCAAAAGCCGGCACGCTGAAAATCGCCACCGCGCAGATCACGTTGGTCATGCCATTGCCGAGGATCGCAACCACACCGATCGCCAGCAAAATGCCGGGAAACGCGAACAGCACATCGGCGATACGCATGACGATGCGGTCCCACCAGCCCTCGTAATAACCGGCGAGCAGACCGAAGAACGTGCCGATCAATGCGCCGATCGCCACAGAAAGAAAACCGGCCGCGAGTGAGATCCGGCTGCCGACCAGAATCCGGCTGAAGATATCGCGCCCCAGCGAATCGACACCGAACCAATGCGCCAGCGAGGGCCCCGCATCGAGCGCGTCGTAGTCGAAATAGTTGCTCGGATCGTAAGGCACGATATACGGCGCGATAATCGCGATCAGCACCAACAGCAGTACAAATATGCCGGCTGCAAGCGCTACTGGCTGCTTACGGAACTTGCGCCGGAATTCGCTCCATGGCGTACCGATTGGTCGCGATTCGGCGCGCGATCCGGCGCGCGCGTCCACGGCGCTCGGGCTGGCATCGACAGGATCGACAGTTAGGCTCATCGGAATCTCACTTGAAGCGAATAGTCGGGTTGATGACCGCGTACAGCACGTCGACCACCAGATTGATCAGAATAAACTCGAGCGAGAACAGCAGCACCTCGGCCTGGATCACCGGGTAGTCGCGCATCGACACCGCGTCGATCAACAAGCGACCGAGGCCAGGCCAATTGAACACCACCTCGACCACGATGGAACCGCCGAGCAGGAAACCGAACTGCAGACCCATCATGGTGACGACCGGAATCATCGCGTTGCGCAGGCAATGCTTGGCGATCACGGTAGGCTCCCACACGCCTTTTGCTCGCGCAGTGCGCACGAAATCTTCATTCATCACCTCGACAAACGAGGCGCGAGTAAAGCGCGCCATCACGGCGGCGACGGCGGCGCCCAGGGTCACGGACGGCAGTACGTAGCTTTGCCAGGAACCATCGGGCACGATGGGCAGCCAGCCCAGCTTGACCGAAAAAATTTCCATCAGCAGCATGCCCATGGCAAAAGCCGGAAATGAAATGCCCGACACCGCCAAGGTCATACCGAGCCGGTCTGGCCAGCGATTGCGCCAGACCGCCGAGGCAATCCCGATGCCCATGCCGAAAATTACCGCCCAAATCATGCTGACGAAAGTCAGCAGCAAAGTCGGCATAAAGCGCTCGGCGATCTCGGTCGAGACCGGCCGCTTGCTACGGGTCGAGACGCCGAAGTCGCCATGCAGCATCCGTACGAAAAAATGGACAAACTGGCTCGGCAAGGGCTGATTCAGCCCGAGATCGGCGCGCACCAAGGCCACCGTCGCACTATCGGCTTCGGGACCGGCGGCAAGGCGCGCGGGGTCCCCCGGCAGCAGATGCACGAACAGGAACACCAGAACGGCCACGATCAGCAGCGTGGGCAGCAGGCCGAACAAGCGTTTGATAATAAAAATAAGCATAAGGTGTATCCGGCTTTGAGGCATGCGGCGACGGGCACACGTCGCCCCGTCACACTAGAGCGCCTGAGCGAGGCTATGCCAAGTTGATGCCGGGTCGCTGCGTTACTTGATCACTTACTTGATCGCGATGTTGTCGAAATTGAACGAACCGTCAGGCATCACATAGGCTCCGGACAAACGCTTGCTGCGCGCATAGACGACTTTTTCCTGAACCAGGAAAATCCATGGCGCATCGTTCCATATCCGCTTTTGCGCATCCGCGTACAACGTCGCCTTCTTGGCGCGATCAGTGGTTTCCAGCGCTTGCTTCAGATCGCTGTCGACGATGTCGTTCTTGTAGTACGCGGTATTGACCATCTTCGGCGGAAACGAAACCGACGACAGCAACGGGGTCAGCGCCCAGTCGGCTTCGCCGGTCGACGACGACCATCCCGCGTAATACATACGTACCGGCGCCGTCATCGCATCCGGTGCGCTTTCGACCGTTGATACGCGCTGGCCGGCTTCAAGCGCCTGCACCTGCGCCTTGATCCCCACTTGCGCCAGTTGCTGCTGGACGAACTGGATCACCTTCACCGCGGTGGAATAGGTGTACGCCGACCATAGTACGGTCTCGAAGCCATTCGGATAGCCGGCTTCCTTCAGCAATTCACGCGCCTTGGCCGGGTCATACGGCCAGGGCCCCTGCTTGACCGCGAACTCGACGCCCTGCGGCACCACGCCGTCGGCCGGTGTCGCGTAACCTGAAAAAGCCACTTTGGTCAGCGCCTCCTTGTTGATCGCATAATTCAAGGCTTGGCGAACCTTGAGGTTATCGAACGGCTTCTGGTTCATGTTCAAGCTGACATAGCGCTCGATGATCGAGGGCGAGTCGATCAGATCGACCTTGGGATTGCTCTTGAGCAGCCCTGCCTGTTCATAAGGAATCTGGAATGCGAAGTCGGCTTCGCCGGTTTGCATCAGTGCCGCACGCGTATTGTTGTCGACCACCGGTTTCCAGTCGATCGCATCGATTTTCGGATAACCGGTCTTCCAATAGCCGGCGAACTTCTTTACTTTCAGGTCGTCGGTTTGTTTCCATTCCACGAATTCGAACGGACCGGTGCCGACCGGATGAAATGCAATATCCTTGCCCCATTTTGTCAGCGCGGTCGGCGAGATCATTACGGCAGACGGGTGTGCCAACACGTTGATAAAGGCCGAGAATGGCGCGTGCAACGTGATTCTTACCGTGTACGGATCGATCACTTCCGTTTTCTCGATGCGATTGAACATGTTGTAGCGTTTGAGCTTGTTCGCCGGATCGATGACGCGATCGAAGTTGGTCTTGACCGCCGCCGCGTTGAAATCGGTACCGTCCTGGAACTTCACGCCCTGGCGCAGTTTGATCGTGTAGACCTTGGCATCCGGGCTGGCTTCATAACTTACGGCCAACACGTTGACCAGCTTCATGTCCTTGTCGAAGCCAAACAGGCCTTGATAGAACGACTTCGAGACCGCCTGCGACAGTGTGTCGTTCGCATCGTAAGGATCGAGCGTGGTGAAGGTCGAGGCCACGGCCATCACGGCCTGTTGCTCTGCATGCGCGGCACCGCCGGCAAGCATCGCAAACACGCAGGCGCCACCGGCGATCAGCTTACGCAGACGAAACTCGGAAGAAGATGAATACATACGATTAAACTCCCAGAACAAAGCATGGAGGGGGAAGATGCAACAACTAGTAAGCGCCACCGACCCGATGTTCGGCGACAAAATGGTCGAGGCCGACCGCCACCAGCGGCGCGACCAGCGGTTCATCACCGACCAGGCGTATCGGACTCGGTAGCTCGTCGGCCGCTAAGATGCGCTGCGCGTGTCGGCGCGACGGATCGGCAACCGGAACCGCGCTCATCAGCTTTTTGGTGTACGGATGACGTGGATTTTCAAACACCGCACAGCGCGGGCCGATCTCGACGATCTGCCCCATGTACATCACCGCCACTCGATGGCTGACGCGCTCGACCACCGCCATATCGTGCGAGATAAACAGGTAGGCGACGCCCAACTCACGCTGCAGGTCCAGCATCAGATTAATGATTTGCGCCTGGACCGACACGTCGAGCGCTGACACCGATTCATCGGCAATCACGACTTTCGGATTCAAGGCCAGCGCGCGCGCAATCGCAATCCGTTGTCGCTGCCCGCCAGAGAACTCGTGCGGATAGCGCCGCGCGGCATCGGCGGGCAGACCGACTTTGTCCAACAACCACGCCACTCGCGCCTGCGCTTGCGCGCCCGGGGCTACGCGATGTACCAAGAGCGGCTCCATGATCGAGAATCCCACCGTCAGGCGCGGGTTCAGCGATGCGAACGGGTCTTGGAAAATAAACTGAATATCACGGCGCAAAGCCTGCAGCGCAGGACCTTGCAGGGTACTGATTTCCTGTCCGGCAAATTCGATCGAGCCGCTTTGACTTTCCACCAACCGCAGCAGCGAGCGCCCGGTCGTCGACTTGCCGCAACCCGATTCGCCGACCAGCGCCAGGGTTTCGCCGGGATGTAAATCGAAGTTGACGCCCTCGACCGCATGCACATTGCGCGTGATGCGGCCGAATACTCCCGTCTTGATCGGGAAGCGTGTCACCAGGTTGCGCACACGCAAAATTGGCGGGACAGTGTCGTCCAGTGCGGGTTGCCCTGTAGGGGCGCCTTCGGCCGCTGGCGCCTCGCTTGCTCGCAATATCGCGGTGTCGGCATCGTCAAGCACCACAGTTTGTTCGGCAACGTTCGGCACATAGGCCTGCAGCACCGGGAATTTGGCCGGTCGCGTGGTGCCTTGCATCGCACCGAGCTTGGGGACCGCCGCCAGCAATGCCTGGGTATACGGATGCTGGGGGGCCGCGAACAAGGTGTCCGACTGCCCCTGCTCGACTTTCTCGCCGCGGTACATGACCAGCACACGGTCGGCCATTTCCGCGACCACGCCCATATCGTGCGTGATAAAGATCACGCCCATATTCATCTCTTGCTGTAAGCCGCGTATCAATTGCAGTATCTGCGCCTGGATGGTCACGTCGAGCGCCGTGGTCGGCTCATCGGCGATCAGCAATGCGGGTTTGCATGACAACGCCATCGCGATCATCACTCGCTGCCGCATGCCGCCGGACAATTGATGCGGATATCGCGCAGACACGCGGCGCGCCTCGGGAATGCGCACCAGATCCAGCAGACGCAGCGTTTCGTTGCGTGCTTCGCTGCGGCTTTTATGCTGGTGCAATACAATCGCCTCGGCGATTTGGTGACCGACCGTAAACACCGGATTCAGCGAGGTCATCGGCTCCTGAAAAATCATCGCAATATCGGCGCCGCGTATCGAGCGCAGCACCGACGAGCTAGCCTGTGCCAGATCCAGCACACGATTGTCGCGACGGCGGAACATCATGCGGCCGTTGAGGATACGGCCACCGCCGTGCTCGATCAGCCGCATCAGGGTCAACGAAGTCACCGATTTGCCCGAACCCGATTCGCCCACGATCGCCAGCGTCTCGCCGCGATCGATCCCGAACGACATGTGGCGCACCGCCTCAAACGTGCCGCCGTCCTGGCGAAAGCCGACCGACAGATTGTCGACTTCCAGCACGCGCTCCGGTGGTAGCACAGGAGGTAGCACAGCAGGTAGCACGATGGACGTTGGACTGGCGGAGGACGAAGGCGTCTGCACTATGGGCATCCTTGGTAGCGACTGGTCGAGCGTTCAGCGATAGATCGCCGTGACGGGTACCCCGCCCACGCGCGCGTAACCGCGATACATACCTTCCGTGTTGAATGGCAGCGTCACATTGCCTTGCGCATCGACCGCTATCAGTCCGCCACGCCCGGCTATGCGCGGCAATTTGTTCATCACCACCTCAGCCGCGGCCTGCTCCAGCGATACGCCGCGATATTCGATCTGCGCCGAGACGTCATAGGCCACCACCATGCGCATGAACATCTCGCCAGACCCCGTGGTGGAAACCGCGCAGGTCGCATCGTTCGCATAGCAACCAGCACCGATCAGGGGCGCGTCGCCCACCCGTCCGACCTGCTTGTTGGTCATGCCGCCCGTCGAGGTTGCTGCGGCCAAATGCCCATTGCTATCGAAAGCGACCGCGCCCACCGTGCCAAATTTGCGATTGGGGTCCAGCGGCTCGTGCGGCAAAACCTCTACGGCTGCCTGTGCGGCCAATGTTGCCGCATCGTGGTCGAGCGACATGCCAGCTTGGCCGCGCACGGCCAGCCATTGCTGGTAGCGCGCTTCGGTACGGAAATAACCCGACTCGACCATTTCCATACCTTGCGCCCGCGCAAATGCTTCGGCGCCGTCCCCCGTAAACATGACATGTTCGCTGTGCTCCATGACGCGGCGCGCGAGCAATATGGGATTACGCACATGCTTGACGCAACTGATCGCACCGGCTTCCAGCGTGCGGCCGTCCATGATCGAAGCATCGAGCTCGTGAGTGCCGTCAGCGGTCAGTACCGCACCGTGGCCCGCGTTGAAGAGCGGACAATCCTCCAACCGACGCACGGCGTCGCTGACAGCATCGAGCGCACTGCCGCCATCGGCCAGGATCTGCTGTCCGGCGCTCAGTACTTCGTGCAACGCCGCGTGGTAACGCTGTTCGGCGTCGGGTTTCATGGTGGTGCGCAGAATGGTGCCGGCTCCCCCATGTATAGCTAGGACTGCTTGGGCTTTCATATTTTTTTCCGACGAGGTGCACGAATTGGGGATGAGGTTTTCGCATCGGTTTCGCGGGTTTCGTCGGTTTCGCCATGCGCCGACGGCCGACGCGGTTTCGAAAGCCAGGGCAGCACGAACTCGGTCACATCCGTGGCGACCTCGACCGAACGCTTGACCTTATGAGCGACCGCATCGCACAACGCTTCAATCACCGCCAGCACAGTCGCATCCGAATTGGCGGCAAGCCGCCGTTCAGCGCGCACGTACACCGTCAGATTGGCGAAATCGACCAGCGGCGACGCGACGCTGTCGGTCAGCGCCAACACCCGAGCGCCCCGGTCTGCCGCGGCGCGGGCCAACTCGATGGTGTCTTCGACATAACGCGGAAAGGCGATGGCGATCAGCAAATCGCTGCTGCTCACATTAGACAAATGCCGCGCCGCATGGCTCGGGCCGCCGGCGAGCGCCAGCGATTGCACATTGCCGTGATACGGCGTGAGACCGTGATCCATCAGCCCGGCAAGAAAAGCACTGGAACCGTAACCCAGGACAAACACGCGCCGGGCCGCCAGAATGGCCTCGACGGCGGCTTCAATGGCCTCGCCGTGCGTCACGCTGCGGGTTAGCTGCAGGTTGGCCGCCGCCAAATCGAGTGTCGCGTCAAACACTTGTCCCCCGGTGGTGGGCGATGCTTGGGACGAGCGCAAACGTTCGATGGGCGCCAATGTCGCTTCAAAACCGCGTACCAGTGCGGCCCGAAATGCCGGATAGCCATCGAAGCCCAGCGCCCGCGCAAACCGATTCGCCGTCGCCACCGACGCACCGACCGCGTCCGACAATTCATCGATGCGCATTGTCGCCGCACGGAACATATTCGATTGGACGTATTCACCCATACGCTGATGAATCGGCGACAAGCTCGGCATCTGCGTTGCAATCAAAGCGGAAATGGTTTGGTCTGCGACAGCAGGCGGCCGACGTGTCATGCGAGTTTCAAGGGAAGTGCCACGTTTTCGATGTAAATATATTTACATGGAAAAAAATCGAAGAAAATACATTTTTTACTTGCATCGGGTTTATACGGACGGCGAGGCGGCTGCGCTTGAGCCTATACATCAGAACGCCTGAAACAAGATTCATGCTAGATTGTCAGCACGATGTGATCAAAGGAGCTTGGCATGGATACCCGTTCGATACTGGGCATGATGCACGCCGAAGAGGTTTTACTGGTCTCCATCGTGCGATCGCTTCCCCCGGACATCAGAAGCAAGATCGCCAACGATTTTCATGAGCAGGTGGAAATCTCGGAGACTTCGCACTTGAGCACGACCAGCGATCGCGAAACCGCCGACGCGCTCAAGGCTCACCTGCGCAGGCTCTCTAATTTGCTTGCCGCTTTGTCTTAATGGTTCTTTAGCCCCGCTTCTTACTTTCCAACCATAACCCAACCCAAGGTGCTGCGTGCAGCGAGCTATCCAGACCTCCCTTCATTTCCCCACAAGCCGTTGCGCAAAACTGTTTTCTTTAGTGCTCGCGTCCACTGTCATGATAGTTGTTCCGGCACGCGCCCAGGATACGCCGACACCAGGCGCCAGCCCGGCGGTGCCGGCCCAAGGCGGTGACACCGCTGTCCCAAGCAATGCGTCCTCGGCCACCCTGCTCCAGGTGAGCAGCCTGCCCGTCGAACGACAGGTAGCTTGGTTGAATCACGCAGCGCAAAGCGGTGATCTGGAAAAATTGAGTGACGCGCAACTCGTCGAGCTGTTTCAATCGCTGGCCCCCGCTACGCTCCCGCGCTACGTTGAAGCGGGCAGCGCACGCTACCGGGAATATGAGTTTCAGACCTATGGCCAACAGCGCATAAAAGGCGTGTGGCAAACCCAACCGGCCCACCTGCTGGTGCGTTATCGCCAGGATCCCAGGCAGGTTTACATCAAGTGGCTAGCCGACAGCAGGAACGCAGGGCAAGAAACGATCTATGACGAAACGAAGGACCCGAAGCAGCTCTACGCACATCAGGGCGGCGCTTTCAGTTTCGTGTCGATATGGACGCCAATCGATAGCGGGCGCGCCCTCGCGCAGTCGCATCACACTGTACGGGAACTGAACATCGGCTACGTCACGGATTTGTATCTTTCGGAACTAAGAAAGTATCGCGCCGCGGGCATCGACAAGCCTTCAAAGATCGAAGTGTTGACCGAGTTCGGGGAACGCGTCGTGGCATTCACTTGGGAAACGCCCACCGGACAGCCGCAGTTCTACGCAAAGAAAGTGCGCCTCGGGCTCGACTTGCGGCACCCCTTCTTCGGCACCAGCGAATCGTGGGACAACAGCGGAGAACTCTTCGAGAAGTTTACATTCGTCGACGTGACCCCGAAACATTTCGACGACTCGGCATTCGACCCGAAGAACCCGCAGTATAGGTTCTGAGTCAGTTCTGAAACACCGAACCCGATAGCGATAACCATGCGGATCAAGTTGCGCCAGGTCGAAGGTTTTCTCGCAGCCGCGGACACCTTATCGTTTTCGCGAGCCGCGGAAAAGATCGGCATGACGCAGCCCGCCTTTTCGCAATTGATCCGCGATCTCGAAAGCGCACTCGAGGTCAAGCTGTTCGAGCGCAGCACGCGCCGTGTACGTATCACGGCAACCGGCGCACAACTGCGCGATCAAATGCGGCGCGGCCTGCTTGAAATCGATAACGCATGCAACAACGCGCGCGCATTGACCCGTCTGGAAGCCGGCCAGATGTCCGTGGCAATCCTGCCTTCGCTGGCACTCGGCCTCGTGGCCGGCTCGCTCTCAAAATTTCACCAGACCTATCCCAACGTCAAGATCCATCTGCAGGAAGCGCGCAGCCCCTACGTGCTCGATACGGTGCGGCGCTACGACGTCGATTTCGCCATTTGCGCGCGTGTTGCAACCAGCGAACAGATGAGCTGCGATTACCTGTTCGACGACGAACTCGTCGCGGTACTGCCCAAGCAGCATGCGTTGCTGGCCAAACGCACGCTAGGCTGGGGCGCGCTGGCCAATGAGGCGCTGATCCTGCTCGCCGCGCAGGCCGAATCGATCACGCACGCGTTCGCGCAGAACGGCATCGACAAGACCGGCGATTACGACGTGCTGAATTCGGCAACCGCGCTCAGCATGGTTCGCGCGGGTTTCGGCGTTACCGTCGTACCGTTGATCGCGTTGCCCGCGCTCAATATGCGCGGTCTCGCCTACCGGCGCCTAAGCGCGCCGCGCCCCGTGCGCGAAATATGCCTATACCATCGTATCGACGGCACGCTCTCGCCAGCCGCGGACCTGTTCAGGCGCATGCTGCTGGCCGAACACGCCATGGTCCCCCCGCCACGCTGATATTGAAGAAGCAGCAATGCGCAAGCGCATAGGCACGCCCCATTTATAGGTAAAGCCTATGAATTCAAACCCTCCATGGATTTGTTGGCGCGGGCAACTCATGCTCTAATAATCTGCACTACCCGATAAAAATAGGCAGGGGACGCCCATGAACCGCCGATCGATGGTGCTGTTGCGACTCGCCCTAATTATTCTTTGCGCGCTCCCGATCGCGCAAGCCCGCGCAGAAAGCGACCAAAGCGACAAGCGCGAGCCAGTGCGCGTGATTGTGCCCTTCCCGCCTGGCGCGGGGGTCGACATCGTGACTCGGCTGATCATGTCCAAGCTTTCGGTGGTCACGGGCCAGAACTTCTTCATCGATAATCGCTCCGGCGCAAGCGGTACGATCGGCGCGGCGGATGCAGCGCGCGCCAAACCGGACGGCTACACCCTGCTCGCGGCACCGTCTTCGCTTGCCACCAGCGAATCGCTGTACCGCAACCTGTCATTCAAACTCGAGAAAGATTTCAGTGGCATTGCGATGCTCGCATCGGTGCCGTTCATCCTGGTGACCAATCCCAAGGTGCCGGCCAACTCGGTGGCCGAACTGATTGCGCTAGCCAAGGCCAAGCCCAACACCTTGACGTTCGCCTCGACAGGCAACGGCAGCGCACCCCACATCGCCGCCGAACAGTTCGAAATACAGGCTCATATCGCGATGATCCATGTGCCCTATCGCGGTACCGCGCCGGCCATGCAGGACTTGATCGCGGGCCGGGTCAATTTGATGTTCGCCAACGCGGTGTCGGTATTGCCGCAGATCAAGGCCGGTTTGCTGAAGGGCCTGGCGGTCTCCAGCGCGCAACGCAGCGATTCCGTGCCCGACCTGCCGACCGTCGCACAGGCGGGGCTGCCCGGCTACGAATCCAATACCTGGTTTGCGCTTGTCGCGCCGCGCGGCACGCCGGCAACTATCATCGCGCGCTTGAACGCCGCGGTGGCCAAGGTCCTCCAGATGCCGGACGTGCAGCAGATGTTGCGAGCGCAAGGCGCAACCACGCGCGCCGCCACCCCGCAACAGGTGGATGCCTACATGAGCAGCCAGGTGAAACTGTTCGCCGATGTCGTCAAACGCGCCAACATTACGATCAATTGAACATGGAAAACACGACGCCCCCTCTCTCCGAGCAAGTCGCCGGCATGCAGTCGGTCGCGCCGCTCGCTGTCACGCGAACGCTCGCACGTTATATCGTCAATTCGCGTTTCACCGATTTGCCACCCGCGGTCGTCCACGAGGCGTCGCGTGGACTGCTCAATTGGCTGGGCTGTGCGGTAGGCGCCTCGCGTCATGATACGGTCGCCTTCGCATTCAACGCGTTTGCGCCGTTTTTTGGCGCGCCGCAGGCGCAACTGTTAGGCCGGCCCGAGCGCGCCGATATTCTGCATGCGGCGCTGTTGAATGGCATCAGCTCGCATGTACTCGATTTCGACGATACGCACTTCCGCGCGATCCACCCGAGTGCGCCGGTACTGCCCGCATTGCTGGCTTACGCTGAATGGAAAAAGGTCAGCGGTGCGGAGCTGGTGCACGCGTATGTGCTTGGGGTAGAGGTCGAAGAAAGAGTCGGCTTGTCGGTGTTTCCCGAGCACTACGACCGCGGCTGGCATATTACCGGGACCGCCGGTGTATTTGGCGCGGCGGCCGCGGTCGGCAAACTGCTGGGGCTGGACGAGCAGCGGATGGCGTGGGCCTTAGGCATCGCCGCGACGCAATCGTCCGGCCTGCGCGAGATGTTCGGCAGCATGTGCAAAAGCCTGCACCCGGGGCGCGCCGCGCAAAACGGCATGGCCGCGGCGCTCTTGGCGCACAGTGGCTTTACCAGCTCCGAACGCGGCATCGAGGCGCCACGGGGTTTTGGCCATGTGATGTCCTCGCGCTTCGATCCCGAGTTCGTGATCAATGGACTGGGGGAGCGCTACGAAATAATGCAGAACATGTACAAGCCGTTCGCCTGTGGCCTGGTCGTGCATCCGGTGATCGATGGTTGCCTGCAATTACGCCGCGAGTTGCAACTCGATACCGCGCAGATCTCGCGGGTCGTGGCGCGCGTGAACCCACTGGTGATGGAGCTCACCGCCAAGCGTGCGCCAACCACCGGCCTGGAAAGCAAATTCAGCGTCTACCATGCGCTTGCCGTGGCGCTGATATACGGCGCCGCGGGCGAGGCGGAATTCAGCATCGACGTCGTGCGCGATCCGCGCGTTATTGCGTTACGCGAGCGCGTGAGTGCGGAACCCGACGCTGCCATGCGCAAGCTG
>Ga0302220_10001745_pt1 | contig 16618 bp, 17 predicted proteins | sample II_Palsa_E1_3_FD_194572 | JGI IMG/M metagenome (GOLD analysis project Ga0302220, IMG submission 194572) | Peat permafrost microbial communities from Stordalen Mire near Abisko, Sweden - II_Palsa_E1_3 | ecosystem: Environmental > Terrestrial > Soil > Palsa > Peat permafrost | place: Sweden...
GCGGGCTGAAGTCGGGGTGCGTCTTACGGTATAATCCGGCTTTCTCGCGAACACTCCAGCGATGACCAAATATGTTTTCGTCACCGGCGGCGTAGTCTCTTCCCTGGGTAAGGGAATTGCTGCCGCCTCACTGGCTGCGATCTTAGAATCACGCGGCCTGAAAGTCACACTCCTCAAACTCGATCCCTACATCAACGTTGACCCCGGCACGATGAGTCCTTTCCAGCACGGAGAGGTATTTGTCACCGAAGATGGCGCGGAAACCGATCTCGACCTCGGCCACTACGAGCGCTTCATCAGCACGAAGATGCGCAAGGGCAACAACTTCACCACGGGCCAGATTTACGAATCGGTAATCCGCAAGGAACGCCGCGGCGAGTATCTCGGCAAGACGGTGCAGGTCATTCCGCACATCACCAACGAAATCCAGGCATTTATCGAACGCGGCGCACAAGCGGCGACCTCGGGCGAGCCGGATGTCGCGATTGTCGAAATCGGCGGCACGGTCGGCGATATCGAATCGCTGCCGTTCCTCGAAGCGGCGCGGCAGATGAGCCTGCGTTTGGGGCGCAATCATGTGTGCTTCGCGCACTTGACGCTGGTGCCCTACATCACCACCGCAGGCGAGCTGAAAACCAAGCCGACCCAGCATAGCGTGCAGAAGCTGCGCGAGATCGGCATTTTGCCCCACGCGTTGCTGTGTCGCGCCGACCGTCCGATTCCCGACGACGAGCGCGCGAAAATTTCGATGTTTTCGAACGTGCCACAAGACGCGGTCATTTCGGTATGGGATTCGGACAGCATCTACAAAATTCCGCAGATGCTCTACGACCAGGGCCTGGATGGCATTATTTGCGACGAACTCAAGCTTGCCCCCAATCCGGCCGATTTGACGGTTTGGACCAAGCTCGTGCACGAAATCGAAAATCCGCGTTATGAAGTGACGATCGGGATGGTCGGCAAGTACGTCGAGCTGACCGAATCGTACAAATCGCTGATCGAAGCGCTCAAGCATGCGTCGATCTACACCTCGACCAAGGTGAATATCGAGTACATCGATTCGGAAGAAATCGAGAAGCACGGCCCGGCCGCGCTTGCTCACCTCGATGGCGTGCTGGTTCCCGGCGGTTTCGGCCGACGCGGCACCGAAGGCAAGATCGAAGCGATACGCTTTGCCCGTGAAGCGCGTGTGCCTTACCTCGGTATCTGCCTGGGCATGCAACTGGCCGTGATCGAATTTGCGCGCAATGTGGCTGGGCTCTCCAAGGCCAATAGCACGGAATTCGAACCCGCCACGCCGAACCCGGTGGTCGCGTTGATCACCGAGTGGTATGACCGCGACGGCCGCGTCGAAACGCGTACCGAAGATTCGGATCTGGGGGGCACGATGCGCCTGGGTTCGCAACGCTGCCCGGTCAAACCCGGCACCAAGGCCGCGCAGATCTACGGCGTCGACGTCAACGAGCGCCACCGTCATCGCTACGAGGTCAACAACCGCTTCGTGCCTCAGCTCGAGGGTAAGGGCATGGTCATCAGCGCTCGCACGCCGAGCGAAAATCTGCCCGAGATGATGGAGTTGTCCGAAACCTTGCATCCGTGGTTTGTCGGGGTGCAGTTTCACCCGGAATTCACCTCGACGCCGCGCGACGGCCATCCGCTGTTTCGCTCGTATATCGAAGCCGCGTTGAAGCATCGTCAGGGCGTCGAAGCGGTCGAGGCACGCGCTGCGCTCGCGGCGCTTGATCCTGCTGCCGCGAGCAACGTGCAGAGCGTGCAGACTGCCCAGCAGACTGGAACCGGGAGCTAAGCCATGAAGCTGTGCGATTTCGACGTGGGCCTGGACCAGCCGTTTTTCCTGATTGCCGGTACCTGCGTGATCGAGTCCGAGCAAATGGCGCTCGATACGGCTGGCACGCTCAAGGAAATTTGCGGCGCGCTGAACGTGCCGTTCATCTACAAGTCTTCCTACGACAAGGCCAATCGCAGTTCCGGTTCGTCGTTCCGGGGGCTTGGGCGCAGCGAAGGGCTGCGCATTCTCGACGAAGTGCGTCGCCAGATCGGTGTTCCGATCCTGACCGACGTCCATTCGGAAGATGAAATCGAGGAAGTTGCGTCGGTGGTGGACGTGCTGCAGACGCCGGCCTTCCTATGCCGGCAGACCGATTTTATTCACGCATGCGCCCGATCGGGCAAGCCGGTGAATATCAAGAAAGGTCAATTTCTCGCTCCGCACGACATGGTGAACGTAATCGATAAAGCGCGTGCGGCGGCCCGTGAAGCTGGGCTTTCCGAAGATCGGTTTTTCGCCTGTGAACGCGGCGCGTCTTTCGGTTATAACAACCTGGTTTCCGACATGCGCTCGCTGGCGATCATGCGGGAAACCGGCGCGCCGGTGGTGTTCGATGCCACTCATTCCGTGCAATTGCCCGGCGGGCAGGGCAGCACTTCGGGCGGGCAGCGCGAGTTCGTGCCGGTATTGGCCCGTGCAGCAGTGGCGACCGGCGTGGCAGGCTTGTTTATGGAAACGCATCCCGACCCGGCCCAGGCCAAGTCGGATGGTCCGAACGCCGTGCCGTTACGGCGTATGAAGGAATTGCTGCAAACGCTGACAGCGATCGATCGGGTCGTGAAGAGCCAGGGTTTCCTGGAGCAGGATTTCAGCTGATTTCCAGCGACTTCCAGTGATAGGCGGGCCGACGAGTTGTTGCGATCATTCGGATCAGGTTTCACGGCCATACGTGCTAGCGAGGCCTACCCTGAAATATTTGCAGACTAAAGCAGCAAACGAACGCAGCAAAATCAATTTAGTTCTGTCGAAGGTATCGGACCCAACGTGCATGCATGCCGAGTTGTTCGACGGGAACACGCCAGACAGCAGTGTTTATTTGGAAGTTAGGGATCGGCCTCTGTGCGCGGCCGGCCCTGATTGGGATAAAAACTGCTGAGCGGACTATCTGTTTTTATTTTTGAGGAAACCATGAGCGCTATCGTTGATATCATCGGCCGCGAAATTTTGGATTCGCGCGGCAACCCCACCGTCGAATGCGATGTCCTGCTCGAATCGGGCACCATGGGCCGCGCGGCCGTGCCGTCGGGCGCTTCTACCGGTTCGCGCGAAGCGATCGAGTTGCGTGATGGCGATCTGAGCCGTTATCTGGGCCGAGGCGTATTGCAGGCGGTAGAGCACGTGAACACCGAAATCTCCGAGGCCATCATGGGCCTGGATGCATCGGAACAGTCGTTTCTCGACAAGACCTTGCTCGAGCTCGACGGCAGCGACAACAAGTCGCGCCTGGGCGCCAACGCGATGCTGGCCGTGTCCATGGCGGTCGCGAAAGCCGCCGCCGAGGAGGCTGGCTTGCCGCTGTATCGTTATTTCGGCGGCTCAGGCCCGATGCAAATGCCGGTGCCGATGATGAACATCATCAACGGCGGCGCGCACGCAAACAACAGCCTGGACATTCAGGAATTCATGATTATGCCGGTGAGCATGCCGACGTTTCGTGAAGCGCTGCGTTGCGGCGCCGAGGTGTTTCATGCGCTGAAGAAGATTTTGTCGGATCGCGGCCTGAGCACCTCGGTCGGCGACGAAGGCGGTTTCGCCCCGAATTTCGCGAGCAACGAGGAGTGTCTGTCGACCGTGTTGCAAGCGATTGAAAAGGCCGGATATCGTGCGGGTGAGGACGTTCTGCTCGCGCTCGACTGCGCTTCGACCGAGTTTTATCACGACGGAAAATATCAGCTCGCCGGCGAAGGCCTGCAGTTGTCGGCGTCAGAATTTGCCGATTATCTCGGCACCCTGGCGGACAAATTCCCCATCGTTTCGATCGAAGACGGCATGTCCGAAAACGATTGGGACGGCTGGAAGATTCTGACCGACAAGCTCGGCAAGAAAGTGCAACTGGTGGGCGACGACTTGTTCGTGACCAACACGCGCACGCTCAAGGAAGGGATAGACCGCGGCATCGCCAATTCGATCCTGATCAAGATCAACCAGATCGGCACCTTGACCGAAACGTTTGCCGCCGTCGAAATGGCCAAGCGTGCCGGTTACACGTCGGTGATTTCGCATCGTTCGGGCGAAACCGAAGATTCGACCATTGCGGATATCGCGGTGGGCCTGAACGCCGGTCAGATCAAGACGGGATCGCTGTCGCGCAGCGATCGTATTTCCAAATACAATCAGTTGCTGCGCATCGAGGAAGATCTTGGCGATATCGCCAGCTATCCAGGGCGCTCAGCGTTCTATAACCTGCGCTAAGTAAGGGCGGAACTCCGCGATGACACAGATAGCGCGGCGCGGTTTCCGATGCCGGACGTCGCACCAGCGACGCCCGGCATCCGTCTATCTTGACTCCACACTCTGACTCGGCGAAGGCCTCCCGGCAATGCGGCTTGTCACTGTCGTTCTGATCTCCCTGCTGGTACTGATCCAGTATCCCCTTTGGTGGGGCCACGGCGGCTGGCTTCGGGTTCGCGATCTCGAGCGCCAATTGGTAGCTCAACAACAAAAAAATGAAGACCTCAAGCAGCGCAACGAGCGGCTCAAGGGCGAAGTGCAAGATCTGGAGCAGGGCACCGATGCGGTTGAAGAGCGGGCCCGCTACGAATTGGGCATGATCAAGGATAGCGAGATTTTCGTGCAGTTCGTCTCGCCGAACCAGCCCTTGCCAACCGCCCTGACCAGCGTCGCGATGCCCGCTTCGTCGACCCGTGGCGAAATGTCGGCCGCGCCCGCGCGCGTGGTGCCGGAGCCGCCGATACGCACTTTGCACGACAAGAAAAAAGCGGGCAAAGGCGCGAAGGGGACGGCGACGCTATCTGCAGCAAATGCCGGCCATACATTGAAAAAATAGCCGCTTTCTCGAAGCGGCTATTTGCTCATGACTTGCGCCCTTGACTTGCGCCCGTATGTCGCGCTCATACCTCTGATTCCGACACGAGTGGCGGGGTCCTGCGCCGATCAGTGTTTCAATTCGGGCGCTTCGCTCATTGCGGTAGCGATCGAATCGGTCGCAAACAGTTGCGCGACATCAACCGAATCGAACTCATAGCGTTGATTGCAAAATTCGCAGTGCACTTCGACGTCGCCGCGTTCCTCGACGATGTCGTCGACCTCATCGCGCCCGAGCATGCGCAGCATGCCGCCGACCTTGCTGCGCGAGCAGGAGCACAGGAAGCGGGTGGTAGCCGGTTCGAAACGCCGCACGTTTTCCTGCCAGAACAGGCGGCGCAGCAGCGTCTCGGAGTCGACAGCGAGGAGTTCTTCGTGCGTTAGCGTCGCGCTCAAATGGCAAACGCGATCCCAGGTATCGAGATCGTGCTCGCCCGGATGCGGCAGGATGCCCCCATCGCCCGGCAATTTTTGCAGCAGCATGCCCACGGCGCGATCGTCGTCTGCGGCGAGCCACAGGCGCGTGTCGAGTTGCTCGGAATGGCGCATGTAGTGTTCCAGGACCTGCGCCATATTGGTCAGCGGACCGTTCTCGTCGGACAAAGGAACGATACCTTGATAAGGTTGCTGGCCAGGCATCTTGTTGGCCGGGTCGAGCGTGATGGCACAGCGTCCACCGCCATTGAGGTTGACGAGTTCGGTCAGCGTCGCCGCATCGTCGATCTCGCCGATTATTTTGGCGGTGGCCCGCATGGTCAGGTCGGAATTGCACTGGACCACCAGCATTTTGACCGGTCCGTCGCCCTGGATCTGCATCACCAGGGCGCCGTCGAATTTGAGGTTGGCGCACAGCAGCGCGGCGGCGGCCATCATTTCACCGAGCAGCACGCGTATGGGCGCCGGGTAGTCGCGACGTGCAAGCACCTCACGCCAGGTACTATGCAACGCAACTATCTCGCCGCGCACCGGCGCGGTGTTAAACATGAATTTCTGCAACTGATCGTTCACGACAACCTCATATTCTCGAAAATAAACGCACGCTCGAACGCGTGCGCATGTGCTTGCTCGTACTGACCTGTTCCTACGGCCGCCGTATTATTCTGCCGCTTGCCGCTTGCCGCTTGCCGCTTGCCGCTTGCCGCTTGCCGCTTGCCGCTTGCCGCTTGCCGCTTGCCGCTTGCCGCTTGCGCCGCCTTATGCGATACGGACCAGGCTTTCTTTGAACAGGCTGCGGCGTTCGACGTAGCTTGCCGTGGCGGAGCGCATCCGCTCGATGTCGGCGGCCCCGAGTTCACGGACCACCTTGGCCGGCGCGCCCAGGATCAGCGAGTTGTCGGGAAACACCTTGCCTTCCGTCACCACCGCACCGGCGCCCACCAAGCAGTTTCGGCCGATTACCGCGCCGTTCAGAACCACTGCCTGGATGCCGATCAGCGAGCCTTCCTTGATCGTGCAACCATGCAGCATCACCTGATGCCCGATGGTGACCTGCGCTTCGATATTGAGCGGGTAGCCAAGGTCGGTATGCAGCACGGCGCCTTCCTGCACATTGCTGCAGTCGCCGACCGTGATGCGCTCGTTGTCGCCGCGTATGACTACGCCTGGCCAGACGCTGGAGTTCTCGCCGAGCGTTACCTTGCCGATAATCGTGGCCGATTCGGCCACAAAAGCCGTTTCATGAACGGTAGGGACATCGTTACCAAGCTTGAAAATTGCCAAGTTGAGCTCCTGAAGTCCGCCGGGCAACTGCCGGAAGTCCTGCAAAAATGGGGCATCGATATCCAATGCCCTATGATTCGGGGGCAATTGGCGCTCGCTGCATACGAAAAGAATGAATGCCGGTTAGCATGCGTCAAGTGCGTATTGTAAACCGCCTCGCAACACGAGGCCGCCAAGCGTGGCCCATGGGCCGGGCAGCCCTCGGCAGTGGTCTTATTTGGTCTGCTTTGCTTGGCCTGCGTGGTTTGGTCGGATTCACCAGTTCATGCATGCGTTATCACGTCCGACGTCAGCAGATGGGCCCGTTTTACCGAATTTCAACCTTATTGATCGAACGTTTAGATGAATTCCCCCGTCCCCCTGGAGCCGCCAGTGCCCTCGCCAGGACCTGTTTCCCTCAATCGCGGCTCGGAACTGCGCGCAGCCGCGCGCGCAATCTGCCGGGTGCGCGATCCGTGGGCGAAAGCACAGGCGACCCGTGAGTTAGCCGAGCGATTCTCCCGCGACACCGTTACCGTGGATTGCCACGCCACCTTGAGTGAGCCGGCGGATCTGCCCGGGCGCCCGCAGCGTCCCGAACTGGTCGATCCACGCCAGTTGGAGCGTCGCAGCATGAATACGGCGGCCGGCCGCGCGGTGTTGCTGCATGCGCTGACCCATATCGAATTCAACGCGATCAATCTGGCGCTGGACGCCATCTGGCGTTTTGCAGGCATGCCGCGGGCGTACTACACGGACTGGCTCAAAGTCGCGGACGAGGAGGCGCATCACTTCAGTCTGCTTAGCGCGCATTTGGTTAATCTTGGCCATACTTACGGCGATTTCACCGCGCATGATGGCTTGTGGGAAATGGCTCGCAAGACCGACGGCGACGTGCTCGCACGCATGGCACTGGTGCCTCGCACACTGGAAGCGCGCGGCCTGGACGCGTCCGCACCGATACGCGCGAGGTTGGCGCAGGCGGGCGATCACGCCGCGGCGGAAATTCTCGATGTGATCTTGCGCGACGAAATAGGCCATGTGCTGATCGGCAATCGCTGGTTTCGCCACCTGTGCGAAGCACGCAGCCTCGAGCCTCACGCAACCTACGAGCAACTGGCGCGGCACTACGAAGCGCCTCGTCTGAAAGGGCCGTTCAATCTGGAAGCCCGGCGTGCAGCCGGTTTCGACGCATTCGAACTCGCCGCGCTCGAAAACCCGCCACGATCGACTGGATAGCTAAGCTATGCAAACTCACACCACCGAATTTCTGACCGTGCACGGTCAGCGCCTGGCGATTCATCAGTGGGGGCCAGCCGATGCGCCGCCTTTGTTCATGTTGCATGGCTGGATGGACGTGGCGGCCTCGTTTCAATTCGTGGTCGACGCGCTTAGCCAGCCATGGCGCGTGATTGCGCCTGACGCCCGCGGGTTTGGCCAGTCAGCATGGCCGGTGCGGGAAAAGGGCGGCGGCCACTATTATTTTCCCGATTATCTGGCCGATCTCGATGGCGTGCTCGATCACTATGCACCGGGGCAGCCGGTCAACCTGGTCGGCCACAGCATGGGCGCCAATCTGGCCTGCCTGTACGCCGGCGTGCGCCCCGCGCGAGTGCGGCGGGTTGTGGACCTGGAAGGCTTCGGCATGAACGCGGGCAAGACCGGCGACGCGCCCAGGCGCATGGCCAAATGGCTAGACGCGTTGCGTGACCCGCCACGCATGCGCACCTACGAGGCGCTGGACGGCGTGGCCGCTCAATTGCGTCGGACCAATCCGCGCTTGAGCACCGAGCGCGCCGTATTTCTGGCCGAGCATTGGTCGACGCGCACCGCTGAGGGCAGATACGAAATTCTGGGCGATCCCGCGCACAAGATACCGGGCCCTACGCCCTATCGGCTTGACGAAGTCATGGCGACCTGGTCGCAGATCGAGGCACCGGTGCTGCACGTCGAAGGGCGCGATTCGATCACGCTTCGACATATTTCGGGCGATACGCCTGAGGATGAGTTCCGGGCGCGCTTCAAGGCGTTTGCGAACTGGCGCGAGACGTTCATCGAGGAAGCGGGGCACATGCTCCATCACGATCAGCCCGAAGCGGTGGCGGCCCTGATCGAAAGCTTCTGCGCGTAGGGCGAAGCCCGATGGGGCGGGGGCTGCGTTACAATTAGGCATGTCTTTAGAAAACACAATGATAAACGTCGACTTGCACTGTCATTCCACCGTATCCGACGGGCTATTGCCTCCAGCGGACGTTGCTCGTCGCGCGCACGAAGGCGGCGTGACACTGTGGGCGCTCACCGATCATGATGAAATCGGCGGCCAGGCGGCGGCACGCGAGGCGGCCGAGTCGCTCGGAATGCGTTATGTGACCGGCGTGGAAATTTCCGTGACGTGGGCGTCGCGCACCCTGCATATGGTTGGGCTAAACGTCGATACTGCCTGCGCGGCTCTGACGCAGGGGCTCGAGCAAACGCGCCATGGGCGGCTTGCCCGTGCCAAGGAAATCGGGCGGCAGCTAGCGCAGGCAGGCATTCCGGACACCTATGAAGGCGCGCTGAAATACGTCGGGAACCCGGACTTGATATCGCGCACGCACTTCGCCCGCCATCTGGTGGAGAGCGGCGTGGCGAAATCGGTCAGCGATGTGTTCGCGCGTTACCTGAGCGAGGGCAAGCCCGGTTATGTGCCGCACCGCTGGGCGTCGCTGCCCGACGCGCTCAGTTGGGTCAAGGCGGCGGGCGGTACCCCGGTGATCGCGCATCCGGGCCGATATCGATACACGGCGCTCGAGTTCGCCGCGCTGTTCGATGAATTCAAGTCGCTGGGTGGGGACGCAATCGAAGTCGTGACCGGCAGTCACACCCCCGACCAATTTCGCGAATATGCTGACGTTGCCCGTCGCTATGGCTTTCGCGCCTCCCGCGGTTCGGACTTCCATGATCCGGGTGAACCGTATACGGTGCTGGGCGGTTTGCCGCAGTTGCCGGCGGATCTGACGCCGGTCTGGCAAGACTGGCTGTGAGTTGCCCGCTTAGTTGCCCGCTTATTCGCCAGCTCAGTCGTTAGCTTATTCGCCCGATTTTTCGTCGTTTTGTCGTCCGTCGGCTTTCAGGATTGTCTTGACCTCATGTCACAGTTTTTCCGGATTCACCCTGATAACCCGCAAGCGCGGCTGATCAAGCAAGCAGCCCAAATCATCGATGAGGGCGGCGTGGTGGCGTTGCCCACCGATTCCAGCTACGCGTTGGCCTGCCATCTTGACGACAAGGATGCGGTACAGCGCCTGCGGCGCATCCGCGGCATCGATGAAAAGCAGCACCTGTCTTTGCTGGTGCGCGACCTGTCCGAACTGGGCCAGTTCGCGATGGTCGACAACCGCCAGTACCGCCTGCTCAAGTCGGTGATGCCGGGCCCTTACGTGTTTATTCTGGAAGCCACCAAAGAGGTGCCTCGGCGCTTGTCTCATCCGTCGCGCAAGACCATCGGCCTGCGCATGCCCGATCACGCCATTACGCTGGCGTTGCTGGAGGCGCTCGGGCAGCCGCTGCTGGCCACGACGCTGATCGTGCCGCCGGACTGTGAACCGCTGAACGATCCGGAAGAAATCCGCGCGCTACTCGAAAAACAGGTCGACCTCGTCATCGACGGCGGCGCATGCCCGCGCGAGCCCACGACCGTGATTGACCTGACCGGCGATGAACCGGTGCTGGTGCGGCTTGGGCGCGGTGCGCTGGAGCCGTTTGGATTGTCGGTCGAGAAAGTCTGACCCCGAGTCTGATACCGTCTGCCGGCGGTTAATTCGGAGCCGGCACGCGTCACTTGATACAATAGGTCCCATGGATAATTCGTTAATACAGGCCTTTACGGTCTATGCATTGCCCGTGCTTTTCGCCATTACTTTGCACGAAGCGGCGCACGGATATGTCGCCCGTTTTTTTGGCGACAACACCGCTTATATGTTCGGGCGCGTCACACTGAATCCGATGAAGCATATCGACCCGATGGGTACGATTGCGATGCCGCTGATCCTGTACTTCCTGACTAACGGCGCTTTTTTGTTCGGTTACGCTAAGCCGGTGCCGGTCGCGTTCGGCAATTTGCGCAATCCGCGTTGGCACGGCATGTGGGTCGCGCTCGCCGGCCCGGTGTGCAACTTGCTGCAAGCGATACTTTGGACCTGCATCTTCAAGGCGCTGGGTGAATTTGCCGGCGACTCTTCCTTGTCGCATTTTTTAGTGTTGATGGCGCGTGCCGGCATTCTGGTGAATCTGGTGATGTTCGTGTTCAACCTGTTTCCGGTGCCCCCGCTAGACGGCGGTCGCGTGCTGGTGGCCTTGTTGCCGACAAAAGCCGCAATCCGGTTTGCTGGAATCGAGCGGTATGGTTTTATTATCGTGATGGTGCTGGTCTTCACGGGTGTCCTCACGAATATCTGGTTGCGGCCACTGGTGACCGCAATTATCGGTCTGCTCGACCTGGTATTTTCTTTTAGCGCTTTTTAGTCGACTCTACCTACCCAAGCTATGTTTCCTGATCGAATTTTTTCCGGCATGCGTCCGACCGGCTCGCTGCATCTTGGCCACTATCATGGTGTGCTGAAAAACTGGATCCGGCTACAAGCCGAGTACCCATGCTTTTTCTGCGTGGTCGACTGGCACGCGCTGACCACCCACTACGAAACGCCGGATGTTATCGAAAAGAATGTTTGGGAAGTGCTGACCGACTGGCTCGCGTCAGGCATCGATCCGGCTCAGGCGACACTGTTTATCCAGAGCCGCGTGCCCGAGCATGCCGAACTCGCGCTGCTGCTCGGCATGAGCGCACCGCTGGGTTGGCTCGAGCGGGTGCCGACTTATAAGGAGCAGATGGAAAAGTTGAAGGACAAGGATCTCTCGACGTATGGCTTCCTCGGCTACCCGGTTTTGATGGCGGCCGACATTCTGCTGTATCGCGCTTCGCTGGTGCCGGTCGGCGAAGATCAGGTGCCGCACGTCGAGATGACGCGTGAATTGGCGCGCCGTTTCAACTATCTGTACGGGCGCGAGCCGGGCTTCGAGCAAAAGGCCAACGAGGCGGCCAAAAAGCTCGGCGGCAAGCGCGCCAAGCTGTATCACGTATTGCGCAATGCCTACCAGCAGGACGGCGACGACGAGGCGCTTGAGCGCGCGCGCGCGATGCTGCAGGAATCGCAAAGCCTGTCGCTCAACGATCGCGAGCGTTTGTTCGGCTATCTGGAAGGATCGCGCAAAATCATTCTGGTAGAGCCGCAGGTATTGCTGACCGAAGCTTCGCGTATGCCCGGGCTGGATGGCCAGAAGATGTCGAAATCGTACGGCAATACGATAGGTTTGCGCGAAGATGCAGCGAGTATCGAAAAGAAAGTGCGGACCATGCCGACCGATCCCGCGCGCGTGCGACTCACCGATCCGGGCGACCCCGACAAATGCCCGGTCTGGGAGCTGCATCAGGTCTATACGGATGCCGCGACGCATGACTGGGTTCAAAAAGGCTGCCGCACGGCGGGCATCGGGTGTCTGGAGTGCAAGCAGCCCGTGATCGACGGGATATTGCGCGAACAGCAGCCCATGCTCGAGCGCGCTCAAAAATACATGGACGATCCGTCGCTGTTGCGCGCCATCGTGGCCGACGGCTGCGACAAGGCCCGCAAATATGCCGTCGAGACGATGCGTGAGGTGCGTGAGGCGATGGGCCTGTCTTATTCGTAACTTTGGTATTCCTAACTTCGGGATGCGTAACCCCGGTAGTCGCCACTCCCGTATCCATGATGCCGGTACCCGCGATGCCTGTGCTGGCATTTGACCATCCGGCATCCGAGACTAGCGGAGGACTTGCGAACATGTCCGAATCAAGAACCCATGGTCACGAGGCCACACCCGTCAGCGCCTGGGTCAGCGAGTGGGCGCATCTGATCGCCACGGGCGGCACGGTGCTCGATCTGGCTTGCGGTTCGGGGCGTCACACGCGTTGGCTGGCCGCACGCGGCCATTCGGTACTGGCGGTTGACCGCGACGCGGCGGCGCTCGCCACCTTGGCCGATCTCCCGGCGGTCGAGACCCTGCATGCCGATCTTGAAGCGGGCGCGTGGCCGTTGCCGGCACAGCGAACGTTTGCAGGTGTGGTTGTTACCAATTACCTGCATCGGCCATTGCTGGCAAAATTGCCGGAAGTGCTGACGCCGGGCGGCGTACTGATCTACGAAACCTTCGCCGCCGGTAATGGCGCGTTCGGCAAGCCATCGAACCCGGATTTCTTGTTGCGGCCGGGCGAGTTGCTCGACGCGGTGCATGGCCGGTTACGCGTGGTCGCGTTCCAGGATGGGCTGCTTAAGGGAGCTAAACCTGGAGCTAAACCTGGAGCAAAACCGGGCGCGGGACCGGTTCCGGCCCTGATACAGCGCATCGTCGCCGTACGTGAGCCGATCTGGATGCCTTCCGAAGCACGAAATGAGCCGCTTCATTACACGCTACTACAACTTTAGTGAATTGGCGGCGCGATCGGCTACAATCGCAACTTACTGAATAAAGTGCAGATTTTTATGTCAAACGGCAATTCCACAGGAAATTCCCTTTTCGTTCGCGACGGCATGCCGGCAGTCACCGGCAGCATCGTGGCCATCGTTACGCCGATGCTGGGTGACGGCAGTCTGGATCTGCCGCGTTTGCGCTCGCTGATCGACTGGCATGTCGCCGAGGGTACCGCCGCGATCGTGATCGTCGGCACGAGCGGCGAATCGCCGACGGTCAGCGTCGATGAACACACCTTGCTGATCAAAACCGCGGTCGATCATGCCGCGCGCCGTATTCCGATCATCGCTGGCGCGGGCGGCAATTCCACGGTCGAAGCGGTGGCGTTGACCGAATATGCGAAGCAAGTGGGCGCGGATGCGACCTTGCAGGTGGTGCCTTACTACAACAAGCCGACCCAGGAAGGGATGTATCGGCACTTTTCGACGATCGCTGAACGTGTCGATCTGCCGGTGATCCTGTACAACGTGCCGGGACGCACTGTCGCCGATCTGAGCCACGACACCGTGCTGCGCCTCGCGCAGGTGCCCGGCATCGTGGGCGTGAAGGACGCAACCGGCAATCTGGACCGCGGAATCAACCTGATCAAGCATGCGCCGCGGCATTTCGCGATCTATAGCGGCGATGATCCTACCGCGACTGCGCTGATGCTCATGGGTGGCCACGGCAATATTTCGGTCACGGCCAACGTAGCGCCGCGCGCGATGGCTGAGTTGTGCCGTGCCGCGATCGCCGGCGATGCCAGGACCGCGCGTGAGCTTCACATGAAAGTGTTGGCCTTGCACCGCCATCTTTTTATCGAAGCGAATCCGATTCCGGTCAAGTGGGCATTGCAGCAACTCGGTAAGATCGAAAGCGGCATCCGCTTGCCATTAACCCCGCTCGACGCCTGCTATCACGATATCGTGCGCTCGGCGTTGCAAGAAGCCGGCCTGCTGAATAAGTAGACGGCGACCGTGTCATGCTCGCAGCCCGCGTGGCATGTGGACGATGACACTATTTAGTTAGATTGAAGGACCTATGAGAAGCTCTGACCGTATCCGCTCCGAATACTCCCGCACCTCGACGTGGACCCCGACTTGGACCCATACGCTGCGTATTTCCGCTGCGCTGCTCGCCGTGTGTTCGCTAGCGGCTTGCGACACGCTAGACAACTACTTCGCCGGCGATAAGGTCGATTACTCGACCGCCAGTTCCGCGCCGTCGCTGGCCGTGCCGCCGGGCCTGTCCACACCGACGCTCGACAAGCAGTTCACGGCGCCCCCGGCGACGGCTGCGTTGGGCGGCGTGCCGGACCGGATCAAAACCGCGAGCGGTAACCTGACCGTGGGTGTACCGTCACAGAGCGACCCGCTGGGCATGCATGTCGAGCACGATGCGAAGCAGAGCTGGCTCGTGGTGGACGGCCGTACTCCTGAGCAACTGTGGCCGCAACTGAACGATTTTTGGACGAAAAACGGTTTCGTGCTGACGACCGATTCGGCGCCTACCGGAGTGCTGGAAACCGATTGGGCAGAAAATCGTGCAAAAATTCCGGACGACTGGTTTCGCAAGTCGATCGGCCGCTTGCTGGACTCGGTTTATTCGTCGGGTACCCGGGACCGCTTCCGCACGCTGGTTGAGCGCGGCCCCAACGGCACCACCGATATTTTCATCACGCACCGCGGGATGGAAGAGGTCGCCACCGGGCAGGACAAGGAAACCACGCGCTGGGTCGATGCCCCGCGCGATCGCAATCTCGAGATCGCGTTTACCAAACGTCTGATGGAGACCTTTGGCCTCACGCCCGACCAGTCTCAACAATTGGTGGCGCAGTCGCCTGCAGTCGATCGCGTCCAGACACAGGCTGACGGCAGCGCGCCGACTCTGATCCTTCGGGAGCCTTTCGACAGCGCTTGGCTGCATGTCGGCGTGGCGCTGGATCGTAGCAACTACACGGTCGCGAGCAGCGATAAGGGCCGCGGCCTCTACACCGTCAGCTACGTCGACGTGGCGCAGGAAACCAAAGCCGATGGCTTGCTCAGCAAGCTTTTCGGCAGCAAGACTGCCCGTCCCCAACCCGGCAAGCAATATCTGGTGAGCGTGAAGCCCGTCGGTAACGGGGCGCAGGTCGCCGTGATCGATCAGGCTGGTCAGCCTGATGGGTCGTCCGATGCCAAACTCCTGGTCACGCAGTTGCATTCGCAGCTCGACTGATCGCCCGGATGCGATGTTCCAGTCTCGGCAGCGGCAGTGAAGGGAATGCGCTGCTGATCGAGGCCTCGGACGGCAGCACGACCACGCGCGTTCTGCTCGACTGCGGCTTTTCCTTGAAAGAAACCGAGCGACGCATGGCGCGACTCTCGCTCGGGATCGGCGATCTGGACGCCATTCTGATTACCCACGAACATTCCGATCATATCGGCGGCGGCCTGACCGTCGCGCGACGCACCGGTGTGCCGATTTTCATGAGTTGGGGCACAGCCCAAGCGGTGGGAACAATTCCTGTCGACGTCGATTTGCAGCTATGCAAAGGCGGCGAGATGCTGGAATTGGGCGATTTGCAGATTCTTCCCTTTACCGTGCCGCACGACGCGCGCGAGCCGGTGCAGTTCACGTTCTCCGACGGCGATCGGCGTCTGGGCGTGCTGACCGATATCGGCATTGGAACAGCGCATGTCACCGAGGTGCTGAGCGGGTGCGATGCGCTGATACTCGAATGCAATCACGACCGGCAGATGTTGGCGCAAAGCCAATATCCCGCTTCGCTGAAAGCGCGCATCGGCGGGGATAGGGGGCATCTGGCCAACGACGCCGCGGCTGCCATCCTGGCCTCTCTAGACCGTTCTCGGTTGCGCCAATTGGTTGCGGCTCATTTGAGTCAGCAAAACAACTCAGCGGAGCTGGCGCGTGCTGCGCTTGCCGAGGTGGTGGGTCGCGAACCGGCGGAAATTCTGGTGGCGACGCAGGCGGAGGGGTTTCCCTGGCTGATGGTGTAACCAGCGGGTCCAATGCCAGATGATGCGGACGAAAATGTGGACGAAAGCGCGCGGATGAAAAAAAGACGAAAAAAAACCGGCCCGTAGGCCGGTTTTCTACGTAGCAGCCTGCCTTACTGGCTGGCGCCCGATGCCGGTGCGGCCGCCATCGAGCCAGAAGCCGATGCGTCCGAAGCCGGAGCCGGAGCCGACATGGCCGACGATGCCGACGTGTCAGCCGGAGCCGATGCCGGTGCTACAGCTGCGGCGGGAGCCGAAGCGGAGGTGTCTGCGGCCGGAGCTGCTTGGTCGCTGCTCTTGCTGCATGCTGCCAGTGCGAAAGCTGCAATCAGGGAAGCTACGAGGAGGGATTTCTTCATGATCACGTCCTTTTATGGTTAAAGGTAATTAACAGCGAGTAAGCAACAGCACGAAATTCCTGACCATGATGCGCTATGGCCGACTCTAGCCCAAACGGATGCGGCGCCGTTGGGCACCGCGCCCCGAATGCGGCAAGCCCATA
>Ga0302220_10001756_pt1 | contig 16545 bp, 9 predicted proteins | sample II_Palsa_E1_3_FD_194572 | JGI IMG/M metagenome (GOLD analysis project Ga0302220, IMG submission 194572) | Peat permafrost microbial communities from Stordalen Mire near Abisko, Sweden - II_Palsa_E1_3 | ecosystem: Environmental > Terrestrial > Soil > Palsa > Peat permafrost | place: Sweden...
CCCATCAATCAGTTCCCGCACGTCTGTCAAGGTTTCATCAAGGGCAATGGTGCGCGGCTCGACAGGTGTGGCCGCGAGCATGTCCTCCAGCGCGCGTGCCCATGTGCGCACAGCACAATGAATTCTGCCCACTAGCGGCCGCTGAGTTGGCGGCAACGACGCGTCGTTGAGCGCTTCGAGCAAGCAGCCCAGCGCGGCCAAGGGGCCGACGACAAAGTGGCGCATGGTTGCTTGTACCTCGTCGCGCTCCTGATTGGCGGCGACCATCATCTGCGACGCGACAACGCCCCGGGCGGCCAGCTCTCGGGTTTCGATCGCTGCGTACCGGCGCTGCCATTCGCTCTCGACAACGCGCGCTGTCGCGACGGTTCGTTTGAGCAGCGCACGCATTCTGCACCATCCAGCCCAAGCGACGGTAGTCAGGATCGTAAGCACGAACAGCAATGCAGCCAAACCTTGCCAGGCAATCGCAGCGGGCCCCACAGCCAAAGCAATCTGGCCTTGGACGACCGCACGCGCCGACACGATGCACAGCAACGCGAACGCAACGATGCCGCCACATGCGGTCGCATAGTGAATCGAGGTCGCCTGCGCTGCGTGAGAGAAACGGCGAGTGCGAGTCCGTGTGCGCACCGGGGAACCCGACCGCCTCATCATGTTCATACTTGGCCTACTCAGTCGATCAGCTTTTGCATCGTCGCAAATTCGATTAGCCCGGCCAACGAAGACAAACCTAGCTTCTCCTGAATCCGGCCCTTGTAGGTGCTTACCGTCTTGTCGCTGATGAACAGCGCGTCGCCGATGGTCTTGTTCGACATGCCCTTGGAAAGCATTTGCAGAATCATCAACTCCTTATCGGAGAGCAGCTTGAGCTTCTCTTCCTCGTCGCCGACCGCTGAGATCGGGCCGGTTCCCGCAGCGCCGATATTCATCGGAAAGACGGTATAGGCCGCCATTACAGCTTCGACGCCGCGCATGATTTCCTTCATTTCCTGCGATTTTCCGACGAAACCCTGTGCTCCCGCACGCATGGCGCGCGGCGCGAAGGTTGAAGGGTCCTGGCCCGACAGCACCAGAACACGGATATCTGGATGGGCCAGCTTCAGCCGCGGGATGACATCGAGCCCGTTGATACGCGGGATGTCGAGGTCGAGTATGGCGAGGTCCGGCAGGTGCTGCCGGGCTAGCTCGACGGCCGCCTGCCCATTCTCGGCCTCGAAGACATCGTCGACGCCGAGGAGTTTCGAAAGATGCGTTTTAATAACGAGCCGAAATGCGGGATGATCGTCCACAATCAGGATGGTAGTCATACAGTTGTCCTCCTAACGGTATTTCGACTCAGTCGCTATTGCGCACGAAAGCAATCTCGACACGCCGGTTCGGCGCGAGACACTGCACCAAAGCATTACGATCGGTCTGGTTGCATTCCACCATTGGCCTGGCTTTGCCAAATCCGGTGACGGTGATCGGAAGCGTCACACCGCGTTTGACCAGATAGGCCTTCACAGTCAGTGCGCGTTGAAGCGACAGCTTCTGGTTGTACGCATCACCGCCCAGACGATCGGTGTAGCCGCTAATACTCAGTTGACGGATGCCCTTTATCTTTTGCAGGGCTGCCGCCACCTCGTTGAGCTGAGCTTTACCGCGTGGCAACAGCGCTGCGACGTCGCTGCCGTTGAAGCGAAACGACGAATCGGCTCTGAGCGTAATCGGCGGTGCGGCGACGCGTGCCGCAGGTGCGGGCGTATCGGGTTGTGCGCATTGCAACGCTGCTTCTGCCGACTTGTGCAATTTCCCCTGAATGCCGGGCAGTGCCTTTTCAGCAGCCGAGAAATTGCGAGTCCACGCGTAGTGACCGGCCAGCATCAATTCGACTTCGGCACAGGCAAGTGGCGCTTGCGCCTCCGGGCACCGGGCTGTGGCCGGATCGCTCTTGATGACGTTGACGACCTTCCACAAATCCGGGCGTACCGTCGATACAGTGCGTAGTTCGGGATTGGCCGCGGACAGCGGCGTGTCGTTTTCGAGACCGAAGGTGATGATTGCAGCTTGACCGATGGCTTCCTCGACAAAGCCCCATTGATCGTGCGCGTGCCACTCGGCTTGTCCAGCGTCGATCCAACATTGGGCCTTGGTACGGAAATAGCTGTTCTTGTCGGCGGGTAGTTTGTCCAGCCGCTGCTGCAGGGCAGCGAGCGCATCGCCACCGTGGGTGACTGGGGTGTAGGTGCTTAGCCATTGCGGCGTGACCGCGCCGGAGGCAGTATCTTGCGCAGTGCCAGGACCCGTCTTCAGAACCGTAGGATCTTCAATGCCCAGCCGATCCCTGTCGACCCGGCTCGCGCAGCCTGTTAAAGCTAGCGCACACGCCACCATAGTTAGCTGAAATCTCATTGGTTCCCCGCGCCAAAACGCGTTTGTTTTGTAATGGCACGAGTATGGGGAGGCGTCTCCGGGCTTGGAATGGGAAGATTCTTAGAGTAGTGCCCGACAAGGAAGAGAACTAATGGGGTCCACCAGCGGCAAACCCGCGATGACATTGCGCAAAACCGCGCCGAGCGTCGCGGCCCGGCGGTCCCCGCTACATCCGCGTATTACTTCAAGCCAAAGTCCACCCGCGTTGTGGCGCCCTTGTCCTTGATGCCTTGAGCGTCGAGTTTCGGTGCGACGATGAACACCCGGCTACTGTCGATCTTGCCGTCGAAGTACTGCTGCACGCTCTGTGCGCGTTCCTGCGCAAGGTCGCGCAAACTGGCGTCGTTGATCGGCGCATGTTCGGCCAGTGCGCTCTTCATTTCATCGCCGGGCATGCTCTTCGTGAGGCCGACAAAGTTGCGCGGCTTCTTGAAGTCCGCATCCTTATAGGCCTTGGTCAGGTACTTGTCGTAGTCCTTTGGATCAACCGTGACTGTCGACAGATCGACGCTTTCGCCGTTCCCGACCACGTCCTTGATCTTTTCCTGCTTGACCAGCTTCTCCACATACTCCGTACGCAAGGCCGGTGTATCAACTGCCGGATCGACCCGTCCGATCACATCGATCCGGATCGAGGACTTATCGGCCAGCGCCTTCGCGATGGTGTCGAGCTTCTTGTCCGCCGCGTCCGAAAGCTTCGCGGACCCGGCATCGAATTCGACGTAGCCCATTTCCTCACCACCGCCACCACCGAACGCATTTGCAAGCAGCGAGAACGGTGCCGTCACTGCCCTTTCCAGCAGATTCAGTACCGCATGCCAGATCAGGCCGCCGATACTGAACTCTGGATTTGACAGCGACCCGGATACGGGAATGTTCACGTCGATCTCGCCCTTCGAGTTCTTCAACAGCGAAATTGCGAAACGCACCGGCAGCTTGGTCGCCGTGTCATTGTCGACGTGATCGCCAAACGTCAGTTGATCGATGAAGATGTGATTGTTCGCGCTCAACTGGTCGTTATCGAGCTTATAGTGAAGGTCGACGTTGAGCTTGCCCTTCGTGATCGGATAGCCCGCGTACTTCGCCGAGTATGGCGTGAGGTTGGTCAGTTCGATATCGTGCGCGCTCGCGGTCAAATCGAGCGCCGGCTTGGCAATCAGCGGATTGACCGTGCCGCGAATCGACAACGGCCCATTTGCCGCGAGCTTGGCGGAAACGTCCACCGGTGCGGACGTGGTCGATTGCGTGCCGAACGCGCCGATCGTCCCCTGAATCCCTACCAGATTCGCCGTGAAATTCGGCTTGATGAAGTTGTCGGTATACGTCACGCGGCCTTGTTGAAGCACCAACTGGCCGAAGTGCAGCCGTACCGGACTGGCAGGCGGCTGTGGTTGCGGCTGGCCGGCGGCAACGGTCGCACCCGAAGCTGCCTTCGTGGACGCAACATGCGGTGCCGACGCACCCACAGACGCAACCGTAGATGCCGGCACCGTCGCGGATGCCACCGCAGGCGCCGACGCCGGCACCACAGCCGCCACCCCGGCAGAAGCAGGCTCTGCCGGCTCTGGCGCGGTACCAGGCGTCAACGGCACCGGCTCCGTTTTGCTCTTGCTGCGCGTCAGCGATTGCGGCGCGCCAGCGCCTTCATGAGCTACAACATCCGTAAGATTGAGCTTGCCTTGCGGGTCCAGTAACACCCGCCCGTAGAAGTTCGAAAACGTCACGCGCCCGGCGTCGACATCTGTACCGTGTTCGTCGTAGTTCGCCTTCAGGTTCGTCAGCGCGAGCGATCCCCAGCCCGCGAACGAGTCCGAGGTCGCCTTGTCCAGCATGCGAACGTCGACGAGCGCCGCGTTGCCATGGTACGAAGCCTTCAGCGCTTTCGATGCCTGCGACATCGCCACGTCGCCCTTCATGTTCAGTAACGCACTCGCGATCGTCGCATTCAACTTGCCGCCGAAGTACGGTTCGAACGCAGCGGCATCCAGCCGGTTGGCGTCCACCTTCAGCGCGAGCTTGAGCGGCGTCGCCGTGACGTCGCCGGTCACGCCAAGCGTGCCCTTGCGATTGAGCGTCGCTTGCAGATCGATCGGCAGGGGCTTGCTCAAGTCGTCACTGATCTGCTGCACTTTCAGTTGCAGCGGCGAAACGGCGAGCTTGACCGGACGCGGCGTGCTGTTGTCGGTGAAGTTGGCCGTCGCGTCCTTCAGGTTCAGTTCGCCAATCGTGTAATGCCATGCCGGGCCCTGTTCCTGCGCCTGCTTGGCAGCGTGAATCGCGGTGCGTTGCTGCGCCTCCTGGTGCGGTCCGGCCAGCGCAGCGAGATCGATGCTGCCGTCCTTCATGCGCCGCGCGTTGATCACGAGACCGGTCAAGTCGACGCCATTGATCGCCGCATTGCGGCCTGGCACGTCCACCTGCTTGACGTCCACGTGACCCTGGGCGAGCGCCACCGCGGGCTCCTTGCCGCCGCGCGCCGCCAGCTTCAGCGATTGCAGGTCCAGTTGAGTTGCGCCCACCTGGATGTCGGGCGGCGATTTCGCCCAGTTAGCGCTGAGGTTGGTCGTCACGGAGAGCGCGCCGTCGGTCACCTGAGCGGCAGTCATGCTGTCGAGATACGGCTGCAGCATCGGCAGCGGAAGCGACTTGAGGTCGATCTTCGAATCGGCGTTTTTGGTGACCAGACCGAGCGAGCCCGCCGCGTCCAGCGAACCCGGGCTGTCCTTGAACGTGGTGCTCATCGTATATCGCGCAGGCGCCTTTGACACCGTCGAAAAATCCGCCAGCGACACCGCGAGACCCTTCAGTCCCAGCGCGACCGGCCTCGAAGCAGCATCATCCTGAACGTTGACCGTGCCGTCGTTAAGCGTAAAGCGTTTGATCGCAAGGTCGAGCGGCGCGGCGGGTTTGGCTGCGCCGGCCGTCGACGATGCCGCTTCGGGCGCACTTGCACTTGCACTCGCCGCCGCCTGCGCCTCGCTAGCAGCCGCGGGTGCAGACGCAGGCGGTGCAGCGAACGTCTTCTCGACGCTCAGCACACCGTCTTTGTCCCGCGCCAGATTCACGGTGGGCGTGTCGAGACGAATATCGTCGAAGTGATAGACACTCTTCATCGGCTCAAGCGTCGCCGCCGCGACATGCAGCGCGTGCGCGGCAAAAAACGGCTGCTTGTTTTCATCGAGGACGTCGATATCGTTCAGGTCGACGGTACCGGTCACGCGTAACGAAGGCGCGTCATCGGACACAATGAAATTGAGCTTGAGATCGGTCGAGAGCTTGCCCGCCTGCACCGTCACCGGCAACTTCTGCGGCGAATACGAGAGCAGCTTCGGCACGTCCAGCCCGTCGAACCGCAGCGACACCTCCGATTCCCGCGACGCGGCAAACGGCTTGGTCTTGCCATCGATCGCAAGCGGGCTGCCGTCGATGCGCGCACGCAGCAGCGGCTCGACAAAGATGTCGGTTTTCGACGGCAGCGTGGCGATAAACGGGATGCCGAGCTTCCACTGATCGATCACGTGCTTCACGCCGAGCAGGCGGTCGTCGAAGGTGATCTGGCCGTTTTCGAGCCGGATGTTCGACACGGAGAACAGTGTCGGCTTGCTATCCGGCTTGGACGGCTGCTTGGCGAACTTCTCGATCAGATCCGTGAAGTTGAAGCGCTGAGCGTCGTAACGAACGATGGTGAAACGCGGTGAATCGAGCTGCACTTCATCGACAATCGGCGCTACGCGAAATAGCGAGCTCCACGACGGCTTCACGATCAACCGCGAGATATCGACGAAATCGCCCTGTCCGCCACGCTCGCCGATATGAATGCGGTCCGCTTCGAGCCGGAGCGTGTACGGATTGAGCGCGATCCGGCCGATGGTCGAGGGCCGGTCGAGCTGCTTGCTGAGTTGTTGCTCGGCGATATGGCGAATCAGCGGCGGCGCCGCGAAAAAGCCGAACAGACCGAACAACACCAGGAAGATCAGCAGGCCGATCACGATACGGCGTGTGCGACGTGCCTGCGCGACACCGCGCACGGCCTGCAGGGAAGATGTCAGGGATGCTTTATTGAGGCTTGCCATGCTCGGTCATGGGTGATGCGGCGGCAAGCCCGCCGCGATAACTAGAGTCCTGCCTCGGGCAAGTATATGTCGTGAGACGTATGCGGGATAGAAATGTAAGCCGAAAGCAAACAAACACCCGATGCGCATGAGCGCGCGCGAGCACAAAGTTTAGTCACGCGTTTGTGACGATTTCTGCAACACTGCGAGCCTGCGTTGCAGGTTCGGAAACTATCGACTTGTCGGTTGCCGGACACCGCTGCTGTGGCGGCATCAAAGGTGTGCATCGCAATCACGCGATGCACACTCCGTCATCATTGACGTATGACGGCTGGCGGTTGCCAGGTGCCATCCGTCGCTTGCGGTTTAGGTGCATAGAGTCGCAGGACGAGTTGCAGGTCGGTGCGCGGCGCCGGCAGCCAGTTGGCCGCCCGCACGTGTGCCGACGACACCACCACGTCAAGCGAGCCGTCCCGGTTGCGGCGCGCGCCGTTGCGATCGCCGACGGCAAGCCGTGCCGGCGCGCTCTCACCGAGCGCGCCTTCCTTCGTGTAGGCAGTGATAGACCAGAAGCCTCGCACCGGCGGCAACTGGTTCGGCGCGAAATGGATCACATAACGGTTTGCGCCGTTCAGCGCGTGGCCGTCGCTATCCAGCGTGACCGTGGCGCGCACTTCGTCGTCTTTCGTGCCGATGCCCGGTTGCTCGTATGCTGCGTAAGCACGCAACGCGTAATCCGGACCGTAGTTGCCGACGCCGTCACCGAACCAGCTCCAGCCGTTCACGCTCAGCAGATTCGGCGGAGGCGTCACCACACGCTCGCGGCCATCGGCCATCCCCTCGGTGATAACGTCCTTGGCGTCTGGCAGTTTGACTGGCTCACCAGGCTTCACGCCCAGGTCGGCGAGGATCTTCAACGCGTGCGGATCGTCAGGGACGGACGGGTTGTCCTGCAACCCCTGCGCGAGCCGGTTGAAAAAGCCGCCGGCGTCGAGCGCGGCGATCTGCGCCGCCGGCGAGCCGGATGCCGCCAACGCCGCAGCCGCCGCTGCGTTGCCGCCCGGCGCGATCGACGCCGAACGCTTATCGCTCGTGTACTCGCTCAATGGTACGAGGCGCATGCCGCGCTGCAGTTTGCGTACCGCCGTGACGTCACGACCGGCGCTCGACTGGATCCGCACGGTCACCCACGCGTTGCGGGTCGGCACGTCAACGCGTTTGACGTTCGCCGGCAAATCGCCCTGCCAGCCGGGACCGGCAAAGGCGATCGCCTGCTCCCTGATCCCGCTGGATCGCGGCCCGATCTGGGCGCTGGTCGACCAGACCACATTGGTCCACATATCGAGCGCGCGGGCATCGACATAACGACCGTGCGAGTCGGGCAACGTCAGGATCACCGGTTCCGCGGCCAGGTCGAGCCAACCGCTCGAATCAAACGTGTCGATACCTGGCGTAGGCGGATTGGATGAGCCGACCGGCGGCAACGCCTGCGCGTGGCGCAGCGCGTTGAGGGGCGCCTGACCCGGATCGGTGCCGACTGCGGCATCGCGCGCCACTTCCATCAGCACGAGCGGGTAGCCGAACACGTAGGAGTCGGCCACCTCGTCCTTGATCCAGCCGGTGGGCTTGGGTGCGTCGATATGTGTCGAGGCACAGCCGGCGAGAAAGGCGAAGCCTGCGAACGAAGCGCAGGTCCAATGAAACGAAAACAGTGCTCGGCGATTTTTTATCATTCGTTCAGGTGGCAGAACGTTCGGTCCAGGGACAGGCGTCGGTCGGCGGCGGCTCTGCCCACGTGGTTCCCAAGCCCCCGCGAACTCGCCACATATCTCGATCCCGACAACAACGGGTTGTATCGTATCCTTGACAGCTAGCAAGCGCAAAGGCACAAACGCACCTTTTGCACAACTCGCACCTTCACGCCCCCGGAGCGCCCATGTACGTCCCTGCCCATTTCGAAGAGAACCGTCCCGAGGTCCTTCGTCAACTCATCTCCGAGCAGCCGTTTGGCACGCTCGTGACCACCGGTCCCAATGGTCTGGACGCGAATCATCTGCCATTCGAATTAGCGCCGGCCGAGGGTCCGCATGGCACGCTAAGGGCGCATGTTGCGCGGGCCAACCCGGTCTGGCAGGAAGTGGCTTCGCAACCGGACACGCTGGTGATTTTCCAGGGGCCGGCCGCCTATATTTCGCCGAACTGGTATCCAAGCAAGCACGAGGCGCACCGTCAGGTTCCGACCTACAACTACATGGTGGTTCACGCCCACGGCAAGATCGTCGTGCGCGACGATGAAGCATTCGTCCGCGGCCTCGTGGCGCGGCTTACCCGCACGATGGAAGCCAATGAACCGCGGCCCTGGAAGATGGGGGACGCGCCGGCCGACTATATCTCCCAGATGCTTGGGGCGATCGTTGGAATCGAGATCGAAGTCACCCGGTTGATCGGCAAATGGAAGCTGGGTCAGAACAAGGAAGCACGCGACCGGCATGGCGCCGTGGATGCGTTGCTGGCCGGCGGCAGCGAGGCGCAGGAGGCCGTCGCCGAAGCAATGCTGAACGCACCGCCAGCGTTTTAAATCTGGTTTGACGCGCGGTCTGGCCCTAGTCGATGTTTGTGGGGGTTAGCCCTTGACCTTCCCATCGTGGGAAGGTGAATACTTGGACTCATGACGCGGCCACATGCCGCCCCGAGCCCAAACCATGACTGATCTTTCCATTCCCGAAGTCACGACGCAGGCCAGCGCAGAACTCGAAATCAGCGGCATGACCTGCGCTTCGTGTTCCGCGCGGGTCGAAAAGGCGCTGGCCAAAGTGCCAGGCGTCGCGAGCGTGTCCGTCAATCTTGCGACCGAAAAGGCAACCGTCAATCTGAGCGATGCGGCCACCGGCGTCGATGCGCTCATTGCCGCGGTGACCAAAGCCGGCTATCAGGCGACACCGGTCGTCGAGGAAGCGGCGCCCGCCGTCGCAGCTTCCGGCGCGCAACGCCTCCAGGACCAAACCCGCCGAGAACTCGTAGCCGTCGCGATCTCCGCATTGGTGACGCTGCCGCTCGTCTTGCCGATGATCGGTGACGGATTCGGCGGCAACTTCGCATCGCACGGCATCGGCGCGATGGTGCCTCCATGGCTCCAGTTCGCGCTCGCCACAGTCGTGCAGTTCGCGTTCGGCGCGAGGTTTTACCGGGCGGCGTACCGTGCAGTGCGATCCGGCGCGGGCAATATGGATCTGCTGGTCGCGCTCGGCACATCGGCGGCGTATGGCATCAGTGTCTACGAACTGATCGCCCATCCGGGCAGCGCGACGCATCTCTACTTCGAGGCCTCGGCGGTCGTGATTACGCTGGTGCGCTTCGGTAAGTGGCTGGAAGCGCGCGCCAAGCGCCAGACCACCGACGCGATCCGCGCGTTGAACGCGTTGCGGCCGGAGCGCGCGCGCATCCGCGTCGGCGAAAAGGAACATGAATTGCCGCTGGCGCAGGTGCGGGTCGGCATGATCGTCGTCGTACGGCCGGGTGAGCGGGTACCGGTCGACGGCGCAGTGCTCGACGGCCGGACTCACATCGACGAATCGCTGATTACCGGCGAGAGCCTGCCCGTGCCGAAGCAACCCGACGACCCGGTTACGGCCGGCTCGATCAACGGAGAGGGCGCGATCACCGTCACGACGAAGGCGATCGGCGCGGAGACCACACTGGCGCGGATCATTCGCCTTGTCGAAACGGCGCAGGCCGAAAAGGCGCCGATCCAGCGGCTGGTTGACCGAGTAAGCGAGATTTTCGTACCTGCGATTCTGGTGATTGCGTTGCTCACGCTAGTCGGCTGGCTGATTGTCGGCGCAGGCGGCGAGACTGCGATCCTCAACGCGGTCGCCGTGCTGGTGATTGCCTGCCCGTGCGCGCTCGGCCTGGCGACACCCGCGGCGATCATGGCGGGCACTGGGGTAGCCGCGCGCCACGGAGTGTTGATCAAGGACGCCGAGGCGCTGGAAATCGCGCATCGTGTGAACCTCGTCGCGTTCGACAAGACCGGGACCTTGACCGTGGGACAACCGTCGCTGACGGCGTTTGAGCCGATCGGCATGGCGCGCGGCGCGGCGCTCGCCTTGGCGGCAGCCGTGCAGCGCGACAGCGATCATCCGCTGGCGCGGGCAGTCGTTAAGGCTTATGAAGACGCGCGCCACGAGGATGCCGCTTCCGGTCACTCCCTCGCGGCCGCGGCCTCTGGGGCGCGCCTTGATACGACATCTTCCAACCGCTCCCTCCTGGGAGCATCCTCCAGGGCCCGCGCTGTGCCGGGACGTGGTGTCGAAGCCGAGATCGACGGCCGCACCTTCGCGATCGGCAGCAGCCGTTGGCTCAAGGAACTGGGCATCGTCCTGACACCTGAACTCGCCGCCCGCGCCCAACAACTCGAACGCGCAGGCAATACCGTCTCGTGGCTGATGAGCTACGCGGACCATGGGAACAGCGAAAACCTCAACGCCGCCACGCCCGCGCAAGCACTCGCGTTGCTCTCCTTCGGCGACACCATCAAGCCGAGTGCACGCGCAGCGATCGAACGCCTCAAACAAATGGGCATCCGCAGCGTGCTCTTGACCGGCGACAACGAAGGCAGCGCGGCCACCGTCGCAGCCGCACTCGGTATCGACGAATTCCACGCCCATGTGCTGCCAGAGGACAAAGCGCGTGTGATCCGCGATCTGAAGATCCGCACCGCCGGCATCGTCGCGATGGCTGGCGACGGCATCAACGACGCCCCGGCCCTCGCCGCCGCGGACCTCGGTATCGCGATGGCAACCGGCACCGACGTCGCCATGCATGCCGCCGGTATCACGCTGATGCGCGGCGACCCCGCACTCGTCGCCGACGCAATCGACATCTCGCGCCGCACCTGGCGCAAGATTCAGCAGAACCTGTTCTGGGCGTTCGTCTACAACCTGATCGGTATTCCGCTTGCTGCGCTCGGTCTGCTGAACCCGATGCTGGCAGGCGCGGCAATGGCGTTTTCAAGCGTAAGCGTCGTGACCAATGCGCTGTTGTTGCGCACCTGGCGCGGCGCCAAGACGACTACTTGATGAGCGCGAGTCCTATGTCTTTAGGGTTGCGGAAAGCACTCGCCACCTTGTCGCATTCACTTTGCGGCACGCCAAATTCGTCGAACCAGGTTCGCCATTCACGCACGACGCTCGCAATCTCATTGATGTACGCCACAGCGTCGCCGGCCAGGATGCCGAACTGGCCGGCCGCAGAAAGCGCATTCTCGAGCGTAGCGAGTCGGCCTTTCTGGCCGACGCCAAGAACCAGATATCGTTGTGTGGCGACCTGAGGCTTCGGCACCACGTCGTACAGGTCACTCAAGCGCCACCCGTTCCCTGCACCGTCCCAAACGAATGCATGATTGCGCAAATGATCGTCGTCATTCGACACGAGTACGTTGAATACCATCCGCTTGAAAAGCTCGACCTTATCGAGCGCAACAAAGCCGCTCGCGCCATGATTGTTCAGAACCTCGGCGAGGTCGGCGTACCGTGCCGCCGCCGTATCGCTCTCGTGTAGCCTTAACATGGTCAGCGCGCTAACCATGTGACGGCGTGCGAACCCGCCTGTTGCCAACGGCAGCCGGTCGAAGCGCTCGATCAGCATGACATCTCGCCCATCGGCAAGCCGCACGTGTGCAAGATCCGGCACGCGCAGGCCGCATTGACGTGCGAGTTCCAACGTCGCCCTCTCGATCAGCGGCACGTTGAAGCCATCATTGAGTGCCGGGAACTTGGCCACCCACTGCCGCGCCCGGTCGAGCACGACGGCTTTGGGACGCGCGCCACCAAATGTTGCGCCGACCGTAAAGTACACGTCGAGATTGCGCGGCACAGGTCGGCCCTCTTGAATCATCGCGGACGCATCGAGCAGATACTTCAGGTCTTTCGCGTCAGGCAATTTGCCGGTTTGCGCTGCCGCCGTTGGCGAATTTCGAAAGTCGAGCGCTCCTGTCCTGTGCGGGCCTGCGTAAGCAAGGTAGTCGGTCTCCGGCAGCGAATTCGGTTCGGCGTCGAGACTGTTTTCGATTACGCGCCGCCCCCACGAGTCGGGAGCCGAATCCCTTATGGCGCCGAAGAGAGCGAGCCCCGCTGGCGGTTCGAACGTGACTGGCTTGCCTGTTCTGTTCGCTTCGACCAGCGTCAGGCTTTCGGGGTCGACGGCAATCGCGTTCTTGCGCTCCCGGTATCGGTTGCCATAAACGAAAGTGGAACGCACGGGCCTGATGCCCTGCTCATAGATGGTGAGCAGGCCGGCGGGAACAGCCCCACTCTCACCATCGAGACAGATGAAGACGGTTTTCGTCCAGTCCGTTATTTCAGAAGTCGTACGGATCATCCTTTATCTCGCTCCTGCGAGGCCGCTTGCGCGCCTCGGCCTTTCGTTTCGACTCCCCTATGACGTCGGCTTGCGGAAGCGATAAGGGCTCAAGCAGCCCAAGCAAGCCGGCTCGTTCCAAGGCCTGAAGCCACGCCAGAAAATTGACCGACACGTCACCTTTTTCTATCCGCACAAGGGTGCTCGGACTGATGCTGGCCCTCTCTGAGAAGTCCTGTCGGCTCATGTTCCGGGCAATACGGGCCGCGGAGATTGCCGAACCCAGCGCTTCGGAGCGGCGTCTCAAGTCCGGGGAGACAAATTCCTTGTTCTGGCGTCGCATGGGGTCTATGTTGACAAATTAGGCGGGTTATTTGATCAACATAGACCAAATTTTACAGTTTATCAAGCTATCGAACAAAATTGAATTTGTCTATCCTGACCAAATACTGGCCTTACTTTGTCAACATAGACCAAATCTCTCCAAAGTTGTCGAGGCCGGGCTTATCACCTGCGCTCGAGCCTGGCCGTCAAACTGTGCCCCCATCCATCCCTTGCTGCAAACGTTTCCAACCTCAAGAAACCGGTCGATCTGCCGTAAGACGAGCATGGGCGCACTCCGCATCGACGCACGGCGCGCGCTATCTCTCTCATCTCTTTACCCGCAGAAACCCATGGAAATATTCTCTTTGCGTCGCGCCAGCGTCGGGGCCAGGCTCGCCATGCTTTCGTGCGCGCTGGTCGCGCTGATCTTTGCCGCGTTCACGTGGGCGCTGACCCGCTCGGCCGGCGAACAGGTGAGCGAGCAGGTGCTGGCCCGTATCGCCGAGAAAGACCGTTCGATCGCCGCCATGATCGCCCTGTTCAACCAGGGCCTGTCGGCCGAGGTCGGCCGCTCCATGACACTGTTCGCCAGCCTGTTGCCGACTACCTACACACTCGACGAATCGCAAAAAGTCGACATCAACGGCGTCGCGACACCCACCATCAAGGCGGGCGACAAAGTCCTCAACATGGACTTCTCGATCCCCGACCAATTCCTGCAAAGTAGCGGCGCCATCGCCACCGTGTTTGCGCGCACCGGCGACGACTTCGTGCGCGTGACCACGTCGCTGAAGAAGCAGGACGGCAGCCGGGCAATCGGCACGCTGCTTGACCGTAAAGGCCCGGCCTACGGTCTGATCGTCGCGGGCAGAACCTTCACCGGTCTCGCCACGCTGTTCGGCAAGCGTTACATCACGCAGTACCGGCCCATCACGGACGCCAGCGGCAAGGTGATCGGCGCGTTCTTCGTCGGCGTTGACGTAGGCGCCCAGATCCAGTCGGTTCAGGACGGCATCCGCCAACTCAAGATTGGCGACAGCGGTTATTACTTCGTGCTCGACGCGTCGAACGGTGCGGACCGCGGCAAGTTCCTCGTGCATCCGGTCGCCGCCGGACAGCTCGCCGACGATGCCAACGCGCCGTACAAGCAGATGCTCGACATGCAGCAAGGCCAGCTCGAATACCGTTCAGCCGACGCGGCACTCGGCGAGAGCTCGGCACACGACAAATACGTGTCGTTCGCCACGGTGCCGGAATGGCACTGGCTGGTGGGTGGCATTGCACCGCGCGACGAGGTGATGGCCGAGGTCACGGCCACCCGCAACCGCTTCCTGCTGATTGGCCTCGCACTGGTCGTCGCGTTCGCTGTGGTTTTCCTGATCGCTGTACGGCGTCTGGTGAGCCGTCCGATCGAGGAAGTCGCCAAGGCATCCGAACGCCTTGCCGCGGGCGATCTGAGCGTGCGGCTCGTGGATGGGAACAACGTCCGCGCCGACGAGATCGGGCGCTTGATGCTGGCGATAGACGGTATCGGCGAAGGCCTCGCGCGCATTGTGGTCCAGGTGCGCAATGCGTCGTCCGACATGACGCAAGGCACCGTGAAGATCGCGTCCGACAGCGGCGATATCGCCTCGCGCATCGCCGTGCAGGCAAGCAGCCTCGAAGAGACTGCCGCGAGCATGGAACAGATGACATCGAACGTACAGCAGAACGCGGACCACGCCGCACAGGCCAATACACTCGTGACGAGCGCCTCCGAAGCAGCGATGGAAGGCGGCCGCGCAGTGGAACGCGTCGTCTCGACGATGGGCGATATCACCCGCTCCTCGCAGAAAATCTCCGACATCACCAGCGTGATCGAGGGCATTGCGTTTCAGACCAATATCCTCGCGCTGAATGCAGCGGTCGAGGCGGCGCGGGCTGGCGAACACGGTCGGGGCTTCGCAGTGGTCGCCTCCGAAGTGCGTGCGCTTGCTCAACGCAGCGCGGCTGCCGTGAAGGAAATCGAAGCGCTGATCGGCGAATCGACCGCGCGGGTCCAAAGTGGCTTCAAGATCGCCGAAGAGGCGAGCGCGACGATGCATGGCATCGTCGAACGGGTCGGCCAGGTCCGTGCGATCATGGGCGAAATTAGCGTGGCGTCGCGCGAGCAGTCGGGCGGCATCGAACAGGTGAATATCGCCGTTACGCAGATCGGCGAAGCGACCCAACAGAACGCCGCGATTGTCGGCAACGCCGAACAGGCCGCCGCAGAACTACGCGATCAGGCCGCACGGCTCGCGCAGGTGGTGAGCGTGTTCAAGCTCGACGCAGCGCGTCGGGATTGATCCGGGGCACGGCCGCCCGAGGCGCGCCGGGTCTGGAGCAAAACGCGAAGTTGCGAGGACGCTTAGAACTCGACGTCCAGCTCATCGATCTCGTCGACTTCCTGCTGCGCGTCGACCGTCCATTGCTGCATCTCCGGCAGCGCGAGGATGCGCTGTCCGTATTCGACGATATCCGGGTCGTGCTTGACGTCGTAGGTGACGAAGCGCGTCACCACCGGTGCATACATCGCATCGGCGACGCTACGTTCTCCAAACAGATAGGGACCGCCGTATTGCTCGAGACACTGGCGCCAGATTGCGACGATCCGGTCGATATCGGACTGCGCTCGCGCCCAGACCTTGAAGCCCGGGAAATGCGCTTTGAGGTTCATCGGCAGTGCCGAGCGTAACGAACCAAACCCCGAATGCATCTCGCCACTGATGGCCCGGCAGTGCGCCCGGGCACGCCGGTCGTCCGGCAACAGCTTTGCATCGGGCTGTACCTCGTTGAGATACTCAGCAATCGCCAATGTGTCCCAGACCTTGATGCCGTCATGAAACAGACAAGGCACGAGAATCGATGGCGAAAGCAATAGCAGCTCGGCGCGCGCACTGGGGTCATCCACCGGCATCACGATCTCTTCGAAAGGCAATCCGCTGAACTTCGTCAGCAGCCAGCCCCGCAGGGACCATGACGAATAGTTCTTGCTGCTGATGGTGAGCGTCGTATTCGCCATACCAATCTCCTCCTGAGCGGGAGCCCTGTCTGTGGTGCCCATGGTGTCGGGCCGCCTTATGCACGCTGTGGTGCGTATGCGCACCAAACCGCGGCAAAACCGGCACCCTGCTCGGAACGGTGCAAATGCTATGCCAGCGCAGGCGGGTGTCCAGCGCTGCTTAACGCATTGGCACATGTATTGCCTCTATTCGGGCTCCTTCCTTTTCGGCATTCGTGCGAAGGCTATGAACCTGTTCGCATATCCCGCTTATCAAGCGTTCGCCGACCTGATGCTTCCGGCTCGGCACGGCGCGGCGCTTATCAATCATTCGTTGGACGCGTGGCCGGCGTTCAGCGAAACGCCACAAGGCCG
>Ga0302220_10001765_pt1 | contig 16487 bp, 18 predicted proteins | sample II_Palsa_E1_3_FD_194572 | JGI IMG/M metagenome (GOLD analysis project Ga0302220, IMG submission 194572) | Peat permafrost microbial communities from Stordalen Mire near Abisko, Sweden - II_Palsa_E1_3 | ecosystem: Environmental > Terrestrial > Soil > Palsa > Peat permafrost | place: Sweden...
CGCGAAGCGCGGATTCAGCTCGTGCGCCAGACGCCGGATGTCGTGTTCACCGACCTCAAGCTACCCGATGGTTCGGGCGTCGATCTGTTCGAGGACCTTGATCCCCGCTCCGGCGTGGAAATCATCGTCATCACCGGACACGCGACGGTGGAGTCGGCGGTCAGCGCGCTCAAGATGGGCGCGACGGATTACCTCGTCAAACCAATCAACATGCAGCGCGTCAAGGCGATCCTGAGCCGCCTGCCGCGTCCTGGCGACCTCAAGGCCGAGATCGGCACCTTGCGCGGCGAGCTGCGCCGCATGGGGCGCTTTGGCCTGATGCTCGGCAATTCGCCCGCGATGCAAACGGTCTACGACCAGGTCGGGCGAGTGGCGCCCACGGCGGCGTCGGTATTGCTGATCGGTGAATCGGGTACGGGCAAGGAAGTCGCCGCTCAGACGCTTCATGAGTTGAGCCTGCGCCGCAAGCATTCGTTTATCGCCGTGAACTGCGGAGCGATCTCGCCGAACCTGATCGAGTCCGAAATGTTCGGGCATGAGCGTGGTTCGTTCACCGGCGCGGACCGTCAGCACAAGGGTTACTTCGAACGCGCGAACGGCGGCACGCTGTTCCTCGATGAAATCACCGAGATGCCGATCGAATTGCAGGTGAAACTCCTGCGCGTGCTCGAGACCGGCATGTTCATGCGGGTGGGTACAACGAAAGAACTCGAGACCGATGTACGCCTGATTGCTGCTACAAATCGTGATCCGGAACAGGCTGTGCATGAAGGTAAGTTGCGGCTTGACTTGTATCACCGGCTCAACGTATTCCCGATCAACCTGCCGCCCTTGCGCGACCGTGGCACGGACGTGGAGTTGCTCGGCCAGGCGTTCCTCGACGAGCTCAATTCACGCTACAACACCAAGAAGACGTTTCCGGCCGCCGTGCGCGACATGCTCGCGTCGTATCCTTGGCCGGGCAATGTGCGTGAGCTAAAGAATTACGTACAGCGCGCGTACATCATGTCGGGCGCCGAGTCGGACAGTACTGCTACCGTGCCGCTGCAGATCTCGCTGTCGAAGCCATCGGCGGGAACCGCTGTCACCATTCCATTCGGCACCTCGCTTGCCGAAGCGGATCGCCAGTTGATCCTCGCCACGCTTGAGCAATGCGGTGGTGTGAAGACGCGCGCAGCGGAGATTCTTGGCATCAGCCTGAAGACGCTCTACAACCGGCTGGTTGAATATGGCGATGACGCCGCGAACAAAGCCGCGATAAGCGAAGCCAGCGAAGTAGGTGACGCCGACGCCGGCCGCCGCTAAGTTCTAGCGTTCTTTGCCGGCGTTATGCATGGTACCGGCTTGGTAACGCGCGCTGACTAAGTCAAACGCCCGTCTCATTGGGACTTCGAAAGATGTCCGCTTTGGACGGGCGATTTTCGTTGGTGGGCGAGATCGCAGCGCCGATAATGTCAGAAGGCTCGTGGGTGAAGCGCGAAATGAAGTGCGAAAGGCACTCGAGCCCGGGGCATGGCCCTTGCTGTGACTGAATGGCTTGGCTCGTGGGCGGTCCGGTCGCTTGACCGCGATAGTCCGAGCTCGAGAGTCCTTGGCCGGATCGGCCGCTGCGCGCGATCCGAACGAGTGTCATCATCAAAAGATCCAGGGAGCCCGCCATGACCGATCTCGCCTCGCTTCAACGCCAATCCCGAAATGTATTGCATGTATGGCAAGTGTTGCGTGTTTCACGATCGCCGCATTTGATGCCGGTTCACGCCCAGACACCGCAGCCGCCAGACCCGCCGTTTAATCCCGACACGCCGCCGTCGCCCTCGCCGCAAGAACCTCCGGACACCATTCCCGATCCGACCCGCGAGCCGCCGTCACCGCCGAGTCAGCCGATCGGCGATCCGCCTCCCGGTCCGAACGAAACGCCGCATGTCTCGGACACGCTGCATTGAAAGCGCGGGTTAGCGGACGCATTGAACATATTTCATCGTCACTGTAGGCATTACAACGCGTTAGGCAAGAATGACCGGGTATGAGCACTGCGTCTGGTCGTTCTTGCTGGATTTTGCTGGTAATCCGCCGCCGAACACTTCTCCGACGGCCTTCTTTCTGGAGGCACCCATGAGGCACCCCGCACTCCGTCGTTCAGCACGCCATTCATCGAAGCGTGACGCGCGGCCCGATCCAGCGAAAATGATTCCACCCGAGGCCGCTGCTGTTCCGGCCGATCCGGCCAGTACCGGCAACCCGGAATCGTCGCATGACCCGGCCGCACAGAACCGCCCCGCACCGGGCGTACCGCCGGACGGCGACCATAACCAGGGTGGTATCCGGAAAGAAGGGCTCGATTACCAACGGGATCTCGGGTCGGAGCAAGACGCCTGAACCGGGTTTAAAGCGGCCGGATTGTGCATGCGCGCCACCATGAAAATTTTCTGCGCGGCGCGCCATGCCCGCGTGTTTTCGTTCGTCCGTCACATTTATACACAATTTTTATTTTCCAAATTGTAAAAAAGGCACGTGTCTTGCATTGCTATTCCGATCAATTCGAACGAGCAACGACAACTGATGAGGTGAAGCAGTAATGAGCAGATTGATCGTGGTATCGAATCGTGTCGCGCCGATCCAGGAAGGCAAACCTGCTGCAGGCGGTTTGGCGATCGGCGTACTGGACGCGCTGAAGGAGACAGGCGGTGTGTGGTTCGGCTGGAGCGGCGAGATTGTGGGCGAGGCCTCGGCGCCGGTCATCGAGAAGCGTGGCAACGTGACGTATGCGACCGTCGGGCTGACGCGGCGCGACTATGACCAGTACTATCGCGGCTTTTCCAATGCCACGTTATGGCCGACATTTCATTACCGCAACGACCTGTCGCGCTTCGACCGTGAGGAATACGCCGGTTACGCGCGTGTCAACGAGGCGCTGGCTAAACAGCTCAAGCCGCTGCTGGAACCCGACGACATCATCTGGGTGCACGACTATCACTTGCTGCCGTTCGCGCAAGAATGCCGGGCGGCGGGCATCAAGAATCCCATCGGTTTTTTCCTGCACATCCCGTTTCCCGTGCCCGAGATCCTGCGGACGGTGCCCCCGCACGAAGAGCTGATCAAGGCGATGTGCAGCTACGACATCGTCGGTTTCCAGACCGAGGCCGACAAGCAGTCGTTTGTTGATTACATCGAGCGTGGGCATTTGGGGCATCTCAGCGAAGACGGGATGCTTCAGGCGCATGGCCGCATGTTGAAGGTCGGGGCTTATCCTATCGGCATTTATCCGGACGCCATTGCAAAGGTCGCCGAGCAATTTTCGAATCGCAAGCCGGTGAAGAGCCTGCGCGACAGTCTGCGCGGGCGAAAGTTGATCATGAGCGTGGACCGGCTCGATTATTCGAAAGGGCTTGCCGAGCGTTTCCAGGCATTCGAACGTTTGCTGCTGCACGCGCCGGGGTGGCACGGACGGGTATCGATGGTGCAGATTGCGCCGCCGACGCGTTCGGATGTCCAGACGTACCAGCGCATCCGCCAGAATCTGGAAGGGGAGGCCGGGCGTATCAACGGCCGTTTTGCGCAGCTCGACTGGACGCCGATTCAATATCTCAACCGCAAGTACGATCGCAGTTTGTTGATGGCGCTGTTCCGGTTGTCGCAGGTTGGGTACGTGACGCCGTTGCGCGATGGCATGAACCTCGTGGCAAAGGAATATGTGGCGTCGCAGGACCCGGCCGATCCGGGCGCGCTCGTGCTGTCGCAGTTTGCCGGCGCGGCGGATCAGTTGCCGGGCGCGCTGGTCGTCAATCCGTTCGACCTGTCGCAGATGTCCGAGGCGTTGGAGCGGGCGTTGTCGATGCCGCTTGCGGAACGCCAGGCACGTCACACGGACATGATGGCGCCGTTGCGCGAGAACAATCTATCGGTGTGGCGCGACTCGTTCCTGTCTGATTTGCGCAGCGTCGCGACGGCTGCGTCGGTCACGAAGAAAGCGGTGCGGCAGGTGACGGAGGCGAAACGCCCGGCGCGCGTAGCGAGCTAAGTGCAGAGTTAAACCGTAAGATGAATCCAGCCCCGCGCCGACAAACCGCCGCGGGGCTTTTTGTTTGCGGAGTCGATGAGGGCGGAACGAGACTTGCGTCGAAGAAGAGACGTTCGTCAGGAGGTGATCATGAGTGGAAGCACATTGGACCCGGATGAAGAAGGTGGCGTGGAGGTAGGCAAGGGACATGGGACCGGCGCATTGGGCCCAAGCGATTCATCCGATAGCGGCTCGGATGTGCAGGGCGAGAAGCGTTATCCGGGCGATATCGAGGACGAACTCGACGCGCACGCCGTCGGTCAGTCCGCAGCGGAACTGAACAGCGACACGGACCGGTATGGAACGGGCGAGATGGCATCGGCGGATGGTGACAACAATCTTGAACCCGACTCGGACATCCTGCCGGACGGCGTGGAAGACGAGGCGCGCGGGATAGGCGATGAAACCGCCGACCCGGCCAGCGACCAAGACCTCAACGACGAAGATCTTTAGGAAGCAAGTGTTGCAAAAACGGCGCCCGTCAAGGGCGCCGTTTTGCGTACAAAGAGAATATTAAGAAATACTAATTAAACAGACGAAAGCTCCAACGCCAATTCGCCGGCCACGGCCAAACCTCAAATCCGCGCTACCATCGCAAAAAGTAAAACTTGCGGGAGCGCCCAGCCTTGAACACAGCAGCAAAAGACCAAAGACTCAAGTCCTTCTGGTCGTGGATCCAGGACCCGATCGTCCGGTGGTCGCAGGACCACGGGCTGATGTTTTCAGCGGCAATCGCGTTTTTTGCAGCTTTCTCGCTGGCGCCGACGCTGGTGATCATCATCGCGGTGGCGAGTGTCTTTTTCGGCGCGGATGCGGTCCAGGGGCGTCTGTTCGGCGAGATCGCCGGGATAGTGGGTGCCGACGCCGCGCACGGCCTGGAAGCAATCGTCGCCAACGCCTGGCATGCGGACATCGCGACGCGCACGGCGATCTTGTCGGCGGTGGGTGTGCTGGTCGGAGCCTCGGCGACCTTTTCGTCGCTCTACACGGCGCTCAACGTGATCTGGCCCGCGCCCGTTACCGGTACTCGGGCCAGCATTATTGCCATTCTGCGGGTCCGCGCGATTTCCTTCGCGTTCGTCCTGGGCGCGGCCTTGCTGATTGTTGCGTTGCTCGTACTCGATGCCCTCGTGGTCCTGGTCGGTCAATGGGTGCTGGGCACGAACGGGCCGTCCTTCCTGATCGCGGCGCTAGCGCAGCGAGCCATTTCCCTGGTGATGATGGTGCTCGCGTTCGCGGTGTTGCTCAAATTCCTGCCCAGCGCGCGCATGCAATGGCGGGATGCCGCGCTCGGCGCGTTGACCGCCGCCGTGTTGTTCGAGGGCGGCAAACGGCTCTTTGCGTTCTATTTGCAGCACGCGGGCACGGCGAATACGTTCGGTGCGGCCGGGTCGCTCGCGATCATCCTGATGTGGTTGTACTACTCGGCGGCGGTGTTCCTGCTGGGCGCGGAGGTGTCGGCAATGGTCGCGCGCAGACGCACGCAACGAATCTCCGGCTGGCGATAAAAAAACGCCCCTGAAATTATTCAAAGGGCGTTTTTTTCAGCCTGTTTTCAGCCTGAAAGGCGGATTGTCTACATCAACCGCGGCGCAACTCCGCCGGTGGCACCTTCATCAAATGGCGATACTTCGCCACCGTCCGGCGCGCCACGATCACGCCCTGATCTGCAAGCATTTTGGCGAGGCTTACATCGGATAGCGGATCGCTGCTGCTTTCCTTCGCGATCATTTCCTTTAGCAGGGCGCGCACGGCAGCGGCCGAGCAAGTACCGCCGCTTTCGGTGCTGAGTTCGCGCGGGAAGAAGTGTTTGAACTCGAAGATGCCCCGTGGCGTAGACATGTACTTGTTGCCCGTCGCACGGGAGATGGTCGACTCATGGAGTTCGAGTTCATCGGCGACATCGCGCAGTACTAGCGGTTTTAACGCGATTTCGCCGTAGTCGAAGAACGCCTTCTGATGTGACACGATGCATTCCGCCACGCGCTGGATTGTCGTGAAGCGTTGCTGCGCATTACGGATCAGCCAGCGCGCTTCCTGCAATTGTTGGGCAAGCGGCGAGCGGCTTGCCCCCGCCGACTGCGCAAAAAGCTCCGCATACATGCGATGAATGCGCGCACGGGGCAGCACGGCGGGGTTGATCGTCACAACCCAGTTCTTCTTCACCTGCCGCACGATCACGTCGGGCACCACATAGTTGTCTTCCGCCGCGCCATAATTCGCGCCCGGTTTGGGGTCGAGCTTGCGTACAAGCGCGCAGGCAATGCGCAACTCTTCCGCGCTGCAGCCGATCTTCTTCTGCAACTCGGCCTGCTCGCGGCGCGCGAGCCGTTCAAGGTGATGCGTGACGATCTCGAGTGCGACTTCACGTCCCGGCGTTTCCGGGTCCAGCGCGACGAGTTGCAGCGACAAACATTCGGACAAGTTACGTGCGCCCACGCCAGGTTTGTCGAGCGATTGCACGAGCTTCAAAGCGATATTCAGCTCGTCCTCGGACAACGCCGGCTCTATATCCACGAGCTCCGACAGTTCCTGCAAATCCTGCCGCAGATAGCCGTCGTCATCGAGCGCTTCGATGATGAGCTGCGCCACTGCCCGGTCGCGATCATTGATGGGATAGAGCCGCAGCGTGTCGTGCAGCGTTTCATGCAGCGAGGGTTCAATGCGAACCCAGTCGGCCGGGTCGGAGCCTTCGCCATCGCCGTTATTACGCGTCGATGTCCGGCCGAACGGATCGGATGAAAACTCGTTCATCGAGTCCTCATGCGACTGCGAGTCGCTGCTGTCCGATGTGTCGGCGCTACTTTCAGTACTCATAGGGGCATCGACGGGCGCACTCTGATCAATGGCCGCAGGCGTGTCGGCCATGGAGTTGCCGTTGTCGGTGGACAGCGCGTTGTCTTCCGCTTGCGTCTCGTCGTATTCGAGGAACGGGTTCGTATCGAGCGCGTTGCGCAATTCCTGCTGAAACTCAAGCGATGAAAGTTGCAGCAGACGAACCGATTGCTGAAGGCGCGGCGTGAGCGCAAGACTTTGCTTGGTGCGTAGTTCGAGGGAAGGCGGCATTGCGTGTTGTTCCTCAATGTTGGGACTTTCGTGGGTCCTTAAGAGCAACAGTCATGCCATGCGTGCTCCAGTGCGCGTGAGCGCTAGGTTTCAATACGATTTTCATTCGCCGGCAGCATGCCCGGAGGTTCGTCAGGCAGGCAAATGCGCGCACTTTTTACACGCGCACGGGCAAAAGCACTGCGTCTGTGAAGCGGTAGCTTGGGTCTCACGCCGGTGGTAAACATCGCGTGGACAAAACACCGGGTAAGCATTGCAGCGCACGGTCTTAACGCGGCTTTCAACGTCACATTTGCCGATTGTCGCGGACGGTCCGGCACGCTCTTTGCGTCTGACCTATTACTACTCGTGGGGTCTCGGCGCTGCGGGTATGAGAGAGCAGGGCTTTGCAGCCAGATGCTGCGGCCGTACGAGGCGGCCTACGCTCAAATAAGACAGCGGCAACGCCGCAGTTTTTAAACCAACTAGAAGGAGAGTTACGATGAAATCGACCCAAATCCTGAAGGCAGCCGGCGGTATCGCGTGTGTCGTGTTTGCGCTTAACGTCAGTGCACAAACCGCTACAACGTCGACAGGCGCCTCCACGTCGATTGGTACAAAGGTCGATGACACGGCAGTCACGACCAAGGTCAAGGCCGAATTGCTGAGCGCGAAGAATGTCAAGTCCACGCATATCCATGTGAAGACGCGCGCCGGCGTTGTGTCGCTGACGGGTACGGTGCCGTCGGCTGAAGACAAGAGTGGCGCGGAAGACGTGGTGTCGAAGGTGGATGGCGTGGCATCGGTGCGCAACCACCTGAAGATCGTAGAGTAAGGGCGTAGGAGTTGGTGCAAAACGGGCAGCGTGCTCGCTGTCCGTTTTGTTTTTTTTGTTTGCATAGGGTTGGCAGTTAGGCCGTCGCGTGAAGCAATTAATAAGAAGTCCGAATAGCTGTAGTCTGGATGGCGTCCATCACTCATAACGGATCTGGTCTTCGCTTAATCTCGATGAACCAGTTCCCCAGGGAAAGGAGATTTTCATGAATCAATCGAAAAAGTTTGCGTTGCTCGGCGCTCTGGCTCTTGTGCTCTCAGGTCCGGTGGTGGCTCAGTCCGCCGGCGGTTCGTCCGGTGGGCCAACGGCTGGCGCGGGCGCGAGCGAAGTAGGCGGGCACGCTGGTGCTACCGCGGCGCCCACAGAAGGCGGTATGGCGGCTTCAGGGAGCATGGGCATGAGCAAGAAGGGCTCGCACGGAACGACCCTGCACAAGCAGAACAAGGCAACGCACCTCCGGGGCGCGTCGGCGGCTGCGGCGGCATCGGCAATGGGTACCAACGACAAGGGTTCACCGCAGTAAGCAGCGTTACGTGCCTATGCGTGGGCATACAAGAACCCGCCGGCTGCGGTAGCAGCCGGCGGGTTTTTTTCGGTGTCCATCGTTGGTTTGATGAACATAAAAACCAATATGGATACCGAATTGTTGTGAGAATTGATAAGCGTGGATGTAAAAAAAGCCGGCGCACCTTTCAGCGCGCCGGCTTGATTTCAGCATACAACCAATGATTACGGCTTCGCAGCAGCGTATTGGTCGCGCAGATCGCGAATACGGTCGTGATTTTCGATTACGCCCTGGTATTGGCGCTCAACCACGGCGCGCACGTCCGCTGGCAATTCCTTGTCCAGCGCGTCACGATAATTTTTCTTCGCAACGTCTTCCCCGCGCTCGCATTCCTCGAGGATCGCGTGATCGCTGCGATGGGTCACGGCCGACTTGATGTCCACCCAGCCACGATGTAGCGCTCCACCAACCGTGCCGCCGGTTTGCGGCTTCCCGCCCAGTCGCTGGACCACATCCTGCAGCTCGTGCGCACCGCGTGCGCAGTCCTCGGCGCGGCCTGTAAACAGTTGCTTCAGCGTCACGTCCTTGGTGTCTTCAGCGGCCTTCCGGAAGCCCTTCTCGCCGTCCTTCGACGTTTCGACCAGATCGTTCAGTACCGATACGATGTTAGTGCTCATATGAACCTCCTTTGAGTAATCGAAGATGGCCCGCGATCCTCTGATTCCCCGGATCGCGGTCCAAAGGAGAGACGCAACGGCTGTGCCCGATCTATGTCTGACGCTCACGCGTTCGATGCCAAAATTCGAGCGATTTGGGATTGGCGGTCTGTCATCAATTTCGCAGTCACCCTCTGAGCAAATAGAACCGGTATGTGGCACATGCTTTGCTCAAAGTCTGCCAAAAATTGAATGTCGGAGAATCAATGACCGTTAATACCCGCGAGTTTCTTGTGTTCGTTGCAATCGTCACATCCGCGATCGTGCTGCAAGTGCGTGAGCAAAGTGTCGGCGAGAGTCTCGCGGCCGGGCATGCGCAATCTACCCGCGAAGGCCTCTGCACCCCAGCGGCATCAGCATTGAGAAGCGGTCCCATGCGCGCGAGTTGCGAACCGGCGAACGATGTGCGAGGCACAAGTGCCCAGCCGAGGGGACGGTTTCAACTGTGGGTGTAACTCGTAGTGTTCCGAAACATTCAAAGTAAATCAGGCCGCTCATAGAGCGGCCTGATTTACGCCAACGCCTGAACTGCCCAACCTTACGCACGCGGTTCCGCAAATTCCCGAACCGGCTCCGGCGGCTTAACCGGATCAAAGTCGGCCCAGCGGCCGTTTCGCCATTGTCCCGATGCACGCTCAACTTCCATACCGCCCGCATCGCGAAGAATGGCTGCTGCTTGCGCCTGCAATTCCGGGCCCACATGCACCGCTACGACAACGCCAGACTGCCTCGCGTCGAGCGCATTAGCGGAGCCGTGATTGTCAGTGCTGGTGGAATCGGCGGCTGGTCGCTTGCCGGACTTTGCATGCGCCATTGCGCCAGCTAGCGACCCGACATAAGCGCCTGCCCCGGCGGCAAGCACCGCGGCCAGCCAAGGCGCCTTGAACAGCACAAAGACTGCTGCACCCACAATTGCGCCGATCACCGCGCCGATCGTGGCGCCTATGCCCGCTCCCTTCGATGCCTCTTTCGCGCCAGCATCCGCGTCGTGGTCGCCGCCCGTGGCGAGCCGTGCGTGCTGCCCGCTCGGCGCAACGTAGAAGAGGGTGACATCCTCTTCGAGGAATCCGCCAGCAAAAAGACGTTGGGCTGCGGCTTCGGCTTTGGGAAAGGTTTGAAACCGTCCTGCAATGATCAGGGACATGAGGACCTCCAGGAAGCGTTTGTTTCAATGAACCGCGTCAATGAATCGATGACGGACGAAGCGCGCGGTCACTCCGGCTCCATGCCCGCCACGCGGAACAGCCCGCTACGTAATACGACGCTCTCTCCGCCATTGCTGTCAAGCGCTTCGGCGCACACCGAGCGGATTCGCGCGCGGCCCCGTTCGAACGCAGGCAGCAGGTCGTCCTCCCGGGCGGACGCAGCGCCGAAATGATCCTCCAGCGCTTCGGCGGAAATGGAACAGACCACCGTTTGGCCGTCGATCAGCGCGACGAAGTGAAGCGCGAAATCGTCGCCGTCGTAGGTCGGCACAGCGTCGGAAAACTGGATGTGCATGGTCGAGTCCTCATAGGCTTGGCGAGGTTGCGGAACGGTCGAGGCAAGCGAAGCGAAGGCGGCCGTCATGATGTCACTCCCTTCAGCTTGGCGAGCTGCTGCGCCATTTCGTAGTGGTGCTTGATGATCGGCAACGCGCGGGCGGCAACATTCTTAAGCTGCGCGTTATTACCGTCCTTACTCTCGGTGCTAAAGAGGGCGATGGCTTTACGATGCCCTTCCACGGCCACCTGCGCGATGTAAGCCTTGTCGAAGTCCGCGCCATGTAACGACTCCAGACTTCCCGTCACCGACGCATCCGCGCTTGCCGCGGCCGTGATGCCTTGCCGCTTCGCAACAATATCGAGGTTGCGCGCGAGCCGGGAGTGATCTGCGATCATCCGTTGCGCGAAGCTCTTGACCTGCGCATCCGATGAATTCGTCAACGCCAGCTTGCTGGCTGCGATTTCGGTTGCGCCAGCGGTGCCTGCGTCCTGCACGAACTGCTGATCGGCCGGTGATAATTTGGCTTGAGAAGGGGCGGAGGCGGCTAACGGCGCAGGCGTCGCCGCGCCGTCCGACCCGGGGCGTGCCGGCGCCACGGCATTGCCATTTTGCGCGCTTGCATTCATCGACGCGAAACTGGCACTGAGCGTGAGCGCCGCGAGCGCTGCGATCACACCAACGCTGCGCCGTGACCTTCGTAGCGCCTTCCCAAAGTGCAAAGCGTTCAAACCTTGGCGATTATTCGCTGAAATCGATTTTGTCATTCGGTTCTCCATAGCCGATCTGAATCCAGCCGATCAAGCCGCTTTCTTTCGCTCGCTGAGCGCTTCGATGATGACTTTGTTGAACGCGGGCAGATCGTCGGGCTTGCGACTCGTGATGAGATTGCGATCGCGATGCACTTCTTCATCGACCCACGTGCCGCCGGCATTGCGGATATCGTCCTGCAGCGTCGGCCAGCTCGTCAGCGTGCGGCCCGACACAATGCCCGCGGAGATCGGCAGCCAGCCGCCGTGACAGATCACGGCGATGGGTTTGCCGTCCTTATCGAACTGCTTCACGATGTCTTGCGCTTTCGCATCGACGCGGATTGCATCTCCGTTGACCACGCCGCCCGGCAGCACGACTGCGTCGTAGTCGGATGCACGCGTCTGGTCGAAGGTGGCGTCGACCTTGACCTTGTCGCCTTTCTCGGTGTGGACGAAGCCCTGGATTTGTCCCGGCTTTTGCGAGATCACATGGACCTGGGCGCCGGCTGCTTTCAGCGCCTTTTGCGGTTCGACTAGTTCGGCCTGCTCGAAGCCATCGACAGCGAGAATCGCGACCTTGTAACCATTGAGGGAATCAGCCATGAAATAAGCTCCTTAGTGCATTGAACAAACCGGCTCCGGTGTACGGAGCCACGTTCGTTCAATTCAGCAAAGGGTGTGCCTACAAGGCTGTAATGCGGGGCTATATGACAGGAATGGATGGGCTGGCGTCAGGCGGCCGCGGGCGTCTTGCTGCGCGAAATGCGCATCAGGCTGACCATGGCCGCTACGGCTGCAAAGGCCGCTGCGACGACCAGCGTAATGGTCGTACCGTGCTGCGGTGCAATGCCAAAGATCAGCGCGACGAGTGCCGCGCCCAATGTCTGTCCCGAGAGCCGGGCGGTGCCGAGCATGCCGCTTGCGCCGCCGCTGCGATGACGAGGCGCCGACGACAGCATCTGGCGATTGTTAGGCGACTGGAACAACCCGAAGCCCAGGCCGCACACCGCCATCCGCCACGCGATGTCGACGGGCGCGGGATGCGCCCCGGTGGTCGCGAGTAGCAGCAAGCCGAATGTCATGATGGCCAACCCGATGCCGCCGAGTACTCCCGCTGAATATCGATCAGACAGCATGCCCGCGAGTGGCGCGATGAATACGATCACCAGCGGCCACGGCGTCATCAGGAATCCGGTCTGAACCTGGCTCATCCCGAAGGTGTTCTGCAGCAGGAACGGCAGCGAGACGAAGGTCAGCATCTGTGCGGTGAACGAGCAGAAGGACGTGATGATGGAGAGCGCGAACACCGGGATTCGCAGCAGATCGATAGGCAGGAGCGGCGCGGTTTGCGTCAGTTGCCGCCGGACGAAAAAGTATCCGATCACGCCGGCCACGAGAAATTCTGCGAGCACGTATGAACGATGTTCTCCGTGGCCGAGCCCATCGACTGCGGTGATCGCGAGACCGAACACCGCCGCGTTCATCAGCGCGCTGAGATAGTCGTAGGGTTGCCGGTGTCCCGGCGTGCGCGGCAACGCTTTCCAGCCGGCCGCGTACGCCGCGATGCCGATCGGCACGTTGATCGCAAAGAGCCACGGCCAAGGTGCAATCGCGAGAACGCCGGAAGCCACCGTGGGCCCTATGACCGACGAGATCGCCACCACGGAGGCGTTGATGCTGACGCCGCGGCCCAGATGCTCCGTGGGATAGATCATGCGCACCAGGGCCGTATTGACGCTCATGATGCCCGCCGCGCCGAAGCCTTGAATCACCCGTGCAATCGCAAGCGACGTCAGCGACCCGGAGAGCGCGCAGCCGAACGAGGCGATCGTGAACAGCGCGAGTCCCGCCATATACACCCGCCGGTAACCGATCCGGTCGCCGAGCGAGGCGAGCGGTAGCAGCGAGACCGTGATGGCGAGCTGATACGCGTTGACCACCCAGATCGAGTCGGCGGGACTGGCGTTCAGGTTGCGGGCGATGGTGGGAAGTGCAACGTTGGCGATGGCGCCGTCGAGCACGGCGAGCGTAATACCGAGGGCCACGACCAGGATGGCCCAATAGCGCTGGGGAAGAGGAAGGCCTTGGTCTGCGTCCATCGGTAGGGAAAAGGAGGGGAGCGGCGAAGTGTAAGGCTCGCGCCTTTCAGATGGTTTACTTGGAAACGCGTTCAACGCGCGGGGCCGCGCGGCGCCGTGGCAGCTGGCGCGCGTGACCCCGGTCTGGCGCTTATTTCAACTGATACAGCCCCGTATAGGTAGCCGAATCGATTTCGTTCAGATGCGTCATGAATCGCGCGACCGCGTTGGTCGCCGAGACATCGAGCGACAGATGGTCTGCCTTCAGCGCGTGAATCCGGAAGATGTACCGGTGCGGTTTGTCGCCACGAGGTGGCGCGGCGCCGCCGAAACCGACCGTGCCATAGTCGTTGCGCATTTGGAGCGCGCCGGCAGGCAGCAGGCTGCCGTCGGCCTTGCCGGCGTTTTGCGGCAGCGAGCGCGTGTCCACCGGAATATTCACCACGATCCAGTGCCAGAACCCGCTGCCGGTGGGTGCGTCGGGATCGTAGACGGTGAGAGCGAGGCTCTTGGCTTCGGGCGGCACGCCGTCCCATTGCAGCGCGGGCGAGATGTTTTCGCCGTCTACGCCGAATGCTTGCTGATCGAACTCGTGATTCTTCGAAAGATATCCGTTGGCCGCGAATTCATCGGACCAAATGCGAAAGTCAGCCATGGCAACGTGTCTCCTTGACGGGGTTTGAAGGGGTTTTGATATCCCGGCGTTCAGCCATTTGCGCGGGCGTGTGGAGGCCGCAAGACGTGCGGCCGTTCAGCGCCTTCGCGCAGCAAACATGCCTGAAGTCCTTCATTGTTGCTCAAGGCCGCAGCGTCTGCGTTCCCCTTGATTATTTCCTTCCAGCTTTCTTCCGCCACGTCTGCGCATAAAATGGCGGAACCGGACCATATCAAGCTAGATCATCGGAAAAGGATGGGCATGCCGAACAACCAGGGGCGCGTTTTGCAGAGCATGGCAGCGGCATCGACGACTGCATCGACGACTGCATCAAACGCGCCGGCGGACGATGCCGATATGTTCGACCTCGCGCCCGTCTCGCTGTGGCTCGAAGATTTCAGCGCCGTGCGCGAGGTGTTCGAAGGCTGGCGCGCGCAGGGCGTTGTCGACCTGCGCGCTTTCCTGCTTGAAGACTTGACGCGGATTGCCGAATGCTCGTCGCGCATCCGGCTGATCAAGGTCAACCGGCGGACGCTTACGTTGTTCGGCGCGAAGGATATCGACCATCTGGTGCGTAATCTCGGCGCTGTTTTCCGCGACGACATGCTGCGCACCCACGTGGACGAACTCGAACAATTATGGTCCGGCAAACCGGCGTTCGTGAGCAAGACGGTGAACTACGCGCTCGACGGCAAGCGACTCGACGTATTGCTGAAAGCGGTGATCCTGCCCGGCCATGAAGGCACCTGGGATCGCGTGCTGGTGACCGTGGAAGACATTACGGAACTGGAGAATGTGCGCCGCAAGGCCGCGCTGAGCGAGCTTTATGCGCGCGGTCTGTTCGAGCATTCGCCCGTTTCGCTGTGGGTTGAAAACTTCAGCTCCGTGAAGGCGCTGCTGGACGATATACGTGAACGCGGGATTGTCGACTTCAGGACGTTCACGAATGTTCATCCGGAATTTGTCGAGCGCTGCATGCAGGAAATTCACGTGCTCGACGTGAATCAGCACACGCTGACCATGTTCGGCGCATCGGACAAAGCTGCATTGCTCTCGCGTCTGGGCGACGTTTTTCGCGACGAGATGGTGGGCCATTTCCAGGAACAGCTCATCGATCTATGGGAGAACCGCTTGTTCCATCAGCGCGAGGTCGTCAACTATTCACTGGAAGGGCAGCAGTTGCATGTGCATCTGCAATTCTCGGTGTTTCCCGGCCACGAAGCCGATTGGGATCTCGTCCTCGTCGCGCTCACCGATATCACCGCGCGCAAGAAAGCGGAGGCGTACCTGGAGTTTCTCGGCAAGCACGACGCGCTGACGAAACTCAAGAACCGCTCGTTTTACATCGATGAAATGAACCGGCTGGAGCGCAAAGGCCCGTTCCCGGTGACCGCCGTGGCCGTCGACCTGAACGGTCTCAAAACCGTCAACGATCAACTCGGCCACGCTGCCGGTGACGCGCTCCTGCGGCGCGCCGGCGAAGTACTCGGCAAGGCGGTGGAGAAGCCCAGCCACGCCGCGCGCATTGGCGGTGACGAGTTCGTGCTACTCCTGCCGGGCGTGGACGAACGCGGTGGCGCTGCGGTGATCGACAGCATCCGGCAACTGCTCGAGGTCAACAACCAGTTCTATTCGGGCATGCCCTTGAGTTTTGCGATGGGCGCAGCCACCGCGCAGGACGGCGAGCGCCTGGAAATCATGCTGCAACGTGCCGATGCCGCCATGTACGCCGAAAAGCGCGCCCATTACGGCGCACCCGGCTAAGCGCTGGTTACTTCGTCACCTCGTCGATACCCTGGGTCAGCGCCGGGCAAGCTTCACCGATCTCCTTGGCGTACTCGGTGGGGTTGTTGATTTTCATCGCCGCGAAGCGATCGACCGTGGATTGCGCTTCCGTATAGCCGAGTTTCCACTCGCCGTCGAAATCGGGCGCGGCGGGAAAACTCTTGCGCGTCATTACTTTGAACCGGTCGATCTTCAACCGGTCGATGTGGCAGATATCGGCGGCTCCCCGTGCAATGTTGGCGCTCGTGCGCACGCCTTCGGCCGCGAGACTTTGCGGTGTCGGTGCTTGCACCGCGGGATGACCCGGCGGCAGTGTCTGAGCGGGAAACGGTTGCTGGGCGGGCGCGTTTTGTGCGCTGACGTTCAAGGGCAGTGCACACGCGGCACCTGCAATAACGCATGCAATAAGGGTCGGCTTGACTGTCGAATTGAAGGCCGACGCAACGCGGGCCAGGGCTTGCTTGTAAATCATTCGGTTCCTTGTGAGGGCGCGCAGCAGGGGTCTGCAAAATCCTGCGGAAGTATAGCGAAACCCCGGCGAAACCCCTTGAAACAAGGGTTTTCGTGAAGAATCCCG
>Ga0302220_10001768_pt1 | contig 16462 bp, 11 predicted proteins | sample II_Palsa_E1_3_FD_194572 | JGI IMG/M metagenome (GOLD analysis project Ga0302220, IMG submission 194572) | Peat permafrost microbial communities from Stordalen Mire near Abisko, Sweden - II_Palsa_E1_3 | ecosystem: Environmental > Terrestrial > Soil > Palsa > Peat permafrost | place: Sweden...
GGTCATCTAAAATGGAAATCCTAAGCCGTAGTCAGTAAAGTGTTGATCCGCAGAATCTTGCGTCGTAAATCTTCCTGCCCACCGCTCTTATGCAACTCGTTCGGTGGCTTGTCTTCGAAGTCGTCGCTTGTGAAGGAGAAGTTCTGTGCCCTTGAATTTGAATTCCCCCCGCGTCCTCCCTGTGCTTGTCTGCGCAGCCGTATGCCTGGTCGCAGGTTGCAAATCCGCACCGCCGCCGCCTCCTCCTCACCAGGCTATGCCCGTTCAGGTAGCGCCCGTCTCATTGGCGCCTGTCCCCAACTCGGACACCTACGTCGCCACCATCAAGAGCCGTCGCTCCTCTACCATGCAGCCGCAGGTCGACGGCAACCTGGTCAAAATCTTCGTAAAGTCCGGTCAGGTTGTGAAGGCAGGTCAGGTGCTGATGCGTATCGATCCTTTGAAGCAGCTGGCTACGGTCCAGTCGCAGCAGGGAACTCAGGCGCAGAAGAAGGCTCTCTACGACTACAACAAAATCGAAGTTGAGCGCCAGCGCAAACTCTTCGAAGCCGGAGTCGTCTCGCGCGACACATACGACCAGGCCAACCAGGCCTACGAAAACTCCAAGGCCGACTACGAGTCCAACCAGGCGCTCACCGACACGCAGAAGCAGCAGCTTGCGTACTACGATATCCGCGCCCCCTTCAATGGCATCGTCGGCGACATCCCCGTCCACCTCGGCGACTACGTCTCCCCGACCACTCTCCTCACTACGGTAGATGAGAACGCTGACCTCGAAGCCTATATCTACATCCCCACCGAGCGTGCCGGGAGCATCCGCAAAGGCCTTCCCGTATCCATCATCGACACCGCGGGCAACATCCTCGTCAAAACCACCGTCGACTTCATCTCGCCACAGGTAGACAACGGTCTGCAGAGCATTCTCGCCAAGGCAAGCGTCCCGCGCACCGCGGACATCCTTCGCAATCAGCAACTGGTCAAGGCTCGCATCACTTGGAGCACAGCACCTGCTCCAACAGTGCCGGTCCTCGCCGTTAGTCTCATCGGCGGCCAGACCTTTGTCTACGTCGCAACCCCTAAAGGGGACGGGTACATCGCACATCAAATTCCGGTCACGGTTGGCGAAACCGTAGGCAACACCTATCCCATCCTTGGTGGTCTCAAGACAGGAGAAAAAGTGATCACCTCTGGTCTGCAGTTTCTGCAGGAAGGTGCGCCAGTCAAGCCACTCGGCTAAGCAACTGGATTTATCTATCCCTGCGGAGTCCATCTGGGCTCCGCACAGTCTCACGCTCCACCCCGGGCCAGCCGCTCCGGTTAGAGGTCAGCCTTGTTTGTAGACTTTTTTATTCGTCGTCCGATCTTCGCCACGGTCTGTGCGCTCCTCATCGTGCTCGCGGGCGCGGTCTGCATTCCGAGCCTCCCGATCTCGCTCTATCCGGACCTTGCGCCACCCCAGGTCGTCGTCAGCAGCAACTACATCGGCGCTAACTCCAAGGACGTGGAGTCCGCTGTCACCATCATCCTCGAGCAGGCCATCAACGGTGTCGAGGGCATGCGCTACATGAGCTCCACCAGCTCCAACGACGGCACCTCCTCCATCACCATCACCTTCCAGACCGGCTACGACCTCGACATCGCCGCCGTCGACGTGCAGAATCGCGTCGCCACCGTGCAAGGCCGTCTTCCCGCCACCGTTAACAACACCGGCATCAGCATCACCAAGGCAAACTCCAACTTCGTCTTCGCTGCTGGCTTCATCTCGCCCGATCACTCGCTCTCCCAGGCCTTCATCTCGAACTACCTCGACGTCTACGTCAGCGACGCTCTCAAGCGCGTACCCGGCGTCGGCGCGGTCGTCATCTTCGGCGAGCGCAAATACGCCATGCGTCTCTGGCTCGACCCCCATCGCCTCGCCGCCCGTGGCCTCACTGCGCTCGACGTTACCAATGCCCTCGCCGAACAGAACGTTGAAGTTCCCGCCGGCCAATTAGGTCAGCCCCCATCCGATCCGAAGCAACAATTTCAGATGGCCGTTCGAGTCATAGGCCGCTTTGACGATCCAAGACAATTCGACAACATCGTCATCAAGAACAATCCAACCGCTGGAGGCGTCGTCTTACTCAAAGACATTGGCCGAGCGGAGTTAGGTGCTGAAACCTACAGCACCGCCCTCAAGTACTCCGGCGGAGACGCCATCGGCGTCGGTGTTCAGCAACTCTCCAACGCCAATGCACTCGACGTCGACAAGAAGTGCCGAGCCGTCCTCGCAGAGCTCCAGAAAAACTTCCCCCCGGGCATGCAAGGCATCATCGCCGTCGACACCACCCTCGTCATCGGCGAGTCGGTCCACGAAGTCGTCAGCACCATCGGCGAAGCCATCGTCATCGTCGTCATCGTCATCTTCCTCTTCCTGCAGGACTGGCGCGCCACCATCATCCCCGCCGTCACCATTCCGGTCTCGCTCATCGGAACCTTCGCCTTCATCAAAATCTTCGGCTTCAGCATCAACTCGCTCACCCTCTTCGGCATCACCCTCGCAACAGGCCTTGTCGTAGACGACGCCATCGTCGTCATTGAAAACGTCCAGCGCCACCTCTCCGGCCACTCCGTCATTCCAGAGCGCCATGAGCTAAACGAACCCGATCCCTACGCCCCCGACACCCTCGCCGGAGAGAAGTCCGGAGGCGCCGGAATGGAGCAGACCTCCTCCGATCCTCACAAAGCCACAAGCATCGCCATGGCCGAGGTCACCAGCGCCGTCATCGCGACCTCGCTCGTACTTATCTCTGTATTCATCCCGGTCAGCTTCTTCCCCGGCACCACCGGCATTCTCTACAAGCAGTTCTCGCTGACTATCGCCTTCTCCATCGCGATCTCGGCCTTCAACGCCCTCACCCTTTCTCCGGCTCTGGCCGCTATCCTTCTGCGCCCCGAAGAGAAGAAGACAGGCATCCTGGGACTGCTTCTCAACCCCATCGAAGCCGTCATCCAGTGGGTCATCAGAACCTACGCGCGCATCGTCACCTTCGTCGTCCGCATTCGCTACGTCATGCTTCTATTCTTCGTCGGAGCCCTCGCGGCCACGGCGTTCATGTACAACTACGTCCCCACCGCCTTCATCCCGCAGGAAGACCAGTCCTACTTCCTCATCATCGTGCAGACGCCTCCCGGAGCCTCGCTCAGCTACACCACCGAGTTCGCCGATCGCGTCTCTACGGTCGTTCGCCAGAACGACGGAGTCTTCGGCACCTTCTCCGTCATGGGATTCTCGCTCGCCGGTGGTAGTTCACCAAACTCCGGCCTCATCTTCGCCCCACTCAAGCCCATCAATGACCGCACTAAAATGGGTCCAAAGTTTACTGCTAACGCTATCGTCCGCGATGTAGGACCCAAGCTCTTCGGTGTCCCCGGCGGCGTTGCCTTCGCCGCAGAGCCGCCCGCCGTCGCCGGTCTCGGCACCGTCGGCGGCTTCCAGTTCATCCTGCAAGACGGTGGTCGAAACACCTTCGACGACATCGCCAACGTAGCCCACGCGCTCGTCGCACAGGGCAGCGCGCCCGGCTCTGGCCTCACTGCGATGAACACGCAGTTCACCTCAAACGACCCGCAACTTCAGGTCACCGTCGACCGACAGAAGGCCGAAACCATCGGCGTCCCCTTCAGCCAGATCACCGCGGCCCTCGGCACCTTCATGGGCTCCAGCTACATCAACGACTTCAACTTCAACAACCGCTCCTACCGCGTCTACGTTCAGGCCGACGAGCAGTTCCGCCGCAATGCGCAGGATCTTCGTCAGTACTACGTCCGCTCCAATAGTGGTTCGATGATCCCGCTCGACAACCTCGCCACCGTGACCCAGATCTCCGGTCCGCAGGTTATCAACCACTACAACCTCTTCCGCTCCGCCGAAATAGATGGCTCGCCCGCGCCCGGACTCAGCTCCGGCCAGGGCAACGACAACATGGTCAAGCTCTTCGAGAAGAACAAACTTCAGGGCATGACCTATTCCTGGACAGGCCTCGCGTTGGAAGAAGTGGAATCTCAAGGCAAGGCGATCATCATCTTCGGCCTCGGCCTGCTTGTCGTCTATCTCACGCTCTCGGCCCAGTACGAGTCCTTCGCGCTGCCGTTCATCATCCTTCTCGCTGTCCCGATGGCTATCCTCGGCGCACTCTCGCTCGTCTCTCTCCGAGGCCTCGTTGACGACGTCTACGTCCAGATCGGTCTCGTCATGCTCATCGGTCTCTCCGCGAAAAACTCAATTCTCATCGTTGAGTTTGCCGAGCAGCTCCTCGCTCAGGGCCGCACCATTATCGAGGCCGCCATCGAAGCCGCCGAACTTCGTCTCCGCCCCATCCTGATGACCTCCATCGCCTTCATCCTGGGCGTCGGCCCTCTCTACTTCGCAACAGGTGCAGGAGCCTATGGCCGTCACTCCGTCGGCACAGCCATCGTCGGCGGCATGGTGCTCTCTACCATCCTCAACCTCTTCTTCATCCCGGTCCTCTACGTCATCCTGAAGACCATCCTTGTCAAATTCTCCGGGAAGAAAACACCCGTTCCAGCCAGAGAACTACCAACCCACTAAGATCCTCGTAGATCCTTCTCCCATTGGTCGAACACCAGGTCGCGACCAATGGGAGCGCCAACCGAAGGGATATACGCGTCACGAAGTGACCGCCGCCCGCGCAGGGCGCCCGTCCGGCAGGACAAGCATGAAATCGAGCTATCATGCTCCATGGCAAAACAAAGCATCGCGGCTCACAAGAGCTGGCTCCCAGACGCCAATCACCCCGACACTGACTTTCCCCTCACGCATCTCCCCTACGGAGCCTTCACCTCTGAAGGCCAGCAAAATCTCTGCGTCGCCATAGGCTCCCACCTCCTCGACCTCCACGCCTGCGCGACCTCCGGTCTCCTTCCCACATCGCTCACCGAAGCCTGTCAGTCCCCAACTCTCAACCTGCTCATGTCCCAGGGTCCCAAAGCTTGGACCCTCCTCCGCAAAACCCTCACAACCCTCCTGCACGCCGACGCAAAGCCCGAGCAAAAAGAAAAAGCCGAAGCCGCCCTCCACTCCATCGCAGGATCTACCTTCCAAAAGCCAGTCCACATCCCCAACTACACCGACTTCTACGCCTCCATCCATCACGCCACCCGCGCAGGCCAGCTCTTCCGGCCCGACCAGCCTCTGCTCCCCAACTACAAACACATCCCTATCGGCTATCATGGGCGCGCCTCCTCCTTTGTAGTAAGCGGTGAATCCATAATCCGCCCCGTAGGGCAATCCCGTCCGCCCGTTAACACACTACAGCCTAACTTCCTTCCCACCAGTAAATTAGATTATGAGCTTGAACTGGCACTTTACATCGGCCAGCCCAGCGCCCAAGGCGTTCCCATCCCCATCTCCAACGCCGCCGACCACCTCTTCGGCATCAGCCTCCTCAATGACTGGTCCGCTCGCGACATCCAATCCTGGGAGTACCAACCCCTCGGCCCCTTCCTGGCCAAAAACTTCGCCACAACCATCTCTCCGTGGGTCACACCGATGGCCGCCATCGAGCCTTTCCGCGTTGCCGCAACCCCACGCCCGAGCGCCGACCCAAAGCCCCTCCCATACCTATACTCATCAGCAGATCAAAAACACGGAAACTTAGATGTAAAACTCGAAGTATCCCTTCTAACAAAAACAATGGGAGTCAATAAACTCGAGCCGTTCGCTTTAAGCGAATCCAGCTCCCGCGACCTCTACTGGACCCCCGCCCAACTCATCACCCACCACACCAGTAACGGCTGCAACCTCCAGGTAGGCGACATCCTCGCCACTGGAACCATCTCCGGTCCCACAGAAGCCTCCGCCGGCTGCCTCCTCGAACTCACCCGCAACGGAGCCCTACCCCTGCTCCTCCCCACCGGCGAAACCCGCACCTTCCTGGAAGACGGAGACGAGATCATCTTCCGCGGCTCCTGCAAATCCCCCGGCAACCCTCGCATCGGCCTCGGCGAGTGCCGGGCCACCATCCTCCCAGCCCGCCTCCGATGAAGGATATCTGGCCTGTCTTGTTCTTTTGGTTGAAGTTCCGATAAACCCAAGATCCTACCCCCAGACCCTAACTCTCGTCGCGCCTAGCCAACCCCCACCCAACTGAACTATCCTCATCCTGCACAACCGGGTAACAGCCCGCGAACCGGAGACTCACTATGGCAACACATGCAGCGACCCAGCCCCAGACCAAACCCGAAGCCACTCCCGACTTCCTCCCCCTCAAAGGCACGGACCACGTAGAGTTCTACGTCGGCAACGCCCGCCAGGCCGCCTACTTCTACCGCGCAGCCTTCGGCATGTCCTTAGTCGCCTACTCCGGCCCCGAGACCGGCCACCGCGACCGCGCCAGCTACGTCCTCCAGCAGGGCAAAGTACGTTTCGTCCTCACCACCGCCCTCCGCACCGACTCAGACATCGCCCGCCACGTCGACAAGCACGGCGACGGCGTCCACGCCATCGCCCTCTGGGTCGACGACGCCCGCCAGGCCTGGCTCGAAACCACCAGCCGCGGCGCCCGCAGCATTCACGAGCCAACCGAGGCCGAAGACAAGCACGGCCGCGTCGTCACCGCCAGCATCGCCGCCTACGGCGACACCGTCCACACCTTCGTCGAGCGCACTCACTACACCGGAGCCTTCCTCCCCGGCTACCAGGCCGTAGCGCACGACCACATCGCCCGCCCCGTCGGTCTCCTCCACATCGACCACATCGTCGGCAACGTCGGTTGGAACTCCATGAACCAGTGGGTCGACTTCTACCGCGACGTCATGGGCTTCGGCCTCTACCAGCACTTCGACGACAACGACATCTCCACCGAGTACTCCGCCCTCATGTCCAAGGTCATGGCGAACGGCAACGGCTACGTCAAATTCCCCATCAACGAGCCCGCCGAAGGCCGCCGCAAGTCCCAGATCGAGGAGTACCTCGACTTCTATCAGGGCCCCGGCGTCCAGCACATGGCCCTCGCCACCAGCGACATCCTCGCCACCGTCTCCGCCATGAAGCAGCAGGGCGTCGACTTCCTCACCGTCCCCCACTCCTACTACACCGAGCTGCAGACTCGCATCGGCAAGATCGACGAGCCCATCGAAGAGCTTGAAAAACTCGGCATCCTCGTCGACCGCGACAACGAAGGCTACATGCTGCAGATCTTCACCAAGCCGGTAGAAGACCGTCCCACCGTCTTCTACGAGATCATCCAGCGCAAGGGCAGCCGCAGCTTCGGCAAGGGAAACTTCAAAGCCCTCTTCGAAGCCATCGAGAGAGAACAAGAACTCCGCGGCAATCTCTAGCCATCCACCTTTCATCCTGATCGAAAGTATGAGGGGAGATCGAGCCAATGAAATTAAAACCGCGCATCCTGATTTCCGTGGCTGCTTTGACGATGGCCATCACACTGGGAGCGCAAACGCCTCAGAACAACTCCGCCGTCGCTCCCGACGACTTCGAAGCCAGACCTCCCGTAACCAAGGACGATGTGCGGATTGTGCAGCGTGCAAGGCAGATACTCGACTCGCAAGAGAAGTGGAATCGCGCCGACAATAGGGTCTGCCCAGCGGAAGCGAAGACCTTCAGTCTCTACTGCGCCTTAGAAAAGGCCACCGATGAAGTGAGCGGCAACTTCAAGCACCGCGGTGCTGCAATGCAGGAAGCGCGATTCGTGATTGAAGATGTCGCCCCTGATTGGAAAAAGTACAATCACCGTCTCATGGATTACAACAATGACCCAAAGACCACGTTTGCCGATATTCAAAAGGTATTCGGACTCTTAAAAGACCGTATAGCCAAACGGTTGCAAGAAGAGCCTCCAGCTAAGCAATAGACGCACCAACTCCCGCCGCACTACTGTATAAATATCCGTTACAAATGCATAATCATTAGCATTGACGCGCCTTTCGCGCTCCTTCATGCTCTAACCATGAGTACGCAGCCCATCGAGATTACCACCCCGTCAATCCTTTCCACACTCATCGCCCCCCGCGCGACATTTTTGATGTGCCCCCCTACGCTCTACGACGTCAACTACGTCATCAATCCCTGGATGGCCGGCAACGTCCACGGCTCCTCCCGCACTCGCGCAGCCGAACAGTGGCAGCGCCTCTTCGACGCCGTCCGCACCATCGCCGACGTCCAGCTCGTCGATCCTGAACCCGGCTCGCCTGACATGGTCTTCACTGCCAACGCAGGCCTTGAGCGCAACGGCACCGTCGCCATCAGCAGCTTCTTCCACCTCGAGCGTCAGGGCGAAGAGCCGCACTTCCGTCGTTGGTTCCAGCTCGCCGGCTACAACGTCATCGACACGCCGCGCACCACGCCCTTCGAAGGCGAAGGCGACGCACTCTTCTCCACCGACGGCACCCGTCTCTGGGTCGGCTACGGTCCCCGCACCGACACCTCCAGCCACAACCCTCTCCGCAAAATCTGGGGCATCGAGGTCACCTCACTCCACCTCATCGACCCGCGCTTCTACCACCTCGACACCTGCTTTGCGCCGCTCGAAGGCGGCTATGTCATGTACTTCCCTGAAGCCTTCGACAAAGCCTCCCGCGCAAAGATCGAAGCCTTCTACCCAGCTGAGAAACGAATCATCGTAAGCGAAGCCGACGCCATCTGCTTCGCCTGCAATGCCATCAACGTCGACCGCACCATCATCCTCAACAACATCAGTGCCGACCTCCGCCACCAGCTCGAATCCCGCGGCTTCAACCTCATTGAAGTCACCCTCACCGAGTTCCTCAAAGCCGGCGGCGCCGCCAAATGCCTCGTCATGAAACTCAGTGGGACGACTTCCAGCTAGGTGTACGATTTATTAAAGATTGGCTAAATTTTTCTTTTCCTTAGTAGAGACTTGGCTCGTCACGATCGGAATAATCTCCGAGTAGTCGGCACGATCCAGGGCGTGAATCTACTCAAAACGCATATGAACTTCACCCGCATTAGAAAACTTTACATTCGCCGCTGACCGGGGATCCGCGAACGTCACACCCGTCCAGCTTCCCGTCGTCACCCACTGCCCAGCCTTCAATCCGCCAGTCCTCACAGCGCCTTCATTCGCCAGCCACGGCAGCAAACGCATCAGGTCGCCAGAAGTATTCGATCCCGTCCGCTCCACTCTCACCACGCCATCGACCGCAAGAAACACATGCTCTGTCTTGAAATCGATCTTCTGCCAATCCGCAACAGCCGATCCATACACAAACCCACCATGCATCTGCAGATCGCCAATCATAGATAGCTTGGCCGCCTTCAACGGATCAAGCAGCCCACTCTCAATCACCTCAATCACCGGATGGCAGCTTGCCAGCGCGCCCACGACTTCCTCTCGGGTGTAAGGCGTGGCTCGCGGCGGCAAATCCGCGCCGATCAAAAAAGCGATCTCCGACTCAAGCCCACGACAACGTCGCATCCCACCTACTACAGCACCATCCCCTGCAATCCAGGCAAGCGGCATCGGAGCGAATAGAGGAGTCGCATCCGCACTCGGAGCTCCGATCTTCCACCCGCCAATCTCCCCATACGCCTCAGCAATCCGATCCTGCAGCGCGTAGGCCTCGTCGATATCCTTCGGCTGCAAAGCCTCCGGCAGATCTTCAATCGGCACTCCGGTTCGCCGTGCATCAAGCAACAGATCAGCCGCCTCAATCAACTGTTCTTCTCTCGCACCAGTCATCATGTCGTCCAGTCTCTCTCAACCGACCAGCCTCTGTCTTGCTGTCAACCGAGTTCTTTTCATCCAACCCAAAACAACATTATCTCGACTGAAGCTGCTCACCGTACCATCGTGAGCAGCGCAGCGGAGAAACCCCCACATATCGTTGTTGCAGGTGCTTGTTTTATGATCTCTGTCTCGACGGACTACTTCGCCGCCTTATCCTTCCCCAGACTCAACAGATTCGCAAACAACCGGTAAGCTCCCGGCACGCCCTCCGGCAGCTCTCGATAGAGCGCTAACGCCACATACACATAAGCACCCTTACCCGTCTTAGCCACCAGCAGTCCACCCTTCTGCGGATCCTGCCCCGGATCATGCGTCTCCAGCGGAGAGACATACTGCGCATCCCAGCTCTCCATAAACCCGTGTCCGCGCTCCTCCACCCAACCATCAAAATCCCGCTCGGTGATCTTGTTCGGCCAGCTCATCACAGGACTCTCAGGCGCCAGCAACTGTACACGCGCCTTCTCATCCACCACCTTCTCCGCATCACCCAGCGAAAACGGATACGGCCCATAATCAAAGTTCCCCAGGTTGTACTGCACAATCACCACGCCGCCGCTCTTCGCATACTGCAACAGCTGGCCATTCGCCGCCGCGAGCCCCGGATGCGCTGCATAAGCCCGCACGCCCAGCACCACCACGTCATACCCACTCAACCTTCCACCAGCAACATCGCCCATCGTCAAAGTCGTAGCATGCACGCCCAGGTTCTCCAGCGCAGCCTGCACCTCGTCCCCAGTCCCCGGCAGATATCCCACCTTCAGCCCCGGAGACACCTTCACATCCACTCCACGCGCCCGATACGTCGCAGGCCGATAAAGATTCGCCGGCAGTAACCCCGCATACCCCACGGTCTTGTATCCCTCGCGATACTCCTTGCCTCCATAGCTCGCAACCGCGGTCATCGTGTAAGCCGTTTCAGCCATCTTCTCCGGCGTCACCACAAACGGCACATCCACCGAATCCCCATCCTTCATCAGCGAGAACTCCGCCGTCGCAGGAGAAGCCGTCCACCCCTTCGGCAACTCAAGCTTCACCGTGCCATTTGCCACGCCCTTCACATTGCTCTTTACTCGCGCGGTCACCATCAGCGTCTTCTCCGTCAGTGGCACCACACCCGCCGAAGGCGACACCGCCACCGAGATCGCCGGAGCCACCACCAGCGGCTCATATACCGTACCCAGCCCGGTCACGCGATGCAGCGTCTGCACCTCCTGCCCCAGCTTCACATCAACGCCGTCATAATCCACCGTCACCCAAGCCGTCAGAGCAGGCAAAGGAAGCGAAGCATTCCGCAACGTGGGGTCAGCCACATCGTAATAAGCCTGCTCAATCCCCGGACGCGTAAACGGAGGCCGCGTCACCTTCGCATCCTCGGGCAGCTTTACCTGAAACAGATCCTCAAACGCCCTCCCACTCACAATCGTCTTCTCAGCCGTCTTGGCCGCAGAGTCCTCATACGAAGCCCCAGCATTCGAAGCCAACCCTGCACCCTTCAACGTCACTGGAACCGTGCTTCCATTCACAACCAACATCTTCACCGCAAAGTTCTGTCCCGGCACCGCCGTCACAAACGTATCCGCGCCATCGCTAAACCGCGCAAACGGTCCTGTCTCCGCCTTCCCCGCAACCTGCGCGCGCAAACTAATCCCAAGCGCCTGCACAATCGCGTCATTGAACTGCATCCGCTTCACTCGCAGCTCATGCAGCAGGTCGTACTTCTCCCGAGCAGTCAGCCCACTCGCTTCCACCTTGGCAATCAGCTCATCGTTAGCCTTCAACCCATCGTGCAAAAACGGAGCCGTCTTCTCCGGCGCAGCAATCTTATAAACACCTACAGCCTGCTCCACCAGTCCATCGATCCTCAGCAGATCCTGCTTCAAAAAACTCGTCTCCTCCGGTGCCAACGTGCTCATCCCCACCAGCGAAGTATCCACGCCATCAAAGAATCCCTTCTCCTCCTCACGAGGCTGCGCTCCATTCAGCAGCCGAGCCCCATACCGGTGATACGGCACATCGAACGTTCCCGCTGCAGGCACCCCCATCCCACCATTCTGTGTCTTCTGCAGCCCCAGCCCCATCCGGGCAAACTGCAAGTACGTCATCCCCAGCACCGGGCTATAGTCTCCCTCCGGCACCGTCACATTCGCCTTAGGAGACTCCGTCGTCCACTCCTTCGTCACATAGTTATAAAACCGTGCCGGAGCGTACTTACCCGTCGCATAGTCGTACATCCCCTTCGACGTCACCGAGAAAAACGGCACCCTCCCATAAACCTTCAGCGGACTCCACGGCATCAACCCCGCCGCAATCTGATCCGGAAACACCTTCGGGTCGCCCGCCGCATCGAACACCTCCTGCGCCATCTCGCCCGACACCTGGTGCTGCCCATGCCCATCCGTGATCCCGCCAATAAACACCGCTGTCACCACCAGTGGCCTGTACAGCCTCACCGCCCTTACCGCGTCATACAACACGCGATCGTGCCCCCAGTTCTCGAGAGCCTCTTCCTTCGTCTTCGAAAACCCAAAGTCCACCTGCGTCCCCCACATCTGGTCGATCCCCATATATCGCCCAGCCGCCAGCAGCTCCTGCGTCCGCACCAACCCCAGCGCGTCATCGAAATCGGCAGACATCAGATTCTGCCCACCCTCCCCCCGCGTCAGCGTCAGCATCGCCACATGCGCGCCCTGTCCCCGCGCCTCATACGTCAGCATCCCGCCATCTTCATCATCCGGATGCGCCACAATCATCATCAGGCTCGCTCGCGTCCGCAGCTTTACCAGGCTCTGCCACAGCGCAGTCGCCCCCTCATTCGCCGCGATCTTCTGAACTCCAACCGCCGGCTTTACCTGTTCCCCGGCAAGGTTCGCCGTCTCCCGCAGCTCCTGGCAGCTCAAAACCCCACCCGCTACCACAAGCCCTATCACCGATACCGCAGCCAGACCCGCGACAACCCGTTTAGAAGTCATTACTTTCTAATCTCTCACACCCAACCGCCTCAAATCACGCATAAAGCCTCACCCTCAAAACCCTTGCGCTCCCAGATCCGACCCCGGCAATCCATCCGGAGCCCCATTCCCGTCGTACTTCAATAGGCTGACTAAGTTTGAAAGAAACGTCATCTCGACAGGAGACGGGCAGTCTTATCGCCCGGCGGAGCGGAGAGACCCCCGTATTTCGTCTTTGTTATTGGCACATCTCACCCTGAACCGACCCTGTAACCACCAGCCCCGCACAGAGTCCTATCTAAATAGCAGTAACCTGTAGCAGAGGGAATTAACGCAATGTTGCTCCGCAAATCACCCAGTCTCGAAGCCACCATCCGCTCCTCCGAGATCACTCCCCAGCACATCTTCGAGCAGCATCAGCAGACCCGCCGCCGCTTCCTCACCACGGCCGCCACCCTCGGCGTAGCCGCTCTCGCCGCCCGCACCATCCCCTCGCTTATCGACCCTCCAACAACGGTCCACGCAGCTGGCGAGCCACTAAAAACCATTCCCAGCCAATACACCGTCCCTGACCCACAAACCCCGTTCGTCAAGGCCAGCACCTACAACAACTTTTACGAGTACGGCACCGACAAGTCCGACCCCTCCCACGAGGCCTACCGCCTCCAAACCCGCCCCTGGCCTATCCAGATCACCGGCATGGTCAAAAAGCCCCAGACCATCAACATCGACGATCTCCTCCACTATCGTCCGCTCGAATCGCGCGTCTACCGCTTCCGTTGCGTCGAAGCCTGGTCCATGATCATCCCCTGGGACGGCTACTCCCTCTCCGAGTTCATCAACTTCTGCCAGCCCCTCCCCAGCGCAAAGTACGTCCAGTTCTTCTCCTACAACAACAAAAAAGTCATGCCCGACGAACCCGGCGGCTACGACTGGCCCTATCGCGAAGGCCTCCGCATGGACGAGGCCATGAACCCCCTCACCCTTCTCACCTTCGGCTGCTACGGCCAGGTCCTGCCCAACCAGAACGGCGCTCCCGTTCGCGTCATCGTCCCGTGGAAGTACGGCTACAAATCCGCCAAGGCCATCGTCCGCTTCCACTTCACCGACAAGCAGCCCGAGACCACATGGAACGAGGCCGACGGCGGCGAGTACGGCTTCTACTCCAACGTCAATCCAAACTACGACAACGCCCGCTGGTCCCAGGCCCACGAGCGCCGCCTCGACTCCAGCCTCCTCCCCCGCAACATCCCCACGCAGATGTTCAACGGCTACGGCGACCAGGTAGCCAGCATGTACGCCGGCATGGACCTCAAAAAATTCTATTGAGAGATTCCGCAGCCTCGCTCAACCCACCCGAAGCCATGCGCTTTTTTTGACGGAAGCGGATGCATCCGATCTGTCCAGCAGGAATTTTTCACGATTGTTTATCTGTCCTCGAGGAGGCGACGACAAAACCCTCAGACGAGAAGACCGACCCGCGTGTCGGGAAGAATCGCTGGATGAGGCAATCGTGAAGCGCTGAGTCCAGGTCAGCGCAGCAATCACTGATGACCGCAAGACGGTAATCGGAGTCGGTAGCCTCGATAAGAGTGGAGAGGACGACACCACTGGTCGCGATTCCGTATAGAGCTAAGGTATCGATGTCCTTGGCGCGAAGAATCATAGCGAGATCCGTACCGGCGAAGGCACTAATCCGGTGCTTGGTGATCACAATTTCATCGCCTTGCGGTGCGATGGTATCCGGGATCGTTCCAAGCGGTTCCCGAAATAGCCGTTGATGTTGCTCTGAGGATTTAATCGCGCCGAGGACTGCATTTCGCGAACTGACTTCGGGGAGTCCCGGCCGAAAACCTAACTGGATGTGGATGATGGTCATGCCAGTAGCGCGAGCATGGTTGAGAACACTTGCGACTCGAACCAGAAAAGCGTCTTTGCCCTCTCCGGTGTAAATGGAGACGATACCGGCCTGACAATCCATGCTCAAGACAGCCGTGCGGGACGGATCGATCGTCAATGTTTCACCCATAGAAGCTCCTTCGGCACAGAGTCCTGCCGGTCAGAATTGTAGTTGAGAGTGGGATATCTCACCCACGCATAACGCCCTCGAAATTTAGCTCGGGCAAAATCCATCGGCGCCTCGAAATCGTTCTTAAGACGCTGCAGTATTTTGTTTCATCTCCTCGGGCCTGTTCTCTCGACAGCCCTCCGAGCCACTTATCACAAGGACTCGGAGGGCATTAGAGTTTAAAACCTGCCTCTAAGCCGTGTAATCCAGGAACAACACAAGTAGTCCGAACGCCGCGATCAATGCTGCTGAAAGCGACGCTAATCTTCCATCTCTGCCCGCTCTAGCCGACACCTCCCTCGCTGCGCGCCAGTACATAATCGCGCCTGCGGCAACCAGAACGAATTCCACGCATGCCGCCGCTGCGGATGATTCCAAAGTCCCAGGCCAAAGTATGGGAGGTTGCCGAAGTTTCCGGGGAGCACAGGCATGTCAGCGCGATGAACGACTAGATCAAGCACCTAGTGAGACGCGCTCACCAGCGCGATAACCAGTGCGACCCTCCTGCCCAGTCTCGGCAGGAACATTGCCCCCAAGGCTGCTGACAGCGCCAACATTCCGATAATCGAGTGCGTGTAGTCCGCATGAATAATCATGCCGCCGTACCCCGCATGAATCGGCTGCAGCGTCTCCCGATGAGTAAGGAACAACGGAGTGAAGACGTCGTCAAGCCACACTGTCGCCAGCATCAGCGCCCACAGAGGCGCAGATCTCTCACGAGATTTAACCATTGCCGCAAAACCAAAGTGGCCAGCGATCATTTGCCAACCTCCCGATCTCTTGCGGACGGCCAGGGAAGCCGGCGATCTACCAGCCCGACCACTACAACGAACAGAAAAACTCCTGCGACGAATGACATCTCTGGCTCCTTTAGATCTTGTCGTTGGCTACGATCAACTTCATAACTTACAGCGTAAATCTCCAGGCCGCGGAACAAGCCGTGTAACTCAACTCGACTACAAACGTCCCATCTGGAGAACCCGAGCTAAACTAACCCCAGCCCAATGTCCAAGCGCGTCATCATCCTCCTCAAAGTCCTCCTTCACCTCCTCTGCCTGGCACCTCTCGCCTGGCTGTGGCACTTCTACACCTCAGGCGCACTCGCCCTCAACGCCGACCCCGTCAACTACATCACCCACTTCACCGGCGACTGGACCCTCTACATCCTCTTCTGCTCCCTCGCCATCACGCCCATCCGCCGCCTCGCCACCAGCCTCGGCTTCCTCATCCGCTTCCGCCGCCTCATCGGCCTCTACGCCTTCTTCTATGCGACGCTCCATCTCTCCACCTACATCTTCCTCTTCTCCGGCTACGACGTCGCCACGGCCTTAGCAGGCCTCCGCAGCGGCCATCCCGGAGCCATCGTCACCCAATGGAAGCTCATCTGGCCCGGCATGGTCGATGACATCCTCAAACGTCGATTTATCCAGGTAGGCCTCTTCGCCTGGCTCCTCCTGTTCGCCCTCGCCTGCACCTCGCCCGCCTTCATCATGCGAGCCATGGGCGGCAAAAACTGGCAGCGTCTCCACCGCCTCGTCTACCTCGCCGCCTGCGCCGGAGTAGTCCACTACTGGTGGCTAGTCAAAAAAGGCAACAACGCCCCTTGGAAGGTCACCGCAGTCCTCTTCATCCTGCTCCTCGCCCGCGTAGCCTACACAGCGATGAAGCGCCTCAAAAAG
>Ga0302220_10001769_pt1 | contig 16446 bp, 13 predicted proteins | sample II_Palsa_E1_3_FD_194572 | JGI IMG/M metagenome (GOLD analysis project Ga0302220, IMG submission 194572) | Peat permafrost microbial communities from Stordalen Mire near Abisko, Sweden - II_Palsa_E1_3 | ecosystem: Environmental > Terrestrial > Soil > Palsa > Peat permafrost | place: Sweden...
CGTGAGCGCCACGCGCATACAAGCGGCTGAGCAGCGCACCGGTAATGGCGGTACCCAGCATGCCGCCCAGTAGACGCAAAGAGTGCAGCAGCGCCGTTGCTGAGCCAAGGTGACTGCGCGAGACGAGATGCTGAGAAACGAGCGTGATACTTGACACGACGAGCCCCATCCCGAAACCACTAAGGCCCATATAACTCATCCATACGTAGCGAGGCATTTTGCCATTGATTTCGACGAACCCCAAAGCCGCGCACATGAATAACGCGAACCCGATGAACACAATCGCGTTCGCTCGCCGCACGCGCGTGATGATGCGATTGTTCAATATGCCGCCCAGGGTCGTACCCAGGAGCAGAGGCGTCACCAGGATGCCGGACTCGTGGGGAGACATGCCGAATCCACCTTGGAACAGCAACGGCACATAAAAAACCATCGTGAAGAGCGCAAAGCCGCCGAGTACTGACATTGCAAACAACGCCACCAGCTTTCGATCCACCAGCATGTCGAACGGAACGATCGGGTATGCGGCTTTCCTGCCCGATGACCACAAGACGACCCCGGCGCCCACGGTTGCGATGCCCAGACCCACGGTCACCTGCGTGACGCCGATAGCAGGCACCAAGGCGATCAGCAATTGCAGAAGGCCAAATATGACCACCATTACTACGGCGCCAATCCAATCTATCGCCACCGGCACACCCGGGTGTTGCCGCATCAGTCGCGGAAGGAATGCCTGAACGAACGCGAGAGAAATCAAACCGACCGGCACGTTGACGAAGAACACCAGACGCCAGCCTCCGTATTGCGTTAGCATGCCGCCCAGTGTTGGACCAGCGAAGTTGGCAACGACAAATGCCGAACTGACAAACATTTGCCAACGCAATCGAACTCGCAAATCGGGAAACAACTCGGCTACGCTGGCGAACATGGTCCCGATCAGAATCCCGCCGCCAATTCCCTGCACGCCGCGCGCGATCACGAGGGACAACATGCTCGTCGCCATACCGCACAGCACAGATGCAGTAGTGAATATCACGATCGCGGCAAGAAGAAAGGGCTTGCGGCCGAACACGTCGCCGAGCCGGCCGAAAATCGGAATCGTAACGACAGAGGCCAGCATATATGACGTCGCAACCCAGGCATACAGGTCGAAGCCCTTCAGGTCGGCGACAATGCGTGGCATCGCTGTGCCGACGATTGTTTGATCCAGGGCTACCAGCATCGCGACGAATGAAATGCCGAGCATCGCCAGCAGCGACTCACGAAATGGCAGCAGTTGTCCACGATGGTTACCAACAGAAAAATCGGGCGTCATTTAATTGTCTTATTGACCGTAAAAGCTTGCAGGCCAGGTTCGGAAGCAGTTTCAGACGTGGGTTCCACCTGGTTAGCCGCACGCCCGCCTCATGATTCAAACATGTGCCCGGCAGTGGTTCAATTAGACGATGGTATTGGCCTGAGGCCCGACTCCCGCATGACGCTCCGGCTGTGCGAGGGCATTAGTTGTCCTTGCCCACGCGGAAGAGAAAAACAAAATGTGGCGCCCGGGCCTTCTTCATTGGGAGCCGCCCACAGACGTCCCCGATGACTCTCGACAATCGATCGGCTAATAGACAGGCCAATTCCCATGCCGCCCCGCTTGGTGGTATAGAAAGCGTCGAAGAGCCTCTCCGCGCTTTGCAGCTCAAATCCAACCCCCGTGTCTTGTACCGTCAGACGTATTTCATCGCCCGCGTAGTGTTCCGTGGCGACCATCAATCGCCTCGGGCGATCGTCAACATCGCTCATTGCATCCGATGCGTTTAGCAACAGGTTAAGAATAACCTGCTGAAGCTGCACGCGATCCCCCATGACAGCGGGCAAATCGCTGGCAAAAACCGTGTGCACGACGACTTGGTTGACCTGTAGTTCGCTTCGCGACAGCGCAATCACTTCCTGGGCGGCTTCATTGAGATCCAGCGGCTCATTTGTCACCTCTTTCTTACTGAACAGGGCCCGCAACCGCGCCGTCACATCCGAGGCCCGGTTGCCGTCGCGGATGATGCGCCGCACAGTCTCGCGCGCACCGTCGAGATTGGGCGGCTCCCCACCGAGCATTCGTAGACAGGTGCTCGCGTTGGTGATGATGCCCGACAGGGGTTGGTTCACCTCATGTGCAATCGATGCAGTCAACGCTCCGAGGCTCATTACTCGCGACACGTGTGCGAGCTCCGAGCGCACCTTTCCCAGCGCCTGTTCAGACTGCCGACGCTCTGTCACGTCTTGAACCGCGCCGATGTATTCCAGTTGTCCTTCGCGGTTGCGGGTCCCATGGGCGACGAAGTGAAGATGTTTAACGAAGCCATCGGGCATGGATAGACGACATTCAAAATCAAAGTCCCTTCCGTCCGCGAGCGCTATGACTCGTCGCATGAGCGAGATGTCCTGCGGATGGACTCGCGCCAGAATCAGTTGGAGTGTGATCTTAGTCGCGATGTGGTAGCCGAAAATACGGAATGTCTCTTCAGACCAGAAGTGTTGATCAACATATACACTCCACCCGAAACTCCCCGTCAGGCTAAGTTTCTGTGCCTCCGCGAGATAGGCGCCGCTGCGTCTCAATTTTTCCTCGGCCTCCTGACGCTCCGTTATGTCGCGCACATAGCACGTGAAGACCGGCGGCCCATCCAAAGGAATTCGTGTAACCGCCACTTCAACCGGGAATTCGTTTCCGCTCGCGCGCACTGCCGTCAGCTCGACGCGTCTCCCGAGCATGGTTGAGTTGCCGTTAGCAAGCGAGAGCGCAAACTCCCGCTTGTCCTGGTGCTCAAGCAATGACGGAATCATGACCTCAGCCATGCGCTCGCCCACCACCTCGTGCGCGAGGTAACCGAAGGTTTGTTCTGCCGCTGGATTGAACTCGATGATCGTGCCCTCGTGATCAATCGTCACAATGCAATCGAGTGCCGAGTCCAGAATCGCAGCCTTGCGAACCTCACTGCTTCTCAAGGCTGCGTCACCGAGCGCACGTTCGATGGCGATACTCGCGATATGCGTGATCTGATCAATAACGGCTTCGTCCTGCGGAGTCGGTGTCTTGGGCTCAGGATAATATATTGCGAACGCGCCAAGGACTTTTCCGGCCGATGATTGAATCGGTGTGGACCAGCACGCGTGCAGTCCGTGTGAGAGAGCCATTGGACACCATTCGTACTCGGCCCATCTCGATTCTGACGTGAGGTCAGTGGCGATGACCTGTTCGTTCAGGTAAGCAGCCATTGCGCATGGCCCGGACTCGGCATTGACAGGGCGTCCGACAATTGAAGCGGTGAAGCTTGCTGGCAAACTTGGTGCGGCTCCGTCTTCAAGATGAGTACCGTTCCTGTCCACCAGCACAACGCTGCAGTAACACCCACTCACCGAACCCTCAATGAAAAGACATAGCGCAGCGAGTATTGCCGTCATAGCCTGGCCACGTGCGACCATCTCAAGCAACTGCTTCTCACCCGCCAGTAATGTTTCGGCACGCCTGCGATCGTCAATATCAGTGTGCAACAGGTACCACTGGACAATCTGCCCATTTGCATCGCGTAGCGGAAAGCCCCGCATGTGAAACCAGCGATAAACGCCGTCGAAGCGGCGACGGCGTGCCTCTAGGTCCCAAGGATTCCCGGTGTCCACAGACTCCTTCCACGAAGCCAAGACGTGCTCTCGATCCTCCACATGGAATGTGTCGCCCCATCCTTTAAGTTCTTCCAGGGTTCCACCGAAATATTCGAGGAACTGCCGGTTAGCAAATTCAAGGTGACCAGCCGGTGTTCGAAGCGAGACCATTGTCGGTAGACCGTCGATGATCCGGCGAAAACGGTCCTCGCTCGCTCGCAGCGCTTCCTCAGCACGCTTGCGATCGTCAATATCGGTATTCACTCCACACCATTTGACTATTTTTCCGGTCACGTCGGCCAGCGGAGAAACGCGTACCAGAATCCAACGATATTCTCCGTCCGCACGCCGCAGCCGAACTTCCAGTTCGCCTGACTCGCCGCCCTGGAGGATCGTTTGCCAACTCTCAAGTACTTCAGGCAGATTTTCGGGGTGGACCGCAGCTCGCCAGCCCTGTCCACAACCGTTCTCAACGCTCAGGCCTGTGTACTGACACCAATGTTGATTCAGAAAATCGACGTGTCCATCCGGAAGCGCCGTCCAGACGGACTCGGGAATCGTATCAATGACGCGGATGAGTTCGCTCTTCACTCCGGCCCCCTTCTGGCAATCGCCATTTACGTGAGAATGCGCCAATTTACAGGCAAGCGGATACCATACTTTAGTGTCGGTTGTCATGAGGCGTGCGGCAACCACACCGACCAGACGTTGAACCTTCATATGTATTCATGGGAGCCTGGAATGGAGGTTCGCGCCCATTATTGACCGCAAGAGCCGACAGCGCTTCGTGTACCCGATTCGCTCCTGGTGCCTTGTCGGTATCGCTAGTGCAGATGTCGCGCAAGGATCAAGAAAGCCAGTGGACAAACTAACCTCTTTAGAACGACATGCACGATGCCGCCCGTGAGCGGTCGAAATTATGCGTCCGCGGAATAGTTGGCAGCGCTGAGTCTCTTTGAACGTACTTTTTGGTAGCGAGTATCGGAGCTGATATTCATCATGGCTGCAACTCCGACTGCCGACTAGAAAATACCGCAGCTCCGGACTACTCTACAGAAAGCACACTCCCCAAAATTCCGCCAAAACCTCCACGTCTAGAAGGACATCATTCTGGACGGAGCGTTACGCGTCCCGCTTCAATCAATAGCCTGACGTTCCTGCACTTTTTATCAGCCAGCGTGTACGCCACGGTGAAGGCACGCTAATCCCGAAGGTATCCTCGCACGCACGATCCTGCTAACTCATACTTTGGCATAACTTGACCCGCTCGATTGGCAATCGGAAGATGTTCCATATCAACCAACGTCGCACACGCCAGTGATCTCTAGCAGATACGAAGGATTGCGATATATCTGATTTTTCTCGAAAAGGAACCCATCATGACCCAATCGGCAAAAGTACTATACACCGGCAAAATGCACACGTCAGGTGGCCGCGACGGCGCCTCGCGTAGCTCCGATGGCCGTCTCGACATCAAGCTATCCATTCCGGGCTCAGATGGAACCGGCACCAACCCCGAGCAACTGTTCGGTGCGGGTTGGTCGGCTTGTTTCATTGGTGCAATGGGAATTGCAGCTACCAAAATGAAGATCAAGATGCCGCCCGATACCGCTGTCGACGCCGAAATAGACCTTTGCTTAGAAGGCAGTGCCTACTTCCTGCAAGCGCGGTTGAATGTCAGCATTCCCGGCGTCCCACAAGAGACTGCGCAGGCACTCGCTGATGCCGCGCATCAAACTTGCCCTTATTCGAAAGCCACCCGTGGGAACATCGACGTCTTGATCAACGTCATCTGAATTCGCTGAAGCACAGTTTAAATTTGCCAGGATAAGTAGTAGGCGCACTTAGACAAGAATCAGTGTAGTTGAAGTTGAGCATGTCCAAAGACCCGTTAATGCCAGCCTTACAAACCCTTCTTGCCACTGCCGCTACGGCGGTGGTGGCTGCGTTTCGCGAAGCTCTTTGCCTTAGGAAGACCGCGCTAGCGCTGATATTCACTTAATCGCTTTTTGATAGTCGGATCCGTCTTTTCGCACGCTACGACAGCGGCCGCAAAACAGCCAACGCCGCATAGGTCGAGCGACTTATTCATAAGGAATGTACGCCGTGAACACATACAAAATTATTGTAACCTCTCTTCTCCTGATGGCCGTACTTACCGGCGTGACCACTGCACAAGCGAACGACTCCAATACCACTACTTCAGTGGACAAGAAAGCCGCTCGCACCGCAAATTCGCAACTTCAACGTGCGGTACGGTCGGAACTGATCAAGCGAAAGATCGATATCTCGGGTGTCCGCGTCGTGGCTCGTAACGGCAGCGTAACGCTCGTCGGAACGGTAAAAGACGAGAGGCAAATTGCTCTCGCGGGTGACAGCGCCGATACTGTACCAGGCGTGCAGAGCCTCAAGAACAATCTCACGTTGCGCGTGGAAGGTCATTAAGAGGAAGCCGCCTAGGTGAACGCTAGGCGGCTATCTTGCTTGTCCTGCTCAGTGTCGCTGTGGCAGAGAATGCAGCAATTGTGTGTGAGCACGCTCTCTGAAATTGCAATCTAAAACCTCGTGGCTGCATTAACAATCGACCACGGGCAATCCACCGACGCGTAAGACGCAACCTCACATCGATTTGCTTCAGTAGTCGACGCCCTTCGTAGTCCAGCAGGCAATTCAGCGGCGTTGCGGCTCGCGTTATTGCATAGCTCGATCTTAGGCTCTTCGAAGACGCTGCTGTTCGTTTCGCACCTGTCTTCTACCGCGCTCTATTCCACATGCGTCGTCTCATACCATCGTCCACTCGTATTCACAACGAGCTTCATGTCTCATAGGAAATACGCCGACGCGATATTCGATTTACTAAAGGATTTCTCATGCTTAGTGACGACTCTAATAGGTGCTGGGGGCATACCGTCCGGTTGCTTGGTTCATCACCTATCCGCCCACTCGCCGGCAGTGGCCGGATTCCTTCATCAGAGCCAGTGGCGCGGCAGCGACGCAAGATCAAACCTTATACCCCGCCCGCTGCTTGTGCGGTACGCGTGATAGACCGGCCGGGCCCAACTGTCGCGACCGTCGCGTGGAGTGACCCAACCGCTTGCTATTACGGCGATCAAACCTGGCAGGCGGGTATCGCCAGACATCCGGGCATTTGCGCGGCGTGCGGAAAGAACATTCGACGCGGCGATGCGGTGTATATGCCACGCCGCAAGCCGCTGCCCGCCAATGCCGACGCCATGATTCTTGCAGTCGTCGTACAGAACTCGATGTCCCCCCATACCGGTATAGGCTAACGTGCGGCTGCATGGCCAATTGCAGTGCCGTCGACTACACCCGACTTTACGATGTGCAGTAAAGCCGCACCTTCCACGGAAATCCGCAGAAAATACCCCCGTTTTCCGACAGGGGGCCGGTTGACGCGCATCCAGAGCGAAGCATACATACGTCTCTTCGCCTCGCTCGTGGACTCGGCGCCAGCCGTTGTCTAGCGCATCGTTCGGTTGATCTGAACAACCGCTAGCGCGCTAGTTACCGATTTCCCTGACAGTAAGTTTATTCGATACCGTACTTGAGTTCGCAGCGCCCCGCGCAACACTTTCTGCGAGTGCGATTTGCGAATCATCAGCCACGGTGCCATTGAGCGTCACGACATTTTTCTTCACCAGAATCGTGACGCCGGAGGAATCAAGTCCCTTTGTTTTCGTTAGCGCCCGACGCACTGTTTTTTCGATCTGGCGATTTTGTGCTCGTACGACTTTCTTGCTCGAAGCAGTCGAAGGCGCGGTAGCAGCTGTATCGCCCACGGTTTGTGCGAAGGCCGGCACCGCAATGAGAGCCGCTGCGGCCGTTGCCAACACGAATTTGAGCACTTGCATGATGTTCCCCAAAAGAGATAAAAATCTGTCGACGTAATTGCTACACACACGCGCGTACAACGGTGGTGTCATTCGTCCAGGAATCGCGTCGCACTCTGAACAAAGCGTTCCGGAAACTGGAAGATTGACCCGTGACCGGAATCAGGAAACACAAGCAGTTCCGCATTGGGCAACGTCTGTTGAAGCGTGAAGGAGTTGACGGTGGGAACCATCAGATCCGTTTTTCCCTGCACAACCAGAACCGGTTGCGAGATTTCCGCCAGCCGCGCATACCGGTTGGCAGTTGGAACAGCGCCCCAGGCGTTGATTGCGTTCGCTTGCGCCTGCATCGCGGCCATGGAAGACGGAGTGTCCTGATCCGCTCGCTCGTGCCGGCGCTTCCAGAACGCCCGCCCGGCGGCCTGGCTTGTCTCGGTGGGATAGAAGAACAGATAGAGGAAATTTTCTTCGACCGGTACTTCTTCGATAGCGTGGGCAGTAACGAGATCCGGGTATCCGACCATCGACTCGCCCCCTTCAGGGCCTGTTCCCGCAAGGATCAGTCGGCGCACGAGATCAGGACGGTCTAGCGTAACTTGCTGCGCCACAAACCCACCCATCGAGAAACCGAGGATGTCGACCTTCTTCAGGCCCAGCGCGTCGACAAACGCAATCACGTGCATGGCCATACCGGCGATCGTATCTGCTGGCTCACCACCGGAACTCGCTACGCCGGCGTTGTTGAACAGGATAACCGGGCGCGTTGCCGCAAGACCGTCTGTGACAGCTGGATCCCAATTGTCGAGTCCTCCTCTGAAATGCTGGAGGAGAATAATGGGCACTTCACTTCCTGATCCAAAAAGCCGGTATGCATACCGTGTTCCGTCGGCTACGACAAACCGGGTCGAAGCTGTTGAGTGCGTCTCTTGCATATTTTTATCCTCATCAAATCGCTTGCTTTTTAAAATCTACGGCGTTCACTCTCACATATCGAAATGAGCGCTTTCGAGAAAAACCATGCCTTCTCCAGGCAACGTTGCTCAACCGTTCAAAGATGTTGTTCAATCAAGTGAAGCTAACGGGTAGACGAACGAACGTCTTACCTTGAGACAGGTCATGGCCTGGGGGCGATCTAATCAGAGACGCGCCAGAGCGTCGATTAGACGATGGTATTAGGCGACACGCAGGTACTTCGCATGTATGCGGGAACGCATACGTCATACGCCTCAGCCGGACAGACAGACAGACAGACACCAAAGTATCAATCGATACCAAGGTCTACTCGTCATTCTGGCGAGCTTGTAGTTTGATTACGAACGTGTACTCCCTATATATCGCAAGCGAACGGATCAAATAAAGCAGCCAGTTGTTTCGGCTAGCCCGAAACATGACGAATCTGCGATCCCATTGCTTTCCACCGAGAACCATCGATGTCCACTCACTACCGCAAGGACCGCATGAACAAGACCATCACCATCGAGACGCGAGACGGAAGTTTCTCGGCCTATGTGGCACAACCCGTTGTGACGTCGGCGCCGGTCATCGTTGTCATCCAGGAGATCTTCGGCGTCAACGCAGACTTGCGCGATACCTGCGACGAACTTGCTCACCAAGGTTATCTAGCCATCAGCCCCGACCTGTTCTGGCGCATGGAACCGGGTGTCGACATGTCGGATCAGTCCGAGGCCGAATGGGAAAAGGGATTTGCGCTGTACACAGCCTTTGACTACGACGCTGGAGTCGAGGATATTGCTACGACAATAGAGGTCGCGCGCACTCTGTCCGGTTCCAACGGGAAGGTTGGATTGATGGGTTTTTGTCTGGGCGGGCTGATGACATTCATCACCACGGCCCGCAAGGGCGCCGATGCATCTGTCGTGTACTACGGCGGGAGCACGGAGAAGCACCTTGACGAAGCAAACGACATCAAGAATCCGTTGATGATTCATCTTGCCGAGGAGGACGAGTACATTCCCCGAGCCGCTCAAACTGCCATTATTGACGCACTCCGCGGCAACCCGTTTGCAAAGGTTTTCACATATCCAGGTTGTAACCATGCCTTCGCGCGTCACCGAGGCTCGCATTACAACGCGCAGGCAGCAAAAGTGGCGAATCTTAGAACCGCGGGCTTTTTTCAGGAACACCTTCGGTAAAACAACCGACGACTACGGCAGTATTTTGGAAGTTCGCTTGAGTCCAGATGCACCTGGGAATATCCACCCGTAGGGCTCGTAGAACAATCGTTGAAAAAGGCCGCCGTCAACTCGCTTCGTACAGTTGCTTGCAAATCCTTTCCCTCACTTCACAATTCGACCGTGCACAACCTACCTATTCAACCGAGTAATACGACCAACTCAACGGTCTATATCGTCGACGACGATGAATCAATCAGAGCGTCGTTGTCCGGTCTGCTTTGCTCGGTCGGTTTGCACGTCCGCGCATTCGAGACGACCCAGGGATTTCTAGAGGCATCAAGGGAGCAAGTTCCCAGTTGCCTGATTCTGGATGTCAGGTTGCCCGGAGAAAGCGGGTTAATGTTCCAACAGCACGCCCTCAAACTAGAAATTGCGATCCCAATTATTTTTATGACTGGCCACGGTGACATCGCTATGACCGTGGCGGCAATGAAAGCAGGAGCGGTGGATTTTTTGGCAAAGCCATTTCGTTGCCAGGATATGCTTGATGCGGTAGCGTCCGCACTCGCTAGGGACGCTGAGCGCCTTGAAAAGCACCAGGCGGAAGTTGAAGTCCGTGAAAACTACAAGACGTTGACTCCTCGTGAGCGCGAGGTTGTAACGTATGTTATCGCCGGTTATCTCAACAAGCAGATCGCCGGGCGAATGAACGTAAGTGAAATTACCGTCAAGATTCATCGCGGGTCCGCAATGAAAAAAATGGCAGTGCGTTGCGTTCCTGACCTTGTTCGTAAAGCCCAAACGCTAGGTGTGCGGCCTGCGACACCTGATTCGAATTTTTCGCATGGAAACCACACTTCGCCAGCGCGATCACAGCTGACAAATCGGGAGCAACCGTTTTCATTGCCTCGCTTTTCATCCGGCAGCGATCAAACGCTGCCATGACACAATGACCGTATAAAACTCGAGCACCCGAAATCTTTATTTCAAGTGATCCGAGACTGCACCGGATAAAGATCGAGCTCTTTTTATTCTTCCACCTACGTTGTGCCGATTATTCAATTCAATCATCTCACGTGAATTTATAAGGATTCGAAAATGTTAAGACGCTACATCTATTCAGCGATTTTTGGCTCAATACTCTCCTCTTTCGGACCCTGGGGATTGGCCTCAGCTGCTGACGTCAAGAACGTCGTCATCGTTCACGGTGCTTTGATTGATGGATCAGGATGGCGAGCAGTTTCCGATGGGCTAACAAAGAAAGGGTACAACGTGACGATTGTGCAGGAGCCGCTCACATCGTTGCCTGATGATGTCGCAGCGACTAAACGTGTACTCGATCTTCAGGACGGTCCCACCGTTCTAGTAGGCCATAGTTATGGTGGCGTTGTGATCAGCGAAGCCGGTCACGCCGGGAATGTGGCCGCGCTCGTGTACGTCAGTGGATTTGAACCCGAGAAAGGGGAAAGCGTGGCGAAGTTGCAAGCGAGCAACCCCGTCCCCGATGCAAAGAGCACCATCAAGGCAACCGCCGATGGCTATCTGTATTTGGAGCCGTCGGACCTGCCTCGGTTCATCGCGACGGATATCCCAAAGCGTGATGCCGAATTTATCGGACGCGCACAAGTGTTCACCTCCTCCAAGGTTTTTGCCGCCGAAGCTGGGGAGCCGGCATGGAAAACCAAACCGAGCTGGGCCGTTATCGCGACAAAGGATCGAGCGATCAACCCCGATCTTGAACGGAGTATGGCCAAGCGTGCAGGGAGTAAAGCCGTCGAATTGGACGCGAGTCACTTTGTTTTCATGTCGAAACCTAATGACGTTGTCGATGTCATCGTCGACGCCGCGAAAGGAGCATCTCGCTAGCCATTCCTGAGTTACAAGTCGACCAGCAGAGCTAACCGATTGCCAAGAAGCGAATAGACAATCAATAGGTCGGCCCGGTTTCCGGGCCTGTCAATGCTAAGCGGCGGGCGCGTCGAGGCGCGCCATGCACTTCCGATTAGCTGCGTCGCCGCGTAACACTGCCAGAGACAAGCTACTGGCGATCTTCGACGATCGGGATTAGTGATGAGCACGGGCCATTCGCATGGCCCGTATCCAGCCTTCTGATAAACAGATCAGACCGCCGGGCTCGGCGTCGCAATGCTCGCGCGCGACGACTCAAGGGCCGCAGCCACACCTTGCCCATAGGCCGGATCAGCCTTTGTACAGTGCTCAATGTGCAACTTTCGGATCGGATCGGATACACCATCGAGGGCACGTGCAGTGTTATCGAACAGAGCTTGTTTCTGCACATCCGACATGAGCCGGAACAGCGCGCCGGGCTGCGAGAAGTAATCTTCGTCAACGCGATGATTCCAGTGATCCGCAGCGCCTTCCAGTGATAGTGCCGGCTCGCTGAAATCCGGCTGATCTAGCCATTCTCCAAGCGTGTTTGGATTATAGGGCGTCGTGCGGCCGGCATTGTCATCGACGCGCATCGACCCGTCGCGATGATAGCTGTGCACAGGGCATTTCGGTGCATTCACAGGAATCAGGCTGTGGTTCACGCCAAGCCGGTAACGCTGCGCGTCGCCGTACGAGAACAGCCGGCCTTGCAGCATCTTGTCCGGCGAAAAGCCGATACCTGGGGGCACATTCGCCGGATTGAACGCGGCCTGCTCCACGGCCGCGAAATGATTTTCCGCATTGCGATTCAACTCCATCATACCGACCTCGACAAGTGGATAGTCCTTCTTTGACCAAACCTTGGTCAGATCGAATGGATTGCTCGGATGGGTTGCCGCCTCCTTTTCCGGCATCACTTGCACGAACAATTTCCACTGAGGAAAGTCTTTGCGCTCAATCGCTTCATACACGTCGCGATGCGAACTCTCGCGATCGATACCCACGAGGGCCATCGCTTCCGCATCCGTCAGGTTCTGAATGCCTTGTTGCGTCACCAGATGGAACTTGACCCAGAAGCGCTCGCTGGCCGCGCTGATGAAGCTGAACGTATGACTGCCGAATCCGTGCATGTGACGGAAGCCTTTGGGAATTCCGCGTTCGCTCATTACGATCGTGATCTGATGCAATGCTTCGGGAAGTTGGGTCCAAAAGTCCCAGTTGCTTTCGGCACTGCGCAAGCCGCTGCGCGGGTCGCGTTTGATCGCGTGGTTCAAGTCAGGAAATTTCAGCGGATCCCGTAGGAAGAACACAGGTGTGTTGTTGCCGATCAGATCCCAGTTGCCCTCTTCCGTATAAAACTTGACAGCAAAGCCGCGGATATCCCGTTCCGCATCTGCGGCGCCACGTTCACCCGCAACCGTCGAAAAGCGGGCAAACAGATCCGTCTTTTTGCCGACTTCCGAAAAGATCTTGGCTCGCGTGTACTTCGTGATGTCGTGTGTGACTGTGAAGGTGCCAAAAGCGCCCGAGCCCTTAGCGTGCATTCGCCGCTCCGGGATCACTTCACGATCGAAGTGCGCGAGCTTCTCGAGGAACCATACGTCCTGCAGCAACGCGGGACCGCGCGGCCCAGCGGTCTGAATATTTTGGTTATCTACAACAGGTGCACCAAAAGCAGTCGTCAACTTTTTCACGAGTAGTCCTTGAACAGAGGTGGAGAAATTTATTAACCAATAAGTTAAAAAGACGTTGAGTCGCGGGGCTTATCGGCCGGGTATAAGCGTGGTGCCCGCGGCTTCAGGATGCAGACACACCAAAGCTGGTTATGGTATTCCGCGCCGGCGAACAAAACGCAGCACGAATGTCGTACATAGACCCGTTTCGCCCCGACGATCGTATCGCCATTCGTGGTACCTGACAGCAATACACAGGTGTTAGCTGGCGCGACTTGCTTCAACTTACCAAAAGACGATAAGTCGCTAATGTTTGCACTGCGTTTCGCCATGTAAAAAGGCGGCGTTGCTGGCGCGCGGCGGCGATGCGTATCAGGGATGTAGCCGCGGTTGCCCTGTGGGGAGCTTCATCAAGGCAAGCGCCTGTTTGACCGCGATAGAGGGCGTGCCGGTTCGCTGTGTCATCGAGCGACCGGATCGGGCGCCCGTCTACATTGACGTCGGCGTGGCCGCACTGAGGCGCGTTCTGCTGCGCTCGCGCATCAACATCTACGATCTGACGACCGTCGAACTACTGAGCTGCCTGCGGAACGTTCATGACGTCTTCGGTCATGGGAGGTGGGACCGCTTGTTATCGATCGGTGGCCAGTTCGGGCTTCCGACTGATCAACTCAGTTCCGCCGCCTAAGCGATTGCATTAATCGCGTAGTGCAAATAGGCGCCATATGGACTTCTTTAGGAGCGCCGGCTAGATCAGGCCGACTTCGTGCTGAAATTCCGCAAAACCGTTAGGTACGTCCATTTACTCCGCGGTGTGGACCAAGAGCCAGTCGGCAAATGGCGCCTAGGCCAAACACGCTCAGACCTCTATAGGAGTGGATCCCTCACGGGCCGGATCATTTCGACCGACAGGACTCGGATCGCCAGCGACCTCGTTACGTCGTGGATATCTATAGAGCCGTTTCTTCTCCGAGGTGACGCTAAGGAAACGCACGTGCTAACACGACCGAAACGAAGGTATCGCCCGACACCAAGGTCTTATCGATCCGTCCACGCGTTTCTGCTCAAATCATGTCAACGGCTTGTGAAAGGTGTTCCCGATCCAGTTGAGCGCCGGTTTCGGCGAGACGATATGCAAATGCGGAAAGAAATCACTGCACGTTTGGTTCAAAGCTGCGTGCCAAAGTCAAGGCTCGGCTTGCGATTTACGTATTGACGGAATTCACGCGGTGCTTTCTCAAACATCCCAGATAGCTCCCACTGCGGCTTGTATCGTTCTGATATCACCAATCGGATGTAGATCTAAAGAACCCTTTTTGTGGAGACGTTCACATCGAAATCTTCCTCAGCATTCGGGATTCTGGTCAATTCGGCAATCAGGAATTTTTATGAACTGGACTCCCCCGAAACTATTTTTGACGGCCATTACATCGACTGCTGTTGCGATGGCAACAGCTCCCGTCAGCGCACATGCGGAAGCCGGATCGCCGATCTACGGCATCACCATCCCCGACGGTTACAGGCAATGGGAGATGATTGCACCCGCCGAAGAGGCCGCTCCGCTGAACGAGCTTCGTGTTGTACTCGGGAACCCTATCGCGATCAAGGCAATCCGCAACTCGACGCTTCCTTTCCCAGACGGAACCATTCTGGCAAAGCTGGCTTGGAAACGCGTACCATCCCCCGAGTTTGCACCGGCTTCCATTCCTGGGACGGCTACGACAGTTCAAATTATGGTGAAAAATTTAAAGAAGTACGCTGCTACGGGAGGCTGGGGATTTGGGCGGTTTATCAATGGCAAGCCCGCTGACGAAGCGCAGCACCAATCATGCTTCGCATGTCACCAAGCGCTGGTGAAAAACCATGACTATGTCTTCACGCGCTTAGCGCCATGAAACGTTTTGTCGCGGTAGGAAACTGCGGAGGAACGATCACCGACAAGTGCTAATCGTGATCCGTTTCGGATGAACTGCAGGCGGCTCTTGTGCGAATAGGTAACTTCGGCCGAGTGGCAAGTCGACGTCGGTCGTCGCCAGTGGGTTCTGTCTGCCTGTCGTGCCTGTCATTGTCGCTTAAGATCATAGGGCGATTCAAAAGACTTTTAGGGAGCCGCTCCTACTGCGTGTCACGGCGTGTCGTGTCGTGTCGATGTCGAGGCCAAGTTCAAATGTCGTAGCGCTGGCTAAATACAACTGTCGTAGTTTTGATGTCGGGTTGAGTCTGTTTTTAACGGTTTGAATCTTACGCAGTGTTGAAGGAGAGCCTTGAACCGGCAGGGCGTGTCAGTCCGTTCAGCGAGTGCGTGCAGACCGCTGGCCAGGTGTTGAAGGCGTCGTTGACTGCTGGGCGATCTGCATGATCGCCTGATTCAGGTCTTCTCGGGTCCTATGGTCCAGAACCCGGCGGCGTCTCGGCCACCGTTGAATATGCGGTCGCAGTGCTTGAGGTGCAAGACATCGTGATCTGCGGCCACTCGGACTGCGGTGCGATGGGTGCAATTTCACGCTGTGCGTGTCTGGATCATCTGCCGGCTGTCGCCAATTGGCTTCGCCACTCGGACGCCGCAAAAGCGATCAACGCGGCACATCAATTCGACACGCCTCGCGCGAAGCTTGACGGCCTTGTGCGCGAAAACGTGATCGCGCAACTGGCGAACCTGCGCACGCATCCATCGGTGGCGCTCGCGCTTGAGCAAGGCCGCATGAATTTGCACGGCTGGGTCTACGATATCGAAATGGGTCGCATCGATGCGCTCGACGGCGAAACACGACGTTTCGTTCCACTTTCCGATTCGCCGACCACCGTTGCGGTCGCTGCGCGAAAAGAGAAACAGATTTGACGGCGGCCGAGGGGTTGAGCGTGGTCGGATCACCTCCGGAATACCATCGCCTCCGCCAAGGCTAGCGAAACGGGCATTGCCTGTGTCGGGCAAGCTTTTGAGGGACAACGTCGTCCTGCTGCCTGCGCGCCGAGCACCGGATACGCTGATAAGAAAGTGGTGGAGTCTGGTTTAACCTAGCGTTCATCGTCGGCGATATCGCCAAAGAGATCGGATGTGCCTCCGCTTGGTTGTGACACTGGCATTCGGCCACTTCGCACCTGACCAAGCGTTTCGTGCGGCAACCAGGTTTCTTCGATGGCGTCGATACCGCGCTCGATCATCTGCTGCAGAAAAAACGACTGCTTGCGCCCCGTCGTCTCGGCCAGCAAACGCAGTCGTTGCTCGATCTGCGGATCAATGCGCACTGCGACAAC